>ENA-OQAA01001622-OQAA01001622.1-human-gut-metagenome-genome-assembly--contig:-NODE-1622-length-10753-cov-2.278844_pt1 | contig 10753 bp, 11 predicted proteins | sample MGYA00242489_ERZ504515 | MGnify/ENA primary metagenome ERZ504515 (study PRJEB26092, sample SAMD00036237) | human gut metagenome | host: Homo sapiens | study: EMG produced TPA metagenomics assembly of...
ATTGAAACATTTGTTGGAGTCGTCACGATCAACATCGCAATAGTAACAGGAGGTACATTCGCTTTAACTAAGCAACTCACTCTCAATTCTGTTGTTGTCAATTTTGGAGCTACCCCGACCAAACGATGAGTAAAGTTATCATATGTTTCATCCAAACATTTAAATAACTCCTTCCAATCTTCAGGCTTAGGCCTCCATTCTTCTTTTACATGAAAACGATAATAAATATCAGAAACACAAAACTTCTCTATTAACAGCAGATTTTCAGTTTTGACACATTCTAAACTCTTATTTTCAGCTTCCAATTTAAGCTTTCTAAGAGCTATTAATTCTTTTTCTCTTTCTCCATGAGCTTCACAAGATCGCTGTAATTGAGCTTCCAAATCTGCTATTTTATTCTCGTTTTCTTCTATTCGAGTTTGATCTTCTTCCCGTTTTTTCTTCAACGCTACCAATTTTTCTTTATGCTCCTGCAAACGTATCCTTTTCTTTTTCAATTGTATATTTGCAAAAACAAAGACAAAAACAACAAGTAACAAACTAGCTATCACAAGCAGCCACATATAAAGATTATCTAACTTCATTTGTTCTAAAGAGATTTTAGCTTGTAATAATTTAGCTTCTGTTTGATGATAATCATACAGCCTCTCCATCTTTCTAATCGATTCTGTTTGTTTAATCATATTCATCGAATCTCTTAAAACTTCATATTGAATCTGGTTCTTTGCATATTCTTCCCAATGCTTTCTATCTTTCTCTAGTTCAGCCAAAAAATAATATGCTCCTGCACGAGTTTGCAACCTTGGACTAGCCACACAAATATTTAAATAATAGTATGCTGAATCAATTTTATTGGTTTTTTGATACAATTTACCAAATGCTAAATTTACAGGATCTAATACGGTCTTCTTCAAAGGGAAACATAAAGTAGACTTAAGGCACTCATATGCTTTAGAATAATCACCTTTGTTCATAAACAAATTCCCTAATTCTTTATAAATAGAAGGTTTGCTAGATTTATCACCTATAATCAAAGCCCTTTCATAATAAAAGATAGCACTATCATTCTCACTAAGAGCTGTAAAATTTCTTCCAAGATCCCTTAACACAAACGATTGCCCAATAGAATCTTTAAGTAACTCAAAGCTTCGCAATGATTTTTCTGATAAAAAACCGCTTTTTCATATACTTCTTGATAGGTATAAAGCATCCCTATACTATTATATAAACGTCCAAGAAAAGCATAATCAGTAATCTCCATCTCATTTTGTAAAGCTTTTAAATAATAATCCTGCGCCCGTGGAGCATCTTTCAAATCATCAACAACACGTCCTCTATAATACCAAGCTTTTGCTTTTCTTTTCACATCATCTGTCTTATCAAAATATTCTGTAGCTATTGCAATTAATGAGTCTGACTCGTGCTTCTTATAAGTTTTATCTTCTGCTTCTGTCAAAAGTAGGTAGTACATAGCACGATCCTTTTCTGAAAGATCATTTACATCTTGTATTGTTGATAGCAATGTTAAAACGCTATCGGGATGTTGGGACATTATCTTTTCCGCATGTTCATATAGACCTGAGTGATGGCTACATGACATTAGTCCAGTAATAAAGAACAGAAAAAAGACGTATAGATTGTTTTTCATACTCTGTAACATTTTTATTTTCCACAAATGTAAGTAAAATCTCTAATCCTAAAAGTCTTGATTTTTACTGAATTAGACACATACAAGGATTTACGGTATTTGTATTCCCCCATCTGTTTTGAAAATCAAAACGGATCAACACCCCGCAAATAAGAAGTAAGTTTAAACTCTTTTACCTTTTAAATACACACAGAAGCACTAGAATACGCAGGATTACTCTAGTATTAGGGCAACAAAGACAACGCAAGAGAATGAACCTTGCCATTGCTGGCAACTACCTGTTCACCCGAAGCCCACGTTCTCTCCTCCCATTGAAATCCGATATTTTTCCTCCGGCCTGCTAATAAAATCAAGGCACCAGCAGCTACGTCCCAAGGGCCTAAAAAGGCTTCTATACGGGCATCAAAACGTCCTGCTGCCACATAACACAGTTCAGCGGCGGCAGATCCCATCAAACGGGTACCTCCCGCAAAACCATACAACCTATCAACCAAATGAGCGGCTACCGGACGATAAGCATCAGAGTTATAAGGGAAACCCAACGCAATGAAAGCGTTATCCAGTACTGAGACATCCGATACATGTATCTCATTCCCATCCAAGTAAGCCTTACCGCCTTTCACGGCATAGAAACACTCGTCCCTACACACCTCATAGACTACTCCTAACAATAACTCCTTCCGATTTCTTAAAGCGATACTCACGCAATAAGGCGCGATATCATGAATATAGTTTGAAGTACCGTCCAATGGATCAATTACCCAACAATATTCCTCATCGGTCAAACTTCCAGAGCCTTCCTCCGCGATAAAACCAGCCTCGGGTAGCAAAGTAGACAAAGCCTCTATGATCTGTCGTTCCGATTCTTTATCCACATAAGATACATAGTTATGAGCACTTTTTCCTCCACTAAGTTCCGGTCAAACTTTCGGCGTTCTTCTTTTAAGAATGTCGCAGAAGCACGAGCTATTTCTCGAACCTCCTTACACAAATAGGCTAAATCTAATTCCATACCGTTCATTTTATTTTGGCAAATGTAATGATTTCCATTTATAGTAATCTCATTTTAGCGACAAATGAGACCACATAGAAACGTAAAAATAATACCTATTACGAATTTACCCTAAAACTCTGCCTTTAAGAAATATTATATTATCTTTGTGTTATGTTCAGCTAAAAAGATTGAGCTATGAAAACAATACATTATCTTTCAATCATCATCTTTATTATTCAGCAGCCAAATACTTTTGGCACAGAATGATACTTTAGTCGGTGTATTGCGTGACATCAGCGATAAAATAATCAAACGCTATCCGGTCACGCTAGGCAGTCAGAATCCGATCACCGTGAAAACGAACAAACATGGCGTATTCACCATCCCGGGGGCTAACCTGAATGATACCTTGTTCGTCACTATTAAGAAAACAAGAAATGTAGTCAAAGTCCCGGTCAACGGATACAATTATATAACCATTACTTTAGAGAATAGCACATTCAACGCAAAGCGTAGTTTTGAACCGGATGAGGCCCTGAAAGAAATTATGGAAAGGGAACGAAACAAAATAGTAAGCTCAAGCGTTATGAATAAAGAAGAGATACAGAAAACCGGATGCCGGGATCTCTATTGCTTGCTACGAAGGATGAGTGGCATAACATTCGCCGATGGTTCCGTACGCATCCGTGCGAGCGTTTCCCTAAACAGTCCTAGTGACCCGCTAGTAGTGGTAGACGGTATACCGATGGACCTATCTGTTCTAAACACGATTCCCGTCGAAGATGTCTCGGAATTAAGAGTATTGAAAGACGCCGGTGAATACGGGGTAAGAGGCGCAAACGGAGCGATCGTCATAAAAACAGGCAAATAAACAAATAAGAAAAAGAGAAACGTATCAATATGAGAGTATGGATTAAACGGATAGGAGTGATATGCCTAATACCGATCGCATTGGTATTGTTACTCTCTATATTACTATATATACCTCCTTTCCAAAACTTCGCGGTACGGAAAGCGACCGAATATGCGGGAAAAGCGACTGGTATGCAAATCGGGATCGAGCAGATTAGGCTATCTTTCCCGTTAGACCTTACGGTTAAGGGTGTCGAGGTCGTAAATCCTCCCGCCGATACCTTGTTGAGTTTACAGAGCTTGACGGTACGGGTTCGTGCCCTTCCTTTTTTGCGGAAGCAAGTATTGGTAGAGACGATCGACCTCCGGAACGTAAAGGTTAACACCGGGACTATGATTGAAGGTATGGAAATCAAAGGATTCTTGGGAAAGCTTTACCTGCACGCCGATCGTATAGACCTGTCCGAGGAGAAAGCTACATTTAATACCGTAGATTTATCCGATACCGCCATTACCCTTCTATTAAATGATTCAACCTCGAAAGAAGACACGACTTCCACACCTCTGAACTGGGTACTCAAGCTGGATAAAATTAGTTTGGACCGGGTAGCCTTCGCCCTACAAATGCCCTCGGATTCCTTACGCCTTACGGCTTTCGTAAATAAAGCCGGGCTAAATAACGGCCTCGTAGATCTTGGAGCGGAACAATATAAGGCGAGAAACTTTGACATAACGAATTCTACATTCGCTTATGACGGGAATTACGCGGCACCCGAGCAAGGACTCGATTTCTCCCATATCAGTTTAACGAACCTGAACACTTCTATCGATTCCATCTTATATCAAGGAAAAGAAATAAACGCCCACATCAAGGAATTCTTCGTGGAAGAACGTTCCGGCCTCAAGGTTTCGGCATTAGCAGGAAATGTCCGGAGTGACCATGAACAGATAGACGTACCGGACCTACTTCTCCAGACACCAAATTCCGAAGTGAGATTGACAGCGACTATCCCTTGGAGCTCCCTCGAGGATCATCCGCAAGGTAGCATGAAAGCCCTGTTAAACGCCTCGTTGGGGAAAGAAGATTTATTGATAGCGGCAGGTTCCCTACCGGGAGGATTTCAAGAAAGCCTATCCGGACAAGCCTCTCGCTATTACGGCTGGCGTAGAAGGCAACCTCTCCAGTATACGTATCACACAAGGCGATATCATGCTGCCGGGAGCGTTTCAGATGAACGTCACGGGTAGCATGGAGTCCGTGACGGATAGCATCCGGCGAACCGGTGAGATTCAGTTAAACGCTCGATCCGGTAATCTGGACTTTTTGCTGGCGATGCTTCCCGCCTCCCAACGGGATCAATTTGCCATTCCGGCAGGAATTCAGTTGAAGGGGGAAGCTACAGTCGCAAATCAAGAATACCGCACCGAGCTTGTTCTTACCCAAGATAAAGGTAAAGTAGGTCTGACCGCCCGCTATAATCCGGTAAAACTGGCTTATGAGGCTAATTTACGGATAGACAGTCTGGAACCTACTCATTTCATGCCCAAAGACTCTCTATTTTGGCTGACCGCCTCTGTTAAAGCAGAAGGCCGGGGCACAGACCCTTTCTCTGAACGTACATGGGCCAAACTGGACGGTAAGATATCGGATATACGCTATGGCGCCTCATCGGTATCAGACGTATCCATCGATGCTCTCTGGAAAAGAACTTACTGAAAGTGGACTTGCTTAGCAAATACCCGTTGGCGAAAATGGATGTCTCCTTAAACGCGACCCTCCACAAGCACGAGGTGAAAGCGATGTTGATAGCGGATGTAGAGAACATGGATTTACAGGGTATGCACTTAATGGCAAATCCCTTCGCCACCTCTTTCCAGCTCTTCGCCGAGGCAGAAAGTAATCTGGATGAAGATAACACGATCGACGTTACGTTAGGAAACTGGGAGGTCGTCACCCCGAAACAAAGTTTCAAGCCGAAAACGCTGACCTTGCATGCCCGGACGGATATCGATACCACCCGTGTGTCTTTCCACGCCGGGGATTTAGGGATCATCCTCACGGGTACTGATTGCATACACCACATCACGGATAAGTTGACTAAGGTATCGAACGATATCACCCTCCAATTGGAACGGGACTCGACAGTCAATCTGGAGATCCTTCGCCCGCTCCTCCCCGATATGTACCTCGAGGTACGGGCAGGACAGGACAATCCGATCTACAACTATCTCCAAACCTATTACGTAGATTTCAAGAGCATCGCCATGAACGCCTATACCTCACCGGAAACGGGTATACGCATGGATGCCTCCATTTACGATCTGGCACGGGATACGATGCAGATCGATACCATCCGGGCGGAGATGCACCAAGATTCGCTCGGATTACTCTATAGCGCCCAAGTGATCAAGAATAAATACAGGCAGCAACAACCTTTCAGCGCCGGGCTGGACGGGCAAATACGTTATGGCTTCGGCGACGCCCGCCTTTATTTCAAGGACGGGAAAGGCGAGACCGGCTTGTTGCTCGGAATCCGGGCCGATAAGATACAGAACGGGGTCAAGTTCCATCTCTTCCCCGATGACCCGATCATAGCGTTCCGCCCTTTCAAGCTGAATCCGGATAATTACGTCGTGGTACGCAGCATGAAGGATATCGAGGCGAACCTACGACTCAGCGGAGATAATAACGCCGCCCTCTGGATACACTCCCAAGCGGAAAGTGACGAGATGGAGGAAGTCCACGCCGAGTTGAACCAGATCGACCTTGGGGTTATCTCCAACGCATTCAGTTATATCCCGCCGATGAAAGGTATATTGAACGCCGATTTCCAGTACGCTCCTTCCGACTCGGCCTTCATGGTCGTGGCGGATATGAACATTGATGATCTGTATTATGAGAACGAGCGGGTCGGCGAACTCATGTTCAACGCAGTCTATCTACCTTTAGAGCAGGGGAACCATCAAGTGGATATGCACCTTTTCCGGGACCGGAAAGAGGTGAGTGCCATTACCGCCTTATACCAGATGGGCGAGACCGACATATCAGCGGTAATATCGAGTTCATGCACTTCCCCTTGGATATCGCCAACCCGTTCATCCCGGATGATATGGCGAAAATGGGCGGAGACCTCGATGGTACACTCGCTATCAGCGGACAAAGCGATAAACCCATGGCCGAGGGATATCTGATTCTCGATACCGCTTCCGTTTATGTAGGCGCCGCAGGTTCTACCTTCCGTTTCGACGATAAGAAGATAGAGATAAAGAACAACCGAATCTTGTTCAACCAATATGGTATTTACGCATACAACAAGAATCCGTTTATCATCAACGGAGAAGTGGATTTCAACGATTTATCCCGCATGACCGCCAATCTTAAACTAACGGCGAATAACTTGCAACTGCTGAACGTTAAGAAAAACGAGGAAAGCCTTGTCTACGGAAAGCTGTTCGTCAACCTGAATTCTACCGTACGCGGGCCGTTGGATGCCTTGACCATGCGAGGGGACTTGCAGTTATTGGGCGGGACGAATATCACCTACGTGCTGAAAGACTCCCCGTTGACCGTGCAAGACCGTATGTCGGACATGGTAACCTTCACCTCTTTCACGGATACCTTACGCCGGCGCATGCCTCGTAAACCCCCGTTGCCGATGGGAGGCATGGACATGTTGATGACGATCCACATCGATCCCGCCGTACAAGCGAACGTGGATTTAAGTCCCGACCAGTCCAACCATATCAATTTGGAGGGTGGCGGCGACCTTTCCTTCCAGTATACCCCGCAAGGCGATATGTTCTTGAACGGACGCTACACGCTGACGGGCGGAACCATCAAGTACTCCATCCCGGTCATCCCGCTGAAGGAGTTCAACGTACAGGAGGTAGCTACGTGCAATGGACGGGCAACCCCATGGACCCGACCTTGAACCTTACGGCTACCGAGCGAGTCCGTACGTCCGTCACCCTAACCGGGCAATCATCGCCCCGCTTGGTGAATTTCGACGTAGGCATCGAACTGACCCAACAACTGGAGAACCTAGGGTTGCAATTTACCCTCACCGCCCCGGAAGACATGGCGATGCAAGAGGAACTAACCTCGAAAGGTCCGGAGGAACGGGCGAAGCTGGCTGTCAGCATGCTCGTGACCGGTATGTACCTCGGCGGTGGCGGTGGTAGCGGCAAAGTGAACATGAATATGGGAGACGCCTTGACCAGCTTCTTGCAAAGCGAGATCAACAACATCGCCGGAAGCGCCTTGAAGTCCGTGGATATCAGTTTCGGCATGGAGACATACGACGATAATGCGACGCCGGAGGCGGTACTCGTACCGACTACTCCTTCCGCTTCGCCAAGCGATTCTATAATGACCGTATCCGTGTGGTTCTAGGCGGCCGTATCTCTACCGGCGAGAACATTAACAACGGGCAGGCGCAGCCGTTCATCGACAACGTATCCGTCGAATACCGGCTGGACAGCAGCGGCTCCCGCTACGTCAAGCTCTTCCACGACAAGAACTACGAGAGCCTGCTGGAAGGCGAGATCACGGAGACCGGGGCCGGTATCGTGCTCCGCAAGAAAATGATGCACCTCAGGGAGTTATTCAACTTCAAGAAAACGAAAGTGAAACCCATAAATGATGAAAAGGAATGAAAAGCATTTTAATATATTTTAGGCGGGACGACTCCCTCGGGCGGGGGAGGATGTCTCCCTCGGGCAGGGGAGAGTGTCTCCCTCGGGCAGGGGAGGATGTCTCCCTCGGGCGAGGGAGAGCGTCTAACCCGAGCGGGGGATGGCACGTCGCCACCGGGAGCATCCTCCTATCCGTACTTCTTCTCTCCTCTTGCTCCACCACGAAGAACCTTCCCGAGGGAGCGGTCCTATATACCGGTATCAAGAAAATAGAGGTGAAGAACGAGGATAAGACCAAACCCGGCGAAGCGCCTTGGAAGAGGTCGAGGCCGCCCTAGCCTATCCCCCCAACAACGCCTTGCTGGGAAGCTCCTCGATCCGGGTGCCCTTCCCCTTCGGCCTGTGGGTCTACAACGCTTTCGTGAACAAGAAAGGGAAGGTCGGCAAGTGGATCTTCAACAAGCTGGCGTCGAAACCGGTGCTGATCACCACCGTGAACCCGGATGTCCGCGTCAAGGTAGCCCGGAACCTATTGAACGAGTACGGTTATTTCAACGGAGAGACTTCTTTCGAGGTCATACCCGATCCCAAGAATCCCCGGAAGGCGAAGCTGGAATACAGTGTCACCATGAACGATCCGTATACGCTGGACAGCATCCAATACGTCCATATCCGTCACCGTGCCGACTCATTGATCGATGCCACGATCGGCGATCGTATCCTCCACAAAGGAGAGAATTTCAATGTCGTCCAATTGCAAGCCGAGCGGGAACGCATCTCGTCCTTGCTCCGTAACAACGGATATTACTATTTCCGTCCCGATTTCATCACCTATCAAGCGGATACCTTGTTGAACCCCGGGAAAGTGGCCTTACGGGTGGCCCCGAAGGAAAGCCTGCCTCCCTCGGCCTCCGCCCTTGGAAACTCGGGGATATATCCGTCTGGCTAAACGGCTACCAGAATGAGACTCCCACGGACTCGATCCGCTATAAGGACCTTACGATCCATTATGAGGGCAAGCTAAGGTTCGCCCCTCGGTCATTTACAACCGTTTATATTTCAAGCCGGGGGAACTTTATAACCAGCGGGCGCAGGAACGGACGCAAACGGCCCTGTCCCGCTTGGGTATCTTCCGTTATGCCGAGTTGCAATATTCCCCCCGTGATACCATGCGCCGCCAAGATACGCTGGATCTGCGGATCAATACGGTCTACGATCTTCCATTGGACGGCGAGCTCGAGTTGAACGTTACCGCCAAGAGCAACGACCAAGTGGTCCGGGCGCCATTTTCAGCGTGACCAAACGGAATGTCTTCGGAGGGGGCGAGACCTTCGGCGTGAAACTCCGCGGCTCTTACGAATGGCAGACCGGAAACAAGCTGGATGGTAGCAACTCCAAGATCAACAGTTATGAGTTAGGCTTGACTACCACGCTGACTTTCCCACGGTATTGTTCCCTACATTCAGCAAACGGGACATGAATTTCCCGGCCAGCACCACCTTCCGCCTCTATGCGGACCAGATGAACCGGGCCCGTTTCTTCAAGTTGCTGGCATTCGGTGGTGACGCCTCGTATGAGTTCCAGCCTACCGCCACGTCTCATCATTCCATCACCCCTTTCAAGCTGACGTTCAACTTGCTCCAGCATACCACGCATGAGTTCGACAGCATTACCAACGTGAACAAGGCCCTAAAGAAGAGTTTGCAAAATCAATTCATCCCGGCCATGAACTATACCTATACCTATGATGATTCCCCGATTACCAGTCGCCGGAACCATCTTTGGTGGCAGGCATCCGTTACCCAAGCGGGTCTTGTCTTGGATGGGATTTATGCGTTAGCCGGGAAGAAATTCAATAAAGAGGATAAGGAATTACTCGGCAACCCCTTCGCCCAATTCATCAAGGGAACCGCCGAGATACGTTATAATTACGCCCTCGGGCATAAGCAATATCTCGTAGGCCGATTAATGGCCGGCGCTATTTATAGCTACGGCAACGCCCGTACCTCCCCTTATAACGAGCAATTCTACATCGGCGGAGCGAATAGCATCCGTGCCTTTACGATCCGCAGCATCGGTCCCGGACGCTACTACCAGAACAGCGACAACAATAAATACGCTTACATCGACCGTACGGGTGATCTTAAATTCGAGGCCAACCTCGAATACCGCTTCCCGATCCTTGGCGACCTCCACGGGGCTACCTTCCTCGACAGCGGCAACATCTGGTTGATCCGAAACGATCCGGATCGTCCCGGCGGACAACTGAAATGGGGTAGCTTCCTCAAGGATCTAGCTTGGGAACCGGCTTCGGCCTGCGTTACGACCTCACCTTTATCGTCATCCGTTTCGACGTGGGTATCGGTCTGCATCTCCCTTACGATACCGGAAAGAAAGGCTATTACAATATCCCGAAATTCAAGGACGGCATGGGTTACCATTTCGCTATCGGATACCCCTTCTAGCTGTTCCATTCCTAGGATTCTGTGGTCTTATCCGTAAGTATTCGATAAACTCCCTCGTATATTGGGTAACGTATGTTCATAATGTCGTTTATTCATTTTATCGTTCTATGATTTATTGTTACATCAATTCAACCCAAAGATGTGCGGGTTCTATAGTAA
>ENA-OQAA01001624-OQAA01001624.1-human-gut-metagenome-genome-assembly--contig:-NODE-1624-length-10750-cov-1.583545_pt1 | contig 10750 bp, 16 predicted proteins | sample MGYA00242489_ERZ504515 | MGnify/ENA primary metagenome ERZ504515 (study PRJEB26092, sample SAMD00036237) | human gut metagenome | host: Homo sapiens | study: EMG produced TPA metagenomics assembly of...
TATATGTGGAAAAGGGAACTGCTATGTTTTGGGTGGGCGAAAAGCAAGTTACACTTGAAACAGGACAAGGTTTATTTGTAAACTCTAAGATATTGCACCGCTTTTATTCAAAAGAGGGGGCAGTGATCCCTAATTTTGTTTTTATAGCGACATTTATCGCACCACAGAGTAGCTTAATCTACAAAAAATATGTGGAACCAATCGAACATTCCACGCTGGAAGCTTGATTTTTTTGCCAGAAATACCGTGGCAGGCGGACGTCTTACATGTCATGGAAAAGATTGTGAAAGTACAGAAAGAGGAAAAGGATGCAGAATTGAAAACATCCTTTTTTAATTCAGGAACTTTGGTATTTGATATATTTGCATGTTGAAGAAACAAAGCTAGAGGAAAAAAAGGAAGACTTTACATCTTCTCAGGCCAGGCTGCAATTAATGATGCAATATATTCACAAACATTTTGGAGAAAAAATTTCGTTGGAGGATATTGCAGAGCAGGCAGTTGTGAGTAAAAGCACGGCATTAAATTTATTTCGAAGATACCTGCATGACACACCAGTACATTACCTGTTAAAATATCGTTTGCAGGAATCAGCCAGTCTATTGGTTACAACTCAGAAAAAAGTAATAGTGATCGCTCAAAATGTTGGTTTTGAAAATGTTGATTACTTTTGCAAAATGTTTAAAAAATATTATAAAATGACACCGACAGAATATAGAGAAAAACATATCATGAAGGTTTTGGATTGATCAGTAGCAGCTTTCTTTCAAAGTAGGCAGAGTACAACGTCAATAGGAGTTACGCACCGCATGGGCGTGGGTGAATGCCTTTGCTGCTTATTGATTTTTAATATATTCTTGTACTAGCTGCAAACTATTTTCGCTTACAATTGTAGTAAAATAGCTGTTGCTCCAAAACAAGGAATCCTGACAGGATTCTTTCAGAATGGTATCACCATACTGTTTTCTTGCATAACGGCTTGTTTTCGTTTTAATGACATTTACCAGTGTACCCGGTGCAGTGAACGGATCTGCTTCGAACAAAATGTGGATATGATCCGCTTCCCCATTCATTTCTAAGATTACCAAATCTTTCTCGTCGAAGATATCCTGTATCACCTGACAGACAGTTCTTTAACAGCCCCGGTTAAAACAGGGCGGCGGTTCTTCGTTACCAGTACGATATGATACTGTAATAAAAAACAACTGTGTCGATTGGTATAATACGTTTGCCCTAACTTTTTCTTGTACATATGTTCTTTTTCCTCTTTACATCCATTTGTTTTTGTGATATAATAATATCATAGAAATAAATTGTTGTAAAGAGGTACATCCATTATGAAGAAGGCAGTTCCGATGATCTTATCAGAAGATAATTTCAAACAGATCTTTGCTTTTGCAGAGCAGTATTCAAAGCTTGCAAAAGCACTGTATAATGCTGCTCTTTTTCGTATCCGTCAGGTCTTTACAGGGTGGGACAAGGGAGATAATCGTACTCCATTAGAGCAGTCTGTCTTTGATGAAATTAAGTGTGCGAAAGAAGCTTATGGCAATTTCTCCTGTCGTCGCGTTCTTTCCTATCCGTCGTTAGACAAGATTTTGCGTGCAAATAGTAATCCCGACTTTTTTGCAGGTCTGCCCATGCAAACAGCACAGAGTATTGTAAGACAGGCAGTGACTGACTTTAAAGCCTGGCTTGAAGCATTAAAAGCTTATAAGAAAGATCCTTCTTCCTTTACGGGAAAACCGAAAATGCCCGGCTATTGTAAGGCGGATAAAAAGACTTTTAAGGTGACAAATCAGGATGCGGCTCTTTATCCGACAAAAGATGGAAAGGGGTGTCTTTTGAAATTACCTAAGATGGATCCTAACAGGATACAACTTTCTTATCTGAAGGATACTTCTAATCTTCGTGAGATTGTGTTTAAGCCTTACTATGGAAAGTATATCATGACATTTATCATTGAAGATATGGCACCACCCTTTTACCCTGATCTGCCGAATATGGCAGGAATGGATCTCGGAACGGATAACATCGCAGCTATCGCATGCACAGACGGCTCGTCTGTTGTATACAAGGGCGGTGCCATTCTGTCCGCAAATCAGTTCTTTGCCAAGCAAAGGGCAAGTGCCGTATCCACCCTCACAAAAGGAAAGAAACACCGTCCATGCGTCCTCTGCATTTTTGAGCAATCTTTCTTTAAAGCATGATTGTTTTCTTAAAGATCAAATGCACAAGCTCAGTACAGCCATTGTCCGGTACTGTATTGCTCATCGAATCGGTATTCTTGTTGTTGGAACCAATCGCTTGTGGAAGCAACACGCATCCATGAGTAAGAAGAATAATCAGAAGTTTGTCTCCATCCCTCACGAAAGGCTTCGTTGGATGATCTCCTACAAGGCATTGATTGCCGGCATTGAAGTAGTCTGGCAGGAAGAAAGCTATACTTCAAAGGCAGACTGTACCGCAGGTGACTTGATTCCGGTATACGGAAAGGAAAAGACACATCCGGTATTCTCAGGCCGTCGTATCGAGCGAGGATTGTATTTGTGCAGGGAAGGATATTGCATCAATGCGGACTGTAACGGGGCTGCCAATATCCTTCGAAAAGCGTTTCCGCATGCATGGGATGCATGCAAAGATTTCCAATTTTTGTCAACACCTGCTTCTGTCGGATTTGAAAGCTTAAATCCAAGCTCAATTCCTAATAGACAGAAACAACGTGCTGCAAATAAAAAGAAATAAGTAGTAGAATTGCGTCATCCGGACGCGCCCTGCAAGGCAGGTTGAAAAGATCCGGATCTAAGTATTCCAAAGGTTTCATTCGCCAATGGATAGAGGACTTCGTGAACAGTCCTTTGCATGCACGGCTAGCGATAGGCTCATTCGTCTGCGTTCGAGAGACGTAAGTAGCACGGCATCAAAAACTTTACAAACATCGGTTATAGCTTTTAGTGTGTATTTTCGGAGCGAAGCTCCGCTTTTGATACCACGTCCATAGGAGCTATGCACCGCATGGGCGTGGAGACTTCATTCCTCTCTCATCACCAAAACCATATTCTTCTCATTTATATTTTCTTACAAATATTTTATCTATTTCGTATAGCATTATTATAAATGAGTTCTTCCATAGAAGCAAGTCAATTTTCAACGCTTATAAAAAAGAGATTACCTTTATACGATGTGGTAATCTCTTTCTATTTTATTTTTTTAGTTTTGGATGACTGACTAACGATGCAAGATATCCAAATACCATCGCGGCACAGATACCCGCTGAGCTAGCGGTCAGTCCTCCCTTAAAGATGCCAAGCAGTCCTTCCTCATCGACTGCTTTTTTGACACCTTTCCAGAGCGTATTGCCAAAACCGAGAAGCGGCACACTTGCCCCTGCTCCTGCCCACTCTTTAAATGGCTCATAGATGCCGAATGCACCTAAAACTACGCCTGTAACCACAAGAATAACCATAATTCGGCCTGGCATCAGTTTTGTCTTGTCCATCAGAAGCTGTGAAAGCGCACAGATCGTGCCGCCGACTGCAAATGCAATTAGATATTCCTGCATGATTTGCCTCCTTCTGCTAATGACATAGCCTTTTGTTTCTTCTCAAAACGTTCATCGAATGAGTCAAGCGCTTCGATGACTACTGCATGTGCAATGCCTGGAATGCTTGCACCTTCATTAAATGAAATCTTTGACAGAAGCGCGCCTGTCGGAACGAAAAGCACACGTTTCCAGATCTTTTTTTGAATTTGGGGCAAGATATACGCAGCCAATATCACGGCACTGCAGCCACATCCGCTTCCACCGGCGTGAACATCCTGCTCTTTTCGTTCAAAGATTTCCAGTCCACAGTCCATATGACGATCAGAAATATCAATCTTTTTTTCGCGAAGCAAGTCGATTAATAGTTTACTTCCTATTTGGCTAAGATCTCCTGTAATAATCTTGTCATAATCGCTTGGTTTTGTCTTAAAATCTTCAAAATGCTGCACAATCGTATCACATGCGGCAGGAGCCATCGCCGCGCCCATATTCATTGAATCTGTTATTCCATAGTTCTACGATTTTTCCTGTTGTTACTCCTGTGATTTTGGCAAGTGGAATATCTAGTTGGGTTGTTGTGTGTGCCTTAACACTTTCAATCACGACAGCTCCTGCACCTGTTACAGTCCATTCTGCACTGAGCGGTCTTTGGTTTCCATAATCGGATGGAAAACGAAACTGCCTCTCGGCAGAAGCATAATGGCTGCTTGTCACACAAAGTACATGATCTGCATACCCTGCATTCACAAACATAGCACCCGTTGAAAGTGTAAGTCCCATTGTAGAGCAAGCACCATACATACCGATCATCGGGCAGTTCAGTTCACTAATTCCAAAACTGCTTGCGATACACTGTCCAAGCAAATCACCTGCAAATACATAACGAATCTGCTTCGGCAAAAGATGTGCCTTCTCAATTACTTTCTTTACGGCTCGCTTTTGAAGCTCACTCTCTGCCTGTTCCCAATTATCCTGTCCACACTTTCCGTCAGGATCAATTTCATCAAATAGTGATCCAAATGGTCCCTCTGCCTCTTTCGGGCCAACAACAGAGGCCGCTTGCAGAATGCGGGGCGGCCTCTCAAATCGAATACTTGCTGTTCCTGTCTGCATAATCGCTCCTTGTTATGGATATAGTTTTCATTCTGAGTGAAAACTTTTTCACCTCGGAAACTTTCGTTCTGAAAACTACTTTGCCCGAAAAGAAAATATTTTATGCACTTATAAATTTTCACGTTACTAATCTAATGAATAAATTCCATCACCAAGACATATATTTCCATTTTTCAACCACAGTATGTCCTCTACGTTACTTGTTGCCGGATTTTCTATCTCCTGTACTTGTGCCGTATCTAAATTTATAAACTCACAATTATAGTAAGTCCTTTCAGTATCATACTCATACATTTTTTCGATTGAATACCATATATTTTCCATCAGGTGATATTCCACAGTCAGTTCCTTATATTAAATGTTCTTGAATTCTCCCTTGCTTTTTTTGCTTCTTCTAATGTAGCTTTTTGAAAACGTTACCTGTTTCTTTTCTTCAGTGCCTACAATTGCATATAAAACATCTTCCGAATTAACGTCAAAAACAACAGTTTCAACAGATGTACAACAAATTCCACGGCCCGAGTCCGAAATAAACAGTCTAGAAGAATCCGACTCATTTAATGGTATTTCTGATACCTGCTTCCAGACATCATTATCCTGCTTCCATGTAACCAGACTTATTTTACCTGTATCTCTTCTTTTTAGCAAATATACAATTTGTCCTGTAGTTGCACATATAAAGTCAGTCTGAATATATCCTTCTTTATCAGTATTTACGCTTGTTATTATTCCATCTTCTCCTGTCTTGATATTTAACCAAACCAATGTGTCTATTTTTTCTGATGGATTATATTCCACATGATAAATGATATCTTCTGTTTGATCTGTCGTTGCAAAATAAGATGGTATTTTTCCAACAAAATCAACATATTCCTCATAATCTTTTACAGCTCTGCATCCTCCTGACTGTGCATCAATTATATAAGCATCATTAAGCTTGTCTGTTCTAATATTCATATATGATCTCATTTGAACAATCATATAATTTCCATCGCAAGACCACGTCATATCCTTAAGAAGACTATCCTCATGTCTTTTTACAAATTGTATAACTGTTTCCTGAGTTCCTTCAACACTATTCGCTGTATCTGCCCATATATCAATTCTTTTCTTTTCTTCAAAATCATATAAGAAAAAGCCAAATGTCGGTTCTTTCTCTTTAAAAACCCATATTTCCCGTTTGGTGATATTGAAATGATTTGCACATCATCCCAACGAGTAAATATTTCCTCTCCAATTTGCGTTTTTGTAAGACCAAAAGTGCCCTCCTCAAATTTCTCGTCAAAATCGAGTGGCATTTTTTCACTTCCTGCTACAGGCAACACAAGTTCTGTGATTTTTTCATCTTCTCCTGCCATCTTCAATATCAGCCAATATTCTGTCTTTTGTTCCAAGGTCATATCATTTGCAGAAACCTTCTCCAAACAATTAAGTGCCTGTTTTGTAAAACCTTGCTCATTCAACAGCTTGCCTAGTTGTAAATATTCTTCTGGCGTAATAGATGCTCCACCACATTCATTTACATGTATCAATGCGTCATATGCATCATATCCCTTGCCAGATTTCAAATCAAGCGTCATCTTTGTCTTATATGCATCTGCACTATCTGGGGCAAGAAGAATTGCTTGTTCAATTGTATCCTCCGCTTTTTCGTATAATTCTTGCGTTATATAAATATCTGCCATTTTAATAAGAGGTATCGCACTTTTCGGCTCCAATTTTGCAGCAATATCATAACAGCCAAGCGCTGATTCAAAATCCGATTCTTTTAAATATGAATCTGCATTTTGCATTGCAGATTCATATTTTGTATTTTTTTCATGACATCCATATCCTGCCAACATAGTTATCAGCGTCATACCTATAACCACTATCATTATCTTTTTTCTCATCTTTTCACTCTACCCTTTATTCAAACTTTAAAATGCTAATTCATTTTTTGTAAGCTTAGAATCATCTCGATTTGTTATTAATGTAATCTTGATGTCATCTTTCCATAAATGCCTGCAATCGTCAATCCTATTGTTGAAAGTAACATTAAATAGAAACCACTACCTCGCTCTAAAAGATAGCCAAACTCATTTTCCTGAGCAATTTTTGAAAGATCGTTGATCTCAAATATTATTAAAAGTACCGCTATGATTCCCATAGCTAACACTCCTGTATTTTTCCTAACAATCCCAAAATAATTGCAATAATTGCAATACCCAAAAAAGAACCAGCCATCACCACCATCTATTAAAGTCTGTGATGAGGTAACACCAAGTACACTTGCAGTTGCAAAAGGCAAAAATACACCCAATATCATCAAGACGCTGCTGGCAACTGCCAGCCAATTGGTTTTTTTATTTGTAATTGGACTCCATCCAAAGTTATAAGAACGTCCTGTCCAATTTCCTTCTGCCCGTTGTGATTGCAACCTGGAGTTGGACCACCTTGATTGGAAAAGCCCTGTGTCTGTGCTCCCATTCCTGACTGATTCATTCTTGATTGCCCCACTCCCTGCTGACTATATGTATAGGCATTCTGCTCACTACCCATTTGAGGAACAATATGGAACTGAGATTGAATCTCATATGCAATTGTTCCCATTGCACCTAACATTTCCCTATAATAATTATACTCAGCCTTTCGTTCACTACCAATATGAGGCAGCTTTCTTCGAAATGATGCTTCGCTCTTAATACAAAATGTGTAATCTGCATTCAATAAAATTGTATAACTAAAACCATTTATTGTAATCACTGCTTGTCCCATATTTCCTCTATTTACATAGATTCCATATTTTGCTAGCATACTTGACTGTAATCGGATAAATATCTATTCGTTTGATATCTCGTCATTGTTTGCCAAAAACTTAAATTTCTGTAAACGGCATATATAATAATCTACCATAATACCATCTAAATCCAGTTTGCAATCAATCCAAAATACCTATTATCGCAAGCGGCTCAATAAGAATTCCCATTCCAATACATCCCCACATTACCCAATACAGCTTCTTTACTATTAGCATTTCATTTGGAAGTGGCTGCGGAGCAGTTATCCTCCTTGCTTGTTCAGTTTCTTCATCCTGCTCATCCTCAACTTCTTTTCCTATATGTTTAAAAGCTGCTTTAATATCTTCCCATAATTTTTTTAATGTTTCGCCTCCAAATTCACTGATAAAATCCGTCGCTTTATCAACTGTTGGTTCTTCTTTTTCTATAAGTTTGCTTCCGCATATTTTACAAAACTTTGCATTGGCATCTGCTTTGATTCCACATTTCGGACATATCTTTACCATAATTTTTCCTTCTTTCTTCTGTAGTATTTATTTAATTTTCTCTTTGCGAATTTGGAACCATTTCGATAGGAACTCCCATTGTGTTTAACATCTGGTAAATCTCACTTTCATTTAACATGTAATCTCCATTGGTTCCATTCAAATATTGACTCTTAGATCTGGAATATGCACAAATACCATACGGCGAATTCCATACAATTGTTTTCTTATTGCCATAACCAGGAAGGACACCAAGTTCTCCACTTAATGATCGGTCTACTAATTCCTTGGCATTTCCAGATGGACCACACTCAAGGTATTCATTGTCACAGGCTATACTATTATACATTCCGTTTGAACCCGGGCATAAATAAAAGTATAACAGGATTTGCCTGTTGCTTCATTCTGATCAATGCACAAATAATCTGACCGATCTCTTACTGCTGGATTTACAATAGCCGCTGCGTTTCCGGTTGTACTTCCTGGTGTATAAGAATCTGTTTCTTGCGTCTGGCTAGATGTTTCAGTTACATCTGTATCTCCATTACTGCCATTTGTGTTTGTATTCGCATTTGTATTTGTGCTAGAATCTTTACCTATAGTTTGCCCTATTCCCTCTGCCGATGCTTCACTGTCTTCTGTAGCTTCTTCTGTTTCTGGTATCTCAGTAATTGGTAGGTTGTCAAGCTCTCCTGCATCATAGGCTTGCTGATAAGCTTCTTCGCATTTTGCCAGATCAATTCGCATGGCTGGGCGAACCATATGCAAATTATTGCAATGAACACTATCTACAAAACCAGTTTCATCAACATATTTAGCTCTACTTTCCCCTACTATACTATACCTTACATCCCTCAACCACCATCCTTTATACTTATCTGAGTATTCATTTGTATCCATATAATAAGCTTGCACATATGCTGTTACACCAGCATTGTTTTTCATTGATAAATACTTATACTTATTGTACTCCGTCTCATCTAACACAAATATATAATTTAAGCTTTCTTTCCTACCTCTGCATGCCCATTACTATCTTTTCCGGCGCTTATCAACGGCACTTGTATAATACAATCCTGTAAATTTTCTGAAAATGCAGAATTCAAGAAATCAGAATTTAACCATCTATATACATCACTTTCCTCCCAAAATATCAATCCAGGTCCTTCCTGTACTGCAAACTGCATCACTTCTAAGCATTGCTTACTAATCAAGAATGCCTGATTATCCTTAACATCCAGCACAATCCAATCAATTGCTTCTTTGCCATTTTCAAGATTGTTATCTTGCTCATACTCACCAAATTTTATGACATCACCGACCTGCAAATTTTGAAAATGCAACGCTTCTGCATACCTTTGGTTTGCACAAAGCAACTTGATTTTATCTTTCTGTGCCTCTTCAACATCCGCCACACGCTGCTTTGCATCACTGTAATTGCCAAGTTCTTCAAAGATCGCGATCGCACCTTCAAACTCTTCATCGTCTGCTAACTTATCTGCTTCTTCATATCGCTGTTCTTGAATCTCTTTTTCACGCGCAGCCGCATCCTTATAATCTTAATTGATGCAAGGCAATGACTGACACCGCATAACTCAACCTTTTGTTAAACAAAGTCTTCCGTCCTCTTCATTATGCAGTTTTATTTTGCTAATTCTGTTATCGTATCCTCTGCTCTTTGCTTTGCATCCTCATATAAACCTAACATTTCAAATTCAGCAATTGCCCCCTCGAAATCTCCGCTTTCTATCATATCTTCTGCGGCTTTATATCGTTCAATCTGAATCTCCTTCTTACGGTTGGAAGCATCCTTATATTCTCCAAGTTCAGCAAACTGCTGTATAGCACCCTTATAGTCCTCTTTTTTATACAGCTGCTCTGCATTTTTATAAGCGTTTTGTTTTGTAAGCTCCTGTTTTGCCAAATTCAAACTTTTCTTAGACTCTTTATAAGAACCCAACATTTGAAACTCTGCAATCGCGCCTTCAAAATTTTCATCATTCATCATTTTTTCTGCGGCTTCATATCGAGCTTGCTGAATAGCCTCTTTACGCTGTTTCGCATCTGCATAAGAGCCAAGTTCACCAAATTTTTTGATTGCATCTGAATAATCCTGTTTCGAAAGAGAATCTTCTGCTGCCTTATAAAGCTTCTGATTTGCAATTTCTTCCTTTAACTTGTCGACCAAATCTGCAGAATTCTCATAAGTTCCCAAACTTTCAAATTCCTTTAATGCCAGCTCATACTCTCCATTCTTCATTTTCTCCTGCGCATCTTTATATACGGTCTGCAATGTTTCCAAAATTTTACTGCTTCGATCTGCGCAGTCTACTACCTGTGGCATCGTATCATATACACGCTTTGCCTTGAGCATCGAAATATAATCCCTTCTGCCTCTAAGCGCCTTGCTTCATAATAATCAATCATTTTATCACTATCATTATACGAACCAAGATTATCAAAAATAGGATATGCCTCTGCATAGTTTTCAGCTTCTGCATCTGTTACAGCAGTCTGATACCAACCGGACAAATATGCCTCTTCCTGTTCTTTGCTGTCACGAAACAATGGAATTGACTCATATAAACTTGCAATATATTGAATATCATACACATCTTCTTGTGCTTCAGCTTGCTTGGCGCTATAATATACAATTAAATTTTGCGAATCCTTATAATCGCCCAATGATTGCAATGTAGTAATTTGCCTCTGAAAAACTTCCTTCTACCGCAGCTGCATTTGCACTTGCATACAGCAATAACTGAGAAGAATCTTCATAACTCGTGATCTCTCTTAGCTTTTTACAGCTTCACTATATTTCGCCTTAT
>ENA-OQAA01001625-OQAA01001625.1-human-gut-metagenome-genome-assembly--contig:-NODE-1625-length-10748-cov-2.220318_pt1 | contig 10748 bp, 15 predicted proteins | sample MGYA00242489_ERZ504515 | MGnify/ENA primary metagenome ERZ504515 (study PRJEB26092, sample SAMD00036237) | human gut metagenome | host: Homo sapiens | study: EMG produced TPA metagenomics assembly of...
CAATTTCTTCGGTCTTATTGATAACTGATTTGAAACCTGTAATCTCAGTCTTGTATTCATCATACATATCAGTCAATGTATATGCCGCCTGAGCGACTGCATTAGTCGGCTCCAAACGTCTGTCGTTATAGGTTCCAAAGATATGGAGCCATCTTGCTGTACATAACGACGAGTGATATCACCTTGAGCAGTGACATAGGCCGTGTTGGCTGTTGTCAGTTTATTAGTATTTACCGCAAGAGCTTCGCTATTCTCTTTTTTCTGAATTTCAACTTGTTTCTGTTCAGTAACTAACTCATCATATCCATTGTCTGCAAGATTCTTATATACTTCCAATGCCGCCTCATTTGACTTTACAGTCTTTTCTTGGGTACGAATCTGGTCTTTAACAATTTCCTTAGCATAAGTTGTATCAATCTCCAACTGAACTTTCTGTAACTTAGCTTGTGCAATCTCTGTTGTCAACTCGCCAACTTTATTTAATGCATTTGAATAATTAGTCATAATGCCTTGTTGGTAGTTGTTCAATGAGTTTTTGATAGCTAGTTCGGCATCTTGAAGATCTCTTTCTGCTTGAGCCAATTCCGCAGCTAAATCTGCATCATAAGTTGCTTCTGCCATCTTAGCTCTTAATTCCTGCATTTTAGCAGATGCTGTATTATAAGTAACCAAAGCTTGAAGTTGCTGCATCTTTAGATCGCGGATAGCTGTTACAGATGCTGATTCGTTGTCGTCAACACAAGAAGTCAAAGTAGTTGAACCGAGTGCAAGTACTGCCATTAAGGCATACACTGCAATAAATTTCTTTCTCATAATAATTAAATAAGTTAGTATTATTAATAATAATGTTTGTTTGAATTTCTCTTGCAAATGTGCTACGGTTTGCCTATCTTAGACAGGCATTAATCCAAGTGTTCAAGTTTCATGTCCGGGTCTTCGTTTCTCCTTTCATTATTTTAAGGTTTATAAATTGGTTTTTCGTTTTACCTGTTGCAAACGTACGCAATTGCGTGTTTAGACGCTTGTCAAAGCGTATAAATGCACGTACAAATAGACAAATCGGGCTGTTTTTCGGGAAAAAATGCCGGATGGGCGGTGTTTTCTGGCTCTAAAGAAGCTGAATTGTTGCAAAAAGATTGAAATGAAAAAATTGTAAAATTCGGGATATTTAGGGTTTATCCTAATCAATTTCTCGATGAATTCGGCTGGGAGAGAAGATGCCGAAACGTTTTATATCAAATCCCGAAGTCTTTTTTTAAAACGCCGAAACATTTTTTAAAAAGCCCGCGGGCTATTTTCGCTCTGGTGAAGGTATCTGCAGGATGCCCTGACAACGTGCGGTCATTGCCCAGGAATCGTGCGGTCGATTCAGCCGCATTATACGGTCGATTCCGGGAGGTCGTTTCTGGAGGGGGATGGTGAGGGTAAAAATAAAAATCCCCGGAGATGTGGATCCCCGGGGATATCCTCAACTGTAAGATGCGAGGATGGATTTTAAAAATTAAAATTATGAAAAGAAAACACCTTATGCATCAATATTGGCATAAGTTGCATTTTTCTCGATGAATTCGCGGCGCGGAGCTACATCGTCGCCCATCAGCATGGAGAAGATGTAGTCGCTTCAGCGGCGTTTTCAATGTGTACCTGCTTCAGCATGCGGGTTTCCGGATTCATGGTGGTTTCCCACAGCTGCTCCGGATTCATTTCACCCAAACCTTTGTATCGCTGGGTGTGGATACCATTTTCGGAGCCGTCGCCGTACTTCTGCATGAAGGCCTGGCGTTCTTCATCGGTATAACAGTATTCGCTGATTTTGCCTTTTGAACATTTGTAGAGCGGGGGAGTGGCAATGTAGAGGTGTCCTCCCTGAATGACTTCGGCATATAGCGATAGAACAGGGTCATGATCAAGGTGTCGATGTGAGATCCATCGACGTCGGCATCGGTCATGATGATGATCTTATAGTAGCGCAGCTATCGATATTGGCTTTCTTGCTGTCTTCATCTCCGTCTACTCCGAAACGGATGCCCAGTGCCTGGATGATGTTGTTCACCTCGTCACTCTCGAAAGCTTTGTGCCACATTGCTTTTTCTACATTCAGGATTTTACCGCGCAGGGGCAGGATGGCCTGGAACTGACGGCTGCGTCCTTGTTTGGCTGATCCGCCTGCTGAGTCTCCCTCGACAAGGAAGAGTTCGCATTCTTCCGGATTGCGGCTTGAGCAGTCTGCCAGTTTTCCGGGAAGTCCGCCTCCGCCCATCGGGCTCTTGCGCTGTACGGATTCGCGGGCCTTGCGTGCTGCGATACGTGCTGTTGCGGCAAGTACTACCTTGTCGACAATGACCTTCGCTTCTTTCGGATGTTCTTCCAGATAGTAAGTCAGGGCTTCGCCTACGGCCTGGTTTACGGCTCCGCTTACTTCGTTGTTACCCAGCTTGGTCTTAGTCTGACCTTCAAACTGCGGCTCAGCTACTTTTACGGAGATAACGGCGATCAGACCTTCACGGAAGTCTTCACCCGAAATTTCCACTTTCGCTTTTTCCAGAGCCTTGCTTTCTTCGGCGTATTTCTTCAGTACGCGGGTCAGTGCCGTACGGAATCCGGCTTCGTGTGTACCGCCTTCAATGGTGTTGATGTTGTTGACATACGAGTGAAGGTTTTCGCGGAATCCGGTGTTATACATAATGGCGCATTCGATAGGAATGCCCTGTTTCTCGGTGTTCAGATAGATGACATCGTCAATAAGCGGTGTATTGGTAGAGTTCAGGAAGCGTACGAATTCTTTCACTCCTTCTTCTGAGTGGAATACTTCTTGCTTGAAGCTGTCGTCTTCTTCCTTCACGCGCTTGTCGGTCAGGGTGATGGTGATACCTTTGTTCAGGTATGCCAGTTCACGCATGCGGGCCTGCAGGATGCTGTATTTATATTCGGTTACAGTGAAGATGTTGCCGTCGGGCCAGAAAGTCTGGCGTGTACCGGTCATGCCGGGAGCGCAGGTTCCGACTTCCTTTACCGGATAAAGCGGCTTTCCGCATTCATATTCCTGCTGGTAGACTTTACCTCCGCGGAAGACATTGGTCGTCATGTGGGTGGACAGGGCGTTCACACAGGAAACACCGACTCCGTGCAGACCGCCGGACACCTTGTAGGAACCTTTGTCGAACTTTCCTCCGGCATGGAGTACGGTCATTACGACTTCCAGGGCGGACTTCTTTTCTTTCTCGTGAAAGTCCACGGGGATTCCTCGACCGTTGTCCTGTACTGTGATGGAGTTGTCTTCGTTGATTGTTACTTCTATATGTGTGCAATATCCGGCGAGTGCTTCATCGATGGAGTTGTCCACGACTTCATAAACCAGGTGGTGCAAGCCTTTTTCGCTGATATCGCCGATGTACATGGCGGGACGCTTACGTACGGCTTCCAGGCCTTCGAGTACCTGGATGTTGCTGGCCGAGTAGTTGCTGCCGCTGTTAGGTGTCAGTTCTTCACTCATTTTTCTATTAACTCTTCTAGTTGTTATAAAGTGCTCAAAGTTACTAAAAACTACGAGATTTCAACGATTTAAACTATTTTTATGTGATGCCTGTGCGAGGGTGGAAACGGGGGATAATGGCGATGGGAGGGGATAAAACGACAAAAGGCTGGATTTATAAATCCAGCCTTCTTATCTCTTTTACGCTAAGCAATTCCTTAAGCCAGTTTGCTGATGTGTGCAGCCAGTTTAGACTTCAGGTTTGCAGCTTTGTTCTTGTGGATGATGTTGCGTTTTGCCAACTTATCCAGCATTTTCTGTACGTTCGGCAACAAAGCTACAGCTTCTGCTTTGTCAGTAGTTGTACGAAGCTTCTTCACAGCGTTACGCATTGTCTTGGCATAATATCTGTTGTGAAGTCTTCTTTTTTCTTCCTGTCTGATTCTTTTGATAGATGATTTGTGATTTGCCATCTCGACTAATCTTTAATATTGTTCGTGATTTTGTTTATTATGTAGCCCGTGGGGGAATCGAACCCCCCTTTCAAGAATGAAAATCTTGCGTCCTAACCGATAGACGAACGGGCCTTCCTTGATTTCAGGCGATTTTCCTGAATGGCTTTCGAGGACTGTATCTCTCGTTTGCGGATGCAAAGGTAGGAAGATTTTTCATTCTACCAAAACATTTGCTGTTTTTTTTCGCATTTTTCTGCTTAAATGCATCCGGAATGCCTTTTTATTCGGTTATCTTTGCAGGCAGTATGTTGCGCAAGTCAAAAGGAATCGTTTTGCATACCGTGAAATATAGTGACAAGTCGAATATTGTCCATATTTATACGGAGCAGGGAGGACGGATGTCTTTCCTCATCCCGGCATCGCGTTCGCGGAAGTCGGCTGTCAACGGGTTGTTGTTTCAACCCCTGTCGCTTGTTGAGTTCGAAGCGGATATCCGTCCGCGTTCCGGGCTTCACCATACGGGAAGCGAAATCCTGGCAGCCCTTTCAGTCGTTGCCTTATGATCCTTATAAGTCGGCGATTGCCCTTTTCCTGGCAGAGTTTCTGTATCGTGCCTGAAGGAAGAGGCCGAAAATGCTCCGCTTTTTGCTTATCTGGTTCATTCTGTTCTTTGGCTGGATGCCTGTGATACGAACTTTGCCAATTTCCATCTGGTCTTTCTGATGCGTCTGTCCCGTTTCCTCGGACTGTATCCCAATGTGGAAGGATATGCCGAAGGGGACTGCTTTGACCTGCTGAATGCTTGTTTTGTAGCGGAGTCTCCCCGGCATGGCATGTATGTCGGTCCGCAGGAGCTTCACATATCAGTCTGCTGATGCGTATGAATTATGAAACCATGCATTTGTTTGCCATGAGCCGGAGAGAACGTAACCGTTGCCTGGAGATCATCAATGAATATTACCGGCTTCATCTGCCGGATTTTCCCGAATTGAAGTCTCTTCCTGTTCTTCAGGAGCTTTTCGTATAACCGTTTTATTTATAGGTGATCCATTTCATCATTTCTTTCAGTGACGGTTTCTTGCCGTACATCAGGATGCCGATGCGGTAGATTTTTCCGGCAATCCAGATCATGCCGAGTGCTGTACCGTAAAGGATGACGAGTGAAAGAAGGATTTCCCACATCGGTGCGTCGAAGGGGACGCGTACCATCATGACGATGGGCGAGGTGAAGGGAATCATGGAACACCATTGTGCCAGGGGGCCGTCGGGATTGTCACCGCTGGCAATGGCAGCATAGAGTGCAAATATCATCAGCAGCGTGATGGGCATGATGAACTGCTGTGAGTCTTCCTGCTCATTGATGGAGGCACCGATGGCAGCAAAGATGGAGCATAGATCAGATAGCCTCCCACAAAGTTGAGTACAAAGAGCGTTCCCATCTTTGCCAGATTCAGGTTGTGAAGGGCAGCTACCAGTGAAGCGGCATCGCTTGTGGGGGCTTCCATGGCCATCATCTGTGCGGTGTCGGGCGACTGAAGGGCGGCTATGCCGAGCATACTTCCGGCAACAGCCAGTATGGCCGTCAGCATGATTCCCCAGATACAAAGCTGGACGATTCCTACCAGACCGATACCGATAATCTTACCGATCATCAGCTGGAAGGGCTTGACGGATGAAACCATCAGCTCTACGATGCGGTTGGTCTTTTCTTCCATGACACTCTGCATGACCATTCCTCCGTAGCTGAGTACAAAGATGTAGATCAGGATGGTCAGAATCATGCCCGATGCGGTTGCCAGGCCGGAGTTGGATCCTGTACGCTTCCGTCCTCACTCCATTTGACGGTACGGATGGAATAGGTCTGGTCGAAATCCTTCATAATGTCCTGCAATTGTGGAATGTTGTAGTGGATCAGTTTGTCGTGGCGGATCTGGGTATTCAAAGCTTCGTTTACGATGCGCGACAGACTGTTGGGGATTTCCTTGCGTGAATAGATGACGGCTGCTGACGGATCTTTGATCAGATCGTCGGTAATCATACAACGGCACTGACGCCGGATGTGTCGGTGCGGTATTCTTCTTTCATTTCACTGCCCGGTACAAAATGATAGGATTCGTTGTCCTGGAACTGGGAAAGATATTTTCCTGTCTGATCAACGACTACCACTTCCTTGGCTTCGTCGCTTTTCACCATGGCCAGCATGACCGGAAGCAGAACGGTAGCTGCAAAGATGAAGGGCATGAGGATGGTCAGTAGGATGAATGACTTTTTTACTGGCGCGGTTCATGAACTCGCGCTGTATGATGATAAATGTCTTGTTCATGTTTGCTGATGGTTTAAGTTATTTTTTACCTTCTACGTACGGATGAAGATTTCGTTCATGGAAGGCAGGCATTCGGAGAAGGAGAGGATTTCGGCCTGCTGTCCCACTTCCGACAGGAGATCGGAGTTGGAAACTTCCTGTAACTTACGCAGCGTGTAATGGCTTTCGTTACCGGATGCTTGTGTCAGAGTAGCCTGGAAGAGCGCGGTGTCTTTCAGGGGATGGTCTGCACGTACAGACAGGGTGTATGTATCCGACTTGAAGCGGCTTCGTACTTCGTTGACGTTACCTTGAAGCACAACTTCCGAATGGTTGATCAGTGCAATGTTGTCACAGATTTCTTCCACGGAAGCCATGTTGTGGGTAGAGAAAATGATGGTGTGTCCTGATTTTTCAGTTCCAGAATTTCCCGTTTCAGCAATTCAGCATTGACCGGATCGAATCCGGAGAAAGGTTCGTCGAAGATCAGCAGCTGGGGTTTGTGGAGCACGGTAATGATAAACTGCACTTTCTGTTGCATACCTTTGGACAGTTCTTCCAGTTTTTTATTCCACCATGGGGTGATTTCAAACTTTTCGAACCATTTCTTCAGGCGGGCAGTCGCTTCACTGCGGCTCAGTCCTTTCAGCTGGGCCAGGTAAATGGCCTGATCGCCTACTTTCATTTTCTTGTACAGTCCCCGTTTCTTCGGGCAGGTATCCGATGTGGAAGATATCTTCCGGCCGTGAAAGGTGACCGTTGAAGTATACTTCTCCGGAATCGGGAGCCGTGATACGGTTAATGATGCGGATCAAGGTAGTTTTGCCTGCTCCGTTGGGGCCCAGTAGTCCGAACACCTTACCTTCAGGTACCTGAATGCTGACTCCGTTCAGTGCAGTGTGGCTGGCGTATCGCTTTACCACTTGACGTGTTTCTAAAAAAGGTTTGACCATAAAAAGATTTATTAATTGAGTTTTTTCGGTTTTCCGGATCTCATCGGGTTAACATATTTCGTCTGGAATCCGGAGTTTTGCAGACAAATGTAATGAATCCTTGCGGATTGACAAGTATGAGAACAGGAAAATATCAAAAAAGCCTGTTTATAGTTGTCTCTTTTGACAAGAGCACTACAAACAGGCTTTCCCTGAAGGGTTAATAAAAATATCTTTCAGGAATCCTTATCCCAGCAGTTCTTTTACTTTGGCAGAGATTGCGCGTCCTTCAGCCAGTCCGGCGAGTTCTTTGGAAGCTACGCCCATGACTTTACCCATGTCCTTGCCGGAAGTTGCTCCGGTGCGGGCAATGATTTCTTTCAGACGGACTTCCAGTTCCTCAGCCGAAAGCTGTTTGGGCAGGTAAGCTTCGATTACTTTTACCTGAGCCAGTTCGGCTTCAGCCAGGTCTGCACGTCCCTGCTGTTCGTATACGGCAGCAGAATCTTTTCCTTGTTTGACAAGTTTCTGCATGATTTTCAATGCAGCGTCATCGGTCAGAGTATCGTTGGCTCCCGGTGCTGTCTTTGCTTCCAGAAAGAACTTCTTGACATTGCGCAGGGTTTCCAGTTTTACTTTGTCTTTGGCCTTCATGGCCTCTTTGATATCGTTGCTGATCTGATCAATAAATCCATAGTTCTTATAATTACATTAGTTGTTGAATCCGAGTGGTTTAGAAAGTAATGGTCATACTTCCTGACTCATTGCTTTCCAGTTTCTGAGTCATCTTGTCTTCTGCCGTAGCTTTTGACTGGATGGCTTCCAGAACAGCCTTTGTACGCTTGTATGTCGGTGTGGTTTCTACCATACTGATGATATCGTCATTGTCCAGGTCTTCCTGTGTGAAGACATACAGATTGTGACGGCGTTTCCGGTTGCTGTTCTTCAGAATGCTCTTTCCGTAATAGTCACCGCGGCGTTCTTCTTTTTTCTGTTCTTCTTCTTCCAGCTCTTCCAGGCGTTTCTGTTCTTCCTGAGAGTGCTTTTCCAATACGCTGTCCATTCCCGGTACGTCTTTGATGCCGAAACCGGTGGCCAGAATCGTGAACTTCACTTTGTCGTTCAGCGTGTCGTCAATGTAAAGACCCCATTTGGTTTCCACGTCTTTACCGAAGCGGCTCATGAATTCGTGGATTTCATCCATTTCACCCATCATCAGTTCGCTGCTGGGGCTATAGGTGATGACGAACAGCACTTTCTTCGAATTGAAAATATCGTTGTTGTTCAGCAGCGGAGAGTGAAGAGCATCTGTGATGGCCTGTGTAACACGGCCTTCTCCTTCTCCGAAGCCTGTACTCATAATGGCGACGCTCCGTCTTTCAGAACGGTCTTGACGTCGTTGAAGTCAAGGTTGATCGTACCGCGCAAGGTAATGATTTCAGCAATGCTCTTGGCTGCGATGGAGAGTGTATCATCGGCTTTACCGAATGCATTCATTACGCTGATATCGGAATAAACGTCGCGCAGGCGTTCGTTGTTGATCACCAGCAAGGCATCAACATGTTTGCTCATCTCTTCCACGCCGTCCAGAGCCTGGTCGATCTTTTTGTTGCCTTCGAATACGAAGGGGATTGTAACAATACCTACTGTCAGGATGTTCATTTCCTTGGCAGTTTTGGCAATAATCGGTGCAGCACCGGTTCCGGTACCTCCACCCATTCCGGCTGTGATAAAGGCCATCCGGCAGCCGTCGTTCAGCATTTCCTTTACATCTTCCAGGCTCTCTTCGGCAGCAGCACGCGCACGTTCCGGACGGTTACCGGCACCGAGGCCTTCGCTTCCGAGCTGGATTTTCTGGGGGATAGGCGACTCTTCGAGCGCCTGATTGTCTGTATTGCAGACCACGAACGTAACGTCGTGGATACCTTCTCTATACATGTGGTTGACAGCATTACCGCCGCCACCGCCTACACCGATCACTTTAATGATGCTCGATGTGCCACTTTCCGGGAAAGTGAAGGGCATAAGTTCATCAGACATAATTCTTCCTCTTTATTTATACGGTGAATACTCTGTTTTCTTTTCTCAATCTTTCATGATGTCGTCTGACATCTTAGTTATTTTTTCAGTCAGGTTGCTAAACCAGCTGTTCTTTTTCTTTTGTGCCTTGATTTCGTCTTCCAGCACATTGATTTCTTCAGCCTTTTCAGGGAGATTCATGGCTCTTGCATGTTCAATTTCCTGAAGAGCTGCCTTATAATTCTTTTTTCCCAGCAGGCTTTGGGCCCGTTCCATATAGGATTCATATTCCTTCTGACGCTTCATGGCCCGTTCTTCTTCCTGACGTTTCTTTTCTTCTTCAATACGGTGTCTGCGTTCAGCTTCTTCCGCCTGACGTCTTTCTTCTTCTTCCTTGAGCTTGCGTTCTTCTTCTTTCCGCTTGGCTTCTGCTTCCTTTTGCTGGAGATCTTCGGTGAAGCTCAGCTGAACACCCTTTCTCGGATCAATGCGGCAGCAGTTTTCTTTTCCGGATGCCAGGATTCCGATCAGTGTGTTTTGGGTACCATCCTGTGGCAGTTCGATATCTCCTTCGAGGCTGATTTCGGAAGATTTTGCAATACGGATCTTTTCAATCTTTGTAATGTGAGTGAAAGCCTTGTCCAAATTCGGCAGGTTAGTCATACCTCCGGTGAAGACAACTCCGCCCAACAGTTTGTCTCCATAGCCGGAAACCATGATCTGATTCCATACATTGGTGATAATTTCATTAACGCGGGCTTCCACGATATCTTCCAGCTGGCGTGCCGGGATGGTGCAACGACCGTCCAGGTTATAACTGCGGTTTGTTTCCTCGTCGTTGTCGGAAAGTTCTGTGTAAGCACTTCCGAAGCGCAGTTTCAGCTGTTCGCCTTCTTCTTCTTCGAAATGCATGCTACAGATGTCCTGAGTGATATTTTCGCTACCCAACGGGATTACCGCCAGATGACGCAGTATGTTGTTCTTATAAACAGAAACCGTTGTCGTATTGGCTCCGAAGTCAATGAGTGCACATCCGGAACGGCGTTCACTGTCGCTTAGAACCACGTTGGCTGTAACCAAAGGAGAAAGGAAGTATCGGCGACTTCATAACCGGTCTGTTTGAAGCATTGCTTGATATTGCTTTTGAGGGAATGGCGGGCAATGATGTTCAGGAAATGTCCTTCGATATAATCAGCGGGAACACCTACCGGTTCGGTGAGCAAATTGTTTCCTACTTTATATTCCTGTGGCTCTACGGCCAGAATTTCCCGGTCGATCAAAGGGATTTCCCGGTTGCTTTGCATGATGGAATCAATCAGTGCCTGTGAGATTTTCGTGTCTTCTCCCAGTTGCTTGGATTCTGTATTGCGTATGCTTCTGACAGACAACCCTCCGATACCTACGTATACTTTCCGGATGGGGGCATGCAGCGTCTCCTCCAGTTCCTTGATGACTGAAGTCAAGCATTGTGTTGTTTTATCCAAATTGTAGATTGCGCCTTTCTTGATGCAATCTGATGAACGTTCGGAGCGTATGCCAGGATTCGGATACTTCCGTCCGCGTTCTTC
>ENA-OQAA01001626-OQAA01001626.1-human-gut-metagenome-genome-assembly--contig:-NODE-1626-length-10746-cov-1.716922_pt1 | contig 10746 bp, 13 predicted proteins | sample MGYA00242489_ERZ504515 | MGnify/ENA primary metagenome ERZ504515 (study PRJEB26092, sample SAMD00036237) | human gut metagenome | host: Homo sapiens | study: EMG produced TPA metagenomics assembly of...
ATTCGGCCGATCGGAGTCCTGCCCCACCTGCGAAGGCTTCGGAAAATCATCGGCATCGATGAACATCTCGTCATCCCCAACCGCGCCTGAGTGTCTACGACGGAGCCGTTATCTGCTGGCGGGGAGAGAAAATGGGCGAATGGCTTTCCGAATTCCTGCGGGAAGCTCCGGCACATGACTTCCCGATCTTCACTCCTTACTATGAACTGACTCAGGAGCAGAAGGATTATCTCTGGCACGGACCGCGCGAAAAGGTATGCATCGACTCGTTCTTCAAAATGCTTGAAGAAAACCAGTACAAGATCCAGTACCGGGTCATGCTCGCCCGTTACCGGGGAAAAACCGTCTGCCCGACCTGTCACGGAGGACGCCTGAAGAAAGAAGCCAACTATATCAAGGTGGGCGGACGAAACATTACCGAGCTCGTAGAAATGCCGGTCTACCGTCTCAAGGAATTCTTCCGCACCCTGACGCTCGACGAACACGATCAGGCCATCGCCAAGCGTCTGCTGAATGAAATAAACAACCGGCTCAACTTCCTGACCGACGTTGGCCTGGGATACCTGACACTCAACCGTCTGAGCAATTCGCTCTCGGGAGGAGAAAGCCAGCGCATCAATCTGGCCACCTCTCTGGGAAGCAGTCTGATCGGTTCGCTCTACATCCTCGACGAACCCAGCATCGGCCTGCATAGCCGGGATACCGACAAGCTGATCAAAGTGTTGCGCCAGTTACAACAACTCGGGAATACGGTTGTCGTCGTGGAACACGATGAGGAAATCATCCGGGCGGCGACTACATCATCGACATCGGTCCGAAAGCAGGACGCCTGGGTGGAGAAATTGTCTACCAGGGCGACATGAAAGACCTGAAGAAAGGAAGCAACAGTTACACCGTCCGTTACCTGCTGGGTGAAGAAACCATTCCGCTACCGGCAACACACCGTTCCTGGAACAACTTCATCGAGATCAAGGGAGCCCGCGAAAACAATCTGAAAGGAATTGATGTCCGTTTCCCGCTCAATGTCATGACCGTCGTTACAGGAGTCAGCGGTTCGGGTAAAAGTACGCTGGTACGTGACATTTTCTACAAGGCCCTCAAGCGCGAATATAGTGAGGCCAGTGACCGTCCGGGCGAATTCATCTCCCTGGAAGGTGATATCAAGATGGTGAACGATATTGAATTTGTTGATCAGAACCGATCGGAAAATCTTCCCGAAGCAATCCCGTGACTTACGTGAAGGCGTACGACGAGATCCGGAAACTCTTTGCGGAACAGCCTCTGGCTAAACAGATGGGTTATACCGCCGGCTATTTTTCATTCAATACCGAAGGCGGACGGTGCGAAGAGTGTAAGGGAGAAGGTACGGTGACCGTAGAGATGCAATTCATGGCCGACCTGGTACTGGAATGTGAGTCCTGTCACGGCAAACGTTTCAAGAGCGATACCCTGGAAGTGAAATTCGAAGGAAAGAACATTTACGATATACTTGAGATGACGGTTAACCAGGCCGTTGAGTTCTTCACCCAGCACAACCAGAAGAAGATCGTGAAACGCCTGGAGCCCCTGCAGGAAGTGGGATTGGGATACATCAAGCTGGGCCAGTCGTCATCCACTCTTTCAGGAGGTGAAAACCAGCGTGTCAAGCTGGCTTATTTCCTGAGCATCGAAAAGGCACAACCAACCATTTTCGTGTTCGATGAGCCGACTACCGGACTTCATTTCCACGACATCAAGAAACTGCTCGAGGCTTTCGATGCACTGATCAGCCGCGGACATACCGTCGTGATTATCGAACACAACATGGACGTCATCAAGTGTGCCGACTATGTCATCGATCTGGGACCGGAAGGAGGAGATCAGGGCGGTAATCTTGTCGTGGCCGGTACACCGGAAGAAGTCGCCCGATGTGCCGCCTCGTATACGGGACAGTATCTGGCCGAGAAAATGAGAGAATAAAAACGCTTCGGCGTGTTGATCCAAACGCCGAAACGTTTTCATCAACACGCCGAATTCTTTTTTAAAAAGTTCACGGGCTTTTTTCAGGATATCTCCTGCCGGTCCGGCCCGTTCCTTCCTCTTTATTTCAGGACTTCCTGCAACTTATCCAGGAGCGCATCTCCTTCCAGCCCGCTGGCTACAATCTTTCCTTCCGGATCAAGCAGGAAACTCTTCGGAATCCACTTTACGGCATACATCTTTGCCACGTCCGAGTTCCAGTCCTTGAAGTCACAGACATGAGTCCAGGTCAGTCCGTCTTTTTCGATGGCCTGAAGCCACGGCTCCTTCTTGCGGTCGAGTGACACACCGAGAATCGTAAAATTCTTATCCTTGAACTGATTCCATGCCTTCACGATGACCGGATTTTCCTTCCGGCAATCGGGACACCAGGATGCCCAGAAGTCAATCAGTACATATTTTCCACGGAACGATGACAAACGGACATCGTTTCCTTCCGCATCGGGCAACGTAAAATCAGGAGCTCAGCACCTACCTGAAGACGGGACAGCAAAGCAAGCTGGGCATCAATCTGACGCACATACTCCGTTCCTTCCAGCGAAGCATCCAGCCGGTCGCGGTAAGCCTTCACCGAAGCATAGTCCAGACGCGAAAGCAGATTGCGTACAAACAAATAAGCACTGACGGGGGAATCGGAATGACGGGCAAACAGGCTGTCCATCAACGCCGCATCTTCACTTACCCGGCCCTCATATTGTGCATAAAGATCCTGTTCCGGAGATCCGGATACCTGGAGTTGTTTCTGCATCTCGTCCAGTTTCACCTGCACACTTTCATTGCTCAGGAAAAATACCTGCGGACGCTTGTTCTCCTTCACCGTAGTAAGAGCATATGCCAACGGTTCGTCGGAGGTACCCTTGAACGTAAACTTTCCATTCTCAATGCGGCCGAATCCACCTCTTCAAAGGCTCCGTTCCGATAGCATTTCAGATAAATGGTACCAGTCTGGATACCGGCTATTTCGCTTCAATCACATAACCTTCTTTTTTCTCCTGCGCACAAGCCACAACAAGCAACGAAGCGGCTCCTGCCAGAATCAGTTCCTTACATTCATAAACATAGTCATACCATTTTAAAATTCCATGCAAAAGTAAGCAAATTCGGAAAAAGTATTGTACTTTTGAAATGTTTTAAATAAATCTTACAAAAAAGAACTCATGAATACCGACATACTGGAAACTCTATACAAGACCTTCACCGGAAAAGCTCCCGAAGCCATCGAACCCCTTCCCGGGGCCGGCTCCAACCGCCGCTATTTCCGTCTGAAAGGAGAACAAACCCTGATCGGAGTCATCGGTACTTCCGTGGAAGAAAACCGGACATTCCTCTACATGGCCTCCCATTTCCACCACAAAGGCCTGCCCGTTCCGAGAGTATTTGCCGTATCCGACGACCAGAACGCATATCTTCAGGAAGATCTGGGGAATACGCAATTGTTCGATCTGATCAAGAACCGCCGGGGACAAGATTTTGACGAACCGACCTTAAAGCTTCTGACACGGACGATGCAGGATCTCGCCCGCTTCCAGTTTGAAGGAGCGGAAGGCATGGACTTCGGGAAGTGTTATCCGCAACCTGAATTCAACCGGCGGAGTGCACTCTGGGACTTGAACTATTTTAAATACTGCTTTCTGAAAGCCACCGGGACGGAGTTTCAGGAAGACCGGCTGGAAGATGACTTCGAACGGATGGCCGACACACTCGCTCAGGCTTCTCCCCGTGCTTTCATGTACCGCGATTTCCAGAGCCGCAACGTGATGATCAGTCAGGAATCTCCCCGCTTCATCGACTTTCAGGGCGGACGTCGCGGGCCGGTGCTCTATGACGTTGCTTCCTTCCTCTGGCAGGCCAAGGCCAACTTTCCCGACAATCTTCGCCGGAAACTGGCTGAAGTGTATCGCCAGGCTCTTCAAGCTTATTGCCCGATGGATGCCGCAGATTTTGAAAACCAGCTCCGCCTGTTTGTACTTTTCCGCACCCTCCAGGTACTGGGAGCTTACGGATTCAGAGGTTACTTCGAACAGAAACCTCATTTTCTGGAAAGCATTCCTTATGCCATTGCCAATCTTCAGGCCTTGCTGGAAGAACCTTATCCGGAATATCCCTACCTCTGTGAGGTACTGAAAACCATGGCCGGACAAAAACAATTCGCCGCGGCATGCAACCGCCGGAAACTGACCGTGCGGGTGATGAGTTTCTCCTACCGCAAAGGCATTCCGGAAGATCCTTCGGAAAATGGAGGCGGATATGTATTCGATTGCCGGGCGTACATAATCCCGGCCGGTATGACCGTTACAAGCCATTGACCGGAAGAGACGAGCCCGTGATCCGTTTTCTGGAAGAGGACGGTGAGATTCTCCGTTTTCTGGAACATACCGATGCGCTGGTGGATGCTCATGTGGAACGCTATCTGGAAAGAGGGTTTACTCATCTCCAGGTTTGTTTCGGATGTACGGGCGGCCAACACCGTTCTGTCTATTCTGCCCAGCATACAGCCGAGCATCTGCACCGGAAATACGGCATCCGGGTGGAACTGATTCACCGGGAACAACAGATAAGAGAAACTTTCGAACCCTGACAAATTCTTCACTCATGAAAGCCATGATCTTTGCGGCGGGTCTCGGAACCCGCCTGAAACCTCTCACCGACCATATGCCAAGGCACTGGTGCCCGTGGCCGGACGCCCCATGCTGGAGCACGTAATCCTGAAACTGAAAGCGGCAGGATTCAACGACTGGTGATCAACATTCATCATTTCGGTGAACAGATCCTTGATTTTCTTCGGGCAAACCAGAATTTCGGACTGACCATCCATATCAGTGACGAACGTGACTGCCTGCTCGATACGGGAGGCGGAATCCGGAAAGCAGAACCCTTCTTCCGCGGAAACGAACCTTTTCTGATACACAACGTGGATATTCTTTCAGATACTGACCTGAAAGCCTTGTATGAATATCACCGGCAAAGCGGAAATGATGCTACCCTGCTGGCCAGCCGACGGAAAACGATCCGCTATCTTCTGTTCGACGATGAAAAACGCCTCTGCGGATGGATCAACAAAGATACCCTGCAAACCAAGCCCGAAGGCTTCGCATACAATCCGGAACATCACCACGAATATGCATTCAGCGGCATTCATGTGATCTCTCCTTCCCTGTTCCATTACATGGACGAACGGTGGACCGGCAAATTTTCGATTATGGACTTTTACCTCCAGACTTGCCGCGAAGCCCGTATCGGAGGCCGTCTGACCGATACATTGCGCCTCATCGACATCGGGAAGCCCGAAACCCTGACACAAGCAGAAGAGTTCCTGGCCTCCCTCTGACAAGGATAAACAAGAAGAGCTATTTCTTCCCCTCGAAGAAACGCTCTTCTTCGATCTTCTTTATATAGTCTTCCGCATTCTGATAATAGGTTTTGGTATCCTTTTGAGATTCCCCTTTTCATCCCGAGCTTCGCGTTCTTTTCTCGGGCACTTCTGCCATATAACGGCGCAAATATTGAATGGCATTGTCCCAGTCCTTTCGCCAGTAATAACACATGCCGATGCGATAAAGCAAAACCCGGTTCGGCATACATTCGTACCGTTTCTTCAGCGCACGTATCTGCCCCTCGCTATCCCGGTTCAATTCATAGCATTCTGCCAGTGTTCCATACATCACTCCTTTCAAGCTATCCGCAGGCAACAGATATTCCATTGCTTTTTCCATGGCCTTCACTCCTTCATCTTTCCAGGAAGTACGGGAAGCTGCCCGGGCAAAGTAAACCAGCGTATGGATATTGGCCGGTGAAGGAGGAGCTTTTTTCAAAGCTTCTTTCAGATTATCGTAAGCCCCATAAAACCAATTGTCCCCGTAATAAGAAACTCCCAGATAATAATAAGTAAGAAAACGAACGGTCGCCTGCCTGCTTCAAGGCCTCATAACGCCGGATGGCTTCCGGATATCGTTCCAGCAAACAATAAGCCTTTGCGTTCTGCCGGTTCACATCAAGACTGGTCGTATCCGTCAGACGGTATTTTTCTGTCACTTCGAGAGCGTCTTCATATTGCTCGCTACTGTTGAAGATATTGGCTACACGCGCTACCGTCTGTGCATCGAGAGAATCCAGACGATAAGCCGCCCGGTAACCTAAAAAGGCAGGAACCAGACTGTCAACCGCTTCGAAGCTCTGTCCCAGAAAACGATAGGCTTCTGCCGAAAGCGAGTCATGGGAAAGCCAGTCATGACAGGCCTTCCGGACCTGTGCATAGTCTTCCAAAGAAAGCAGGCTCTGTACATAACGCCGGCGCAAATAGTCCACTTCCGGAGCCATACGCACCGCATGGGCATAAAGTCCGGAAGCTTTCCGGACATTTCCCTGCTGGCGGTAACAATCAGCCAGATCAGCATATACTCCGGCCTGAGTCGTATCAGCGGCCAGCGCTTCTTCCAGCAAATTACGTACGTCCGTCCAGCGTCCCAAAGCCCGGAACGCCTGCAAACGCCACTCGCGGCATTCTGCATCCAACGTATCGGCCCGATTGGTTTCTTCAATAACCCGGTCATAATCTTTGCAGGCCAAAGCCTGACGAACGATTTCCTTGTCCTGTGCATAAATCAAAGATACATTCCATACCAACAGGAAAAAACAGCCATAAAAACAAGCCTTCTCATATCTATTATTCTTAATGAAACATCGTTTATCCGGACAAACTCTCCAATATATACCCGGATTTTTCACAAAGAACTATATTTATTAGTTTCAAAACTAAAATACATAGTTAATATAGATTAAATGCTTTTCTTAAACATATTTTCCTACACATACATTCCATCTGACATAAAAAAAAACTTCCCCTTGCCACCTTTTATCCGTGACAAGGGGAAGTGTAATCCGGAATTCGCGAAACAGACTTCGGATCTTATTTCTCACTCCAAAGATCCAGCTTATTTTTCTGAGCTTCCGACAAGGAAACCGTCTTCACCTGACGTGTCTGGCTGGTCTCCCGAAGGCGTTCATACTCATCTTCCAGCTCCTCAGCAAACGATGCCCGAAGATCAAAATTCATCAGACGGGAAGCTATCGGCGCATTAAGCGAAGCATCCTTCATATAAACAACCGGTGCATGATAGACCGGAGCAATCTTTAATGCCGTATGCAATTTGGAGGTCGTTGCACCACCAATCATCACCGGAATATCCAGTCCGGCACGTTCCAGTTCGCTCACCACATGAACCATCTCCTCCAGTGAAGGAGTAATCAGTCCGCTCAAACCGATAATATCTACTTTTTCCCGAACTGCCGTTTCAATGATACGTTCAGCTGGAACCATCACGCCCAGGTCAATAATTTCATAACCATTGCAAGCCATGACTACTCCGACAATATTCTTACCAATATCGTGTACATCTCCTTTCACCGTAGCCAGCAATACTTTTCCGGCACTATGGCCTTCTGTTTTCTCAGCCTCAATATAAGGTTGCAGAATAGCCACCGCACGCTTCATGGTACGTGCCGTCTTGACAACCTGCGGCAAAAACATTTTACCCGAACCGAACAAGTCACCCACATGGTTCATTCCTGCCATCAAAGGCCCTTCAATAATACTCACGGCATTCGGATAGCCGTTTCAATGCTTCATGCAGGTCTTCATCCAAATAATCTCCGATTCCTTTACCAAAGCATATTGCAAACGTTCTTCCACCGTCGTTCCTTCCCGCCAGGACAAATGAGACGTAGCAGAAGTCTGTCCGGACGTACCTTCTTTTTCGGCCTTGAGACGTTCTGCCGTTTCAATCAGACGTTCTGCCGCATCCGGTCTGCGGTTGAGTACCACATCCTCAATGCGCTCCAGAATATCAGCCGGAATATCCGTATAAAGTACGGATGAAGCCGGATTTACAATTCCCATATCCATTCCCTCGCGGATAGCGTGGTAAAGAAAAACCGCATGCATGGCTTCACGGATATAATTATTTCCGCGGAACGAGAACGACAGGTTGCTCACTCCGCCACTCACATGTGCTCCCGGAAGATTCCGGCGGATCCATCCTGCCGCCTGGATGAAGTCAACGGCATAATTGTTATGCTCTTCTATTCCCGTGGCTACAGCCAGAACATTGGGATCGAAGATAATATCCTGAGGACGGAAGCCTACTTTCCCGGTCAGAATGCGATAAGCCGTTCACAAACCTCAATCTTACGGGCAAAAGTATCCGCCTGCCCTTTTTCATCAAAGGCCATCACAATCACGGCAGCCCCGTATTGTTTCACCATACGGGCATGCTCGATAAAGACTTCTTCCCCTTCTTTCAGGGAAATGGAATTAACGACACACTTACCCTGCATACATTTCAGTCCCGCAAGAATGACATCCCATTTCGAAGAATCAATCATCACGGGTACACGGGCAATATCAGGTTCCGAAGCAACCAGATTCAAGAAGGTGGTCATCTCGGCTGCCGCATCCAGCAAGCCGTCATCCATGTTCACATCAATAATCTGCGCACCGTCTTCCACCTGCTGACGGGCAATGGAAAGCGCTTCGTCATATTTCTTCTCATTAATCAGCCGGAGAAATTACGAGAACCGGCCACATTGCATCGTTCGCCTACATTCACAAAGTTTATTTCCGGCGTAACTTCAAGCAATTCCAAACCCGACAACCATAAATACGGAGAAGGCGTTGCCGGTTTATGCGGAACAGCTCCTGCCAGCAAATCCTGGTAACGGGCAATATAGGCTTCGGTTGTACCACAACATCCTCCGATGATGTTTACCAGCCCTCATCAACATATTCTTTCACCTCAGCCGCCATGTCTTCAGGAGTCTGGTCGTATTGTCCCAGACTGTTCGGAAGTCCGGCATTCGGATAAGCACTAATATAATAAGGTGCACGCCGGGCCAGTTGTTCCAGGAAAGGTTTCAATTGTTTGGCACCGAATGAACAGTTCAAACCGACCGAGAAAATATCTGCATGCTGGACGGAAGCCAGAAAAGCATCCAAAGTCTGTCCCGACAAAGTTCGTCCCGCCACATCAGAAACGGTGACGGAAAGCATCAAAGGAACTTTTCTTCCTGTCTTCTGCATGGAAAGCTCTGCCGCACGGATAGCCGCCTTTGCATTCAGTGTATCAAAAATAGTTTCAATCAGAATGGCATCTACCCCTCCTTCCAACAAGGCCTCCATCTGTTCTATATATGCCGCTTCAAGTACATCGAAGGTCAAGGCACGAAAAGCCGGATCATTGACATCCGGACTCATCGAACAGGTCTTATTGGTAGGCCCTACGGAACCCGCTACAAAACGAGGCTTCTGAGGGGTGCGAGCTGTATATTCATCCGCAATCTTCCGCGCCAGACATGCTGCCGCCAGATTGATTTCCCGACAATAAGGCTGCATATGATAATCAGCCATTGACACCGAAGTCGCATTGAATGTATTGGTTTCAATAATATCAGCACCAGCTTCAAGATATTTCCGATGGATTTCCTCTATAACATCGGGACGTGTCAGGCACAACAGGTCATTGTTTCCTTTTAATTGTCCGGGAATATCCTGAAACGTTCGCCACGGAAATCCGCTTCCGTCAAGTTGTATTGTTGTATCATCGTACCCATTGCGCCGTCAAGCACCAGGATACGTTCCTTTATCAGATTCTGCATGTATTATCTTTTAAACATTCTGTCCATCATACGCCTGTCTTCCTTCTCTTTCAAAGTCTGACGCTTGTCATACTGCTTCTTTCCTTTAGCCAGAGCAATGACCACCTTGGCCAATCCTCTTTCATTGATAAAGAGACGGGTAGGAACAATTGTAAAACCAGGTTCATCCGATGTGCGTTGCAATTTCCTCAACTCTTTTTTGGTGAGAAGCAATTTCCGGTCACGACGGGCAGCATGATTGTTATATGATCCGTAGAAATATTCAGCAATATGCATATTCTTCACCCACAACTCTCCCCGTGAGAAGAAACAGAACGTGTCCACCAGACTGGCTTTTCCCTGTCTGACAGACTTTATCTCAGTACCGGTCAAGACGATACCTGCCGTATACGTGTCAATGAATTCGTAATCGAAAGAGGCACGCTTGTTCTTGATATTAATATTAGTAGAAGCAGTTGTTTTCATCAGTTCAATATAACAGACAATTTATTAAATATAAATTCAATTCAGCGTCGGACACAGGAGGATAATAATAAGTGGCTATAACCGTGTAACCGGTCAATCGGGACTCTTCCACCTTCATTAACCGTCGTGCACCCTCAAATACAATAAATAAGGTATATACCTGAAGAATCCAGTGGAGCACGGCTATCGAGAAAAGCCCGCTAATAATATCCAAAACAAAAGTAACGACCAGTGAATAGCCGACAAAGACCATCATCCGCTCATGTGACTCAAAACGGACCAGCCAGTGTTCTCCCAGTTTCTCCAGCAAATAAACCGCCAAAAAGAAACCACCGAACAAGGCTACGGCAACCGCACAGCACCGCGTAAGCGCAACCTGAAAAGTTCCGGATCCAAATCTTTTCCAATAAAGCTTCCCACAAACTCTGACAAGCCACACAAGCCAATCAACGGATAAACAAAGGAAGTCATGACAGCCCGTCCTTCAGACCGCTGCTCGATCTCATCCCATGCCTTTCCTGGAGCAGACAAAAGGGATATGACTTTTTGAAATAAATCTTTATAATTCAAATGTTTCTTTTTTTACGTTAATAATCAAATGAATCGCAAATT
>ENA-OQAA01001627-OQAA01001627.1-human-gut-metagenome-genome-assembly--contig:-NODE-1627-length-10745-cov-2.189490_pt1 | contig 10745 bp, 17 predicted proteins | sample MGYA00242489_ERZ504515 | MGnify/ENA primary metagenome ERZ504515 (study PRJEB26092, sample SAMD00036237) | human gut metagenome | host: Homo sapiens | study: EMG produced TPA metagenomics assembly of...
ATGACTTTTTGATAACTTGTTCCATACTGATATATTAAGCGGAAAGTTGTGGCCCTGTATTTTCAGAGGGAAACGAATGCTCCTTGAATATATCCCACAAAATATGCCATCGCTATACTCAGTGCAATGCAACATATACATAGTATTTCAGCAATTACCTTTTTTTTCGATTATTTCATTTATGGACTTTCCGTAATCAATAGTAGACCATACCATTGAAAGCAAAAATAGAATTGAAATCCATTGAGTATGAAATGATAGTCCCATGCTAACAAATACATAGTTTGAGATGATGTAAAAAGCGCTTCTGACTACAACTTCTGTCACTTTTACAATCCGATTTCTCATAGAATTCTCCCTCTCTGATAATACTGTGGGCGGCAGCACTCCTTGCTGTCGCCCCTTGATTGCCTATCTGCAAAGGCGGGCGGGGCTGTCAACGGCGGCGCTTGCGCCGTTCATCTTGACCGTTGACTGGCTCGGCTGGCTTTGCTATTCCGTGATCTCTTTCAGTTATTGTCAAAGGAAATGTAGATAGTTAGACTATTGGGTATGTAGCTGATACTTAACCACTTTTCGTCGTTTGATAAAAGTGTCCCGATAGAAACATAGTTTTCTCCCTCGATTTCCTCTGACACATTTTCAATTACGGAAAAGCCTTCTTGGTTCAAAAGCTCCATATACTCGTTATAGTCGTTTTCGCTAATACCGGTAAGGTTGATATTACAATTCTCATGTTCTGTATCAAGTGTAGCCCATGCAACCGTACCAGGCGCAACAGGAAGCCCCTCTGTGTACTCATTCTCAGGCCAAACACCCTCGTCCAATTTTGTAACACTATTAGATTGCGTATTGTTCTCATTGCTTGTCGGTGTAGATGAGGTATTTTGATTAGAACACGCAGCCAAAAAAATCATAATCATGATTGTGAATACAGAAATATATTTCTTCATTGGTTACCTCCTGTTTTTGTGTATGGTTCGGATAATTAACAAAAGAGCAATAGCTGTTGCTGCAAACCCAATAGCCAAAAGGATTTGCGAAATATCAAAGGCAAACGCGCCCTCAATCTGTATATTTGTTGTCGCGTCGGCTTGTCCGATTGCTCCTTCTGGTACTTTTCCTGATTGTGTAACAGCATATACCGAAAAGGCAGCAGCCGCGATAACAAGCGCAGCAAGAGTAGAAATGATACCGTTCCTTTTTTTCGATTTGGTGTTATCAATGCCAAACTGTTCTGCGGTGCTGTCTGCAAATTCTTTTGGCGTCCCCAAACGCTGGATAATCTGCTGCTCTGTTTCTCCATGCTCCATAGCAGACGCAAAAACTTCATTCAAGTCACGCACAACCTCTTTTTTCATTTTGCGTGGTAAAGATAGTTCCTTTTCAACCTGTTTGATATATTGTTCTTTCATTTGGATACCCTCGCTTGTTGATAACTTTCTATAAAGCCGTTTACGCAGTTTCATAGCTTGACCAAAATAAGATTAGTTCATCAAGTACATTCCTGCCTTTATCCGTTAAAGAATAATACTTTTTTGAGCCGCCATTTGCCGCAGCCGGAGCCAATCGGCATTTGATTAGTTCTGCTTCCTGCAAACGATACAAAATGGGGTAAATGGTTCCCTCTTTCGCATATCCCAAAACAGACGCACTATTGTTCAATTCAGTTATAATTTCATATCCATAAGTTTCCTTGCGTCCGATTAGGCATAAAAGTATCATTTCCAGAGAGCCTTTTTTGAATTGCTGGACATATTTGTTATTCATATCGTCGCCTCTCTTTAGCTTTGCTATTTAGGCTCGCTAAGTAGCAACTATATTATATCTCTTCCGAAGTATCAGAGTCAATAGGCTTAACGAAAAAGTTACAAGATGTCTGTGTAAGGTAATGACAGAATAGCGGTGTGCTGGCGAACTATGCTTTATTTTGTTTTTTATCTAAATCATTCAATAGGGCGGTAGCATCCCTATTGGCAAGGGGATTCCAAAAGGGAACAGCGTTCTCCTTTGTCTGGGGTGTTCAGAGGGGATAGTGTTCCCCTTTGACCGGAAGAATCCAAAGAAACCGGCGGTTTCGTGGCACACGATTTTTCCGTAGGAAAGTCTAGTGTGTTATACCTTTGTGGAGCAGATGGCAGCCGGAATTGTAGCACACCCTGAAAAGTGTGGCCACAGTTGCGGCGTTCTGGCGGGAAAGGTTGCCCCTTGCGGGGCAGCATAAGCGACAGAAAAAGGCTGGCAGGCGGTGCGGGCAAGCACTGTCTGTCAGCCGTGTCATTTGCGGAACAAAGGTATATCAAAGCCCCCGTCAGCCGCTGCTTCCCATCGTATCAGAACCACCACGGCAGCTTTCCGCGCAGGCTGTCCATCGCCTCGCCCTCCACCTTCTTTGTCCAGCTCTCGCTGAGATGGAAATGGAGCGCCGCGCCGATCAGCGGGTGCTCGATTCCATCGGTAAAGCCATAGCGGTACAGCAGATAGGTCTGCTCTCTGGCTGTCAGCTTGTCCAGCGCCGCATACAATTCTATCAGCTGCTCTTTTTGGATATAGATTTGCTCCGGCGTTTGGGTGTGAGGGTCGGCTATGGCTTCGATCCGCAGCATCCGTTCATCCTCTGAGAGAACGTCATCCAGATATACTCTCTGGAAGCCGGGGCCGTCTTTCTTATCCACCATCCGTTGCTCAAATAAACCGAGGGCGGCGCGGATGCAGTCCGTCATGGCGTTGCGGAGCGCCGGTGCTGCATAGGTCAGAAATTTCATGCCCCGTCCGGCATCAAACAAAGGGATCGCGTTCAGCAGGCCGATACTTCCCTCCTGCATCAAATCATCCAAATCAATTCCAATATCATTTTCATCCAGCCCCATGTTTCGGTATTGCTCCAGCGCAATTTTTCGGATGAATCCCAGATTCTTTTCCAGCAGAATGTCACGGGCAGCCGTATCCCCTTTCTGTGCCAGTCTGCACAGCTGCTCATTGCTCCGGGTCGGCATTTTGCTTCTCCTGCGCGTGGTCTAAGGTGGATTGGAGAAATTCCGTCAGCGCCTGACCGAACTTGTCTAATGCTTCCTTTTGCACACCGTCCATCCCCGCTGCGCTCTGGGTGACGGCGGCGGAAATCATTTCGGGCGTGATGGTCGGAGTATGAACATCCGCCCCTTTGGTGAGTTCGGTAAACATCTGCTGAGTGATGCCCTTGGTCAAGGACTGCGCTGCTGTGAAATCGTTGCCGATCTCTTTCTTCACTTCCCGCAGCGCCGCCATAAATGTGTTCTGTATCATCGTCAGGTCTGCCTGATATACGGGAACTTTCTGCCGGTTGACAGTTCTGGCCGCCTGCACCGCAGCGTCTGTTTTATTGTTTCGGCGCAGCATGGCGCTGAGAGTAGTAAGCATCTGGTTCTGTCCGGCGAAACCGGCGGCCAGCGTATCGTCAAAATATTGCTCAATCATATAGGTGACTTCTGCAAAGCGAGGGCTTTCCAAAAGGCGGTTGACGATCTCTGCATTGGCTTTTCCGGTGTACAGATTCCGCGCCGCCTGCACCGACAGGCCCAGTTCTTCAATATCAAAATTTGTCCGGTCGGGCGTGTTGACTTCCCCCAGCAGGAAATCTGTGGAGACTTCAAACACTTTCGCAATGCGGAGCAAATGTTCTGTGCTGATCTTATCAGTCTTACCGCTGACAAACCGGCTGATGGCGCTCTCGGTGCTGCCGATGCGGGTCGCCAGCTGTGCCTGGGTAATTTTATGTTCCTTCATAAGCTCCTGCATCCGCTGCCGGATATTGCCGGGCAGATAGGCTCCCTCCATGTGACGCACCTCTCTTCTGAAAACTCTCTTTATCCATTATACCTGATAAAACCAGCGCGGGCAAATGCTTTCCGCTGGCTTCGCCGCTCTGAGGTCTTGCATTTTTGCAAGATTTCAGGGCGGCGTTTTTTCATTTCTTGCACTTTTAGCGGATTTTTCGGTTTATAGTCTTTTTTCCCGTATATTCAGGCAGACGGGCAGATACCGTCAATAAATAATGGAGGACAAAGCCTATGAATTTATTTGAAACTGTAAAATCCGCTGTCACCGTGAAGCAGGCCGCCGAATACTACGGCTGTAAGGTCAACCGGGGCGATATGATCTGCTGCCCCTTCCACGATGACCGGCATCCCAGCATGAAGCTGAACAGGGATTATTTCTATTGCTTTGGCTGCGGGGCTACCGGGGATGTGATCGATTTTGTGGCGCGGCTGTTCGGCCTGAGCAGCTACGAGCCGCAAAGAAGCTGGCCTATGACTTTGGCATCGACCCGGACAAGCCCCCGGCAGCGATGGCTTTGAAAAAGCCCTATCCGCTGGCGCGGGCTTTCCGCAACGATGAGATACACTGCCAGCGGGTGCTCTGCGATTATCTGCATCTGCTGGAACGCTGGAAGGTCGAATATGCCCCGCAATCGCCGGAGGATGAACTGGATGACCGCTTTGTGGAAGCCTGTCATATGATCGAGTATGTAAATGATTTGTTGGACGTTCTCATGTTTGCGGAACTGAAGCAGCGTGTGAAAGCGGTGGATATGCTGCTGAAGGACGGCACTATCACCGCGCTGGAGCAGCGGCTCAGACGTCTGGAAAAGGAGGTGCAGCACCGTGGCGAAGAACGAGCAATCGCGTGAGGCCAACCAGCCATCTGGTTTGACGGCAAGAGTATCAATGAAGCCCTGTTTTGTGATGATTTTCTCGGCAGACACAAAATCATCTACACAAACGGGGCTTTTTTCACGCCTGATGGCCGCGTGACCGATGAGCTGCCACTGCGTGGAGAAATTTTTGAGGAACTGAAATGCTGTGCGGTCAGCAATATCCCCCGCAAAATCAGCAATATCGTGGAGCTGATGAAGCTGGCGGCGCTGGTAGAGGATTTCCCGCCGGAGGTGACCGCATTCATCTGGCAAACGGCACGTTGTTTCTGGATGGCTCCTTTACGGAGGGAAAACCGGACATCGTGTGTTGCCGCCTGCCGGTGGCCTACAATCCCGATGCGCCCACGCCGACCCGCTGGCTGGCTTTTCTGGATGGGCTTCTTTACCCGGAGGACATTCCCACTTTGCAGGAATATATCGGCTACTGCCTGATCCCCAGCAACAAGGGACAGCGCATGATGGTCATTAAGGGCAATGGCGGCGAGGGTAAGAGCCAGATCGGCGCGGTGCTGTCCGCCCTGTTCGGCAGCAACATGAAGGACGGCAGCATCGGCAAAATTTCCGAGAACCGTTTTGCTCGCGCTGATCTGGAACACATTCTGCTGTGTGTCGATGATGATATGCGGATGGAGGCCCTGCGGCAGACCAACTATGTCAAATCCATCGTCACCGCACAGGGTAAAATGGATTTGGAGCGTAAAGGCAAGCAGAGCTATCAGGGATGGATGTGCGCCCGGCTGCTGGCATTCAGCAATGGCGACTTGCAGGCTCTCTTTGACCGCAGTGATGGCTTTTATCGGCGGCAGTTGGTGCTGACCGCCAAAGAGAAACCTGCCGACCGTGTGGATGATCCCGACCTGGCAGAGAAGATGAAGGCCGAGGTGGAGGGCATTCTGCTGTGGGCTTTTGCGGGATTGCAGCGGTTGGTAGCGAACAACTTCAAGTTCACCGAGAGCCAGCGCACCAGAGAGAACCGGGAGGCCGTCAAGCGGGACAACAATAACGTGTTTGATTTTCTGGAATCCGAGGGCTATATCCGGCTGAAAGCAGATGCTTCTATTAGCTCAAAGGATTGCTACGACATTTACCGGATGTGGTGTGAGGAAAACAGTCTGACTGCACTCAAACGCCGTAGTTTCAGCGATGCGCTGGTGGCAGCCTGCGGCAAGTACAATCTGGAACACTGCAACACGATCACCAATTCGGCAGGACGCCGGGTGTGGGGCTTTATGGGGATCGAGGCAGTGGCAAGGCCGCATATAAACGAGTTTACGGACGCTTCACAGTGTACGTACGTACCGGAAGACTGGCGGGATTGATTTCCGATCTGGTCGCCGGTACGTATGTACGCAGCGATTGACCCTGTTACCTCATATATTGTAGAGGCGCTTCATTTGGATAAAGTGGTCGTGCCCATTTTGGGTACGACCAGAACCATGTAAATATTCTCGGTTTTGTGATGTGAAGTGGTTGGTGTCATTTTGAACCCGACCACTTTAGCAGGACGAAGTAGGTGTGGTCATTTTGACCACACCTAAAGCGGTCAGTAAAAGCGGTGATTTTGCAGGCATATTTTAGAGCAATCTCAAAACAGCGAAATGTTTCTCTTTTATCCGTATACAGTTCGCCGGATGGCGGCTCACGGAACGACGTACAGATTGCAGCATTTTGTGACAATACAGCCCGAACAGTGAAAGTCCCGCATTTCTGTGAAGTCGAATATTCCGCCGTTGACCAACGATACGCAGGGAATCATTTCTATCGCAAAACAGCATTTGCACAAATTTCACCATTGACCAAAGCCGGTGCGCTCCCCAGCGTAGCCGGTTCTTTTTATGACGCAACCGAAAATCATGTTTTATCTATCAAGTGACAAAGGGCTTCACTTGCGAAAATGGAGGAATATATTTTATGAAGTCAAGTATCCGAAACGAAATCAAGCGCAGATCATCCGCGCCGGTTACACCATGCAGGAAGTCGTTGACCAGCTGCACGATGAGTATGGGTGGAGCGACAGCGTATCCAATCTTTCCGGAAAATTGCAGCGGGAATCGCTGCGGTATCGGGAGGCCGTGGAGTTGGCTGACGTGCTGGGATATGACATTGTCTGGCAGAAACGGAGGGATTGAGTATGGAAAAAGCACAATACGCGATTATGCGATTTGCCAAATATAAGGGCCTGAAATCGGCAATATCGAGGCCCATAACGAGCGCACAAAGGAAAAGTACGCCAGTAATCCCGATGTGGATACCAGCCGAAGCAAGTACAACTTCCATCTGGTCAAACCGCCCGGCAAGTACCGGGCCGAGTCAGAGAGGCAAATTGCCGCTGCCGGATGCCGTACCCGGAAAGACAGTATCCGTATGATCGAGACGCTGTTCACAGCCAGCCCGGAGTTCTTTAAGGGAAAGAAACGGGCGGAAATTCGGGTATTTTTCGAGGAAGCTCTGCACTTTCTGGAACAGCATCAGTCCAAAGAGACAATTATATCCGCCGTGGTGCATATGGACGAGAAAACGCCCCATATGCACCTTTGTTTTGTCCCTTTGACGGAGGATGCAGCTCAGCGCCAAAGACATCATGGGCAATAAAAAGAAGCTGACCTGGTGGCAGGATGAGTTTTGGAAACACATGGTCAAGAAATTCCCGGATTTGGAGCGCGGCGAAAGCGCCAGCCTGACCGGGCGCGACCATATCCCGCCCCGCGTATTTAAGGAGATGACCAGACTGACCAAACAGAAAAGCAAACTGGAGGATCTGCTCACTGGAATCAATCCCTTTAACGCCAAAAGCCGGGCGGAGGAAATCTGCAAGATTCTGGATACCTATATTCCCAGCGTGGAGAAGATGGACACGCTGCTGCGGAAATATGGCGTGGCTTTTACGAAAACAGCATCCGAAAACAAAAAGCTGAAAACGAAAAATGCCGAGCTGGAAGAATCTCTTGCATCGGCGCAGAAAGTCAGCACCCTAAAGCAGATCGAAGACCTCAAGCTGCGGCGCGACTATGACAGTGCCGTGGCGATTTTGGAACAGATACCGGCAGAAGTTTTGAACATCTATGTGCAGAGCAGCCATAGAGAAAAGGAGCGGCTATTGAGCAAAGTTTATGATGATCCGAAATATAATGCGGCGTTTGACCGCTGTGTTGATGTGATGGCGCGGCTGTTGCAGAAGTATGGTCCGCAGCTGTTGGAGCAGATGCAGGAGACTGCGAAGGATGGCTGCACACGTTCTGTGGTATCGGGAAAGCAACCCGTTTCGGTGTATCAGGAATTTGACAAAGCCGCTTGATATAAATTAAATTTACACGTTGCGTATTTGTTTTGGCGTATGCTATAATAAATACGCAACGTGTATTTTTGCTTTATGGGGTAAATGAAATGGACTGCAAAACCAAAATAAAAGAATTGCGGGAAAGCACTGGCATGAATCGCAAGGAATTTTGTAAATATTTTCAGATTCCCTATCGGACTGTGACAGAATGGGAACTGGATAACCGCCATGCGCCGGAATATGTACTCCGTTTGTTGGAGTACTACATTCAGAATGAAGGTCTGGCGAAGAAGAAAGTAACGGATGAATGTTTAGAGCTGGAAGAAAGGGGCGGCCTGCATGAAAAAAACTAAAACAAAATGCTATCTCTACACACGGGTATCTACTTCCATGCAGGTGGACGGATACAGTCTGGATGCTCAGCGAGACAAACTGCGGAAATACGCTGAATACGAAGATATGGTAGTGGCTGGTGAATATTCTGATGAAGGCTTTTCCGGCAAGAATATTCAGGGCAGGCACGAATTTCAGCGGATGCTGCAAGACATTCAGGACGGCAAAGACGGTGTGGAATATGTGCTGGTGTTCAAGCTGTCCCGGTTTGGCAGGAATGCCGCTGACGTTCTGAATTCCTTGCAGCTGATGCAGGATTTCGGTGTCAATCTGATTTGTGTGGAAGACGGCATTGACAGTTCCAAAGATTCCGGCAAGCTGATGATTTCTGTCCTTTCTGCGGTGGCAGAGATAGAGCGTGAAAATATTCGGACACAGACGATGGCCGGACGGGAGCAGAAAGCCCGTGAAGGAAAATGGAACGGCGGCTTTGCCCTTATGGATACCGTCTTGAAAAAGGCGAACTGTTGATTGCTGAGGATGAAGTGGACGTGATCCGCACCATCTTTGACCGCTATATTCACACCAACGATGGCGTCAGCGGTGTGGCGAAATATCTGAACCGGCAGGGCTTTGTGAAGAAGCTGCGGCAGAACGGCACCATTCCCGGTTTTTCCGCCAGCTTTGTGAAAAGTATCATTGACAATCCGGTATATATGGGGAAAATTGCCTATGGCAGACGCCGGACAGAGAAGAAGATCGGCACACGGAATGAGATGCACGTAGTTGAGCAATCGGAGTTCCCTGTGTACGAGGGGAAGCATGAGGCTATCATTCAGAAGAAGATTGGAACCTCGCGCAGGAAAAACGGAAAATCAATGCTTACCGGCGTGAGAAAGTCAATGACCCTACCCACGCACATATCTTGTCCGGTATTCTGAAATGCCCCTGCTGCGGCAAAAGCCTGTACGGGAATATTGCGAAAGCCCACAGCAAGGACAAAAAGACCCGCTATTACTATTACTGCAAGAATACGGTGACGCCAACAGGCCACGAGTGCACTTTCCGGCTGAACATTGAACAGACAGAGATGAACCGCATGGTAGCGTCAATTATCTCCGCTATGGTCAGCGACCCACGGTTTGCGGATGCAATCAAGGCAAAAATCGGCTCCGCTGTCGATACGAACGACTTAGAGAAACAGCTGGAAGCGTTGCAAGCGCAGCTCGGCAGACGTTAGGCACAAAGACCCGCCTGGAACGGCAGATGGATGGTTTGGATGTGAATGACCCGTATTATGACCGGAAAATTTCTGATTTGTCAGCGCCGCTATGACGAACAATATGGCGCAATAGATGAGATTGAAGTCAGATTGACGATGTGCAAAGCCAGATACGGAGCATCCGGCAGGAGAAAATTTCTGGCGACAACATTTACCGCCTGTTGCTGGCATTCGATCAGGTCTATGAAGCAGCCTCCGAAGTGGAGCGGAAGGAGTTCATGCGGGCGTTTATTGAGCGGATTGAGTTATTCCCGGAAAAGCAGCCGGATGGCAACTGGATTAGGAAGATTATCTTCAACTTCCCTGTCCCGGTGAATGGAACAGAAGTGAAAGAATTGCCCTTGGAAAATGAAACAATAGTCGAGACAGTATGCTTATTGTCCAAACTTCATGAAGCGAAGCATCATGTGAATGTGAGACTGGATATGGATGAACTGGATTTGACATCTGCGGAGAGTAAGGCAACCTATGAGGAAATCAAAGCATACGTGGCTGAGCATAATGATGGAATGAAAGTTTCAAATCTGTATATTGCACAGGTTAAGGCTAAGTATGGGATTATAGAGCGAGAAAATTATAACAAGCCTAAGTCAGATGATTCCAGACAGCCTAAGTGTCCAAAGGAGAAGGAAGAGGCAATAGTAGAAGCGTTGAAAGCTTTTAAGATGATTTAGTTTAGGAGTATGACGATATGAGGGTTTTATTAGGAACAACAAATCCATCAAAGGTAAAAAGATTTTCGGATTTGTTAAAAGGGTATGATATTGAATTTATTACTTTAAGAGATATCGAAGTTATAGAAGAACCTAAGGAACGGATTATTCTATATGATTGATAAAGCTTCATCAAAAAGATTTGAAGGATGGCCTCTTGATTCATTATCAATCAATAAAGAAAACGGCAAATATTTTGTTGATGGAAGTATTGAAGAAAGCAAAGAAATATCATAAAAGATCAATATCAAAAGAGTGTCGTAGATTTTTTGATTAAGTCTTTACATATAGCATAGTATAGGAGAAATGAGACAACTGGAGTTTCCTGAGAATATTCAGGCAATTGTCGGCGGAAAAGAATATTCGCTAGATAATGCTGTCTTAAAAATCTGGCCGGAAAGTGAAGAAACAAAAGGAGCACTTTGCGTTGAAATGGAAGGTGTT
>ENA-OQAA01001628-OQAA01001628.1-human-gut-metagenome-genome-assembly--contig:-NODE-1628-length-10741-cov-2.092519_pt1 | contig 10741 bp, 15 predicted proteins | sample MGYA00242489_ERZ504515 | MGnify/ENA primary metagenome ERZ504515 (study PRJEB26092, sample SAMD00036237) | human gut metagenome | host: Homo sapiens | study: EMG produced TPA metagenomics assembly of...
GGCGTCCCGAAGCGGCGGGCGTAATACAGCTTTCCGTCCGCAAGATCGTACCATCACCCTGGTGGATGATTTGGATCGCATGGGTTGCATTGGGCACGATCTGCACATTGCAACCGTAGATATGGAAAACGAAGTATATATTAATTGCCCTGTGAAGTATATATTAATTGCCTAACGCAGTATATATCCTCGGCACATGCAGTATATCTTCTCAAAAACGGCCAGTTGAGCGGTGTCTGAGACGACTGCTTCACGCATCGTTGATACGGGTACGGAGAAACGCTCTTTGACCATCTCCTCGGGGGTTATTTTCGGATCATTTCAGGCATGAGACCGCAAAGGAACAAGCATATGCAAGAACCAAGTGACGAAAGTGATGAGTTTCGATGCTGTCGAGCATACACATGAGCGTGAAATCATCCCCATACACTATTCCCGGCTCCGAGAAATTGCGTCTTGCATTATAATACGCTTTCTTTTTATCAAATTCAAAATCGGGCGTATATTCATAGACTGTTGAATCCTCGAAAAACCCTTCAATGGAACTTTGTTCCAAACTGAACACAAGAACTCCGGCTTTCGTCTGCCAGCAATCTTGATAGATAACATAACCTTCCCCGTAAATACCAAACTGAAATTCCCTATTATTATATCTAGCAACGATCGGAGTTCCGTCCTCCAAGTCATCTATATTCTCAAAGTCAAGCTGTCCGTGTTTACCCCTATTCAAAAAATCTCCAAACATCTTTCCTCATTAATCGCCGCTTTGATGGCTTTGGGTGTATCTTCTTGTGTCTCTCTCTTTTAAACCTAGACAACAATGATACAAGAGACCTTTCCCATAATTGCCAGCGGGGTAGAAGTACTCAATGAGCGTATCCTGCTGACCCATGTGGAGAACGGATTATTGATGAATGGTTTATGATAGAATAGCTTGCTTCATCGATAATAAGGTTGCCTGCAAAAGGGGTAAGTCCTCCTTCATTGTTGAATAAACAATATCAACATCTATTTTAAGATAATGATGAGCTATCACATCCCGCAACTTCATAATCTCCTTCCAAGGAATTACAGGATATAAAGAGAAAAGTTCTCCTTCTGAAAGTTTATCTATAGTTTTTACACTTTCACCAATAAAAATCAATTTCATACAAACACCATCCAAAACGAACATATCATCAGGAGTCAATAAGAAATCATTGCCATCCTTAATATGAGATGTACGGACTTATATAACATGAATTGAATCAATCATCATGTCTATCAAATCCAAAATTCGTCCCGAATCTTTCCATTTATACATAAATCAAATCTTTATTTATGGATTTTTCCATACGAGTTCCTGCAAATGACTCTCTTTTACAGAATAAATCAACAGAACAACCTAGAAGTTTCTCAAGTTCTGACTTTAGGCGACATAATGTAAACAAACTCATATGAGAACTCTCGTAATATATATCAATATCACTATCTTCCCTTTGTTCATGACGAGCCACCGAGCCAAACAAACCAAGATTACTTATCTGATATTTACGAAACAACGATTCTTTTTCGCTCCTTAATATACTTAAGTATTCCTCAGTAGACTTCATAGGCTCATTCTTTTTGTTCTAAAGACAAAAATCCTCCAAGTCAACTAATTGAAATTACCCTATGATTTTGGGGTGACAAACGCAACAGCTGATAAACAGACCGCTCAAACGCCACCCAATGCGTTCCCGTAGAATATAGGGGATATATGTTAGAGTAACCGAATATATTCAGGATCGACCTCCACAGCGGCAACCAACAGACCGGGGATCTCCACGATCAAACGTTTCACACGGGAACCCCGTATAGAGAGTAAACGACCCTCGTAGCCATCCAATGGGCCACCCTCGATACGGATCATGCGACCGTACATCGCAGAAGTTAATTCTTCAACCAAGAAATAGCGTGGGGAATCATCGGAATGGACAGCACGGATAAAACGGTTCATCTCCGCATGGCCTACCGTCATCGGCTTACGGTAGCCACCACGCAAATAACGATATTGGAGGGTACTGATCTCTTCTACGATTGGATCCATACAGGTACGGGTAGTATGGGCAAAAAGTAAATCGTGCAGAAGAGGAACCTCCTCACGAATCCGCTTACCCTTCCTCTCGACCAACTGCCAACGCATAGGAGTGAAAACCTCTATGCCCTTTTCCTCCAGCAACCTATAGGCCGGGCGTTTAGCATTGGGACGGGTCAGGTCTCGCAATACGAACCAATTGTCTGTCAAAGGATGTTCCACAGGATGATGGATAATTCTTCTAGTCCTGAAAGGATATATATTCTATTAATATCCAATCAGTTACAAAATATAGTCTTATAAGTTGGAAGGCGTACTTGGCGAGTAGCATTCGTTTCACGTTGCAAATATAGGGAAAAATAACTAAACACAAGCAAACATTGGCTCTTGTTTGTGTTTGGTTATTTTTCACTACATTTGTGTTCGCTAAAAAAGGAGTAATTTAAAATGATCGATCAACCTACCATAGACCGGATATTGGATGCGGCGAACATCGTGGATGTTGTCTCTGAATTCGTGACTCTTCGGAAACGAGGGATCAACTATGTAGGATTATGCCCGTTTCATTCGGACAAATCACCGTCTTTTTACGTATCCCCCTCAAAGAATATCTGTAAGTGTTTCGCTTGCGGAGAAGGTGGAACCGCCGTTCACTTCATCATGAAACATGAGCAACTCAGCTATTTCGACGCTTTACGCTTCTGGCGAAAAAATACAATATAGAGATACAGGAACGGGAACTTACCGAGAAAGAGAAACAAATCCGTAGCGACCGGGAAAGTATGCTTATCGTCAATAGTTGGGCGGGGCAATACTTCTCTACTTTATTACATGAGCATGTTGAAGGGAAAAGCGTAGGTATGCGCTACTTCGCCGAGCGAGGATTACGGGAAGATATCATCCGTAAATTCCAGCTCGGGTATAGCTTGGACCAGCGGGATGCCTTATACAAGGCCGCTACCCAAGCAGGCTATAAAAAAGAATTCTTAGAGAAAACCGGTTTAGTTATCGCTTATGATAACGGAAACGTGAACGATCGTTTTCGGGGACGTGTCATCTTTCCCGTCCATACGCTAAGCGGAAAGGTCGTGGCATTCGGCGGACGTGTATTGAAAAAGGACGAGAAGACAGCGAAGTACGTAAACTCCCCCGAAAGCGAGATTTATCATAAAAGCAACGAGCTTTACGGCATCTATTTCGCCAAGCAAGCAATCATGAAACAGGATCGCTGTTTCTTGGTGGAAGGATATATGGACGTGATCGGTATGCACCAAGTGGGCGTAGAAAACGTGGTTGCCTCCTCGGGTACGGCGCTCACGCAAGGGCAAATCCGGCTCATACATCGTTTCACGAATAATATCACGGTATTATACGATGGAGACGCCGCCGGAATCAAAGCGGCTCCGGGGTATCGATATGTTATTGGAAGAAGGGATGAACGTCAAGGTCGTGCTTCTTCCGGCGGGAGAAGATCCGGACTCGTTTGCCCGTAGCCATAGCGCGAGCGAGTTCGCAGAGTTTATCAGCCAGAACGAGACGGATTTCATCCGTTTCAAGACAAAGTTACTATTGGCGGAAGCGGGGGGTGATCCGATCAAACGTTCCGCCCTGATCTCGGATATTATCCGTACGGTAGCGATTATACCTGATAATATCGCTCGCTCCGTGTATATCCGGGAATGTAGTACGACCATGGAGATAGACGAGCAAGTCTTACTCAACGAGGTCAATAAGATCCGTCTCAACAAGGAAGAGAACCAAGCGGCTAAATCCGTAAGGAATACACCGCCCGTTCAACCTCCAGCCAATACGATCCCTGAGTATCCGGATTTCCCCGGCTACCAACCGTATACACCGGAAGAGGCGAATACCCTTCCTCCGGAAAATATTCCGCCTCCACTGCCCGAGGACTATATTCCGGAAGAGGAAGCGGGTCCGCCCCCTACTCCTCCCTACGAGGTTCCGACGGCTCCCAACATACAGGTCCAACCGAAACGTTCTCCTTTTGAGGCTTATGAGTTGGCTCTTCTGCGCTATATCGTACGATATGGCGAACGTGTCCTCTATGACTACGTAGATGAGGAGACCAACGAGCATGTCATCATGAGGGTCGCCGATTATATCCGTTTCGATCTGGAACGTGATGACCTTACGTTTTATACGCCAGCCTTCAAACAAATGCTGGACGAAGCTGCTGAACATTGTCAAAACGAGGGCTTTATGGCCAGTCGTTATTTCCTTGCCCATCCGGACCCGAACATCAGCCGGCTTGCCGCCAACCTTATCAGCGATAAGTACCAGCTTAGTAAATATCATACGAAGTTCAGGGAACTGGAGCAAGAAGAAGATAAATTGGATTACTTGGTACCCCGGGAAATCTATTCCATGAAAGATGCCTATATCCTCTATAAGATAAAGGATATCCAAGCGAAAATCAAAGAGGCTCAAAACAAGGGTGACATGGAACAGATCTTTGATTTAATGAAACAGAACGCCCACCTCAACGAGATCAAGAACGTGCTCTGCAAAGAGCTAGGTGAGCGTATCGTATTAAAAATGTAATAAAAAAACATCTATGAATTTCCTTGAGACAGAAAACGTGGTAAAACAGTACGCCGGGCATCTGGCGCTGAACAAGGTAAGTATCCAAGTTCCTCAAGGAACAATCTTTGGATTACTGGGGCCTAACGGGGCGGGCAAGACAACCTTGATCCGGATCATCAACCGGATTACGGCACCGGATAGCGGAATCGTTCGCTTCAACGGCCATGAATCCAGCCCGGAAGACATCTACCAGATCGGTTACTTGCCGGAAGAGAGAGGGTTGTATAAAAAGATGAAAGTCGGGGAGCAGGCGATCTATCTGGCACAATTGAAAGGTCTCTCCTACCCAGAGGCACGCAGTCGTTTGACCCGTTGGTTCGAGAAATTTGACATCATGCCTTGGTGGAATCGCAAACTGGAAGAGCTGTCGAAAGGTATGCAACAGAAAGTACAGTTCATCATTACCGTGATACACGAACCCGAGCTATTGATCTTTGACGAGCCATTTAGCGGATTCGATCCGGTCAACGCCGATCGCCTTAAACAAGAGATATTGGAATTGAAGGCGCCGGACATACCATTATATTCTCAACTCACAACATGTCCTCCGTTGAGGAGATTTGTGACGAGATTGCTTTAATCGATCGCTCTGAGGTCGTCCTGTCCGGCAATGTCAAGGAGGTACGGGAACGGTTTAAGAGTAATACCTATATATTAAATGTACGCAAGGAGACTGGAGGTATTGAGGAGTTAAGGATACGCAAGGAAGAAAATATCAGTAACTCCGATTGGCTTACCCGGCTGGCGTCCCAATATGAGATTCTTTCCTTCACGGAGGAGATCCCTTCTATGAATGACATTTTTATCAACACCGTTTCCGGTACAAACACATCAAAGGTATGAGCAAAATTGGATTAATCATCAAACGGGAATATCTCCGGAGAGTAAGTAAAAAGTCATTTATCCTGCTCACGTTCCTCACACCGTTTCTATTCGCTGCACTTGCGTTCGTCCCCCTATGGCTCTCTTCCATCAAGGGAGATGAGGTTCATACAGTCGCCATACTCGACGCCACCGGCAAATACGCCCCGTTGTTCGAGGATACGGAAAGCTATCGTTTTATCAACGGCGACAAAGATATGGATAAGTACAGGCAAATGTCGGAAAAGGAGATATTCGCATTTCTCAACATCTCCGACGACTTGCAGAAAAATCCGAAAAACGCAACCCTCTATTCCAAGAAACAAATCCCGGCGGATTTGAGCCGACTCGTCAATATGACATTAAAGAAGCAGATAGAGAGTGACAAACTGGCAACATTCAATATCCCCAATCTACAAGAGATCATAAAAGAAAGTAAAGTAGATTTCAACATACAAACGATCAAATGGGGGGATGACGGAAGCGAAAAGCAATCCTCGTCCGTAGTGGCATCCATAACCGGAGTAATTTTCACCATGCTTATCTATATGTTCATCCTAATCTATGGAGGAATGGTCATGCAAGGGGTTATGGAAGAAAAGACGAACCGGATCATCGAGATTATGATCTCGTCCGTCAAACCTTTCGACTTAATGATGGGTAAAATTATAGGAATCGGTTTTGTCGGGCTTACGCAAGTATTCCTTTGGGCGGTTATGACCTTTATTCTCATCACCGGGGGAACTTTCTTTTTGGGAGGAGGTATGGAAAGCGAGATCTTGCAATCAAGCATGGCACTTAACACAACCCCTAACATGACGGTTATCGCAGCCCAGCAGCCGGCAAATGAATGGATAGAGATGCTTCATACGATTAACTTCACCGAGATAGGCATCTTGTTTATTGCTTATTTCATAGGCGGCTACTTATTATATTCTTCTTTATTCGCCGCTATCGGATCAGCTGTAGACGGCCAAGAAGACACGCAACAATTCATGCTACCAGTCACGCTTCTTTTGGTTTTCGCCCTCTATGCGGGGATCTATAGCATGGAAAACCCTGACGGACCATTAGCTTTCTGGTGCTCCATGATCCCCTTCACTTCTCCGATCGTCATGATGGTCCGGGTGCCATTCGAGGTGCCTTTGTGGGAAATACTACTTTCCATTGGATTTTTGTATATATCATCCATCGGTTTTACTTGGTTTTCCGCCAAAATATACCGTGTAGGCATTCTCATGTATGGTAAGAAACCTAGTATAAAGGAGATGTCCAAATGGCTTCGTTACAAATAAAAACATGATATCTACAACAAAAAAGCCTCGCTACTCTTATCGAATAACGAGGCTTTTTTATGTTGTTCTACCTGGATTCGAACCAGGACAAACAGGACCAGAATCTGTTGTGCTACCATTACACCATAGAACAATCTCTACAAAATTGTCAAGTAAACTTTAAACGTTGTTCTACCTGGATTCGAACCAGGACAAACAGGACCAGAATCTGTTGTGCTACCATTACACCATAGAACAATATTTAACAAATCACCAACTCTCTTGTTAGCGGATGCAAAGGTATATACTTTTTCAAAATTTGCAAACAAACTTTCGAAAAAATGTTCCAGAAAAAACACGTACGTCTTTTGATAAAACACGTACATGTTTTCTACAAGACGTACGTGTTTTTTAAAAGCTTTATAACGATCGAGGAGATAGTCTCAAACAAGGTATTACACATATATTAATGAAAGAAAAAGACGTATGTAACGAATTAAGAAGTATATTTGCGACTTGGAAAATTATATCAATAGAAATAAATGGATCAAACAAAAGAATTAGTAAAAACGATTGTTGAAGGCCTTCAAGAAAAAAGGGGCAAAAATATTGTAACAGTAGATTTAAGCCAGACTTCTGGTGCCATTTGTCAATATATGGTTATTTGTGAGGGAAACACTCCTACCCAAGTTTCAGCGTTATCTGATTCCGTATGGGATTTCGCACGCAAGAACGCGAACGAGAAACCATTATCCATTGACGGTACACAGGGCGCTCAATGGATCGGCATGGATTATGGCACGGTTCTTGTACATATATTCCTGCCGGAACAACGTGCATTTTATAACTTAGAGAACCTTTGGGCAGACTCGAAGGTTATACAAGTACCTAACATTGATTAAGCCGGCCTAAATATTTGATGATAATCTCTTATGGAAAATAAAAACGATATATTTAATAAAACACCGAAGGGCGGGAAACCTAAGATGTTCCGCTTTAATTTGTATTGGATGTACGGGTTGATCTTCATCATGCTTGTTGCCCTATACATGACAAATGATTCTTCGGGAACGAAAGAGCTAGGCTGGACAGAGTTCCAGAAACTAGCGCAGGAAAACGTATTCGATAAAATGACAGTCTACAACAAGAAGAATTTGGTGGAGGCTACAGTGAAAAATGGAAAGACTGAACAGGTCTTTGGGAATATGGACGTTTCTAAAATCGGGGTTTCTCCGAAAGTATACGTAAAGATCCCGTCGGCCGACAAGTTTTCCGATTTCTATGACAAAGCGGTAGCCGATAGTCATATCGATACACAAGTCCGGTTCGAGGAAGGCGATGACGCTATCTGGAATTTCTTGGTTTCATTCGGCCCGATTATCTTATTGATCGGTGTATGGATGTTCTTGATGAGACGTATGTCCGGTGGTACCGGCGCAGGTCCGGGTGGCGTGTTCAGCGTTGGTAAGGCAAAAGCTCAGCTTTTTGATAAAGATAATGACCGTAAGGTGACATTCAAGGATGTCGCCGGATTGGCGGAAGCGAAACAAGAGGTAGAGGAAATCGTCTCTTTCTTGAAGAATCCGGAAAAATATACTGAATTAGGAGGTAAGATACCCAAGGGTGCATTGTTGGTAGGCCCTCCGGGAACCGGTAAGACATTATTGGCGAAGGCTGTTGCCGGAGAAGCTAATGTGCCGTTTTTCTCCTTGTCTGGTTCTGATTTCGTGGAGATGTTTGTCGGTGTAGGCGCCTCCCGTGTGCGTGACTTATTCCGCCAAGCGAAGGAAAAATCTCCTTGTATCGTCTTTATCGATGAGATCGATGCGGTAGGCCGTGCCCGTGGGAAGAACGCGAATATGAATAGCAACGATGAGCGTGAGAACACGTTGAACCAGTTGTTGACCGAAATGGATGGTTTCGGCTCTAACAGTGGTGTTATTATCTTAGCCGCTACAAACCGTGCGGACATTTTGGATAAAGCGTTGTTGCGTGCCGGACGTTTTGACCGACAAATCCATGTTGAATTACCGGATTTGAATGAACGTAAAGAGATATTCGGGGTGCATTTGCGTCCGATCAAGATAGATGAAGCGTAGACGCTGAGTTCCTAGCAAGGCAGACTCCGGGCTTCTCGGGTGCTGATATCGCTAATGTTTGTAATGAGGCCGCTTTGATCGCCGCCCGTAACGGAAAGAAATTCGTACAGAAAGAAGACTTCATGAATGCGGTAGACCGCATTGTCGGCGGTCTGGAAAAACGTTCGAAGATCACGACGGAGGAAGAACGGAAATGTATCGCGAACCATGAGGCCGGTCACGCTACGTTAAGTTGGTTGTTGGAACATGCCAATCCGCTGGTTAAGGTGACAATCGTTCCCCGTGGTAAGGCATTAGGTGCGGCATGGTATTTGCCGGAAGAGAGACAGATCACCACCCGCGAGCAATTGCAGGATGAGATGTGCGCTACTTTAGGAGGACGTGCCGCAGAGGAATTAGTTTTGGGAAAATATCCACAGGCGCATCCAACGATTTGGAACGTGTCACGAAACAAGCATATGCGATGGTCGTTTACTTCGGTATGAGCGATAAACTTCCAAACTTGAACTATTACGACTCCACCGGACAGGATTGGGGATTCACCAAGCCTTATAGTGAGGAGACCGCGAAATTGATCGATACGGAAGTACAGAAGATCATCAATGAGCAATACGACAGGGCAAAACGGATATTATCCGAGAATAAGGAAGGACATAGTAAACTTGCGCAGGTATTATTGGATCGTGAGGTAATCTACTCGGAAGATGTAGAGCATATCTTCGGGAAACGCGCCTGGATCTCCCGTTCCCAAGAGATTCTGGAGTTGCAGGAAAAGGCTAACGGAAAGAACAAGGAGAATGCGGATAAGGAGGCGGAAGCGGACGCAACAACGGAAAACGTAACCGATACTCCTACCGAAGAAAACAAGACAGGGAAAATAGCTTGACCAAAGTCAAGACATTCATAACAAGTAAGGCTGGGGTGTATCTTTGATCAAAAGTTACTATCCAGCCTTCCTTATTGCTGTATTATCAATTTATTAGTTATATTTGCAGCCAAAATTACAAACAAGCAAAAACACTATTGTTTTGAAAAATCTGATTACACGTGCATTGACTGGCATCATTTTCGTCGCGGTATTAGTCGGTGCGATCTATTTCCACTCCTATTATTTTCTTACGGTATTTGGACTCATTACCGGACTTTCTCTATGGGAGTTCTACGGATTGGTCAAACATTATGAGAATGCCGCCATCAAACGATTTGTCAGTTCCTTGGGGGGGAGCCTACCTCTTCGCCACCACATTCGGTTACGCCAATGGCTTGGTTGGAGGCAATATATTTCTCCCCTATCTTTTATTCTTAATGTATACCATGATCACCGAGCTTTACGATAAAGCCAGTAATCCAATCAATAACTGGGCATTGACCTTATTCGGTCAAATCTATTGCGCAGGCTCTTTCTCTCTGCTAAACTTTATTACATCGGTACCTAATACGCCGGGCGAGATCGTACATATCCCCTATTTTGCCTTGGCTATTTTCGTTTTCGTATGGGTAAATGATACGGGAGCTTATCTAGTGGGATCTATGCTTGGAAAAAGAAGATTGTTCGAACGTATCTCTCCCAAGAAGTCCTGGGAAGGTTTTTACGGAGGGTTGGCATTCGTATTAATAACCTCCCAAATATTCGCTTGGTTCATGCCGGCCACGAACTGGTACACATGGCTTGGATTAGCCGGCACAATCGTAGTATTCGGGACTTGGGGCGACTTGATCGAATCTTTGATGAAACGTACGTTAGGCGTGAAAGATTCCGGGCATGTATTACCCGGACATGGAGCATGCTGGATCGCTTCGATAGCGTAATGATGGCTATTCCGGCCGCTTATATCTATATCGAGTTA
>ENA-OQAA01001629-OQAA01001629.1-human-gut-metagenome-genome-assembly--contig:-NODE-1629-length-10736-cov-2.781978_pt1 | contig 10736 bp, 13 predicted proteins | sample MGYA00242489_ERZ504515 | MGnify/ENA primary metagenome ERZ504515 (study PRJEB26092, sample SAMD00036237) | human gut metagenome | host: Homo sapiens | study: EMG produced TPA metagenomics assembly of...
AACACGACCGTATCCTTTGATTGTTCCTTCGCTGAGTCAAGTAGTTCCATCTCTGAGGCGGTCTTCGGGTCCGGGCAACGTACGTCGCTCTCCTCCGTCAAGCTTAAATCATAATCTTGGTAACTACCCGCTAATTGGATCGGGCCGACCTGCGAGGTATAAGCTTGGATCTGTATGCCGTATTGCTTAAGGGCGAGTTTAGCGATGGCCCCAGCCACGCAACGAGCGATCGTTTCCCGGGCGGACGAACGTCCACCTCCACGGGGATCACGGATTCCATATTTCGTTTGATAGGTATAATCAGCATGGGAAGGACGGTAAACCGTTTTCATATTGTCATAGTCCGAGGAATGTTGGTTTTTGTTCCAGATGATGAAACCTATCGGCGTACCGGTTGTCTTTCCCTCGTAGATGCCGGAAAGAAATTGTACCTCATCATCCTCTTTACGGGGGGTCGTGATACGGGATTGTCCCGGTTTACGACGGTTCAGCTCTTGCTGGATGAATGCCGTATCTAATTCGATCCCGGCTGGGCATCCGTCGATCACGCCGCCGATACCGGGGCCGTGCGATTCGCCGAACGATGTTAATCTATAAATATTACCAAAAGTATTCACCGTTTTGTCTAATTGAAAATTGAAAACTGAAATTGAGAATCAAAAGCCGATGATTAGCACTTCTCCTAATTTTCAATTTTCAATTCTCAATTTCCCATTATTTAGTGGCATCCACCACAACCACAACCACCCTCGTGGTTATCGCCACAATCGCTACCGCAATCGTCGCAACCGCAACTACATCCACCTGCGGGAGCGGAGAAGGCTGCGATCTCTTCCGCTGTCGGTTCGTGTACGTCGATTACCTCGCCGCTGAAATGCAAAGTCTCGCCAGCCAACGGATGGTTGAAGTCCATTACCACGATATCATCCTTCACTTCCAATACAGAGCCGTTCATACGGTTGCCATTAGAATCCATCATCGGTACGGTATTACCTTCCTTGATCATCTCGGCGTCGAATTTACCGTCCACCTCGAAGATATTCTTCGGAAGATCCAATACGTGCTCCTCGTTATATTCGCCATAAGCTCGGCTGCTCGATGGAGAAGTTGAACGTGCCACCTACTTCCAGCCCGTTCAAGGCTTTCTCGAATGCCGGAAGCATCATGCCTGTTCCGTAGATGAATTTCAAAGGAGCCTCGACCGTCGCTTTTTCCATTAACTCACGTTCTTCACCTTCGCCAACGTTCAGGTCGTATGTAACCGCAACGTATTTGTTTGCTGTAATTTTCATTTGTCTTGTATTTTAAATATGTATAGAAATGCTCGCAAAGATACGATTTTATTTCTTATCCACCGCCTTTTTAAGAGCGTTCATCGCTTTATCTAAAACAGAGCGGGGGCAACCAATGTTCAAACGCATATGGCCTTCTCCCCCGGGACCGAAGATACTTCCGTCGTTCAGCGCTAGTCCGGCTTTGTCTTTGAACAGGTGTACGAGTTCATCTTGACTTAATTCCAGTTCCCTGCAATCCAACCAAACGAGGAAGGAGCTTGGGGCTGGTAAACTTTTATCTTGGGGAGATGTAGTTTCATGAACTCTTCCACGAAACGTACATTCTCCATGATATACATTCGCATTTGTTGCAACCATTCGGCGCCATAGGTGTAAGCGGCGGTTGTCGCCGTATAAGCGAAGATCGTGCCATCGCCAAACTCTCCGGCCTCAAGGAAAGAGTAAAATTCTTCCCGGATGCGATCATTGGGTACGATTGCGTAGGAAGTCACGATACCGGCGATATTGAACGTCTTGCTCGGTGCCATGAAAGTTACGCTGCAAGAAGCGGCAGTATCCGATACGGAGGCAAATGGATAATGCGTATACTGAGGATAGGCCATTTCCGCATGAATCTCATCGGAGATAACCAAAATATTGTGCTTGGTGCAAATCTCGGCCAATCGGACCAAGGTTTCCTTTTTCCAGACGATCCCGCCCGGATTGTGAGGGTTGCAGAGGATCAATACCTTGCATTTATCATCTATAATAGATTCAAGATGATCGAAATCCATCTCATAGATGCCGTCTACCATCTTTAGCGGATTATAAACGACCTCACGCTTCATTTTCTCCGGAACGATGCGGAACGGATGATAAACAGGGGGCTGGATGATGACCTTATCTCCTTTTTGCGTAAAGCATTGGATAGCGAAAGCGATTCCCTTTACGATTCCCGGGATATAGCTGATCCATTCCCGTTGTATTTTCCAGTTATGTTTGTAGTGTACCCAATTGATGATACTCTCGTAATACTCGTCGGAGCCGAATGTATAGCCGAATATCTCGTGCTCACAACGTTTCTTCAGGGCCTCTACAATAAGTCCGGTGTGCGGAAATCCATATCCGCCACCCATAGTGGTATCAGATTCTCGTCACCGAACATCTCTTTCAAACGGTCGAATTTCACGCAACTCGTCCCATGCCGTTCGATAACTTCGTCGAAGTTGTAGTGTTTCATATTTTTATTAACGATCAGTTTCTTAATTGCTATTGGGGTCAAAGATACAAATTATTATATTTATTGTTTATCCAAATCAAAGTATGAAATGCTGTATATTAGGAAATCGGCGATATATTTAATGAATCGTTTACTTAAATGGCTTATCAAACCGTGAACTGGCAAAATGTCAAAGTGTTATTAATTGCATCTTCTGTTGGGTGATGGAATTAGTGGGGCGGGGGCTTGGTCGACGACGGGAAAAGCGCCAAGCATTTGGAAATGGTTGTGTAAATCAGAATGATGTTTGAATGCAGGTGTTGTTGGTCTTTTTTATGATTGATGTTTGAATAGCTGTCTATCGGTTGAGTATTTAAGGCTTTCTCTGTCTGAAAGTCATTTTGAAAATGTCTTTGCTTGAGCTGCTTCTAGCGTGGGTTATGCCGGATTTAGTCTTGATTTTAGGTGATTTTCATTCGAATGTTAACAAAATTTAGTCCGATACTAGATGAAATTTATTCCTTATGTTCTTCAGAAAACTTCCTTATGTTTTTTCTAGAACACTATTATGAATTTTTTCAAGGCTATTTATAGTCTACAAGTGTTAATAAATATGTGATTTAGAGTTTATATGTATCTTTTTTATCGCTAGAATAGGATTTTCTTATGAGATACGTGTTATCGTAAGTCGTGTTATCTGATAAAAATGTTATCTGGAATCTGTTTTAGATAACATTTGTCTTTTTACTGTTTCTGTTTGGAAATCGAAGTTTTTTCCCTTCTATACCTTCCGATTCCTAAGTAATACACTCTTGCTCCTGTTAAAATGCAATCCTAAAATGGTATTTGCTTGAGAATTGAAAGAAAAATGAAGAATTTTCTTTTAAATCCTTTGCGCATATCAATTATTGTTCTACATTTGCAGCGTCAAACAAACAAAGACAATAAGAAAAGATGATGAACAACGTATTGCATATTATTCTCGTGGTGGTCCTTCTAGTCATTAGTAGGTAAGGAGAAAGGTGTGTAAGAAGTTGTGAGTCGTAGAGATATTTCTTAAGCCTTTCTCCATATAGGGAAAGGCTTTTTTATTATAAATAAATCAAGGTAGAGGCGTGGATAAAGCGCTCTACGAACAAAAAATAGGAAAGAGATGAAGAATCCGTTAAGAAGCTCATTTAGCACCGAAGGTCGTAGGATGGCCGGAGCCCGTGCGCTATGGCGTGCCAACGGGATGAAAGAGGAACAGTTCGGCAAGCTATTATCGCTATCGTAAATTCATTTACCCAGTTCGTGCCGGGGCATACGCATTTGCATGAGATCGGGCAACTGGTCAAGGCCGAGATCGAGAAACAAGGTTGTTTCGCCGCTGAATTTAATACGATCGCTATCGACGACGGTATCGCTATGGGGCACGATGGGATGCTTTACTCGCTTCCTTCACGCGACATTATCGCGGACAGCGTGGAATATATGGTAAATGCCCATAAGGCGGACGCTATGGTTTGCATCAGCAATTGCGATAAGATCACGCCGGGTATGCTTATGGCTTCCATGCGATTAAATATCCCGACGGTGTTCGTGTCCGGTGGCCCGATGGAGGCAGGTGAGCTGGATGGCCGCCATCTGGATTTGATCGACGCGATGATTGAGTCCGCCGATACATCGGTAAGCGATGAGCGTATCGAGCAGGTGGAACGCCATGCGTGTCCGGGTTGCGGTTGTTGTTCCGGTATGTTTACCGCTAACTCTATGAACTGCTTGAACGAGGCGATCGGTCTGGCGCTTCCGGGGAACGGGACGATCGTGGCTACCCATAAGAACCGTATCCAACTTTTCCGTGATGCGGCTAAGCAAATCGTTGAGAACGCTTACAAATACTATCGTGACGGGGATGATTCCGTGTTACCTCGCAACATCGCTACCCGTCAGGCTTTCTTGAACGCCATGTCGCTGGATATCGCCATGGGGGGGTCTACCAATACGGTGCTTCACTTATTGGCCGTGGCACAAGAAGCCGGCGCCGATTTTCATATGGAGGATATCGATATGTTATCCCGCAAGACACCTTGCCTGTGTAAGGTAGCCCCGAATACGCACACTTATCATGTACAAGACGTAAACCGTGCCGGTGGAATCCTCGGTATCATGAACGAGTTGATGAAAGCCGGGCTTGTGGATGGCAGCACGAGACGTGCGGACGGCCTGACCTTGGCCGAGGCTGTTGATAAATACGCCGTCACTTCCCCGAACGTAACGGAGGAGGCGATCCGTAAATACAAGAGCGCTCCCGCTCATCGGTTCAGTATCCAGATGGGTTCCCAAGAATCTTATTATAAGGAATTAGATACGGATCGTGCCGAAGGTTGTATCCGTGACGTGGAGCACGCTTATTCCAAGGATGGCGGCTTGGCTGTTTTGAGAGGGAATATCGCCTTGGACGGATGTGTCGTAAAAACCGCCGGCGTGGATGAGAGTATTTGGAAATTCTCCGGCCCGGCGAAAGTCTTCGATTCACAGGATGCCGCTTGCGAGGGCATTTTAGGAGGCAAGGTCGTTTCAGGCGATGTGGTCGTCATCACGTATGAGGGTCCGAAAGGAGGGCCGGGAATGCAAGAGATGTTATATCCTACCTCTTATATAAAGAGCCGTCACTTAGGTAAGGAGTGCGCCTTGATCACGGATGGTCGTTTCAGTGGCGGTACGTCCGGTCTTTCTATCGGGCATATCTCTCCTGAGGCCGCTTCCGGTGGCGCTATCGGACTGGTGAGAGACGGGGATATCATCGAGATCAATATCCCGGAACGTTCCATCAACGTGCGGCTGAGCGACGAGGAGTTGGCCGAGCGCCGTAAAGCGGAAGAGGCGCGTGGAAAGAAAGCCTTTACGCCGCCGACGCGTCAGCGTGAGGTCTCGAAAGCGTTGAGAGCGTACGGGAAGATGGTTAGCTCCGCCGATAAGGGAGGTGTAAGGATTGTTGAAGATTAAAGCCAATAATATACATTAAACACGTTATTTCTTATGGAGAAACAAAAGATAACCGGTTCGGAAGCTTTGCTGAAAGCGTTGATTGCTGAAGGAGTAGATACTATCTTCGGTTATCCCGGCGGACAGGCGATACCTATTTACGACAGTTATATGATTATAGGGACCAGTTGAGGCATGTATTGGTGCGCCACGAGCAAGGCGCTACCCATGCGGCTCAAGGATATGCCGTGTATCCGGCAAGGTAGGAGTGACGTTGGTTACTTCCGGCCCGGGCGCTACGAATACCATCACGGGTATCGCTGATGCGCTGATGGATAGTACGCCAATGGTCGTAATCGCCGGTCAAGTACCTCGCCGTTGTTGGGAACCGATGCTTTTCAGGAAGTCGACGTGATTGGCATCACGCAACCGATCACGAAATGGGCTTATCAAATCCGCAAGCCGGAGGAGATCGCATGGGCTGTTTCTCGTGCTTTTTATATCGCTTCTACAGGCCGTCCGGGTCCAGTTGTGCTGGATTTAGCGAAGGACGCGCAAGTAGGGCTGGTGGACTATGAATATAAGAAGGTAGATTACGTACGTAGTTATCAGCGGAGCCGGATATCAAAAAGGATCGTATCAAGCCGCCGCCGATTTAATCAATGAGGCGAAGAAACCTTCTGTCTGGTCGGGCAGGGAGTATTGTTAGGCGGTGCGGAAGAGGAATTGAGAGCGTTTCTCCAAAAGAATGATATACCTGCCGGATCTACGGTATTGGCTTATCTGCGTTGCCAACCGATTTCCCATTGAACAAGGGAATGCTCGGTATGCATGGAAACGTAGGGCCGAACCGGAAAACGAATGAGTGTGATGTATTGATCGCTATCGGTATGCGTTTCGACGACCGTGTGACTGGCGATTTAAAGACATACGCTAAGCAAGCCAAGATTATCCATCTGGATATCGACAACTCGGAAATCGGTAAGAACGTCCCCGTAGATGTAAAGGTGCTGGGTAATGCCAAGCACACGATACCGATGATCACGGCGTTGTTGGAAGAACGTAAACGTCCGGAATGGAATGCCGAGTTCGATCGGGACGAGAAAGAGGAATACGATAAGGTAATCGAGAAGGAATTGTATCCGACCGAGGGCCAACTGAAAATGGGCGAGGTAGTCCGTAAGGTTTCCGAGGCGACCGGTAACGACGCTGTATTGGTGACCGACGTTGGGCAGAACCAGATGATGGGTGTCCGCTATTTCAAATATAAACAAACCCGTAGCGTGGTGACTTCCGGAGGTTAGGTACGATGGGATTTGGTCTGCCGGCCGCTATGGGCGCTAAGTTCGGGGCTCCGGACCGTACGGTCTGCTTCTTTACCGGTGATGGGGGTATGCAGATGACGATTCAGGAATTGGGTACCATCATGCAGGAGAAACTGAACGTGAAGATTATCATTCTTAATAATAACTTCTTAGGTATGGTACGTCAGTGGCAAGAATTGTTCTTCCACGAGCGTTATTCAAACACCATCATGGAGAATCCGGATTTCGTGGCGATCGCTAAAGCCTATGGTATCGCTGGCCGTGCCGTTGAAAAGCGGGAGGAATTGGACGACGCTATCGCCGAGATGCTAAACCACGACGGCGCTTACGTGTTGGTCGCTAACGTGGAGACTTGCGGAATGGTATATCCGATGGTTCCTGCCGGGGGAAGCGTGACAAACATGATTATGGGAGACGAGAAATAAGGAGGAGATGAAGCTATGACAACAAAGAAATTATATACCGTTATTATCTTTTCAGAGAATATCGTAGGTCTTTTGAACCAGATAACGATTATCTTTACACGCCGACAGCTGAACATCGAGACTCTGTCCGTCTCTCCGTCCGCTATCAAGGGCATCCATAAGTTTACGATCACGACCTTCGCCGATGAGGATATGATCGATAAGGTGGTGAAACAGATCGATAAACGTGTGGATATCTTGAAGGCTTATTATAATACGGATGAGGATCTGGTTTATCAAGAGATCGCCCTTTATAAGCTAAGTACCGAGCTTTTCATCAAGATGGGAACCGTGGAGGGATTGATCCGTAAATACAACGCTCGTATCTTGGAGATGAACGAGGCCTGCGTGGTGTTGGAGAAGAGTGGCCACTATGACGAGACACAAGCCTTGTTCAATGAGTTGAGCGAGACGATCGGTGTCCTGCAATTCATCCGCTCCGGACGTGTGGCTATCACGAAGAGCAAGGTGGAGCGCTTGAGCGATATGTTGGCCGATATGGAGCGAAAGTTACATGAAAAGCAACAATAATAAGATATGGAGAAAGTAGGATTATTTCATTTCGTGGCGGAGCGTATTTGATGGATTTCAGGGGACGTGTAACGCTCCCTATGATTGGTAACTATTTGATTCACGCCGCTTCCAGCCATGCCGGAGAGCGTGGGTTCGGTTTCAATGATATGTCGGAGCGTCATACGGCTTGGGTGTTGTCCCGTCTGGCTATCGAGATGAAGGAATATCCTACCGCCTTCGATAAGATTAATCTATACACTTGGATCGATGAGGTCGGACGCCTCTTCACCAGTCGTTGTTTCGAGCTGGCGGATGAGAATGGGAAAACCTTTGGATTCGCCCGTTCTATTTGGGCGGCTATCGACGTGGAGACCCGCCGTCCTACCTTATTGGATATAGAGGCATTGGGCAAATATATCGACGAGCGTCCGTGCCCGATCGAGAAGCCGGGCAAGATCATGCCGGCGGAGAATAAGGCGGAGGGAATCCCGTATTCGATCAAATACAGCGACTTGGATATCAACGGTCACTTCAATAGCGTGAAGTATATCGAGCACCTGCTGGATTTGTTCGATATCGATCAGTTCAAGACCCGTGAGATCGGCCGTCTGGAGATCGCCTACCAATCCGAGGGTAAACAAGGTATGCCGCTTACGCTTCATAAGGCGGAGTCCGCTCCCGATAAGCAAGACATGGCTATTTGCCATGAGGGAAAGGCGATCTGTCGTGCGGCGGTTACTTGGAGATAATAAAAGAGATACATAAATAGGTTTTTAAACATTAATAGTTAAAAAGAAAATGGCACAAATGAATTTTGGCGGTGTTGTAGAGAATGTAATGACCCGCGAGGAATTTCCGTTGGAAAAGGCAAGAGAGATATTAAAAGATGAGACAATCGCTGTTATCGGCTATGGCGTACAGGGACCGGGACAGTCATTGAACCTTCGTGACAATGGCTTCAACGTAATCGTTGGCCAGCGCCAAGGTAAGACTTACGATAAAGCGGTTGAGGACGGATGGGTTCCGGGTGAGACTCTGTTCGGTATCGAGGAGGCTTGCGACAAGGCACGATCATCATGTGCTTGTTGTCCGACGCTGCCGTAATGTCTGTATGGCCTACGATGAAGCCTTATTTGACAGCTGGCAAGGCCCTGTATTTCTCTCATGGTTTTGCGATCACTTGGAACGATCGTACGGGCGTTGTTCCTCCCGCGGATATTGACGTGATCATGGTCGCTCCGAAGGGGTCTGGTACGTCTTTGCGTTCCATGTTCCTTGAGGGTCGTGGCTTGAACTCTTCTTTCGCTATCTATCAAGACGCTACTGGCAAGGCGATGGATCGTACGTTGGCGTTGGGTATCGGTATCGGTTCCGGCTACTTGTTCGAGACGACTTTCATCCGTGAGGCTACTTCCGATTTGACTGGTGAGCGTGGTTCCTTGATGGGCGCTATCCAAGGTTTGTTGTTGGCCCAGTATGAGGTATTGCGCGAGAATGGACATACTCCTTCCGAGGCTTTCAACGAGACGGTCGAGGAGTTGACTCAATCCTTGATGCCTTTATTCGCCAAGAATGGTATGGACTGGATGTACGCGAACTGCTCTACTACCGCCCAGCGTGGCGCTTTGGACTGGATGGGTCCGTTCCACGACGCAATCAAGCCGGTTGTCGAGAAATTGTACGCAAACGTAAAATGCGGTAACGAGGCTCAGATCTCTATCGACTCAAACTCTAAGCCGGATTATCGTGAGAAATTGGAGGCTGAATTGAAGGCATTGCGCGAGAGCGAGATGTGGCAGACAGCTGTTACTGTACGTAAGCTTCGTCCGGAGAACAACTAATCCAATCTTAATCCTTATATATCAGCAAAAAGAGGCGGGTCACTTACGGGTGGCTCGCCTTTCTTTGTGTTATTCGATGTGGATATTCCTAGTCTTCTTGATCTTTCGCATGCTGGATGCTGAATGGACGATGTCCAGCACCTCGATGCGTTCCTCGGTGATGCGGTAGATGATAAGGTGTGAATCTAGGATGATGTTCCGGTACATGCGGCTTTTCGTGGCTAGGTGTCGGCATTCGGATAATAAGGATAGTTTGGTCTAACTCGTATAAGATGGATTTTATCTTGTTAGCGTATAATTCCGCTTGGTAGAATCCAAATAAGTCAAGGCCTTGAACATATACATTATCGTAACTTTCCCAAAATAAACTACTGGTTATAACCTGCTTTTGAGTAGGTCTTGCTTCCATGCCTCAAAACGTTTAAAACCTTCATCTAGGGTTAGGAACGGTCCCTTCTCAATCTCATGGATATGTTCCCAGATCTCTTCTTGGGTGAATTGCACCGGCTTGGTGGGATCCCACTTGAGCTTTGCGGGTCCGGTCTTGGTCTTACGTGTCTTTGCGGTCTTGGCCGTAGTTTCCTTGGCGGGGATGTTGCTTAATTTTGTCATAGTCGTAATCGTTATTAATTAGTACTGTGGCAAATGTATGGAATAATTTCCATGTAATAAGATATTTGGTAAGGAAAAAAGTAGGTCTATAGGATTAACTCATTACCCAGTTGTAGAGACGGGGCGTGCCCCGTCTCCATCCCCTCAAATGGTATTCAAATTTATTTATGTCACATAACCGCTATTTTTAATCGCTTATCTGCTATATACGCACAATAAGCATGAATTTTGGGGTGTGGGGTGTGCAGGTCTTTATTACATATTTTTTTATTTCTTATATTTACTACGTCTTATACATTAAAAGAGTATATGAAAATCATATGATGATGTGTGATAGATATATAATGTTAACCTTTTTTATCAGTATGCGTTTGGTGAATCGGAATAATTGTGTAGCAAGCAAGCAAGCAAGCAAGCAAGCAAGCAAGCAAGCAAGCAAGCAAGCAAGCAAGCAAGCAAGCAAGCAAGCCAAGCAACGCTAACCAGATCATATTATATATAGACCGGCCCGGGCCGGTGAT
>ENA-OQAA01001630-OQAA01001630.1-human-gut-metagenome-genome-assembly--contig:-NODE-1630-length-10732-cov-2.192362_pt1 | contig 10732 bp, 14 predicted proteins | sample MGYA00242489_ERZ504515 | MGnify/ENA primary metagenome ERZ504515 (study PRJEB26092, sample SAMD00036237) | human gut metagenome | host: Homo sapiens | study: EMG produced TPA metagenomics assembly of...
ACCGATGCCAAACTTGCCAAAAAGAATGAAATAAATCATCACTCATTTCGGGTTTTAACACTCAAAGTTGGATTAACTCACTTATTTTCTCTATTTTTGCTTCCATTAACAGTTTTGTTGTCTTGTCTTTAAAATCAGTTCTTTAGCGATTACTAATTTACAAAGAAAATTCGACAAACTGTTATTTTCTATCTATTATTGGTGGAAACTTTAGATAATAATTTAATACCATGAAGAATAGATTGAAATTACTGGTTTGGTTGTTTGCCCTCTCAGGTCCGCTGGCAGCACAGAGTGTATCTGTCAATGGTCCGGATGGAAAATTGCAGCTTACGGTATCCTGCCCGTCAGCCAACGGCGAAGTGTCTTACGCCGTCACCTACAATGGAAAGCAAATGCTGGAATCTTCTCCCTTGGGGATGGAGACAAATGTGGGTGATTTCTATAGAGGATTGCAGTTGAAGGAACATAAAGTCACAGCTTTCGATACGGTTTATGAACAATCCCGAATCAAAGCTTCGCACATCCATTACCGGGCAAACGAATTGCTTTGTTCATTCGTCAACGGTGAGGGGAAGAATGTGCAGATAACTTTCCGCGTCAGCAACAATGACGTGGCTTTCCGTTACACCCTGCCGAGGGAGCAGGGAAAAGGAAGCGTCACGGTGAACAGCGAACGGACCGGCTTCCGCTTCCCGTCGCAGACACCACTTTCCTTTGTCCGCAGAGCGACGCATGATAGGTGGAAGCGTACCAAACCCAGTTACGAAGAAGAATATAAGGCAGATGCCCGATGAACGAACGTTCGGGTTATGGACATGGATATACATTTCCCTGCTTGTTCAAGGTGGGGGATGACGGCTGGGTACTGCTCAGTGAAACCGGAGTGGACAGCCGTTATTGTGGCTCGCGTTTGAGTGATTGGGATAACGGCGTGTATCGCATTGCTTTCCCCATGCCGGAAGAGAACAACGGCAATGGAACGGTGGCACCTGCCTTTTCCCTGCCGGGCTCCACGCCGTGGCGTACTGTGACGGTGGGGGAAACCTTGAAGCCGATTGTGGAAACCACCGTCCCCTGGGATGTAGTGGAACCACGCTATACCACCACCCATGATTACAAGCCGGGCCGTGGCACATGGAGCTGGATTCTCTGGCAGGACGGCAGCATCAACTACGACGACAGGTGCGCTATGTTGACTTGGCAGCCGCCATGGGATACGAATATGTATTGATTGACAACTGGTGGGACAACAACATCGGTCGCGACCGCATGGAACAGTTTATCAAGTATGCCCGTAGCAAGGGTGTGGAGGTATTCTTGTGGTATAGCTCCAGTGGTTACTGGAACGATATAGAGCAGAGTCCCGTCAACCGGATGGATAACTCCATTGCCCGCAAGCAAGAGATGCGCTGGTTGCAAAGCCAGGGTGTGAAGGGTATCAAAGTAGACTTCTTCGGCGGTGACAAGCAAGAGACCCTGCGTTTGTACGAGGAGATTCTGAGCGATGCCGACGACCACGGTCTGATGGTTATCTTCCACGGCTGTACCTTGCCTCGCGGCTGGGAACGGATGTATCCCAATTACGTAGGCAGCGAGGCGGTGCTGGCTTCCGAGAATCTGGTATTTAGCCAGCATTTCTGTGATAACGAGGCGTTCAATGCCACGCTGCACCCTTTCATCCGCAATGCTGTGGGATGCATGGAGTTTGGCGGTGTGTTCCTGAACAAGCGTTTGAACCGCAGCAACGATGGCGGAACTATTCGCCGCACCACGGACATCTTTCAGCTGGCAACGGCAGTGCTGTTCCAAAATCTATCCAGAACTTCGCCTTGGCACCTAATAACTTGACGGATGCTCCGCAAATCTGCCTCGACTTTATGAAACAAGTGCCCACTACTTGGGACGAGACCCGTTTCATTGACGGCTATCCGGGGAGATATATTGTTCTTGCCCGTCGTCATGGAAACACGTGGTACATAGCCGCTGCCAATGCAACGGTGGAACCGTTGAAACTGAAACTTGACCTTCCTATGCTGGCAGGACAAGAGGTGTCTCTGTATAGTGATGACAAGAAGATGCAGCCTCAATTAAAGCTGCAGAAGATAAAGACTGACGGCTCTCTGCAACTCACGGTTCAGCCGCAGGGAGGGGCGGTAATCGTGGAATAAAGAAGGCATGGAGCAACCCTTGTTTTGTAATGATATGTCATAACGGATTACTCCTTTTGCAAATCTTTGATTATCAAAGGTTTATAATTGTCCTGATTCAGTCGTATACTGAATGGCATTCACTATACGACTGAACCCTATTCACTATACGACTGAATGGCATTCAGAATACGGCTGATTGTGACTATCGAACTAAATGTGAATGATTAATACCGACTTAATACCATGAATAGATTCTTGAAATTATTGTCCTTGTGTCTGTTCTTGACACTGACCGTTCCTTTGCAGGCTGTGACGAATGGAGTGGCGAATGAACCGATTCAGTCTACCTCTTTTCCTACTCCCATCGCCGACGGCAGTGGCGGTCTGAAACTAGCCTGGAGTCCCGATGGCAACCGATGGTTCAGCGTGGCAGAGGGCAGCTCCTTTGTCAACTCGGACTTCGGCCCCTGGGGGCAAATGAAGCGGATGCTGAAACCGCACTTGATGCAGACCCGTGCCGACGACCGTTGGCACTGTATCTGGGAACTGACGGAAAGCGGAAACTCCCTTGCATACGTCGAGTCTCCCGACTTGCTGCAATGGAAAGCGCAGAAATACTTTGACCGTTCTCGCCTTGCCGAATACCGGCCGGCGGAGGTCTATCCTAACGTGCGGAAGGAGGTTCTGCTGAACGGTACCGTACAGCAGGGTTGGATGCAGCGTGTACCGTATGCCACGGTGCAGCGTGTCATCTCCTTTGCAGAGCATAAGAAGTACCGCCAGGCACTCCATGCCGAACGTACCGAGCAAGACCCCGTACGTTTTGCCGGACTGAAACCGGTGGAGGCGACTATCGAAGTGGAGACGGAATGTGCAAAAACCATCAGCAAGCATCTGATAGGTATTTTCTTCGAAGACATCAACTATGCTGCGGATGGAGGACTGTATGCCGAGCTGGTACAGAACCGCGACTTCGAGTATTCGTCTAAGGACGGTTCACACCAAGGTTGGGACGGCACATATGCCTGGGCGGTGAAAGAGGGGAATACTTCGGCTGCCGTTACCATTGCCGCTGCCGACCCCATTCATCCCAATAACCCTCATTATGCCGTATTGGAGGCGCGTCCCGGAGTGACATTGCAGAACGACGGTTTCGACGGCATCAGCTTGAAGAAAGGGGAGAAGTACGATTTCTCTCTCTTCGCCCGCGTGGCACCGGGCAGCAAGGGAGGCAAGGTGGTTGTTTGCCTGCTCGACCAGACGGGCCGTGAGATTGCCCGCTCTTCCGTCAATGTGTCCTCCAAAGAGTGGAAGAAACAGCAGACGGTGCTGACGGCAAACGCCGATGTGCGTGCCGCCGTGCTCTCGCTTCAGCCGCAGACGGTGGGGACACTGCATCTCGATATGATTTCCCTTTTTCCGCAAAATACATTCAAGGGCCATAAGAACGGCTTGCGTGCCGACCTGGCACAGACGCTTGCCGACTTGCATCCGCGCTTCGTCCGCTTCCCCGGTGGCTGCGTGGCTCATGGCGACGGCATTGATAATATCTATGACTGGAAAGGCTCTATCGGACCGCTTGAAGCGCGTAAGCCGTTGCGCAATCTGTGGGGGTATCATCAGACACGCGGACTGGGCTACTTCGAGTACTTCCGCTTCTGCGAAGATATAGGTGCCGAACCTCTGCCGGTATTGGCAGCGGGCGTGCCGTGCCAGAACTCGGGCACACACTCGCACTATGCCGACAACTGTCCGCAGGGGGCCAACAAGGAACTGATGCGCTACGGCCAGCAGGGTGGCATCCCGATGGAAGAGATGCCTGCCTATATCCAGGATGTGCTCGACCTGATAGAGTATGCCAACGGCGATGCACGCCGCACCGTGTGGGGCAGGAAGCGTGCTGAGGCAGGCCATCCCAAGCCTTTCAATCTGAAGTATATCGGCATCGGCAACGAGGATATGATTACCGAAGTGTTTGAGGAGCGCTTTGCCATGATATACAAGGCTGTCAGGGAGAAGCATCCCGAAATTACGGTTGTCGGCACTGTAGGTCCCTTCTACGAAGGCACGGACTATGCGGAGGCTGGCGCCTTGCCACGGAACTGGGCGTGCCCATGGTGGACGAACACTATTACGTGGATCCGGGCTGGATGATTCACAACCAGGACTACTACGACCGTTATGACCGTACCAAGTCCAAGGTCTATCTGGCGAATATGCCGCCCACCTGCCCGGACGTCCCAACAACATAGAGACAGCGTTGGCAGAAGCTCTCTATCTGACTTCTGTGGAACGTAATGCCGATGTGGTGGAAATGACCTCATACGCTCCGTTGCTGGCAAAGGAAGGGCATACGCAGTGGAATCCCGACTTGATTTATTTCAATAACACGGAGGTGAAGCCTACCGTGGGCTACTACACACAGCAGATGTACGGACAGAATGCGGGTACGCAGTACATCACCTCGCACGTCACACTGAATAATGGGCAAGAGGCTGTCCGCAAGCGCGTCGGCGTTTCGGTGGTAAAGGATGAGGCCACGGGTGACCATATCGTAAAGCTGGTGAACCTGCTTCCGGTAGAGGTTTCCTCTACAGTGAAGCTGAAGGGCATCGACTTGCAGAATCCCTCGGCAGTGAAGACGCTCCTGACGGGTGACCCGAAAGACAAGCAGGCACGTTCCGTGACTTCCGCCTTCGACATCGGCGGTACGGAGTTTCCTTATACCTTGCCTGCCTATTCGTTTACGGTGATACGTATCCATGAGAATAAGGGGAAATAAGGATAGATCCGTGTAATTCCGTGCGTGGGAACTTAAGAACTTAAAAACTTAAAAGATATGAAACGATTATTGACTTTGGCATTTGTTGCAGCCATGACCGGCAGTGTGTCGGCACAAAAGCAACAGATTTTGCATTCCGGTTATCCCATCGACCCGGTTCCTTTCACTTCAGTGAAGGTGACGGACAGTTTCTGGGGACAACGCTTGAAGGCAAGCCGTGAGGTAACCATCCCGTTGGCTTTCAGTAAGTGTGAGGAAACCGGACGTTATGAAAACTTTGTGAAAGCTACTCATCCCAGTGATGAGTATAAGGTGGGAGGCTTCTCCTTTGACGATACGGATGTCTATAAGACGATTGAAGGTGCAAGTTACTCCTTGCAGACTTACCCGGACAAGAAACTGGAAGAATATATCGACAGCGTATTGGTCATAGTGGCCGCCGCCCAAGAACCGGACGGGTATCTTTACACCGCACGTACCATGAACCCCAAGCATCCGCACGATTGGTCGGGGCCGGAACGCTGGTCGGAGGTGGAGAATTTGAGCCACGAGTTCTATAATCTGGGTCACATGGTGGAAGGGGCTGTGGCTTATTATCAAGCTACAGGCAAGCGGAACTTCCTGGATATAGCCATCCGTTATGCCGACTGCGTATGCAAGAATATCGGTGAAGGCCCCGGACAGAAGCGTGTGATTCCCGGACATCAGATTGCCGAAATGGCATTGGTACGCCTCTATACCGTGACAGGAGATAAGAAATATCTCGACCAGGCCAAGTTCTTCCTCGATGCGCGCGGCACTACGGCACGCAAGGACATCTATTTGCAGTCGCACAAGCCTGTACTAGAGCAGGAAGAGGCAGTGGGACATGCCGTACGTGCGGTTACATGTATTCCGGTATGGCTGATGTGGCTGCCATTACGGGTGACAGCTCCTACATCAAGGCTATCGACAAGATATGGGAAAATATCGTCGGCAAGAAGATATATATTACCGGCGGTATCGGTGCGCGTCATGCGGGCGAAGCTTTCGGTGATAACTATGAATTGCCGAATCTGACTGCTACAATGAGACCTGTGCCGCCATCGGCAATGTTTACATGAATTACCGCCTCTTTCTGCTGCATGGCGATTCCAAGTATTTCGACGTGCTGGAACGTACGCTTTACAACGGATTAATCTCCGGCGTTTCATTGGACGGAGCAAGTTCTTCTATCCCAATCCGTTGTCTTGCGATGGTAAGTATCACTTTAATGCCGACCATACGATTACACGTCAGCCGTGGTTTGGTTGTGCCTGCTGTCCCAGCAACATCAGCCGGTTCATTCCTTCTTTGCCGGGATATGTGTATGCCGTGAAAGACAATCAGGTGTACGTCAACCTTTTCTTGTCCAACCGTGCCGAGCTGAAGTTGAATGAAAAGAAAGTGGTGCTGGAGCAGGAAACCGGATACCCCTGGAACGGAGACATTCGTGTGAAGGTGGCTCAGGGCAACCTGCCGTTTACGATGAATATCCGTATTCCGGGTTGGGTGCGCGGCAGTGTACTTCCGAGTGACCTTTATTCGTATGCCGACGACCTGAAGTTGGGCTATCGTGTATTGGTGAATGGCGAGGAGGTGACCGGTGAACTTCGTAAAGGCTATCTCCGGATAGACCGGAAGTGGAAGAAAGGGGATGTGGTAGAGGTGCATTTCGACATGCACCCCCGTGTGGTGAAAGCCAATGAAAAAGTGGTTGCCGACCGTGGACGGGTGGCCGTTGAGCGTGGTCCTATCGTTTATTGTGCCGAGTGGGCCGATAATGATTTTAATATACAGAATATCATCCTGAACCGTCATCCGAAATTCCAGGTGACGGAGAAGCCCGAACTGCTGTATGGCATCAACGAAATTACCACAGAAGTGCAGGCTCTTGGTTTTGATGCTGCCGGAAAGTTGGCAACCAGAGATGTGACGCTGACCCTGATACCTTATTATGCATGGGCACACCGGGTGAGGGCAAGATGGATGTATGGTTGCCGGTAAATAGGATTGATGTAGAATAGCTAAGTATGTCGTCATAATTTAGCTTATGCTATCGTTATAAACAGATTAAAACCATGAAAAGACTTTTATTTCTATTGACATTGTTCGTTGTTCTTGGCATGCAGGCGCAACAGCATGTGATGACTGTTGATGTATCAAAACCGACGGCTCGGATAAATCCTGCCATGTATGGAATCTTCTTCGAAGACATTAATTTCGGTGCGGACGGTGGTTTGTATGCCGACTGGTAAAGAACCGCTCTTTTGAGTTCCCGCAGCCGCTGGTGGGGTGGATACCTTTTGGCGAGGTGACGGTACAGGACGAGCGGCCCTGTTTCGACCGCAATCCGCATTATGTGCGCATTACTAATGACGGCTGTCTTTTGCGTGCCGGACTGGATAATGAAGGTTATCGTGGCATCGGCCTGAAAAAAGGAGAAGATTACCGTTTCTCCGCCTATGTCCGTACGCCGGATACCAAACCAATGAAGCTTTCCGTCGAACTGGTGAATTCCAACGGAGAGAATCTCCTGAAGAAGGAACTGGAAGTGAAAGGCAGTGAATGGCAGAAGCTGACGGCTGTGCTGAAAGCTCCTTTTACCGATGTTCGCTCGCGTCTGCGTGTTGTGTTGCAGACGGAGGGTACGGTAGATATGGACCACATCTCTCTCTTCCCGGTGAACACTTGGAAGAAGCGTGAGAATGGATTGCGTGCCGACTTGGTACAAGCCCTCTATGACCTCAATCCCGGAGTATTCCGTTTTCCCGGCGGTTGTATCATCGAAGGCAACAGCCTTGCCACCCGTTATCAATGGAAGAATTCCGTGGGTCCGGTAGAGAACCGTCCTTTGAACGAAAATCGCTGGAACTATACATTCAAGCATAAAGCTTTCCCGGATTATTTCCAGAGTTACGGACTTGGCTTTTACGAATATTTCCTGCTGAGTGAAGACCTCGGTGCAGAGCCTCTGCCGGTACTGAGCTGCGGGCTGTCCTGCCAATACGAAAGCAACGAAGTGGTTCCCCTTGGAGAACTCGGCCCGTACGTGCAGGATGCCCTCGACCTCATCGAGTTTGCCAACGGTGCTGCAACCTCCAAGTGGGGAAAGGTGCGTGCCGATATGGGACATCCCGAACCGTTCGGTCTGAAAATGATTGCCATCGGCAATGAACAGTGGGGGGAAGTCTATCCCGAGCGTCTGGAAGTGTTCACGAAAGCCATCCGTGCGGAATATCCCGATATGCAGATTGTAGGTTCTTCCGGTCCGAGTGCAGATGGGGACAAGTTCGATTACCTATGGCCCGAAATGAAACGCATCGGGGTGGATTTGGTGGACGAGCATTATTATATGGCTCCCGACTGGTTCTTTGCCAATGCTGCCCGCTATGATGACTATGACCGTAAAGGACCGAAAGTCTTTGCCGGTGAATATGCATCGCATGACCACCCCACCGGGAAAGCCAATAATTTCTTGGCGGCACTGTCCGAAGCAGCTTTATGACGGGACTGGAACGTAATGCCGATGTGGTGCGCCTGGCTACCTATGCTCCGTTGTTTGCCCATGTGGATGCCTGGCAGTGGAATCCCGATTTGATTTGGTTCGACAATCTCCGTATGATGCGGACTCCCAACTATTACGTACAGCAGATGTACGGTATGAATGCCGGAACAGATGTGCTGAACCTGCAAATGGACGGAAAACCCGTGACGGGGCAGGACAGCCTTTATGCATCGGCAGTGCTGGATGCTCCTACGGGAGAAGTAATTCTGAAGCTTGTCAATGCGGGCAGCAGATCGGAGAAGGTACAGATAGAGTTCAGCGGATTGAAGAAGCGGCAGCTTGTCTCGGGTTCCTGCACCTATTTGCAAAGTGATGACTGGAAAGCCAAGAATACACTGGAGCAGGAGGCTATTGTTCCACGTATTCGTCCGGTGGAGGTGGCTTCCCGTTCTCTGAGCCTGGAGCTTCAGCCCGTTCGTTCGGAGTCTATCGTTTGCGGATAAGTACTCAATCAAAATAAATTCCCATTTAGTCACCTATTTAATTATGTGAACTAGTTATGAACACTTATTTAAAGAATTAAATTCAGCCTTTTTTGAACGATTATTCTTCCTTTTAATTATAGGATAGGCGTATCTTTGTGACGGCATACCGGTTCTGCTTGTATGCCGTTGCTAATTTTTATAAACTATTTACCATGAAGAAACATTTCATTACCGGACTGCTTGCGACTTTTGCCATTGCCGCAAGCGCACAGTCCTTCACTGAATGGCAAAACCCTGAAGTAAATGCCGTGAACCGTGCTCCGATGCACACCAACTATTTTGCCTATGAGTCGGCAGATGCTGCGGCTCGTGGAGCAAAAGAACATTCTTCCAATTACATGACTCTGAACGGTATCTGGAAATTCTTCTGGGTGAAGAATGCCGATGCCCGTCCCACGGATTTCTGGAAAGTGGGGTTCAACGACAAGGGATGGAGCGATATGGCCGTTCCCGGTATGTGGGAACTGAACGGTTTCGGCGACCCTATCTACGTGAATACCGGATATGCCTGGCGCAATCAGTTCAAGAACAATCCACCGCAGGTGCCAACGGAGAATAACAATGTAGGTTCCTACCGTCGTGAGATTGTAATACCTGCCGACTGGAAGAGTAAGGACATCATTGCTCATTTCGGTTCCGTGACTTCCAATATGTATTTGTGGGTAAACGGCAAGTACGTAGGTTATAGTGAGGACAGCAAACTGGAGGCTGAATTCAACCTGACACCCTACTTGAAGCCGGGACAAAAGAATCTGATAGCCTTTCAGGTATTCCGCTGGTGTGACGGGACGTATCTGGAAGACCAGGACTTCTTCCGTTATAGCGGTGTAGGGCGCGATTGCTACTTGTATGCCCGTGACAAGAAGCGCATTCAGGACATCCGTGTCACTCCCGATTTGGATACTGCTTATAAGAACGGTTCCCTGAAAGTACAGCTTGATGTGAAGGGTGGCGGCAATATCAGTCTTGAACTGCTGGACGCTGCCGGAAAACAGGTGCTACAGCTGTCGCCAAAGGTAACGCTACTGCCTTGATAAATGTGGAGAATCCTCATAAGTGGACGGCAGAAACGCCCTACTTGTATACCCTGCGTGCCACTTTGCAAGGCAGCAGTGAAGTGATTCCCGTAAAGGTGGGCTTCCGAAAGATAGAGCTGAAAGGAAGTCAGATACTTGTCAACGGCCAGCCCGTTCTCTTCAAGGGAGCCAACCGCCACGAGATGGATCCGGACGGTGGTTACGTCATTTCTCGCGAACGCATGATTCAGGATATTCAGGTGATGAAGCAGTTCAACCTGAATGCCGTGCGCACCTGCACTATCCCGACAATAATCTCTGGTACGACCTCTGCGACCAATATGGTATTTACGTAGTGGCCGAAGCCAATATCGAATCCCACGGAATGGGTTATGGGGAAGAGACACTTGCCAAACGTGAGGACTATAGGAAAGCATATGGAGCGTAACCAGCGCAATGTGCAGCGTAGCTCAATCATCCCAGCATCATTTTCTGGTCTTTGGGCAACGAAGCCGGCTATGGCGCTAATTTCGAAGCTGCCTACGATTGGATAAAGGCTGAAGACCCGAGCCGTGCCGTACAATATGAACAAGCCGGTAAAACAGGCAAGACAGACATCTATTGCCCGATGTATTATGGCTATGACGGATGTAAGAAATACAGTGAGGATGATTCTATGACAAAGCCCTGATTCAGTGCGAATATGCTCA
>ENA-OQAA01001631-OQAA01001631.1-human-gut-metagenome-genome-assembly--contig:-NODE-1631-length-10721-cov-9.500189_pt1 | contig 10721 bp, 15 predicted proteins | sample MGYA00242489_ERZ504515 | MGnify/ENA primary metagenome ERZ504515 (study PRJEB26092, sample SAMD00036237) | human gut metagenome | host: Homo sapiens | study: EMG produced TPA metagenomics assembly of...
TTGATTTTTGCTCGGTCAGGTCCTGGGCTCGCTCGAAGGCACATTAAGTTGGCCTTCGGCTCGTGCGGAAATCATGACAAAAATCGCAAACGGCCGGCCCGGGTCATTGGCTACATATTCGTTCATGCCGCTAGGTGGCGTCTTGGCGCTAGATACTTAGCTGAAATGATTTGAGCAGAGGGGAGCCCCTTGTTGGAAGGGGCTCCCCTCTGTTTTGGTTACTGTGGGACAAATTAATCAGTAGTGTTTGTCCCAAATCTTAAGTATGTGGGGGCTTGCGTCTTGGGCGAGCTTGCTTTACGGAGTGCTTTCCTATTTGGCGTCGGCCCAAGTCACACCCGTGCTGGCTTCGGCGATTAGGGGGACGCGGAGGTCTACTACGTGCTCCATGACGTCGCGGACCATGGTGGTTAGGCGCTCGACTTCGTCGATGGGGCACTCAAAGTCCAGTTCGTCGTGCACTTGCAGGATCATGTGGGCGGCAAAGCTTCCTCTTCCAGGCGGCGGCTTACGCGGGCCATCGCGATCTTGATGATGTCGGCGGCGGTTCCCTGCATGGATGGTTCATGGCCGTGCGCTCGCCAAAGCCGCGGAGTTGCGGGTTTTTGGCCTTGAGCTCCGGAATATGACGACGGCGGCCGTACATGGTCTCGGCGTAGCCGTCTGCTTGGCGCGTGCCACCACGTTGTCGAGGAACGTGCGCACGCCCGGGTAGGCCTCGTAGTAGCGGTCGATCATGTCGCGTGCCTCGGCCATCGAGATATGCAGCGACTGCGACAGGCCGTAGGCCTGCTGGCCATACACGATGCCAAAGTTCACGGCCTTGGCGCGACTGCGCAAGTCGGGCGTTACCTCGGACACCGGCACACCAAACACGCGCGCCGCCGTCTCGGCATGGAAGTCCTCGCCCTCGTTAAAGGCGCGCACCAGGTGCTCGTCACCCGAGAGATGTGCCAGCAGACGCAGCTCGATCTGCGAGTAGTCCACCGCCAAAAAGACGCTTCCCTCGCCTGCCGAAAACGCCGTCTTGACGGTACGACCCAGCTCCGAGCGCGTCGGGATGTTCTGCAGGTTCGGGTCGCTCGAGGACAGACGCCCCGTTGCCGTGATGGTCTGGTTGTACGTAGTGTGTACGCGACCGTCACCACGGCGTAGCGGGCCCAGCGTGTCCAGATAGGTGGACTTGATCTTAGACTTCTCACGCCAGTCCAAGATCAGACGCACGATTTCGTGGTCACGCGCAAGGTCGCTCAGCACCTTGGCGTTGGTCGAATAATAGCCGCGCTTAGTCTTCTTGAGGCCCTTGGTCGGAAGCCCCATCACATCAAAGAGCACGTGCGACAGCTGCATGGGACTGCCAATATTAAAGGTCTCGTCACCCGCCAGGTCGCGAATACTGCGCTCAACCTCGGTAATCTGGGTCGCCAGACCCTCGGACAGACTGTGCAGACGGTCGGGGTCCACGAGCATGCCCGCGCGCTCCATCTTGGCAAGTACCGGAACGAGCGGCATCTCGATGCCATCGAACACGTTGGCGGCATTCTCACGGGCCATGCGGTCGCGCAGCGGTGCGACCAGCGCCAGCGTCAAGGCCGCCGTGCGAGCGGCGGGCGCCGGAGCGTCCTCACCGGAACCCTCTGCGCCGCGCTCCGCAGGCAGCGCCATCTGCAGATACGTATCGGCAAGATATGCCTCATCGAACTCGGAGCGATCGGAATCCAGCAGATAGGCAGCGACCACGGTATCGAAGATACGCGTGGAATCGGCAGCGAGCGGATCCATGAGCTCGGGCTCAGAAGAATCGATGGGCGAAAGCTCGTGCAGCAGCGCCTTCGTATCCGGCTCGCCACGCGGCCCTCCATAAACAGGCGCGCAAGCACGCCGGCGATCACACCGTGAGCGAAGTTGAAGCCATCGACTACGGCAGTGGAGGCGCCGTCGCCCTCCTCGAGCGCGAACAGGCCCTTGGACGTCGCCAGCCACAGCGTGCGCGTCAGTCCAAAGAGCGCGCCCTCTTCCTTGTCGTCGCCCACCACGGCGGCAACCCACTCGTCGGCATCAATCGCGCGGGAGACCTCAGCCGCAACGGCACCAAGCGCGTCAGCTTCGCCGGCGGCTGCACGAACCATCGCAGGCATCTCAAACATACTGGAGACAGCAGCAGCCCCGCCCTCGCCGCCGATCAGCGCCAAGAAACGGTTCTGCATGGCGGTGATACCAAGCGTGCCCAGCGCAGCGGAAACCTCATCGGCAGAATACGCCGGGAAGGACGTCGCCTCAAAATCGAGCTCAACGGGCGCATCGGTGCGGATGGTCGCGACCTTGCGGCTCAGCAGCGCGTCGTCGATGTGCGCGCGCAGGTTCTCGCCCATCTTGCCCTTGACCTCGTCGGCATGCGCGATGACTTCGTCCAGGCTACCGTACTTCGCAATGAGCGCACTCGCCTTTTTGGGACCGATGCCCGGTACACCGGGGATGTTGTCGGACGTATCGCCCTTTAGACCGTAAAAATCGGGCACGAGCGCCGGCGTAATGCGTGATACAGGTCGTCCACGCTCTCGGGCGTCATGATCGCCACGTCAGACAGGCCCTTACGGGTCGAGACCACGTTGACGTGCTCGGTCACGAGTTGATACATGTCGCGGTCGCCGGTCACCAGTAGCATGTCGCAGCCGGCCTGCTCGCCCAGGCGCGCCATGGTTCCCAGGATATCGTCGCCTTCCCAGCCCTCGGACTGCAGAATCGGCACGTTGAGCGCGGTGAGCAGCTCCTTAATCATAGGGAACTGCGCATGCAGATCGGGGTCCATGGGCGGGCGTTGCGCCTTATACTGCGGCAGCATCTCCATGCGCACGCGCGGCTTACCCTTGTCAAACGCCACGACCACACCGTCGGGGTTAAAGGCATCAATCATCTTAAGAAACATGTTCAGAAAGCCAAAGATCGCGTTGGTGGGGCGACCGTCCGGCGCGTTCATGGTCGGCGGCACGGCGTGAAAGGCGCGGTGCATGAGCGAGTTGCCGTCGATAACGGCAAAAGTGCGGCGCTTGTCAGACAAATTAAATACCTCGCTTTGGGCTGGGCACGGTTTGCTCACTCCAGTTTACACGCTCCCCGCCCCGCGGCCACCTCACATCAAGCTCCCCCGCCACCGTGAGCCCGCGCGTGATACGATGGCTCACGGTACATCAACCAGCACGATCGATCCGAAAGGAGCCTGCGTCATGGAGCGTCCCTGCGCATGGAAAAAGTACACGCCACAGCAGATCGAGGAGCTCGAGGAGCTTTGCCGCGGCTATAAGCAGTTTTTGAGTGAGAACAAGACCGAGCGCCTGTGCGTCAAGACCGGTATCAAGATGGCCGAGGAGGCGGGCTACGTCAATCTGGAGACCGTGATCGCCGAGGGCCGCGCGCTCAAGGCCGGCGACAAGGTGTACGCCGCCAATCACGGCAAGGACCTCATGCTCGTCAACCTGGGCACCGCCCCGCTCGAGCAGGGCTTTAACATCCTGGGCGCCACGTGGACTCGCCGCGCCTGGACCTCAAGCAGAACCCCGCCTTCGAGGCTGGCGACATGGCTTATCTCGACACGCACTACTATGGCGGCGTCAAGAGCTACCACTGGGTCGCTTCCCCGCTCGCACTCGTGGGCGTCATCTGCAAAAAGGACGGCACCACCGTCGACATCAACATCGGTGACAAGGCCGACGACCCGGTCTTTACCATCTCCGACCTGCTGATCCACCTCTCGAGCGAGCAGATGGCCAAGCCCGCCAAGGACGCCGTCGACGCCGAGATCCTCGACGTGATCGTGGGCGGCCGCCCCGTCAAGTTTGACGAGGACGACAAGGACGCTCCCAAGGAGCCCGTCAAGCAGATGTTCCTGGACATCCTCAAGGAGCAGTACGACGTCGAGGAGGAGGACTTCCTCTCCGCCGAAATCGAGGTCGTGCCCGCCGGTCCGGCCCGCGACATGGGCCTCGACCGCTCCATGATTCTGGGCTATGGCCACGACGACCGTGTCTGCGCCTATCCGTCCATGCTCGCCCAGATCAACGTCGCCAACGTGGAGCGCACGAGCATCACACTCATCGTCGACAAGGAGGAGATCGGTTCCGTGGGTGCCACCGGCATGACGAGCCGCTTCTTCGAGAACACCGTCGCCGAGATCATGACGCTCGCCGGCGAGGATAGCCCGCTGGCGCTGCGCCGCGCGCTCGCCCACAGCCGCATGCTCTCCTCCGACGTGTCCGCTGGCTTCGACCCGGGCTATGCCGGCAAGTTCGAGACCAAGAACGCAGCTTTCATGGGTCGTGGCCTGTGCTTTAACAAGTACACGGGCAGCCGCGGCAAGGGCGGCTCTAACGACGCCGACGCCGAGTATGTGGCCCTCATCCGCGACATCATGGACGAGGCGGGCGTTGACTTCCAGACCTGCGAGCTCGGCCGCGTCAACGCAGGTGGCGGCGGCACCATCGCCTACATCATGGCCAAGTACGGCATGAACGTCATCGACTCTGGCGTTGCCGTCCTGTCCATGCATGCCCTGTGGGAGGTCGCTAACAAGGCCGATATCTACGAGGCCTATCGCGGCTACAAGGCCTTCATCGAGCGCGCGTAACCAACCCTTCATCAGTTGCGGTGAAATACGGACTAAACTGGCCCCTAAACGGCCAAAACAGACCGTATTCCACCGCAACTTCTTTTTGGCAGAGGAGAGTCCATGCTGCAGGTCATCATTTCGCCCGCCAAGCAGATGCGTGCGGCCCAAGATGCTTTTGAAGTCCTGGGCATTCCACCTTTTGCGCGCGAGACGACTCGCCTCCACCGCGCACTGCTAGATATCGAACGAAATGAAGGCAGCGGCGGCCTGCAGGCGCTATGGAACGTGAGTGACAAACTGCTGGGGCCTTGCCTCAACACCCTGCATGAATTTGGGCCCATCCTGAAAAACGGCGATCTCGACAATCCCGCACTCGCCCGTCACCTCTCCCCTGCCGTCATGTCCTACCACGCATTCAATACCAGAGCATGGCGCCCGAGGTGATGGATTCCGCGCAGCTCGCATGGCTGCAAAGCCACCTGTGGATCCTCTCTGGCCTCTACGGGTGCGTTCGCCCCTTTCATGCCGTTGAACCGTATCGGCTGGAGATGGGCGCGAAGCTTGCCGTCGACGATGCCCCAGACCTCTATGCGTTTTGGGGCGACAAGCTCGCACGGGCCATCGCTCCGGCGGGCTCCAACGCTACGATCGTCAACCTCGCGAGCGCGGAATACGCCAAAGCCGTTCTGCCCCGCCTCACCACCGATGCCACGGTCGTCACGTGCCTCTTTGGCGAAGGCATCCGCAACGGCAAGCCCATCCAGCGCTCGACCGCCAGCAAAAAGGCACGCGGCTCCATGGTGCGCTGGATGGCAGAAAACAAGCTCGAGGATGTAAGCGGCTCACCGCGTTCGACGTTGGTTATCGCCACTTTCCCGAGCTTTCAAATAAGAGCACTTTGGTCTTCCTGAACGAACAGACCTTGTAGGACCACCGCTACTTTTGAATGTGCTGCCTAGGCACGGCGTCTATTCCGCCAAGCCGTCGGCTTTGGCAACTTCGTTTGTCGAGCCGTCCTGATAGGTAATCTTGACATGCTCCACCTCGGACACCGCAACACCCGTCGGGGGCTCCAGACGCCATTCCGTCAGAGCGATATCCATGGTCGTGGGCACATCTCCTTGATCTTTGAGCTTCACCGTGAGCGTTTTGAGCGCCGCGTCAAACGTCACGCGTTCGATTTCTTCACCTGGAATGGACCACCACTCAGCTGCAGCTGCACAAACTCATCGCGCGGGTACCAATAATCGCCCGGCGCGGCAACGGTATTGCCGCCCGTAACCTTCACCGTCATGATCGGCAGGGCATCATCAGCCTCAAACTCCCAGACAGCGCCGCCGCGACCGCCAAACGTCCAGATACAAAAGGCAATCACCAGCACGGCAAGCACCGCAAAGCCAATCGCGACAAGGCCATGGTGCGCACGGCTTTCCTCGGCCGATACATCCCATTGCGTCTCTCGATATAGATGCTTGTCTTCCATGTTCGCCTCCCCACAGGCACGCTCATTGGCCCAATCGTACCCATTCAGGCTATACTTGAGCCCATGACATAACGGGGAGCTTGCAGGACAAGACGGCAGGCTGAGATTGGGCGCGCCCGCCCTGACCCGCAAACCTGATATGGGTAATGCCAACGAAGGGAGCCGTGCCAATGAGCACACAGACCGAGCCCAAGCTCGTCACGCAAATCGACTTCGCCCGCGCCGGCAGATCACACCGCAGATGAAGGAGGTTGCCGAGCGCGAACATCGCGACCCCGAGTACATCCGCGAGCGCGTGGCCGACGGCCGCATCGCCATTCCCGCCAACATCGTGCATATCAAAAAGGGCATGCGCGCCTTTGGTGTCGGCGAGGGTCTGTCCACCAAGGTCAACGTCAACCTGGGCATCTCGGGCGACAAGGCCGATGCCGCCGAGGAGTGGAAGAAGGTCAAGATCGCCGAGGACTTTGGCGCCGACGCCATCATGGACCTCTCCAACTCGGGCAAGACGCGCCAGTTCCGCCAGCAGCTCATCGACGAAACGCCGCTCATGGTGGGCACCGTCCCCATGTACGACGCCATCGGCTACATGGAAAAGCCGCTGGTCAAGCTGACCAAGGACGACCTGTTCGAGGTCGTGCGCGCGCATGCCGAGGACGGCGTGGACTTTATGACCATCCACTGCGGCATCAACAAGTCGGTCACCAAGACCTTTAAGGAGACCGGCCGCCTGATGAACATCGTCAGCCGCGGCGGTTCGCTGCTGTTTGGCTGGATGGAGGTCACCGGCAACGAAAACCCCTTCTACGAGTACTTTGACGAGCTGCTCGAGATTTGCCACGAGTACGACGTGACGATTTCGCTCGGCGACTCCTGCCGCCCGGGCTGCCTCTACGACTCCAACGACGCCACCGAGACCGCCGAGATGATCGAGCTGGGCAAGCTGTGCAAGCGCGCCTGGGCCGCCGGCGTCCAGGTCATGGTCGAGGGACCGGGCCACATGGCGCTCGACGAAATCGCCGCCAATATGAAACTGCAGAAGCGCCTGTGCCACAACGCCCCGTTCTATGTGCTCGGGCCGCTGGTGACCGATATCGGTGTGGGATACGACCACATCACCGCCGCCATCGGCGGCGCCATCTCCGCCAGCTCCGGCGCCGACTTCCTGTGCTACGTGACGCCGGCCGAGCACTTGTGCCTGCCCAACGCCCAGGACGTGCTCGATGGCCTCATGCTACCAAGATCGCCGCACACGCCGCCGATATCGCCAAGAAGGTGCCGCACGCCCGCGACATGGACGACAAGATGGGCCAGGCACGCCGCAAGCTCGACTGGGACGCCATGTGGAAGTGCGCGCTCGACCCAGTTACGGGCAAGAAGCGCTACGAGGAGTCTCCCGCCGCCACCGAGGGCACTTGCACCATGTGTGGCAAGATGTGCGCCGTCCGTACCGTTAACAAGGTGTTCGAAGGCACAACGATCGACCTCGGCATGGAGGATTAACGCGTCACCGGAGCCACAATCGGTAACATGGTGTTCGTCAATTGTTGACGTGTGAACATTTGCTTACATTTGCGTAAAGATTGCATCGCCCGCCCGGGTTCGGAATACAGCCGGCCCGGGCATCTTTATAATGCAGACTTAAAGACCATTTGAATCCGACCGGACAAGGGAGTGAGCATGGATCGCAGTAAGGTACCCGCCGTTCTGTCCATCGCGGGATCCGATTCCAGCGGCGGTGCCGGCATTCAGGCTGACATCAAGACCATCACGGCGCACCGCCTGTATGCCGAGACGGTCATCACCGCCATCACGGCGCAAAACACACTGGGCGTCACCGCCGTGCAGGATATCTCGCCAGATATCGTAGCCGCGCAAATTGACGCCGTCTTTGACGATATCCGCCCGAGCGCCGTCAAGATCGGCATGGTTTCTTCTGTCGAGATTATCGAAGTCATCGCCGACCGCTTGAGCGCCTGGAACGCAACGAACGTGGTCGTCGACCCCGTCATGGTCGCCACCTCGGGCGCGCGCTTGATTGCCGAGGATGCCTCCGAGCACTCACCCGCCGCCTGTTCCCGTTGGCAACGGTCATCACCCCCAACATTCCCGAGGCTATGGCGCTGCTCGACTACGAGGTCGATTCCGAGCGCACACAACAAAATGCCGCTATGCTCCTCACCCGCCGCTTTGGCTGCGCAGCTTGGTTAAGGGCGGTCATTTTGTCAACGAGGCCAACGACGTACTGGCCGAGCCTGCGCCCCTCGATGACGAGGCAACCACCTGGGCGATCCGCTCACCACGTGGTTTCGCCACAAGCGTATCGACACCAATAACACGCACGGCACTGGCTGCACGCTCTCGTCCGCCATCGCCTGCGCGCTGGCCCAGGGCATGGAACTTGCCGACGCCATCAACGCCGGCAAGGCCTACCTAACCGGCGCTCTCGCCGCCGGCTTTGACATGGGCAAAGGCTCCGGTCCCGTCAACCATATGTGGCAGTACTAAATAGCCAGCAACCTGCCAAAAAGAGACAGGCTACCTTGCACCAAAAACCGTCGCAACATTCGATGAAAATCGCGCAAACGCGAAAAAACATCGAATGTTGCGAGGTTTAATTTTAGATAGCGGTCGAGCAAAGGACCGGGGCGCCTATTCGTCGGCGAGCTGGATGCCGAGCAGGCCCGAGAGTGCCAACGCCTGCTCGGCATTTACCGTCAGGCCACGCAGCTCATGGTAGTCGCCCGAGACGACAGGAGCCGCGAACGTACAACACGATACATCCACGCCGGAAAGCGGCGTCTTGAACACATCGATTCGCGTCAGGTCGCAGCCGTCCAAGCGCAATTGCCCCAGCTTTGCCCCCTGGAGTGCGGCCTCGGTCAAACGCGTGTCACGCGCAGCCATGGGGCCAATGCTTCCCTCCGAAAGGTTCGCATAGCTCAAATCGCACAATGTAAACGACACACTCGACAGACGCGCCCTGAGCAAGTTGAGCCCCGGCGCCGAGCAATCGACAAAGTCGCAGCGGTTGAGCCAGCAGCCTTCCATATTGCAGCGGATAAAGCGGCAACCGCGAAACACGACGTCGCGAAACGTCGAACCGCTCCAGTCAACGCCATCGAACACGCAGGACCGGAACACGACGCCGTCAAAGGTCGCGCCGTTCGCCACGTCATAGACAAGTTCCAGGTCCTCAAAAGCAGTATTGGAGACGAGCTCATCGCCCTCGGCAAACAGGTCGAGGAGCTCGTCCATGCCCATATGACAGCCAAGTCGTTCGTTTACCCGGGCAAAACCACCACAAAGGTGCCTGTCCCCTTTGTGGTGGTTTGGGGTCGCGCTACTCACCGAGCATCTCTTGGAGCTTGGCTGCCACGCATGTCCCAGGCTCTCGTGACTTTCGGGCATCATGTGCAGATAATCGATATCGCCCGGCTCGGCAAAATCGGCAGCATTCAAAAAGTCGCAGCCAAACTGCTCGGCGACATGTGCATAGTACTCGCCAAAATGCTCCGAGGCTTCTACGGAATGCTCGTCAAAGTCGGTCATATACACATCGGCGATCTGCGGCTTAATCTTGATAGGAGCCATCAGCAGAATGCGCGGACAAGGTGCAGCGTCGGTCCAGGGAAACGCGCGGACGGCGCGAATCAGCGCCATGGCGCCACGGGCGATATCGGAAGCTGTCACGTTAAAGACCGTCTTACAGTCGTTGGTGCCCAGCATGATCACAATGGCGTCCAGCGGCTTATGGGCCTCGAGCAGCATCGGAAGCGCGCGAATGCCGTTGAGGTTGGTGTCCAGATGGCACATATCGTCGCGCACCGTCGTGCGGCCGTTGAGCCCTCCTCAATCACATGCCAGCCTCGCCCAGGTCACGCTGCGCCACGCCGCACCAGCGCACATCCTGCGCATAGCGCACCGCGGTGCCATCGCGCATACCAGCCGGATCATAGCCATAGGTGTTGCTGTCACCAAAGCACAGAACGTTTTTCATCGTAAGCTCCCCACTCAATAAAAAGCCGACGGTAGCAGCCCCCGTCGGCTCGGCATGTCACATCACGCACACCGATTACAGGTACTTGCGCCAGTCGTCGTCATCCTCGTCGTCCTCGGCAGCGGCCTGAGCCTGCTCGGCGGCACGGGCGGCCGCGGCGCGAGCGGCAACCTGAGCATAGGACTCCTCGTTACGCTCGGGGAAGCTTGCCAATACGTGCTCGAACTTGGCAAAGTCCTCATCCCAGCGCGTAGAAGGCACGGCAAAGAACACCTGCTTGACCTTAAAGTCGCCCGACGCGAGCTCCTTACGGAAGAGCTCGGCTACGACCTCGGCATCAAAGCCGTTATTGTCGCAGCCCCAAGCACCCAGCACGAGCTTCTCGCGACCCAGCTCATCGCAGATGGCAAGGACAAAGCGGATACGGTCGCGCAGGGCATCCAACAGGCGTCTTCGCTCACGCGGTACTCCTGGCGGGCACGCTTGACGTTGGGCGCAGCGGCGACGATTACGTCGGCATAGGCGTGCACATGGTTGCGGTCGAAGCGCACCGCGGGCACCACTAGGCACGGTTACGATAGAGCTCGCAGTTGATGTTGCGGCGACGGTTCTCGCCGTACCACTTACGCTGCCTA
>ENA-OQAA01001633-OQAA01001633.1-human-gut-metagenome-genome-assembly--contig:-NODE-1633-length-10706-cov-1.957179_pt1 | contig 10706 bp, 13 predicted proteins | sample MGYA00242489_ERZ504515 | MGnify/ENA primary metagenome ERZ504515 (study PRJEB26092, sample SAMD00036237) | human gut metagenome | host: Homo sapiens | study: EMG produced TPA metagenomics assembly of...
TAAGGGAAAATATAACAGCTTCTTATCTTCATTCAGTCTCTATATCATTTGGTTTTCTGTTCCGCAAAAATAGCGAATACTTCTTGTATCTACCACAAATATGGTATAAAATTCCCTATTGTATGTCATAGCTTGCTTGGTTTTATCCTCTATCTTTGCAACATCCGAGTATAAATCGGGGAGGATTGGAAACAGGCTTCTATCCTCTCATAAATACAACTGACAATGGACACAAAGAATTTACATTTTGAGACACTGCAACTTCATGCAGGACAAGAACAGCCCGATCCCGCTACAGATGCGCGTGCCGTACCTATTTATCAGACTACTTCGTATGTATTCCGCAACTCGGCACATGCAGCCGCCCGCTTTGCGTTGCAAGAGCCGGGGAACATCTACGGCAGACTAACGAATCCCACACAAGGAGTATTCGAGCAACGTGTTGCCGCCCTTGAAGGCGGTGTTGCAGGGCTGGCGGTTGCTTCCGGTGCAGCGGCTGTGACCTATGCTTTCGAGAATATTACGCGTGCAGGTGACCACATCGTAGCCGCCAAAACCATTTATGGCGGAACATACAATCTGCTGGCGCATACATTACCGGCTTACGGTGTCACGACCACCTTTGTTGATCCGAGCGATTTATCCAACTTCGAGAAAGCTATTCAGGAGAATACAAAGGCCGTGTTTATCGAGACATTGGGAATCCTAACTCCAATGTTATTGATATTGGTGCTGTTGCCGAAATCGCTCATCGTCATAAAATCCCTTTGATTATCGACAACACCTTCGGTACTCCTTATCTGATTCGCCCTATCGAACATGGTGCTGATATTGTGATACATTCCGCCACAAAATTTATTGGCGGGCATGGTACTTCTTTAGGCGGTGTTATTGTAGATGGCGGCAAGTTCGATTGGGTGGCTTCCGGTAAATTTCCGCAACTGACCGAACCCGATCCGAGCTATCATGCGTGCGCTTTACCGATGCGGCAGGTGCGGCTGCATATGCTGTCCGTATCCGTGCCGTTTTGTTGCGCGATACCGGAGCTGCCATCAGTCCTTTCAATGCCTTTGTTCTTTTGCAGGGTTTGGAAACACTCTCTTTGCGTGTGGAACGCCATGTGGAGAATGCGCTGAGAGTGGTGGAGTTTTTGAAGAATCATCCTAAAGTGGCGGCTGTGAACCACCCGTCTTTACCAAATCATCCGGACCATGCGTTATACCGGAAGTATTTCCCGAAAGGAGCAGGTTCCATCTTTACCTTTGAGGTAAGGGGTGGAGAGAAGGAAGCTCAGACATTTATTGACAACTTGCAGATATTCTCATTATTGGCAAATGTGGCAGATGTAAAGTCGCTTGTCATACATCCCGCTACTACCACCCATTCGCAATTGAATGAACAGGAATTGGCAGAGCAGGGCATCAAGCCGGGAACGGTACGCCTTTCAGTAGGGACGGAGCATATAGATGACTTGTTGGATGATTTGTCCCAAGCGTTGGAGAAAATTTAAGTCCGGAACAAAAGAGCATTTTCGTCCCGATGAAACCATTTGTTCGTCGGATGAAATGTTAGATACATTATTAATATGAATATTGCCGTTTTATTATCCGGGGTGTTGACAGTTCGGTTGTCGTACATCTCCTTTGTGAGCAAGGTCACCGTCCCTCTCTGTTTTATATAAAGATAGGAAAGGATGATGCCGAGTATATGGACTGTTCGGCAGAAGAAGACCTGGAGATGGCTTCTGCCGTAGCGCGCCGTTACGGTCTTTCGCTGGAAGTTGTCGATTTACATCGGGAGTACTGGGATAATGTAGCCGCTTATGCTATTGAAAAAGTTAGCCGCGGGTTCACTCCGAATCCGGATGTGATGTGCAACAAGCTGATTAAATTCGGTTGCTTTGAACAGCAGGTCGGCAGGCACTTCGACTTTACGGCAACCGGACATTATGCTACTACCGTTCTGCAGAATGGAAAGACCTGGCTGGGAACAGCCCTCGACCCCGTAAAAGACCAGACGGACTTTCTTGCGCAGATAGACTACCTGCAAGTGTCCAAACTGATGTTCCGTTGGGCGGACTGATGAAACAGGAAGTGCGCGATATTGCTTTGAAAGCTCAGTTGCCCAGTGCCCGAAGACGAGACAGTCAAGGAATCTGTTTCTTGGGACGGATTAATTATAATGACTTTGTCCGTCGTTTCCTCGGAGAAAAGGAAGGCCGGATTGTTGAGTTGGAAACGGGAAAGATACTGGGTACGCATCGCGGTTATTGGTTTCATACTATCGGTCAGCGTAAAGGCTTGGGCTTGAGTGGCGGACCTTGGTTTGTGGTTCGTAAAGATACGGACGAGAATGTAATTTATGTGTCGCACGGATATGATACGGAACTGCAATACGGACATGAGTTCAGTATGCAGGATTTTCATTTTATTACGGAAAATCCGTGGGAAGGCATTAAAGATGAGATTCCGGTTACGTTCAAGATACGCCATGCTCCCGGATTTATCGGCGGCAGGCTGTGGCAGGACGAAACAGGCTATCGTATTGTTTCAGATGAGAAGTTGCAGGGCATAGCTCCCGGCCAGTTTGGCGTTGTATATGATGAGGCTGCCAAGCTTTGTATCGGAAGCGGGGAAATCAGATATAGTACTCCACCAAATCCACAATACCCGCTTTCATAGCATATTTCGTAGCTTCGTGGGCATTGTTCACATTCAGTTTTCTGAAGATATTTTTCCGGTGGCTGTTCACGGTATGGAACTGAGGTTTCTTTCGGCTGCTATTTCTTTGGTCGTTTTTCCTAATGCAATCTCTTTCAGAATACTTCTTTCGGCAGGCGTCAGCAGAGCGTTTTGCAGAGTGGGGTGGGGAGCAGCCGACTGGTTATTTCCCGAGAGTAATAAGTTGCTGACGTGATTACATATAAAGCGTTCCTTACGTGAAGCGCATTGCAGTGCTGTGAGTATCTCTTCTTTGGAATTGTCCTTCAGCACTACTCCGAATGCCATGCTGCTGAACAATACTTGTCGCAGAAAGCCGACGCTCAGTTCGTCGGAAAACAGTAACCAGTCCGCTGTTTTGAAGCTTCGTGCAATACAATCAGTTCATCGGCGCCGGTAAAGTCAAACAGTGTATAGTCCAATATAACCACCGCTTCGGGATGTAACCGTAGCTGTTGTATAAGCTCCGCTTTATTGTCGGCTTCCAGCAGCAAGGCGGTGTCTTTCTGTTTGCTCAACAGAAACATCATGCCTGCTTTGGTTATATCTTGATTGTCCGCGATGATAAATTCTCTCATGATGAATATAATATATAAAACTCCGCTGCAAATGTACACTTTTTAAGCGACTTGCAGCGGAGTTGGGAATATATATATTGTAATAGGCCTACCAGGAACGTCCCTTAAAGATATTCGATTGGTTCAACGGCAGCAGGCTGCCACTTAAAGTCATAGTATTGGAGTTGAAGTTCGGGCTGATGGTAACGGTTGCATTATTACCGCCGTTGGTCAGCGTAAGGAATATCTGTGCGGAGATGCCGATACCCTGGATGCTGAAATTGCAGTTGATGTTGCCGCGTTTGTCGGTAGACATTTTCATGTCCGATACCGTCCCGTCCACTGTTACGCCGCCGATACCGTTAGGACCGGGATAAACCGTGTTGAAAGCCACCTGTACCGTACCGCGTGCTGATTTACCAATACGAAGTTTGTGTTGGAAGTGACGAAAGCCGTCTGCCCGTTGCGGAACATTACCTGATTGGCTTCCAATACAAACTTCTGTGCTTTCAGCGCTGCTACGGCATCATCGTAGGAGACCGCGTCGGCTGCCTGCTGTTCCGCTTTCAGGCGTGCGCGTCTGCGTCTCTTTGGGCTTTGCGGTCTGCACGGCGTTGTGCGTTACTCTCTTGTGCATACACGGTGGTTGTCACCATGCTCGTCAATACTAATGCTGCTAATGCAATAAACTTTTTCATACTTAATTTTTGTTTAGGTTTAAATTATATTGTTCGTTATAAGTTTATTGCAAGAACAATGCCCATCCGCGATTGTTCACTCTCTTTTTTAATTTTATGAGATTTAAGGAGTTGGCGGCGGGGCTATGAAGTTATTTCCTTCTCACTATCTTATATCCGATTGCCGCAACGAGTATGCTCATCAGCGGGCTGATGAGGTTGAAGAAACAATAGGGGAGATAGGTCAGTGTGGGTACGCTCAGAATGGTGGCCTGAGTCATTCCGCACGTGTTCCACGGGATGAGGGCCGAGGTTACGGTAACGGCATCTTCCGTGGTGCGGCTCAGTAGGCGGCTTTCGTATCCTTTCTTCTCATAAATGTTGCTGAACATGTTTCCGGTAAGGATGATGCTGATGTATTGGTCGGCTGTGGCAAGATTGAGAAATATTCCCGAACCGACGGTGGATGCTACCACACTGACCGTATTCTTCATGAACCGGACGAATACGGAAGTGATGCTTCCCAGCATACCGCTTGCCGTCATTGCGCCACCGAAACACATGGCGCAGATAATGAGCCATATCGTGTTCATCATTCCTGCCATGCCCCGTGTGGCAATCAGCTCAGTCAGCATGGCACTGTCACTTTGCAGGCTGGTACTGCCGTACAGGCTCATCATTGTCCCTTCAAACAAATCATTGTTTCCGGAAATCTCGTGCAGCAGTTCGGGCTGAAATATAATAGCGAAAGTTGCAGCCAGAAGCGTGGATAGAAACAGGGTGATGATAGAGGGTACTTTGCGTGCAATCAATATTCCCGTAACCACCGGAACAATCAGCAGCCACGGTGTAATGTGGAATCTGGCATTCAGCGATGCGGTAAACTCGGCTATCTGCTCTGTACCGCTGGTTTCGCAGGCAAATCCCATTACCGTAAAGATAACCAGCGTAATGACGAGCGACGGAATGGTGGTAATCATCATGTAGCGGATATGGCGGAACAGCGGAGTGTCCGTGACGGATGCGGCAAGTACCGTTGTATCCGACAGCGGCGATACTTTATCGCCGAAATACGCTCCCGAAATAATGGCACCTGCAATCCAGCCCTCTTCAAACCCTTGCGCCTTGCCTATTCCCAGGAGGGCGATGCCGATAGTGGCGATGGTGGTCCACGAACTTCCCGTCATGATGGACACCAATGCGCAGATAACGCAGGTAGAGGTGAGGAAAAAGTCCGGATGTATAATCTGCATTCCGTAGTATATGAGAGTAGGGACTACTCCGCTAATCATCCATACGCCGCTCAGCGCACCGATAATCAGCAGTATGATAATGGCGGAAGTCACTCCCGCCACATTGTTGGTAATTGCTATTTCGTAATCTCTCCAGGGAATCCGGTAGAAGCTACGCCTATAAAGACGCAAACGGCTGTGGTGGTGAGCAGGGATATCTGCTTCCGCCGCTCAAAGCGTCACTGCCGAAAGTGCGGATGGTGGCAAACAGCATTCCTATTAAGAGGACGATGGGGAGAAAGGATACAAGAGGGGAAGGAATTTTCTTTGTTGTACTCATGCGATAATCTTACTGTAAATATGACGTGACAAAAATACAACAAAACTGCCTAATACCTTTCTATTTTCCTTTCCTGCCAATAAATATTATCAATTCTTTGCGTTTACTTGGAATTTTGATAGTATATTTGACTTCCCATTGATGCTTTTGAATATATAAGACTTATGAAAAAGAAATCCCTTTCCACCGATAAGAAAGTCGTTACTTTCGGTGAAGTTATGCTACGGCTTACTACGCCCGGTTTCCGCCGCTTTTCGCAGACTAATGAATTTATTGCTACATATGGTGGCAGTGAGGCTAATGTGGCAGTGTCTTTGGCGCACTTCGGCATTCCTACGGAATTTGTTACCCGTCTGCCCGATAATGCCGTGTCGCGTGCATGTATCAATTCGCTTCGTGCCAGCGGGCTGGGGACGGACGGTATTGTATTTGGTGGTAAACGTTTGGGATTGTATTATCTGGAATGCGGCGCAGCTTTCCGAAACTCCAATGTGGTGTACGACCGCGAGGTTCTTCTTTCGCCACGCTTCGTCCGGGTATGATCGATTGGGAAACCATTTTTGCCGATGCAGGCTGGTTTCATTGGTCGGGCATTGCTGCCGCCCTTTCGCAAGAGGGAGCCGACGCTTGCCGGGAAGCGCTTGAAATAGCCGACCGTATGGGGCTTACCATCTCGTGTGATTTGAATTTCCGCAAGAAACTTTGGAACTACGGTTGTACTGCTGCCGAAGTGATGCAGCCGTTGGTGCAGTACAGCGATGTCATTTTCGGCGCAGAACCTGAGTATCAGGAGATTCTCGGCATACAGCCCGTAGGATTTAGAGCTGTTGATACCGCCGATGTTTCTTTTGAGTCTGATTTGCCATCTTTCGAGAAGTTCGGACAAGAGGTGGAGCGACTTGTCCCGCGTTGTCAAAAAGTGTTTCTGGAATTGCGTAATTCCATAACATCCAATCATAACGTGCTTGCTGCTGTTCTTTATTCCGATGGCACTTTGAAGCATACAGGCATTTATGATATTGAACATGAAACAGACCGTGTAGGCGCTGGTGATGCTTTTGTGGGTGGTATGATATACGGTCTGATCACTTATCCGGATGATGACCGGAAGGCATTGGATTTTGCTCTTGCCGCTTCCGCATTAAAAAATACCGTTTATGGAGACTTCAATCTGGTGACGGTGGATGAGGTGGAAAGCCTGATGAATGGAAATACATCGGGACGGGTATCGAGATAAGAAGAGGAAATATCGACAGACAATAGCCCCTTTCGCTGTTCCGTATGAGGGTGTCAAAATACATTTAATGATTTCTTTTAGGTACGGAATTACACGGATTTCACGAAAAAAGAATAAAGAAAATCTGTGTTTACCGTGTAATTTGTGTTTCCGTGAATTCTGTGTAATTCCGTGCCTAAAAAATCGTAAGCGAATTTTAGTTTTGACATATCCTCTTAAAAGCGAAAGGGGCTTTTGGGTGTGTTTTTCAATAGCTGTTTATACTTCTGCCGCAGTTTCCGTTGCTTCCGGCTGTGCTTCTGCCGTCAGGTTGCGGTAAATGACAGCGGTACATCCAAGTGCTGCCACAGTGTATACAATGGCGATGATGAAGAGAAGGAGCATTGCAAATCCGCCGCTTGCTATGTTGAAGATAATCATCATAAGGACATAGAAAGCCAGTCCCAACAGGATGATACGCCGAAGATAGTCCATTTGTAACCGTAAGTGGCTTTGTTGCTTCGAATCATGGCTTCGCCCGGAGCCACGCCTTTATCGAGTAAGATGTAGATTGCGAGCGACCAGCCTATGGATATGATGATCCCCGGTATAATCATGAAAAACAAGGCGGGAATAATGGCAAGGTACATCAAACCTATCAAGGTGAAATATTCCCCCATGTACTTACGGTATTTCCCGTCGAAGATGAATAAGGGGGAAATAACCTTTCCTTTGCTCAATTCAATGGGAATGGTGTTCATAGCGATGGTTGTGCCTACATTCAGGTAAGGAATCCAAATGGTGAGCAGCCAGAGAACAGTAGCTCCCAACATGGATACTGCATTTTTAATGCCTAAGCCGATACCTTCGGAAAGAACTCCTGTCACTGTGATTTTCTTGTGTGTTTCCATAATTAGATGATTTTAGATAAATGTTTATTAATTAAATCTGTATTCGACAAATGTATAATAATTATGGAGAAAATCAAAGCAAATTTGAAATTTCTTTTTGCGTTTTCCATGAAAAAATATCAAGGGAATAGGGCATGCTGTTGCTCTTTGTGGCAGATGGTAATCAGAAGAGACAGCAGGGTCAGCACCGTGCCTATGCCTGCTACTCCTACCCAGCCCCAGGTCTGCCAGCAACTGCCGGCGAGGAAGGTCCCCAATGAACCGCCGGTGAAATAGGTTGTCATGAAAATAGTGTTTACCCGGTTGGATGCCGAAGGGCATATATCGAAAATGCTCGTTTGGTTACTGAGCTGGATGCACTGCATGCCGATATCTATCAGTAGCACGCCGGCAATGATGCCGGCATAGGTGTTGCCGCAGAAGTAGAGCGATGCCCATGCCAGTAGAATCAGACCGCAGCCGATAAAGTTGAAGTTGCGTATTCCTACTTTTTTCACATATTTCCCTACGAGGGATGCGGTAGATGCACCTGCTATTCCGCATAGTCCCAAAATGCCGATAACATCACTGTCGGCATAGAACGGGGCTTGTCCCATTTTGAATGCGAGGCACGACCACATCGCGAGGAAAGAGCCGAATGCAATGCCTGCGCGTATGGAGTAGATGCGCAAAGACGGATAGTCTTTGATAAGGGAGAACAGGGATTTCATCAAATCGCCGTACTTTCCCTGGAATGTAGGCTGTATGTCCGGCAGTATTTTCAGCACGGCAATGGCGCACAGCATCATCATGCCTGCCGCAATGAAGTACATTTCGCGCCAACCCAGCACTTTCGCCGACAAACCCGCTGACGACGCGCGAGGCGAGTATGCCGGTGAGCAGACCGGATATGACGATGCCTACGTTGCGTCCTTTATTCTCCGGACGGGAAAACTGGGAAGCTATCGGCACGAAGATCTGCGGTATCATGGAGCAGATTCCGGTGATGAGCGAAGCTCCCCATATGATGTAGATGTCGGGGGCCGCACCTATGGCGATGAGCGAGAATATCAATAAGGTAAAGTTTGTCAGGATAATCTTTTTCCGCTGGTAGAGGTCGCCCAATGGCACGATGAACAGCAAACCGATAGCATAGCCCACTTGCGTTATCATGGCAATAAGGTTGGTTTTGAACTCGGACACGCCCAGCTCGTGGCGTATTACGTTCAGCAAGGGTTGGTTATAGTACAGATTGGCTACAGAGACACCTGCCACGATAGCAAGCGTCCAGAGTATATGTGCCGGGAGTCCTCCGTTTTCCTTTAATTCCGTTTCATGCGGCAAAGATAGTGAAAGGCGAGAGCAGAGGCAAGTGAAAACACAGTTTTCAAACTTGACTGTGCTGAGCGCATTCTATCTTAATATAAAGATAGTGAAAGGAAATAGATGTTTTGCCAGTTGGGATTTTTTGTTTCCTTTAGCGAAACTAAAAGTTTCATGCTGAGAACTAATAGGTTATACTTCGTTTTATCTGTTATTGTGTATGGCTTTTGTTTTCTTATAACAGGTATATAGGCGTGACAGATACTTGTAAGGATATTAATCTGTCTGAAAAACAGTAATGGTTTTATGCTATTATTTTTATTCAATCTTGAATTCTGCTGCCATATACCACTTCTTATTTGTACCGTTAAATTCCACTTCCTTGTAAACCCGATATTGACCGGAAGTATTGTCATTGAACAATGGATAGAGTTTGGCTTTGAAATGGTAATCACCGTCAGGTTTCAATATAATGCCAATGTCGTGCACCAAACTATTGTCATGTAATGGTATCCATTGTTCTCCCTGTTTGCGTGCTACAAAATAATATTCGCCAAAGAATAAATTTTGTTGGCTTAAGTTCTTGTTGGTTAGTATTACATTTACACTTTCTGTTCCAATCGGGTAAACAGGTTTCTCGGTTTTCATGCTTATTTGCAGTGTGTCGGTATATGCTCTTTGTGTAAAGGGGGAAGGTTTGCGTACTGCTCCATAGTTAATGGCAGAATAGTTAAGCATCTCCTTTCTGAATAATTTTTGAAAATGAATGGAATTATTAATCAGATTCACAAAGATTGAATCACCGCGCATACCAGAGCCATAAATATTCTGTGATGAAATTGTCTTGCCATTCCAAGAGGCGGCATCCATCTGTTTTCTCAGCCGTTTGGCTCCGGCTTCATCAACTAATTCAAACTCTGCATAAGCAACTTGGGCGTTTCTGTTGAAAGTTTTGTAGATACGATATTTGCCAGCACGATTAGGAACTTTGGAAGTATAAAGCTTGATTGTCTGTTCTCCCGAAGGATATTCAGGTCTAATATCCAAGCTATATCTTCAATAATCGGGTCGGTTGGCAATGTTTCCCATTGTCGTTTATCATTATTGTAATAGGTAAGGCTGTAATCGTTTCCACACATATACTCTTGTTGGGAATAATTGGTAACGGTTAGTTTCACTTCTGTAGTTGACAGTGGATAATAATCGTATTCTGTCTGCATGGAAAGTGAAGTAGGGCTGACGGCTTCTCCCGTAGGAATATCACGCGGAACAGGTTGCAGGACAAAGGATGTTGTTTCCGATGGTTGTTCTTGTTCTTCTTTCGTTGGAATAGGTTTAAATTTAAAAATACTGTCTGGATACAACTCTTCTTGTAACAGGCTGCTGTCTGCTTCATTTTCTTGCCCTTTCTTAGAAGTAGTGGAATGGCAAGAACATAGGGTTATTAGTAATAAAAATAATATCTGTTTCATAGTGCGTATGTAGTTATTCGTTTAACACTAAGAATACCAAGAACAAAAATAATAAAAGCAACAACTCATTAGCAATCTGAATTGCGCTTTTATTTTATTGCCATCATTCAATCACCGCCTATTATAAGAAGAAATGAGTATCAGAATAGGGAGATAAGTATTGTAATGGATATAAAATAAAAATCCTATAACCATTACAGTTACAGGGATTTATATATTAGTAATGTATTATATTACTTGTTCAAGGCAGTAGCCACGTCAACCGCACAAGCCACTGTA
>ENA-OQAA01001634-OQAA01001634.1-human-gut-metagenome-genome-assembly--contig:-NODE-1634-length-10693-cov-1.446243_pt1 | contig 10693 bp, 13 predicted proteins | sample MGYA00242489_ERZ504515 | MGnify/ENA primary metagenome ERZ504515 (study PRJEB26092, sample SAMD00036237) | human gut metagenome | host: Homo sapiens | study: EMG produced TPA metagenomics assembly of...
ATTATAATAACAAATGCGCTACGATTATTGCCTAAAAGAAAGAGGATTTTAATGAAAAAAAAGGCATTTATTCAATGCAGGAAGAAATTTGGGTTTTCAACATATGAGGGTTACCATCGCAGAGATCATTTCTTAGCGAAAAATATTAAATAAATTTAAGTGTTACTATTGCAGTCATTGCTACTTTAGTTCGTCCAATAAATAAACATACAATTATCATGATAAAAGAGTACACCAAACAAACTATAATCATTTGCTTTCTATTACAAGGAATCGCATTATCAAGCAGAGCGCAAGAACAACAAGTGTGGCAACGATACCACGATAAATGTCGAAGAGAAGCAAGTATTATTGACACTCTCCCCTCCAAATTAGAAAAAGCCTTGCACTGGTCACCAACAATAAATAAAGAACAAAAAGAGGTTATACGCTATATACTATGGAATATGGTTTACGTGGAAGGTGGTACAGCCAATCTCGGAGACAACAACTATCCCGTGGATGTAGCCTCTTTTTCATCAACCGATATGAAGTTAGTCAGGATGAATGGTATGTCATTATGGGAGAAAATCCTTCTAACCAACACAGACGTAACTATCCGGTAGACCAAGTCAATTGGTTCAACGCTCAACGATTTACCAAAAAACTTTCTCTATTAAGCGGTCTACCCTTCCGTCTCCCCTTCGAAGCAGAATGGGAATATGCAGCACGTGGGGGACTAAAAACCAAGAATTTCATCTATGCTGGCAGCAATAATGCAGAACAGGTTGCCTGGTTTAGAGAAAAATATTACAATACTTACGTATCCAAAGAAACAGGAACGAAGAAGCCCAACGAACTGGGACTTTATGACATGAGTGGAAACGTATATGAATGGTGTATGGACTGGTATGACAGAAAGGTTCCTTTTACCGGAAACATCGCTCCGGTTATAAGCGAAAAAGATACGCATAAAGTGTTGCGTGGAGGTAGTTATTATACTTTCGAGAAATATTGTAAAGTCACCAGCCGCTACGGAGTTAACCCGCAACGATGGGATATTGATTATGGATTACGGCTGGTAGTGTCACTGCCAGATTAAAAGTACACAATCTTTGTATAGTGCTTACTTCATTTTCTATTCATTAGTTTGTACTTTTCCTCTAGTTGTTGTAACGCCTGCTTAAGCTGAATCGCTTTTTCTTGAGATACACTGCCTCCCTCTTTTTCATACCACTCCAACTGCTGTTTAATGAGCCTACGGGTAGTTTGCAATGACTGTTGCAATGAATCACGTTGCGCCATTTTGTTACTAAATTGTTCCACAATACCCGATGCTTCATAGATGTGTATAGCACCATCAATGTCTCCCTTCTCTACCAATGCCATAGCTTGTCGCTCCATGGCCGACAGCTCGTCCTTGTTGATACGTGCAAACTTATCGGCATAGTAATCCAGCAACTTCATACGCTTATCATACTCCTGACTGAGTTGTGACATCTCTTGTTCAAAAGTAGCAATATCTGCCTGCTGCAACTCACGTGTCACACGGAGTTCCTGCAATTTGCGTTCGTACTCCCGCTGATAGTAACTCTTGCCTATGTTGTAGAATTTGCGCCTGCTCTGCTCAATATACCCTTTCGGACAGAGTACTACTTTATAAAGTATATCTCCGCTTGCCACCCATTGCTCTACCTCTTTGAGATTAACTATCTCCATACCCTGTTTGCTGATACGGATATCAAAAAGAAGGTCGCCCGGTTCCATGTGAGGTAGTTTCAGCATAAAAGTACCCGCACCATCAGTGAGAGTAGGCACACCACCTTGCACAACAACCTCTACTCCTGCTACAGGAGTAAAATCAGAGTTCATCTTCACAGCCACTCCTTTGAGTGTAACTTGAGCTTGAATACCAAGGACACATAGCCCACAGAAAGCTGATGACAATAAATATTTTCTCATGACAACAATTGAATGAGTAGATTTAGTGTAGGTTGATAGTCTTGCCCTATGCGATCCTTCATCTGTTTACTGTAAAGCAATAAAACCGGAGCATAATACTCTTCACTTTTATACAACTTACGAGTTTTGAGATGAGCCACCAGTCTTTACCCGCTTGGACATCGGTATGTAAAACATGAAGTGCTAGTATGAAGGCCTGCTGAATGATTCCCTGACGGACTGTTCCCATCTGTCGCATGGCTTGCTCTACTTTATAAAAATCATTATCCAGCAATAATGTCGACACCCAGTCATACATATAGGTATAACATTGCACTTTTGAGTTTGCATGATATTCATAAAATAAGGAGATAGTACTTTCATATATATCAAGAGCCTTCTGATAGTGGTGAGTGAAGTAAGCCAAATCTCCGCATTTGTTCAGGAACAGTATTTGCATATAAACGCCTCGAATAGGAGATTCCTCGGTCAAATTATTCACAACATCAGCTAATTTGGCAGTAATCTCTGAAGCCTGTTTGTATTGTTTATTCTGCATAGCATAGTAGAGGCATACAAAATAGTAGTCTGCCATCAGTTCGTGGTACATGAAGAGACTGGAGCGGCGCGCATCCTCTGCCTCGGTCATGAAACGATCAAAATAGGGTTTCGCTTCCTGTTTGGTGTGCATGCATAACACTGCCTGTGCCAACAGGCGCATGGCACGTCCGGATGCTGCATCCTGCGATGGCATCCGATTCATGAGCTGCGAGATACGATTAGCTTCGTTCCATTGCCCCAGCATCATATAAGCCATCATTTGAATATACTTTAATTGTGCAAAACTGTCGTTATCGCCCTGCCTTTTCTTCAATTCCGTTTCTACGTCAGGAGCATCTGCAACGACTTCTTGTGCCCGATGACATATAAGGCTAAGCGACAGACGATTGAGTTTATTATAAGCCAACATACGGACATGTCGTGCCGGGTAGCGCCCTTATCGCTGAGATCATAGAAATAAAAAGCAGTATCTACATGTCCGGTAACGAAGAAAAGTGCCCCTAACAAAGCATAACAAGTATTGACCTGCGAATAAACAGTCTTGTTGTCCTGACATGCTTTCAAGGTTTCAATAATCTCTTCACCATATTTCAAGATTTCATAACGCCCAAATTGTAGGCGGCCGTTGAGAGCTGTGAACCATATATTTACAGCAAATTCTGACGCCTCGGTCTTCAGGAAAGGATGAATCTTTTCGATAGCATCGTATGCCTCATTATGCTGTTGGGTGTAATAGTAGCATTGATAGAGATTGTAATAGAGATTATAATAAAGTTCGCGTTGTGTACTCTGCTCCTCGTCGGGGAGAGTGTTGAAAATAGCCAAGCCTTCTTCATCAGCCTCCACCGCTTCGACATAGCGATCCTGCTCATAATAGGCAGCAGCTAACAACTGATAGATAGTAATGCGCTCTATTTTATATTGAGAAGGATTGTTACGATACAATTTCTCTATGATCTCATCAGCTTTCAGATAGGCAGCTAACATCTCGTCATATTTCTTTTTATAATTGGCATTGTTTCCTTTCGCCACCCAATACTCTACCTGCGTATCAGCTTTGGCATCAGCCATATTAAGTTTAGCAATGTCCGCCTGGGCTTGTGCCAGCCCTTTCTTGTCGCCCATCACCCCATAGATAGTAGTCATGTTTTGATAACAGACCATAAGCTTAGATTCGTAGTCTGGTGCCTGTGTGGGACCTAAAGCTAATAGTATCTTCACAGCCTCTTTGAGCGAATTGAGCGCTATTCGGCAACCTTTCAATTTTGTTTCAGGAGTACCCTTACGTACCATTTTAAAGAGTACAGTCGATAAGTTGATAATCAAGGTTTACAGTAAGTTCGGCTGTAGCCAGTATGTTCCGCGGTAACTTTTCGAGCAATTGTTGTGCCTTGTCAAAGTAGTCGATACTCTCATCCAAGCGGTTCATATCATCATAGATAAGGCCTAGTTTCGTATACCAATCAGCCAAATCATAAGGTGTTTTGCTGTGCTCTATGGCTTTCTTGTAGTAAGTCTCTGCATCTGTAAAATTCCGTTGATAATAAGCAAAGTTTGCGTAATCGGCATTACGGTCCATGTGTGTGGGACTACTGTCAGCTATCTTCTTGAATAAATCTCCTGCCTTCCGGTAACTCTCCTCACCACCTTGCAACACCAATGTTTGTGCATAGCGTTCAACAGTGGGTATCATACTTTCGATATCTTCATCCCACTGTTTCTTTAAGCCAAGGTCATGCGCCAATCTTTTTTCCAATTGTAATCCTTCGTATAGTCCGATAGCCTCATCCAGCTTTCCCTGCGTCACTAGTTGTTGTGCCTGTTTTTCTATAGGTTCCAAATAGTCTGTATTGATCGCTACCAGCAAAGGTACATAACAGTCTAACATCTCTTGTGCAGTGTTCAGAGCCGCTTGTATCTCTTTCCGGCGTTGCATATAGCGGTCGCTATTCACTTTACCTTCCTCTTTGAGTTGTTTGAGTTGAGCCATGGCACTGGTATACTTAGCCTTCGCATTGGTTTTACCTATCTGGTAGAATTGCTCAACTCTAGCCGTATACTCCTCTTTAGCACACATATCGACTCTATAGTTTTTGGTGGGTGCATATACCCATTGGTTCACCATGTGTTGGTTAACCACCACCCAGTCGCGGTATGCTATCTGCTGTATAAGTAACCGTTGTCCTTCTATATGATTGGGTAGTTGCACTTCGAAGCAGCCTCGGGCATCACTGGTAGTGGGGGTAGCTCCCTCTATCACGATCGTCACCTGTGGCAAGGCTTTCTTACCCGAGTTTTGTATGACTACTGTACCGCGTTGACTCTGTGCATGTATAGACAAAAGAGTAGCTGCACATAGTGCAATAGTAAGTAAGAGCTTTGTCATGAGTATACTGTGTTTGAAGGTTATATTACTTTTTACGCAAGGCTATGCGCATCTGCTCGGTAGGCGATGGAGCCACTCCATTATAATCCCAAATATCGAAACCATCTTTCATCACTGTGAGGCGATAAACTAATGGCTTGCTGCGACAGTGGGATTTCTATCAAGAAGGAACCGTCGGCCCCGGTCTGTGCAGAGTAACCCAGTACTTGCACACGAGCATCAGCACGGGGCGTCGCTCTTCATCGGTCACGACACCTTTCAGCACACCAGCATCACTATTACGACAGATATTTAGAGGGCAAGTATGAATGTAACTTAGTGTGGTATCTATAGGCATATAGCCCTTCGCTTTGAAACTTAAAGTAAAATCGTCGAGCCAGGCATGCTTGCGATTGATCCCCTCAAATTCCACCACTTCCTGCAACGTAGCCAGTTCGCGGGTTTCCACCACATCGGCATACTTCAGTGTGAGCGTAGCACCCCGAAAAGGCAGTTCAGTGGGGATTGCCTCCTTTAATTCTACCCTGAACGTTACAGGTTGCCACAACTGATAGACCAGCAAAAAAAAGACCCACTATCACTGCGGGAAGTAAGCAAAGCAAAACAAAACGTTTGGTACGTGGCAAATCTACCGGATCGGGACGTATGAATCCTTCGTTTTCCAGCTGCGTTAACTGATAGTCAAAGTGGTGAAACAGCTCATTGTAGTCGGCATAAGTATCACAGAAATGTCCATATTCTTGTTCACTGTATTGTTTCAGCTTCTCTAGTAATGCCTCGCCATGCTCATCGCGCTTAGCATAAATATAGATTTTGGGACGCTTCCCCCCACTCGCCTTTACCTGTTCGAATGCAACTTGTAGCTCGCGTAATGTATATTGCTAAACGGGTATGGAAGAGGAAAATCACAATGTCGCACTGACGAATGTAGTCATCGTATCTACTCTGCAGATGCTCTTCAGAAAGATAGCTGGGGAAATCACGCCAGGTACGTTGTTCAAAATTGATGTCGCGCTGCCTATACCCCTTATTCTTCTGTGAAAAATAAAGATCCATCTGCAATTTATCTTCATCGAGTTCGGCCGACGAAGCAATAAAGACTTTTATGTTTCTCATAGATCTAAATACTGTTATTATATACAAATGTCAAGTCGACTTATTGATCGGCCAGTTTATAAAGTTCATATCCTCCCAATGCCAGTACATAGCAGATTAAGAATAACGTCAGCATCCTTCTCCACCTCTTCGGGGTACTTTTGCAACAATTCGTTGAAAGGCATAATGAGAGGGTGTTGCAAGAAAACTTTATCTTTCACCTCGCACGTCTCCAGCCAGCCACTGTACGCTCGGCATTCCATCGGTATTTCTCCATGCGCACCAACAGATACAAAACTTGAGACGGTAGATTCTCATTGAAGATAGATCCGGATATGCGTGCCGGCGAACGTTCGCTCCGCTTAATACCGTAGCCTAGCGTACGACAAAATACACTATAAGCATCCAGTTGATAGCGGTTAGCCCAACGTAACGGCTCGCTCAATTTATTCCACAGATACTGTGCCTGGTGATTCATCAAAATGAAGTCGGCAGAGTGGTTACCATAAGATTCATACATCTTCTTCAACACCTCTTTCTGCTTGAGACTTTCATCCGTATAGCAACAATCGTAGAGATAATTCACATACAAAGCCAGTTTATCCTGCAAGATGTTTTTCTTCATCCCCCTGTCTACCATGCCGAACACCTTGACATAACGATAACGCCCTTGCTCATCGTCCACTATCGACGACAAATCGTTATTGAAATCCTGACGGATAAGTACACGACACTGATGCTGATAAACCTCATGCGGCAAGTTGAGCCTAATGAGAGACTCAAATCGGATCATGCACACAAATAGCCACTGTAAGCATACAGTGTTTATTTTGTGCCCATTGTTGTAAACGGGTGCGCATAGCAGTACTACAAATGTCGTCATGGCAATATTCGACCTCTATGTCGTCTATCTGACTCTCTATATAAGGAAATTGAGCTTTGAAGTAGTCTTTTTGTGACTCCATCTCTCGATCTACCAAAGTGATGCGGGTGCGTATGCTTCATCTGTCGGCAGACGGTCATCGTAATTGGCATAATGGCAGATACGTAGTGCTTCAAGCAGCAACGAGCGTCCCATCCGATTGAATCCCACAATAACCAGATGCACATAGTCTTGGCTAGTAGCATTCCAGCTTCCATCAGGTTGTTGCGTTATGCTTATGGGGCGATAGTCTAGCGGATCATAATACCTTTCACTATCGGCAGCATAGAGACTCCATAGTTGCCGTGCCAAATTCTCGTGGAGGTTAAAGGGACGGAAAAAGATATTAGGTTTCCCCTCAATGCAAACACCTCCGGCGGCAAATTCATTTTCTGTATGTTAGAGTATGAAGGGATACTGTCAAACTGCACATATACAGGCATCACCTTACCATCGGGGCATTTGCCACGCAGAGCACTTACCAAATGCACAATCGCTATATTTTTAGCATCGCGCCCGCAACGTTCTTCATCACCCAGTACATACACTTCACTCGCACTCGCTATGTTCAACCGCTGAAGTTCTTCGATCGACTCAATGTTGCCAAAGTAAACAAGCACTTGCCGCTCTATTTCGATGGGCAAGGCAGACTGTATGCGATGGCGTACCGTTGCCGCCTCTATACCGCTCATCAGTAAGATACGTGCCGAAGGACATTCGTTATATAGTTCGCGTATCATATTGATAGATAGTTCATTGAAGCCTATCAATACATAATGTTGAGTTATGTTGCGGTAAGTCATTCGCCCCGTGTTTACTACATCCACACGCCGCTCTATAATGTTGGAAATGGTAGAGATGAGCACACCGCCCAATAAAATGGATCCCGAAAAGCTAACAATTCCCAACAATAGCCTGCTGGACCAAGCTGTCTCGTTCATTTGGTTACCAGGATCCACAAAGTTGTTGTACACCACCCAGAGCCTTTCGCCCCATTCCTCATGTCCATACAATTGGATAGAAAAGAACATCACGATGATAAAGAAGATAGCCAGCACCGTAGCAATAGTAACGAGTAACAGGGTGAGCTGCGACTTGATACCCCCCGAAATGGTGCGATCCATATATCTTGTGAGAATATCTTCTTGTAGTAGTTTATAAAACGGTTCATGCTTATAACTTATTGATAGCAAAACATACAAGTCCTGCCCATATTGTGTACATTTCGAGCTATTTGTTCTGATAATCGTACCATATCATGCACCAATACCATATAATCCGTATCAATGGGATTTAGTTGACAGTCGTGTTTCATAAATAGAACATTTAGAGTTGTGTACAAATATAGTATTTTCAACAAACCAGGTAGTTTTTCACTTAACTATTTTCAGCAGTGTACTTTACCTTGTCATCGTGCGGCAGCATATAAATGAAATCACCAGTACAAGAAGACATTAATCGCAAGATAACAGCTATGGAACGAAGTAAAATTCGTATAAAAATGGAGTAAGACATTCTACTTCCATAAAGTAATATCTCCATAATCTTTATTGTATTTAAGATTATTCAGTGCATAGATTTAAGATTTTCTATGCAGAAAACTAGAATCTTTTATGCACTCGAGTAGTTGTCACCTTACAACGGGACAATAGCCACCTTATAGAATGACAAACATCACTTTATAAGGTGATATTAATCATTCTATAAGGTGACCATCTATCTCTGAAAGGATGAAAACCACTAAAGATACAAAATAAATCAGTAAAAAGCAATAGTAAGATAGGAAATTTGCCTGGAATGCAAACACACTTAATTTATTTCAATACAGCATAATAAAGAGGCCGCATTCATATCATGCAGATTAAATCTAACCTGCTAATTGCAGAACCTCCATCTCTCACTCTCTTCGTGATATGACGGACTTTTTACTTCCAATTATCTTATCCCTTTTCTATTAGAATTTTTCCGGAAAGTACATCCATTTCTCCATTCCGAACATCCGTAAGCGGTTTTTCCTTTAATAATAATTCCCTTACCACAAAGCGGACATGGCTGACCTACAAACGTATCTACATCACCTGTAGCAGAAGGAATTGAAGCAGGAATAGTAACCGGAGCCGGAGAAGGTGCCGAATTAGAACTCACTTCACTTACCGCTTTTTCTGCTTTCGGCTTTTTTCTCTTTCGGTGCACTCGGTTTACGTTCTCGCTTTTTAGTTTCTTTCTTTTCTTTCTCTTCAGCTTTTGCAGCTACTGCATCCTGAATAGTAATGCGTCGGTTTGTATTATCAGAAAGTACACTCATCACTATTTCCGAAACCATCTGTTTCAGTTCTTCGAGAAACTGGCGGGCATCGTATGTCTCTTTTCAATTTCGCGAAGCTTCTTTTTCCCAAATACCTGTCAGTTCCGCCGATTTCAATAATTCTTCGTGAATGAGCTGCACCAACTCCACTCCTGTCGGGGTGGCAATCAGGTTCTTTCTTTCTTTACGAATATAATTCCGCTTGAATAATGTCTCAATAATGGCAGCACGGGTAGACGGCCGGCCGATACCATTCTCTTTTAAGGCATCGCGAAGTTCGTCATTATCCACCAGTTTTCCGGCTGTTTCCATTGCACGAAGCAAGGTCGCTTCAGTATAAGGTCTGGGCGGCTGTGTCCATTTTTCGTTCAAATCGGGAATGTGAGGACCACTTTCACCTTTTACAAAGGTAGGGAGTACATTTTCATCCTCTTCCTCTTTTTCTTCAGTAGGGTCTTTTACGTCCTTTGCAAACACAACACGCCATCCCGGTTCCAGGATTTGTTTTCCGGTTACCCGAAACTCTATCTTATCCACTTCTCCCATCACAGTGGTAGTAGAAATTTTACAGTCTGGATAGAACACGGCTATAAAACGACGGGCTATCAATCGTAGACACGACGTTCCATATCCGTCAAGTTCTGAGCATAGACTCCGGTCGGGATAATGGCATGGTGATCCGTCACTTTCGAGTTGTCAAATACCTTTTTCGATTTAGGAAGTGTAGTGCCGGCTAACGGAGCTGTCAAGACTTCGTAATCACGGAGTCCTTTCAGGATAGCAGGACATTTCGGGTAAATATCGTCACTCAAGAAAGTGGTATCGACACGCGGATAGGTAGCTACCTTCTTCTCATAAAGAGACTGGATTAGTTTCAGCGTTTCATCAGCCGAATAAGCGAATTTCTTGTTACATTCTACCTGAAGAGAAGTCAAGTCGAACAAACGTGGGGCGAACTCTCTCCCATCTTTCTTGCCAACACTGGTGACTACAAACGGAAGATCCTTTATACGTTCTACCAATGCCTCGCCTTCTTCCCGGTTAGCGATAGGGTCGATACCCGGATTATCTATTTCTTTTTTCCACCGTTCTTTTCTTCTTCCGCAGCTATTTCTTCATCACTTTTGCGGATAAGTGCAGAAAAAGTGGTATCCCGATAGTTGGTTTTCAGTTCCCAGTATTGCTTGGGTTCGAAATTGGCTATTTCCAACTGACGGTTGACAATCAGTGCCAGAGTCGGTGTTTGTACACGGCCGATAGAGAGTACCTGTTTATTTTGACCGTATTTAATGGTGTAAAGACGGGTGGCGTTCATTCCTAACAGCCAGTCACCCATCGCACGGGAAAGTCCGGCTTCATAGAGTGATTGAAAATCTGTCTGGTCTTTCAGCTTCGCAAACCCTTCCCGGATAGCTTCTTCTGTTAATGAAGAAATCCACAGACGTTTCACCGGACAGCGTGCACCTGCTTTCTGCATCACCCAACGCTGAATCAATTCTCCTTC
>ENA-OQAA01001635-OQAA01001635.1-human-gut-metagenome-genome-assembly--contig:-NODE-1635-length-10689-cov-1.658682_pt1 | contig 10689 bp, 14 predicted proteins | sample MGYA00242489_ERZ504515 | MGnify/ENA primary metagenome ERZ504515 (study PRJEB26092, sample SAMD00036237) | human gut metagenome | host: Homo sapiens | study: EMG produced TPA metagenomics assembly of...
TTGCTTCTGAATGGAGAGAGGCATCAGCCAGGTGCAGCGTACAAAAGTTTATATGCACTTTTACTTGCACGCTTGTCACTCATGCTTCGCATCTCCCTATTCATCGGCAACACAGCGGTGGTGGGCAGCAAATAATAAATAAAAGTGCAAGCAATTTGCCTACACTCCCATACAAACACGCATATTCCGCTAATAATCTTCCTATACGCCTTTTTCTGCACATAAATCGGTTGTTTCTGCAACCCCTTTATTTTCCAGTTTCCCTTCATCACAAAGACGCCCTAATATGCCGGGTGGCTGTAGTTCTCGTCATTCCGGTGAGAGAATAGAAGTCGCCTTTCGTCATAAAGTCGTGCGTAGTGAAGAATTTCTCCAGCCGTTTGTCAATCTCTTCCGGGGTCAGTGGCTTTTGCAATACATTCCGTTGTTTCAGCGGTAGGACTTTAATGTTGCCTACCTCGCTTCGCAGTGCCATGTCGGGACGAAAGGTGATGCTTTTCAGCTTTACCTTGGTGCTTTTCCGTTTGGTATCCACCTTCACCGGTTCAGTGCAGGTCAGCGTAGGGCGAAAATAGCCGATGCCATCCAGGTGCACCTGGCGTCCTTCACCCAATTCCCGTCCCATAAAGTGCGACAGGGCATCGAGCACAGCCGAAACATCCGTTTCGGTCAGCGAACAATATTCTTGTATGAACCTTCGCAACGCGGCAGTGTCCGTGGAGCCATTCAGCCGGATGCGCGGATGCAGGGTCAGTTCTTCGTTCTGACGCTCTTTGTTTTTTGGATTCTCGTACCAATCAAATAATATCGCCATTGTTCTTTTGTTATTGCATTCCCCGCTTTCAGTGATATTCAGAGCAGGGATTGCTTATGTTTCTTTCGCTAACTGCCTATGTTTATTTCATTGGCAAGCAATGTTTTGGATTTGTTCACAGCTGTGAATCTTGTGCTTCACAACTGTGGTGTTGCTGCTTCACGACTGTGAAGCACGCGATTCACAGCTGTGGACAAGCCAAAATATCAAATGCAAAGATAAAGAAAAAGCAATGCAAAAGCAAGGAAAGAGTGATGTTTTAATAAAGAAAGAGCTAGAGAATATTTAATACTACAGGTTTGTATACAAAGAAACTAAGTTTTCTGCGTTTATACTCATCTATTTTTCTGTACTTCTGCATCCTTGTATTTAATGAATGAAGCGAAGGATGAAGATGGAAGAATATAAATGGAGAGAAGTAGTTTGCAGATAAAAAAGAAACCGTATTTTTGTAAGAGACATAAAAAATAAAGAAAGACTTTGTGTCCCCGGCTTTTTGCCGTAACTTGCGCCGTCTTTTGAAAACAGTAACTAAAAATAACCACGATGAAACTAACCCTTATACGCACCGACCGTGAAACCGGTAAAGAATCTTTCAGTACCCTTGAAGCTGAAAACTTGATAGCAAAAATAAAGAAAGAGAACAAAGCAGCGCATGTATCAGCCCTGCGCCATCTCATCCCCATACTGCAAGGAACCAATAATCACTACCAGAACATAGACAAGTTGCCTCGCATCTACCCCGCCGTGGAATATGCCCGTACCAAAGACGGAGAACATCGGGTGAAGATTTACAACGGACTGGTGCAGATTGAAGTCAACCACCTGACAGGTAGCACCGAAGTGGAACAAATAAAACAGCAAGTCTCCCTATTACCCCAGACTTTTGCCGCCTTCTGCGGAAGCAGCGGACGTAGCGTCAAAATATGGGTACTCTTCGCCCTGCCCGACGGCTCACTGCCCAAACGCGAAAGTGAAATGACCCTGTTTCATGCCCACGCCTACCGCCTCGCAGTGAACTGTTACCAACCTCTGTTGCCCTACTCCATCACCCTGAAGGAACCGTCGCTCAACCAAAGTTGCCGCATGACGCTGGACGAGCAACCTTACTACAACCCTGCCGCCACCACCTTCTGCCTGGAACAGCCCTTTGCCATACCCGGCGAAACCACCTTCAAGGAACAAAAGCAAGCGGAAACCAATCCCCTATTGCGTATGCAGCCCGGTTATAGTTCATCGGACACCTTTTCCATGCTCTTTGAAGCGGCACTAAACCGTTCATTCGACGGACTGACAAACTGGAAGCGGGGTGACGACCTACGCCCGTTACTGACACGACTTGCCGAGCACTGTTACAAAGCAGGCATCCCCGAGGAAGAGGTAGTCCGGCAAACCCTGATGCATTATTATCGCGAAGCGGACGAGCCCGTAATACGTGCCGCCATACATAATATTTACCGTGAATGTAAAGGTTTCGGCACCCGCAACAGCATGACCGCCGAACAGGACACAGCCTTCCGCCTGGAAGAGTTCATGAACCGCCGCTACGAATTCCGCTACAACACCGTGTTGGGCGAGTTGGAATACCGCCAGCGCGACTCCATACACTTCCAATTCCGCCCCGCCGACCAGCGGATACGAAGCAGCATAGCGCTCAATGCCCTAAAAGAAGGTATCCGGGTATGGGACCGCGACATAGCACGCTATCTTACTTCCGACTATATCCCCCTCCATAATCCGGTAGAAGAATACCTCAACGACACCGGGCGCTGGGACGGAAAAGACCGCATCCGTGCCCTGGCCGACCTCGTTCCCTGCGAAAATCCGCATTGGCGGGAATTGTTCTACCGCTGGTTTCTCAGTATGACGGCTCATTGGCGTGGACTTGACCGGCAGCACGGCAACAGTACATCGCCCCTACTGGTAGGCGCCCAAGGGTATCGAAAATCTACGTTTTGCCGCATTCTTTTACCACCGGAACTGCGTTTCGGCTACACAGACAGTATCGACTTCAAAAGCAAACAGGATGCCGAACGAAGCCTGGGACGTTTCTTTCTGATCAACATCGACGAGTTCGACCAGATCAGCGTCAGCCAGCAAGGTTTCCTGAAACATCTGTTGCAAAAACCCGTAGCCAACCTGCGGAAACCTTATGGAACCGCCATTCAGGAGATACGCCGCTACGCCTCCTTCATAGGCACCAGCAATCAAAAAGACTTGCTGACCGATCCCAGCGGCAGTCGCCGCTTCATCTGTATCGAAGTAACCGGTCCCATCAACACCAACGTCATCATCAACTACCGCCAACTCTATGCCCAGGCCATGACTGCCATTTCGCAAGGTGAACGCTACTGGCTGGACGACACCGACGAAGCCATTCTGAAGCAGAGCAATCAAGAGTTTGAACAACCTACTCCATTGGAACAACTCTTCCTATGCCACTTCCAGGCGGCACAAACAGAAGACGAAGGAACGTGGATGACACCGATGGAAATACTTTCTTTTCTCCAGAAAAAGACCAAAGACCGATTAGCCATCAGCAAAGTCGCGTACTTCGGGCGTGCACTTCGCAAACTTGGAATCAGTAGCCGGAGAAGAAACCGGGGAACGGAATATCACGTAATAATAAATGAAACGGCATTTCAGTAAAATGCAAATAAATTTGCTACTGCACTCGGTTTACACTATCTTTGCGTTTCAAACCGAGTATATATGAAAAAAGAAAGCCAAGTGATATTGACCGTAATGTAGTGGAATTCGTCACCGTAGCTGCTGAATTCTGCAAATTCCTGGAGCAGGCGGAAACGATGAAACGTGACACATTTGTCGATACCTCATTAAAGATACTTCCGTTGCTCTACCTCAAGGCAGCCATGTTGCCCGAAACAGAAATAATAGGCGACGACGCTCCTGAAAGCTACGTAACGGAAGAAACGTATGAAGTGCTCCGCATCAACCTTGCCGGGATTCTTGCCGAAAAAGATGACTATCTGGACGTGTTCATACAAGATATGGTTTATAGCGACCAGCCCATCAAGAAGAATATTTCCGAAGACCTGGCAGATATTTACCAGGCCATCAAAGATTTCATTTTCGTCTTCCAGTTGGGATTGAACGAAACAATGAACGACTCCCTGGCTATCTGTCAGGAACAGTTTAAAGAATACTGGGGGGCAAACCCTGGTAAACACACTTCGCGCATTGCACGACGTAAAATACCGCCAGTCTGAAGAAGACGAACCGGAAGAAGATGACTGCGATGATGATGATTGCCACTGTCATGGACATCACCATCACGACTAAAGACTTAAATTATGGTTATTAAAAAAACGATTAAAAAGGAAGATATCAAAGAGATGCCCAAAGTACTCTTTCCGGGACGAATACATCTTGTACAAACCCCCTGGGAAGCGGAAAAAGCAGTGACTTATCTTAAGAAGTATTCTCTGTTGGGAATTGACAGCGAAACCCGCCCGTCATTCACCAAAGGGCAATCACATAAGGTAGCCTTACTGCAAGTATCCTCTGAAGAAGACTGCTTCCTTTTCCGCCTGAACCTTACCGGCCTGACGCTTCCGATTATTTCATTGCTGGAAAGTCCGTCAGTTACCAAAGTCGGCCTTTCGCTGCGTGACGACTTTATGATGCTGCACAAGCGCGCTCCTTTTGAACAACATTCCTGCATCGAGTTGCAAGAATATGTCCGTATGTTCGGCATACAGGACAAGAGTCTGCAAAAATCTATGGTATCCTGTTCGGTGAGAAAATATCCAAATCACAACGTCTCTCCAACTGGGAAGCTGAGCATCTGACCGAACCTCAAAAGCAGTATGCAGCCACCGATGCATGGGCATGCCTCAACATATACAACCGATTACAGGAATTAAAAGTTACCGGTGACTATGAATTGGAACCGGATGAACCGCTTACCAACCAAGAATCATTAATCACTAACCCATAATCGCTAATCACTAATCGCATGTACAAAGTATATCTCAAATCCGGCAAAGAAGAGTCATTAAAACGTTTCCATCCCTGGGTATTTTCAGGTGCCATCGCTCATTTCGACGGTGAACCCGAAGAAGGTGAAGTAGTTGAAATCTACACTTCCAAGAAGGAATTCATAGCCAAGGGACATTTCCAAATAGGCAGCATCGCCGTGCGCGTGCTTTCTTTTCATCAGGATGAAGCTATTGATTCTGATTTTTGGAAACGCAAACTCAGTATTGCCTATGAGATGCGTCACAGCATTGGTATTGCTGAAAATCCGACTAACAACACTTACAGACTGGTACATGGCGAGGGAGATAACCTTCCCGGCTTGATCATTGATATTTATGCCCGCACAGCCGTAATGCAAGCACACTCTGCCGGTATGCACCTCGACCGCATGGAAATAGCCAATGCCCTGAGTGAAGTGATGGGTGATAAAATAGAGAATATCTATTATAAATCAGAAACGACTCTCCCCTTCAAAGCCGACCTCTACCCTGAGAATGGCTTCCTGAAAGGTGGTAGCACAGATAATGTGGCAATGGAATATGGCTTAAAATTCCATATCGACTGGCTGAAAGGACAAAAGACGGGCTTCTTCGTGGATCAACGCGAGAACCGCGCACTGCTGGAACGCTATGCTAACGGACGTTCTGTACTGAATATGTTCTGTTATACCGGTGGTTTCTCTGTTTATGGTATGCGTGGTAATGCCGAACTGGTACATTCTGTAGACAGTTCCGCCAAGGCTATTGACCTCACGAACAAGAATGTAGAACTGAATTTCCCCGGTGACACCCGCCATGCCGCTTTTGCCGAAGATGCTTTCAAATACCTGGATCGTATGGGCGACCAGTACGACCTGATAGTTCTGGATCCACCCGCATTTGCCAAACATCGCGATGCCCTGCGCAATGCGCTGCAAGGTTACCGCAAGCTGAATGTGAAAGCTTTCGAAAAGATCAAACCGGGCGGCATTCTATTCACTTTCTCCTGCTCACAAGCTGTCAGCAAAGAAAACTTCCGCACAGCGGTCTTTACGGCTGCCGCAATGTCAGGTCGCAGTGTGCGTATTCTGCACCAACTGACGCAACCGGCTGACCATCCGGTAAGTATTTACCACCCCGAAGGAGAATACCTGAAAGTTGGTGCTGTATGTGGAATAAATCTTCTGATAACAGATACAGTTGTGTGCATCAAAGGAACGATGCACACAACTTACGTACTTCATTCCAGCGATCTTGCGTGCGCTGATCGGCACGCGCCACCTGCATATTATATCGCGTCTGCATATTGAGCAACATTTCAGGATCAAGCCCCAAAGCTGCTTCAAAAAGCAAAGCAAGTTCCGTATTAACCGGGCGCTTACCGTTCAGCACCTCATTCAATTGTGAATACGAAATTCCCATCTGACGTGCCAAGCGCGTTGAGAAATCTTCCGGTATTCAACTTCGTCTTTTAATATTTCACCGGGATGCGTAGGGCAAAACGGAGTGAGTTCATTTGCAAGCATAGTCATACTCTACTTATTTATAATGGTTAGACAATTCTATAACATTACATATACTTATGATCGTTTCAGCATCTGCTACAACTCTCACAGTAAACTCTATGCGGTATTTTGAAGTTACCCGTATTGAAGAAAGTCCTTCCTTGTCTCCCACCAAAACCTCGTAATTCAAAGAGTTGTGCTTATACAAGGATTCAGCATTCTTCGATGCAATCAGTGTATCAATACACCTTTTATATCGTTTTATCACATCCGGCTGAAAACGATGTTTCTTATCACTACATTTACCGGAAACATAGAGTTCCTTGAGATATTCTTTATCAAATGTAACTAACATAAGCAGTAGTTTGTTCGTTGCAAAGATAGACATTTAAAACAAAACGTTCACTAAATTGCGAACATTTTGTTTCAGAACTCTTCGTTCTATTCCCCTCCTACTGTATAATCCGACTCATTCTTCACCCCAATAATCTGTCTTTGATTGATATCGGTATGGAAGAGTGCGTCCAGTTCTTTCCAGGCCAACTGTTCGGTAGGGTGAAAAGCATCAGACTTCATATACCGAAGCAAGGATGTACGAAACTGATTGCCTTCAGGTGTCCCTGCAATGGCTCGCAGATCGGTCATGCAAACTAACAGCTTTCCCTTTCCTACAGCAAATTCAAAGACCAGTCCCAGTTTATGGTTGCGCTCAATGTTATCGACCACCTGAATAAGCGGACGATACTCACCACGGGTTGCATTCAGTATCATGGGACGGGAATTACGGGTAATACTCCACCATTGCCAATCACTGTGACATTCAGTCGGAAAGTATTTCAATAACGGATGTCCGGGATCAGTCAATATGGAAAGTGTACCGGGAGAAACTTCTTTTCCGGCATTTTCCGAAATAGTCTTAAACATAGAGTAATTCCAGTAATCAGGGGTAAACATTCCTCCAACACTCTGTGCTACGATACTATCATGATCGGGGATCAACAGAACGGACGCTCCGCTTTCCAACCTTTTTCGCAGATCATCGTTCAGGAAAGAAGCCACATGAACAGAACCTTCCGACTCGGCAGTTTCATCAGGATATACCCAAAGATGATAATAGTTGCGATACTTACCGGTGGTCAATGTCAGTGTCAGGCGTTGGGCTTCTTTCAGTCCGGAAAGTGAAAGATCAATACTGCCCGCCTTTCCTACTTTGCCCTGAGGAATGGAGGCCATGAGTACTCCATCACGTTTCCATACCCCATTATCAGATACTAAACTCCAGCGAACAGGCTCATTCCAATCGCCTTCCACATAATTAGAAAGAGCAACATCTATGTGAAGCGGCTGAGTATTCAGCCAACAATGATCCTTCATCAATGCCAAAGGAACAAGAGGTGCACAGAAACCATAAAAAGTTTCGGGGGCAACGATACCTTTACTATCCATAAAAGCATCCAGAATCCCCACTAATGCGGAACCTTGTCCGGGATAATCCTGCAAATCGAGCAACTGGAAGCCACCAAAACCGGGAGTACGGAAAGCATATTCCATATCTGCCTTGTAACATTCAATGGAAAAGTGTCCGGTAGCCTGGTGAAAAGTTTTTGCCTGAGAAGAAAGATGGTTCTCTTTCAGACGATCACGAAAAATCTCAAGATTATAAGGATGAAGCACCCCGGTATATTTCTCTATCTGACCGTAATCGGGATAGATTTGAAACTGACAGTTTCATGCCCCACTACAGGGCGGGGACAGTGCGCAATGGCACCGGAATAGTCTTTATCCGTAGCCGGACGCGTATTATTCAAAATGCCACCCTTCTCAGCATCTACGTACGCAAAGGAAGTACGTACATGAGTCGTATATCCGTCTCCACCACCTACACGGCAGGTCACAAAGAAATCTTCTCCATCCTGCGGACCTTTCCAACCAAGGTATTATTGGAACCGAAGCAATACAAATGACGATTATCCTGATTACGGAAATCATCGAGCCATTCACGCACTACATCTATCTCCGCATCCAGTTCATTACCCAAACCCAGCATCATAAATGAAGGATGATTCCCAAAGTGTTCCAGCAACATGTCCCCTTCCCTTTTCAGAAAATCGTTCAGGACCGTATTTTCACGCTTGATATACCCCCACAAAGGCAACTCAATCTGATAATAGATACCTTCTATATCGCAGCCTCCAGCGCAGCACGCGGCGGAGTGAAAGAATGACAGCGATAATGATTAATACCGTATTGTTTAGCCACGCGGAATACACGTTGCCAGGACGCTACATCCATCGGACCGTAACCGGTCAGGGGAAAAACACAGGCATCATGTTTCCCACGCAAAAAAGTTTTATAACCATTTATCACAAATTGCGTACCCTCCACTTCAAACTTGCGCATACCGAAATCTACCATTCGGCTATCCCGGTTTTTCCCGGCACGGAGCGTAATGTTCAGTTTGTAAAGTGCGGATGAAATTCACTCCACAGTAATGGTTTATCACCCATATTCACAGGAAGCTCAATCCGATTTCGTCCTTTCTTCAATCGCACGGCAAGTTGCTGGGGAGACAAGGTATGTGTTTCAGAAGTATTCCAGGCATATCCATCGACATCCAGTATCGCTTTTCCGTCTTTGTCCGCATCGACTTCCACTATAACTAATGCTTGTTTCTTATCCACTTCCGGATATACCTGCACCGACTGGATATAAGAAACCGGAACTGCTCGATATAAAATTCTCCCAGAATGCCGTTCCAATTCGTTTGCGTAGCATCTGTCCAGGCATGAGAGCCTGTATTTCTTTAGGGACAGAAGTCGGTGAATTATCGATCCTGATTTTCAGCTGATGCTTCCCTACTGCCAGGGCAGGCAGCTCATACCGGTGAGGCGCATACAGATGACCATAGCTACCGATACTGTCACCATCTACCCACACAGTACTTGGTTTGGTACGCTCCATCATCAAAAACAGTTTCTTACCCCGGAAACTCTCAGGGATATTTATTTCACGGGTATAAATCACTTTACCACTATAAGGATAGAGACGTGTTACTGATACGTCACCAGCGTATCCCGGTTCCTTTCACTCAGTCGGTTTTCATCTGTCGTACCGGGCAGGCGACAGGTACCTAAAGAACTCTCCCACTCTCCCGCTAACTGGATTGCTCCCGCAAAGAAGTGTAACCTTGTGCAGTAATCTGTGCCATCATGCTCATACATAACGCAGCAGTCAATAAGATTCTGTTTTTCATCATTTCTCGATTTATGAAGCAAAGGTAAGCAAGGGATAGAAGATTAACTAATACTATCTTTGCCAAAAATGCACTTTACTCTCTCATAAATGGGACAAAAGCTACCCTATAATCTAAAAGATGTTAAACCAAAGAAGAAAATTAGTAAAACGTTATGTTGTATAACATAAAACCTCTACATTTGCACTGTGTTTTTCATGGTTATTAGATTTAAGGTTAATAAAGATTGGCTGTCTGGGATAGATAGCCTTCTTTTTTATATACCTCTTAGCCATTCCGCTTTTCATCATCTATTCTTCACCTTTCTTCACTTTTATGCGCTTTTTATTAATTAACTTGCTCACGCAATCAACGAAAATATTATATTTGCATCTATTATGTAATGTGAAAAGAAAACACACAAATTAGAAAAGTCATGAGTATAAAAGTTCGTTTGATTATTATGAACTTCCTGCAATTCTTCGTATGGGGGTCATGGTTAATTTCATTAGGAGGTTACATGGGTAGAGAACTACACTTCGAAGGAGCCAAATCGGCGCAATCTTCGCAACCATGGGCATTGCCCTCTCTAATTATGCCCGGCATCATTGGTATTATCGCCGATAAATGGTTCAATGCCGAACGTTTATACGGACTTTGCCACATCATAGGAGCCGCATGCCTTTTCTATGCCTCTACGCTACGGGATATGACCAGATGTATTGGGCAATGTTACTCAATTTATTGGTATATATGCCTACTTTATCACTGGCCAATACAGTTTCATACAATTCACTTGAACAATATAAGTGTGATCTGATCAAGGATTTCCCACCCATTCGCGTATGGGGAACCATTGGGTTTATCTGTGCGATGTGGGCAGTAGACCTTACCGGATTCAAGAATTCAAGCACCCAACTTATGTAGGTGGTGCATCTGCATTAATGCTGGGCCTGTATGCTTTCACCCTGCCGGCATGTAAACCTGCCAAGACCGGAAACAAATCACTGCTTTCTTCTTTAGGGCTGGATGCATTTGTATTATTCAAAAGAAAGAAAATGGCTATTTTCTTCTTGTTTTCCATGCTTCTGGGAGCAGCGTTACAGATTACCAATACGTATGGTGACCTTTTCCTGGGTAGTTTTGCCAGTATTCCGG
>ENA-OQAA01001637-OQAA01001637.1-human-gut-metagenome-genome-assembly--contig:-NODE-1637-length-10681-cov-17.494789_pt1 | contig 10681 bp, 18 predicted proteins | sample MGYA00242489_ERZ504515 | MGnify/ENA primary metagenome ERZ504515 (study PRJEB26092, sample SAMD00036237) | human gut metagenome | host: Homo sapiens | study: EMG produced TPA metagenomics assembly of...
GAGGTACCTGCGGGGTCAGCCCGTGGGGGCAGGCGCCGCTGGACCGGTGGACGGCACCGAGCCGTACGCTTGAACTGAGAAGGGGGAGGCCTCGCGGCCTCCCCCTTTTTTGCGTTTACGGGCATAAATGACTCATTTACGCCAGACGATTTAATTCTTTTTGGTATTGAGCTTTTATTTAAAGAAAATAAAACGAATAACAAGGGCAACTGCTATGGCTGCAATGATCAAAAGCAGGATTGTCAGTCGATGCTGCTTGCGTCGTTTACTTGATGAAACGAAGATTGATTTTCCCTGTTTTGGCGTTTCGAGATAGCGAGCCGAATGCGTCAAGGTTTGCTTTGGTCGAGGACCTCTTTGTTGATGAGCGGCGGATGCTTTCATCGGCTCATCACTAGCTGCGCTGTTTTTAGATAATGGTGCGTCTTTCAGATATACAGGGTCTCCCGAGGCGACGCCCATATGTTTGCGTCCCGTTTGGGCATCCTCGAGCGTTTGATATCGATTTCTCGTCACATACTCGGGCTCAGGATCATTAATGGGCTCTTGCGAGATGTGGGGGCGATGGAACCGTGGCGGCTGCGTGGAAGTTTCTTCCCCCTGCGTCTGCATAAACATTTTGTTCTGGTTTTGGTCGTCCATGATGCCCTTTAGCTCGTTACCAACAACGTGTACGCGCTCATTGTAAGCCCCTTGCTATTTGTAGCTGTGAACATACTTGTTATTTAAGCTCTGGTTCAAAGAACCTTAACCTTCCTAAAACCTGAGTCATACGCACTTAGATATGCTTATAGTACTGGACTCAAAAAACTTTATAGTCGATGTATATATGAGCACTGGGTGGGCATATATAAGAGCGTCAAAAGAAGTCCCAGTCACCTGGAGGATGACTCGGCAGTCCTATAAAGGAGTGGTAAACATGGCAAGCATGGTTCCTTATCGTTCGGTTTTTGGCGTTCGTCCCTCTGCAAGCTCGCTGTTCGATCTGTTTGATGATATGAGCGACCTAGCGAACAGCTCGATTGCCTCTAAGGCGTTCCCCGTTGACGTTGAGGATAAGGGCGATGGCTATGAGGTCAAGGCTTATCTGACCGGCGTCGCCAAGGACGATATCGATGTCGAGCTTAACGAGGGTCGTCTGTCCATTAGCGTGAATGTCGAGGAAGACGAGGAGAACGAGGGCAAGAACTTCCTGCAGAAGGAGTTCAGCTCGTATAGCGCGACGCGTGGCGTGTATCTTAAGGACGCTTCGAGCGAGGGCCTCTCGGCTAAGTACGCTGACGGCATCCTGACCGTTACGGTTCCCAAGATCGTCGAGAAGAAGAACGTTACGAAGATCTCCATCGAATAACTTCGTTGGTGTTCTTCGCTATTAAAAGACAACAAAAGGGGCTGGGAAGCGATTCCCGGCCCCTTTTGCTGTTTAGGACAGTCTATTGAATGGTTGCTGGCCGATACTGGCTTGCGGGGCGTATCGAGAGTTTTCGCGATCCTTGGAGAAGGGTGGCGGAGCTGCCGAGCTCGTCATCCAGGGTTGCGGCTAGAGCTTTGGCATAGCTTTTGACGGTAAGGCTCGGACGATTGTTGTCTTGGCTGATATGCATGGCAATGAGCTGTTCGGTGCGATCGGTAACAAGTTCGCGCGCGGCTTCGGCGGCTTGGCCGTTGGAGAGGTGTCCCCTTGCAGACAGGATGCGCTCCTGAAGAAAGCGGGGATATTCTCCCTCGCGCAGCATGGTCACATCGTGGTTGCTTTCGAGCGCGAGGACTCGACAATCTTTGAGGGTGTTCATGGCTTGGCTCGATAGCTCTCCGGTGTCGGTAGCAAAGCCGATGGAATCATCGAGGCGTCGAATCGAAAGCCGATTGGATTTATGACATCGTGTGATGTTGAGTAGGTTTGCACGTGGATGCCGGCAATGGATAGGGTGTCACCGGGGTCGAATTCCTCGACAGGCAGATGCGAAAGATTTTCTTTGCTCGAAAGAGTGCCCCTGCTGGCAAAGAGGGGGCCGTGCCAGTGCTTGCACCAGACATCGAGGCCCTTGATGTGATCGCTATGCTCATGAGTAATGAGAAGAGCCGAGACGTTGTCTGCCGAGAGCCCCAGTTCTGCCATGCGCTTTAATGTCTCGCGGCGAGACAGTCCGTCATCGACCATAATGAGCCCCTGCGGCCCTCGATGAGTGCGCAGTTGCCTTTAGAGCCACTGCCGAGGATATGAAGGTGCAGGCAAGACATAAGATTCCAAAGGATACAATGGGTGCGGACGAATAAAGGAGGAAGCGAATGCCAACGGTATCACAGCATTACGGACACCATGCCGTGCCTGGGGCAGTCAATGAGACCCGGACGAGGCAGCAGGCAGCTCCTGTCGTGCTCATGGTATCAGGCGGCGCGGACTCGACGGCACTGCTTCTTATGGCGTGCACATCAAAGCTGGATATCCAAGACGGACGCGGTGCTGCCCCCATTGCTCGCGAGCGCCTGCATGTGCTGCATGTAAACCATCATCTGCGCGGCAAGGCGTCCGATGGCGACGAGGCCTTTGTGCGTGAGCTTTGCGCGAAATATGGTTTACCGCTGTGCGTGGAGCACGCTTATTTTGATGGGGAGTCGGGCAATATTGAGGCCGCGGCCCGCGAGGTGCGCTATGCCGCGGCGCGGAGGTATGTTCGCGAGCTCTGCGCCCAGACGGGGGCACCGCGAACGGCGGCTCGTATCTGCACCGCGCACACGTCTTCGGATCGCGCGGAAACGTTTTTGATGAACGCGATTAAGGGTTCAGGGCCCGCTGGCCTATCGAGCATTCCTCGCCGGAGGAATATCGTGGTGCGCCCCTTGCTCGACCTAACTCATGGCGAGCTCGTGGGCTATCTACAGGTACATGGTCAGCCGTGGCGTGAGGACGAGAGCAATGAGGATATCTCGTATCTGCGAAACTACGTGCGCCATCGGGTAATGCCAGTGGTGGCACAGCGTAATGCGAGCGTGTGCAAGACGATTGGCGCCGCCTGCGAGATCCTTGGTGACGAAGATGCGTTTCTGTCCCAGCTGTCGGCACAGGCGTTTCGAAGCTGCCTGCGCAAGGAGGCGGCGGGTGCGCTAGTGCTCGATGCCAGACGCCTTGCTGCGGCCGAGGTGGTAATCGCGCGGCGCATCGTGCGACTGGCGATCAAACGCATCGATCCGGACGCTCGTCCAGAGATGCGACATGTGGAGCGAGTCCTTTCCTGCGTTGCCGAGGGCGCAGGCTCGGTCACGCTTCCGGCGGGGATTGACGCACGCGTCGAATTTGGCATGCTGGCGTTTAAGGCTCCGGTGGCTCGCGAGGGCCTGGTCGCTGACTGGGTTACCGTACCCGGTCGTTTGCCGTTGGGCGGGGGACGTATGCTGGTCGCAGAGCCGATGGCCGTTGAACCGGGATGCGATATCGTGCGCCGCGCCCGTGAGCTTGCGGCTGCCGGGGAAGTGGCAGCTTTGGTAGATGCGGCTGCCCTGGGTTTTGCCGACAGCGATAGTGAGCGGATCCTGGCGGGCTCGCGTGGCGAGATCCCTGCGAGGCGCGATTGGCGCGCCTGTGGGTGGACGGTCCCGCACCGGGAGACGTGATGTGCCCGTTAGGATGAGTGGCCGAAGCAAGAAGGTATCCGACTTGCTAGGAGAGGCTCGCATTCCCGTTTCCGAGCGCGCCGGCGTGCCCATGGTGAGGACGGCGCCGGGAGGTGCCGTGGTGTGGGTCGCCGGAGTTCGCGCGGACGAACGCTTTAAGTGCACGGCGGCGACGCGTGTGGCCTATCTGCTTCGCGTGGTTGACGCGGATTAGCCCCTCGTACCAGCTTTTCTGTGCGGCGTTGACGGTATTCCCGCGCTGATGATGCGCGGGCTGGAAAATATACCCCGTGCGCTGCTAGAATGTGTAGTTCGCGTCCATACGGCGGTGTGTGGGCGATTAAGCACAAGAAAGGGTTGTCATGGCTTCTCAACATCCGGATATCGAGAAGGTTCTGTTTACGCAGGAGGATATCGAAGGTATCGTTTCTCGCCTGGGCGAGGAGATTACGCGCGACTACGCTGGTAAGGATCTGGTGTTGATCGCGGTCCTGCGCGGCGCCGTTGTCTTTATGGGTGACCTGATGCGCAAGATCGAGCTGCCGACCAACATCGATTTCATGGCTGTTTCGAGCTATGGCGACGGTGTGAAGTCTTCGGGCATCGTGCGTATCATTAAGGACCTGGATATCGACATCCGTGGTCGCGACGTGCTGATCGTCGAGGACATTCTGGACTCGGGCCTGACCCTCAAGTACCTGATGAAGAACCTCGAGAGCCGCAAGCCCGCCTCGCTGGAGGTCGCCGCCTTCCTGTGGAAGGACGTTGAGGACCGTACCTCGGCCATCACGCCCAAGTATGTTGGAACCCATTGCCCCGATGCCTTTGTGGTGGGCTACGGCCTCGACTATGCCGAGCGCTATCGCAACCTTCCGTATCTGGGCATTTTGAAACCGGAGGTTTATTCGTAAGATGCCCGACGACCGTAACGACAACAATTCCCAGACTCCCCGGGAGCCTAAGATCCCGGGGATGCCCGGAGGCAAGAAGCCCACGCGTACGGGCTGGCTGTATTTTCTTTTGGCTTGCGCGCTTCTGGGCTATGCCTTCTTTAATATGGGCTCCGGTTTTGCCAGCTCCAGCAATACCGTTAAGCTCGCGACGAGCGAGATGGTCAGCGCCATTAAGCAGGATCGCGTCGAAGATTTGACCTATACGGTTCAAGACGGAAGCGTGGCGGGTCATTACTGGAAGACAAAAAAGGACAAGGGCGATACGAGCGAGCTCAGGAGCTTTTCCTCGACCTATGTCGGCTCCGATTCGCTTGCCGAGCTCATGGCGGAGCACCCCGACACCAAGTATATCGTCAACACCAACGATCCCGATTTTTGGGGCGACTTGGCGATGAGCGTGCTGCGACGATCGCCTGATCGCCATCATGTTCTACTTTATGCGCCAGATGATGGGCGCCAATAATAGGAACATGCAGTTTGGCAAGACCAACGCCAAGACTAACGAGGCTACGCGTCCCAAGGTCAAGTTCGAGGACGTGGCCGGCGTGGACGAGGCCGTCGAGGAACTCGAGGAGATCCGCGACTTCCTGAGCGATCCGGACCGCTATCGCAAACTGGGCGCCAAGATTCCGCGCGGCGTTTTGCTGGTGGGCCCTCCGGGTACTGGTAAGACGCTGCTGGCCAAGGCCGTTGCCGGCGAGGCGGGTGTGCCGTTCTTTAGCATCTCTGGCTCTGACTTTGTCGAGATGTTCGTGGCGTCGGCGCCAGCCGCGTGCGCGACCTTTTTAAGGAGCTAAGTCCCAGGCTCCGTCGATTATCTTTATTGACGAGATCGATGCCGTGGGACGTCAGCGCGGAGCCGGCTTGGGCGGCGGTCACGACGAGCGCGAGCAGACGCTCAACCAGCTGCTGGTCGAGATGGACGGTTTTGAGGAAAGCGAGTCGGTCATCCTGATCGCCGCAACCAACCGTCCCGATATTCTGGACCCGGCATTGCTGCGCCCCGGTCGTTTTGACCGCCAGGTCACGGTCGACCGCCCGGACGTAAAGGGTCGCGAGCAGATTTTGCGCGTGCATGCCGAGAACAAGCCGATGGACGAGGACGTTAAGTTTGAGAAGCTCGCCCAGATGACCGTTGGCTTTACCGGCGCCGATTTGGCGAACCTGCTCAACGAGTCTGCGCTGCTAGCCGCTCGCCGTCATCGTTCCGTGATCTCGATGGACGAGGTCGAGGAGTCGATGGAGCGCGTGATTGCCGGACCGCAACGCAAGGGTCGCGTGATGACCGAAGCCGAGCGCACCACGATTGCCTACCATGAGAGCGGCCATGCCCTGGTGGGTCACATCTTGGAGCACTCCGATCCGGTTCATAAGATTTCGATTGTCAGCCGCGGCCAGGCTCTGGGCTACACGTTGCAGCTTCCGCAGGAGGATCACTTCCTCAAGACCAAGAACGAGATGCTCGACGAGCTCGCCGTGTTCTTGGGCGGCCGCGTTGCCGAGGAGCTCATGTGCGATGACATCACGTCGGGCGCGAGCAACGACCTAGAACGCGCGACCAAGATGGCGCGCGAGATGGTTACGCGTCTGGGCATGAGCGAGGAGCTGGGCACGCAAGTGTTTGGCGAGGCGCAGCATCAGGTGTTCCTTGGTCGCGATTACGCCGATCACCAGGATTACTCCGAGGAGACGGCGCGCCGCATCGATATTGAGGTTCAGCGCATTATGCGCGAAGCCCATCGCCGTGCGGTCGAGATTTTGGATGCCCGTCGCGATCAGCTCGATCTGATGGCGAAGGTGCTGCTTGAGCGCGAGACCGTCGAAGGCGACGCCGTGAACGCCCTGCTCGACAACGAGTGGGATGCCTACCTTGAGCGCGAGGGCGATATCCTGGCGGCCAAGGAGGAGCGTAATGCCAAGCGGCCGGCATGCGACCAAGAAGCGCGCGCCTCGCATGAGCGAGGAGGAGCTGGCGGCTGATGCCGCGGCCTTTGCGCAGGCGGCCATGCAGGAGGATGCCGAAGTGGCATCCGATAACGCTGATGATGACCGTGCCGTCAACGCTGATGGCAACACCGACGCGACAAATAGTTCTTGTAGCGAAAGCCTCCGCGGGGAAACCTGCGGAGGCTTTTTCTTTTGGCCGATATGGGGCCGTCTGTTGATTGGGGACAGACTTAAATGAGCGTTTTCACGCATTTAAGTCTGTCCCCAATCAACATTGCTGCGGCACTTTGTTCGGCTAAAGCGTACAATAGCGCCTATGCGAAAGGGGAACAGATGATCAACGAAACTATGTATGCTCGCGGTGCGGAGAGCTCCATCATCCGCGAGATTTTTAGCTATGGTCTTGAGCGCAAGGCACAGATCGGTGCGGAGAACGTGTTCGATTTTTCGCTGGGCAACCCGAGTGTTCCGGCGCCCGCTGCCGTGGCGGAGTCCATTAAGAAGGCCTTGGAGCTGCCGAGTGACCAGCTGCACGGCTACACCCCCGCTCCGGGCCTGCCGCAATGTCGAGCGGCCGTCGCCGAATCGCTCAACCGCCGCTTTGGCACGAGCTATGAGGCAAGGACGTCTTTATGACGGTGGGCGCCGCGGCTTCGCTCACCTGCACACTCAATGCCGTTACAAACCCGGGCGACGAGGTCATTGTTATCGCTCCGTACTTCCCGGAGTATCGCGTGTGGATTGAGAAGGCCGGCTGCACGTGTGTCGAGGCACCCGCCAATGAAGATACGTTCCAGCTGAGCGTAGACAACGTGCGCAAGGCGATTACCGATAAGACGGCGGCCGTCATCATCGACTCGCCCAACAACCCGACCGGTGCCGTATATACGCGCGACACGCTGACGCGACTGGCCAATGTTCTGCGCGAGGCCAACGCTCAGCGCGATCCCGAGAATCCGATTATGCTCATCTCGGATGAGCGTACCGCGAGATCGTGTACGGTGCCGACGTGCCTTGGGTACCATCTATCTACGAGAACACCGTCGTGTGCTATTCGTATTCCAAGTCTCTGTCGCTGCCTGGTGAGCGCGTGGGCTGGATCTTGGTTCCCAACACCAATCCGCAGGCTGTGCGTCTGATGCCGGCTGTTGCGGGCGCTGCCCGTACGCTGGGTTTTGTATGCGCACCGGCGCTCTTCCAGCGAGTGATTATCGATTGCATCGATGAGCCGAGTGACGTTGAGGCCTATGCGCGCAACCGCACGGCGCTCACCGACGCTTGGCGGACTACGGTTATACCTATGTTGAGCCGGATGGCGCGTTCTACCTATGGGTGAAAGCGCTGGAGCCCGATGCGAACGCCTTCTGCGAACGCGCAAAGAAGTATGAGTTACTTGCGGTTCCCTCGGACAGCTTTGGTATGCCGGGTTGGTTCCGCCTGGGCTATTGCGTGAGTTACGAGACCATCGTCAATTCGTTGCCTGCCTGGAAGCAACTGGCCGACGAGTATCGTCGAAAGTAAAGCGCTCTGCTTACAATGTTTTACGTGAAACGGGGTTTGGTGTTAAGCCAGACCCCGTTGTCATGGACGTTGTGTCATTGGGATGGAGCGGTTTTACGACTGCCGAAGGCTATGCGTACAATGAATATACGCGACGGCCATACTGGACAAGGAGACCCGATGCCCTACCTGCTTTCTTGTGACATTCATACCCATACGATGTTCTCTGCGCATGCATATTCGACCATTGAGGAAAATGTGTACTGGGCGGCAGAGCGTGGCTTGCAGGTGCTCGGATCTGCCGACCATCTGAGCTCAATGGTTACGGCTTGCCCTAATGACCTGCGCAGTTACCAGTTCTTTATCAACCAGGATATCTGGCCGCGCATATGGAGCGGCGTGCTGGTGCTGCGTGGTGCCGAGGCCGATATCGTTTCACTGGACGGAAGCCTGTTTGGCGAGGACACTCCTGTCACGCTCGATATCGCCGGCGATCCGTACAGCCGTCAGCATTCGCTGTTCGACCTAGTTACGCGTAATTTGGATTATTTGGTTGCAAGCGTGCATAATCCGCAGCTCGCTGAAGGCGCGACGCTGGCCCAGACGACCGAGATGTATATCAATGCCCTGGAGCACCCCAAGGTGTTCATGCTGGGTCACACGGGGCGCTCGGGCGTTCCGTTCGATATCGACGAGGTGCTGCTGGCGGCCAAGGCCAAGCACAAGATCATTGAGATCAACAACCATAGTCTTGAGCATGGCACGGATGCTGAGCATTGGAATGTGTGCCGCAAGATTGCCGAGCGCTGCGCCGAATTGGGCGTGGGGATTGGCGTCTCGACCGATGCGCATATTGGCATGGCGATTGGCAAGCTCGACCAGGCGCGCAAGATGCTCGACGAGATTCACTTCCCGCTGGACTTGATCGTGACACGTGACCGCGAAACGCTGCTGCGCGAGATGGCGGCAGCCGGCGTGTGTGACCTGCGCAAGGGGATGTAGCGGAGTTTATAAACCAAGCGAAGGGGGCGGTCCAGGCGGGCCGCCCCCTTTCTTGTCCCAAAAATCTACTGAGGTTGGTTAGCGGCGCTCGAGGACCGCTACGGTTTCGGTATGGTCGGTGTGGGGGAACATGTCGACGGGCGTGATCTTGAGCAGGCGATAGCCTCCGTCGAGGAGCTGGTGCAGGTCGCGCTCTTGGGTCACGGGGTTGCAGCTGATATAGGTGATGCGGCGCGGCTTAAGTGCACAGGCAGCTTCGAGGAACTCGGGGGTAGAGCCGGCACGCGGCGGATCGATGGAAAGGACATCGACCCGCTCGTTGTTGTCGGCGGCATCTAGGATGTAATCGGTGGCATCGTCGGCCATAAACCAGGCGCTGCGGGTGAGGCCGTTGAGCTCGGCATTGCGGCGTGCGTCGGCAATGCCGCCGGGTTGCGCTCTACACCGAGCAGCATGATGCCGATACCCTTGTTCTGGGCATCTTTGGCTGCGCAAAGACCGATGGTGCCGCTGCCGCAGTAGGCATCCATGAGTACGTCGCCCTGCTGCAAATCCATGCCGTCAATGGCGAGTCGATAGAGCAGCTCGGTTTGCTGCGGATTAGTCTGATAGAACGCGGTGGGGGAGATGTCGAATTCGCAGCCGAGCAATTGATCGCGCATGCATTCGGCGCCATAGACGATGCGAGTTTCCTCGCCGAGGATGGCGTTGCCGGGACGTCCGTTGATATTTTGGGCGACGGTGACGACGCGCGGATCGAGTGCAGCGACGGCCTCAAAGAACTCCTGCGCATGCGGCAGGTCGCGCTGGGCGGTCACAAGGGTGATCATGATCTGGTCGGTGCGCCAGCCGCAGCGAACGACGGCATAGCGAAGCAAGCCCAGATGTTTGTCCTCGTTAAAGGCGGGAATGTGCAGACGTTCGGCCTCGCGCGCGATGCCGTTGAGAATCTGTCGGGCGCCGGTGCCTCAACGGGGCATTCGGGAACGGCAACGATTCTGTGCGTGCCGCGCTCAAAAAAGCCGCAGCGGACAGCGCCCTCCTTGCCGGGAGCAAAGGGGGTGGCAGCCTTATGGCGAAAACCGCGCGGCGCAGGATATTTGCCCGGGTCGCCCAGGGTGACGCCCATACCGCGAATGGGGTCGACGCTAATACCCTCACGCTCGCAGAGCGAAGCAAAAAGCTCCTCTATAGCAGCCTGCTTAGCTGCCAACTGCTTTTTATAAGGACGATTGAGCGCCGTGCACCCACCGCAAGCTTCATGATCGAACAGGGAGACTTGGGGTCCACGGCCTTACGCGCAGACGAAGCCGAATCATTATGTGGGCGCTTGGAACGAGTCCGAGGCGCTTTGTCCCCGCCTCGACGAGAGTCAGAACGCTTGGTCTTAGCCCTGCTCTTGGTCGACTTACCCTTCGCGTCCTGAGACGACTTGGATTTCTTAGAAGATTTTTTCTCCTCCAACCCCTCAGCCGCCCCGATCAAAGCACGACGAGCCTTACGCTCCGCACGAGAATCTGCCATGAATTAACCCCACTATTAAATAAAAGAAAAGTCCGAAGCAATTGTACCGTGCATTTAACGTGCTCGATTGGAGGGGGCGCCTATTTAAGGTCCCGAGCACGTTGTCTCCCGGAATGCCGGCAGCCGTCACGGTATTTAATTTG
>ENA-OQAA01001638-OQAA01001638.1-human-gut-metagenome-genome-assembly--contig:-NODE-1638-length-10676-cov-1.505640_pt1 | contig 10676 bp, 18 predicted proteins | sample MGYA00242489_ERZ504515 | MGnify/ENA primary metagenome ERZ504515 (study PRJEB26092, sample SAMD00036237) | human gut metagenome | host: Homo sapiens | study: EMG produced TPA metagenomics assembly of...
CTATGTCGTAATATTGAAACTGTGTTGGTATCTGTAGTAATTTTATGATGGGATCTGAGTTTCAAATCGTCTCAGTAATCTATTAGGGGCAACCTTCCCGAATCAAAGGCAGATAGATTCTTTCTTATCTGCCTGCTTTGTGTAAAAAAATATATTCTCTATTTCGCAGAGCTCAATACTCCATGCTTTTAGAATAACACAAAAATCGTAATTTTCTTCAAAAATAAGCGTTTAATCAATTGATTGGTTTAAATATTAACTGGTTTAAAATTCGGAACCAATTGTCACAGTTAAGTAATTGATAATTCCTCTAAGGTCACGTTTCAAATAATTACATTGAACTACTACTTTAGTAAACACATCATATACTCTTCGGTTTTTAAGAGATACGTTTTTGAGATCTATTGCCAAATCTCCTCCTGCAACCCAATAGAAAATTCTCCGTTTTAGATGAGTTAAATTTAGTTATTTTGTCTATATAATAAGCACCTCTAGTTGATATTGACAGAATGATTGGCTCACTTCTTTTAGTTCTTACAATATATATTAGAGACATAATTAACGACAATTACGGATTTTTTTTCCAAGTATCAAAGACTCTACAGTCAACATTTTTAGAGAGTATATATCTCAAAAAATGCTGATTCTTTGTTTGCACACCACCACCTGTACTTGGGCTATTTAATTGAATACTTCCTATAAAAGTTAATCTATTCATACTTTTTTCCACCTTAATTTGTTGACAAAGTAAATCCAATTTGCTTTGCAGGAACACCTGCTACTATTACATTATTAGGGATATCCTTATTTACAACAGATCCAGCCCCAATAACAACATTGTCGCCAATTGTTATAGGTCCCAAGATTATTGCTCCGACAGAAATATAAACATTGTTTCCTACATTGATACTACATTTAGAGCCAAAATTCATAGCATTACGTTTTCCAAATAAAACATTAGGAAGAACTGTGCAATTTTCTCCAATATGAATCCAACTATCACAACGAAGAAAACCTGGATGTACAATCATGACACCTGGCCCAAAAGTATTAGGAGCAACAAACATAATTTGATTTTATTCTGCTGTGATTGTATCTATATTTCCAATACAACAGAAATACCCTCTCCAATAGAGTACGTTTTTCTAAATTTAGGTAAAATTCATAATGCCTCAATACACGAAAAAATTCATATATATAATAATTTTCATATCCTCAATCTTTTTATCATACGCTTATAAAAAGTCTGGGAACCAAACCCTAGATTATCTCGCTTTAAATATTCTTGCAGATCTTTTCTTGTAAATATCATAAACGTGATGTTTAGTTCTGCTTATTAGGGGGTTATCGCAAGAACCCCCGATAATTGATCTTTATATTAGATAATCGAGAATATATGTAAGCTGATGGAATAAACATATAATACATATACCTAAAGAAATTCACAGACTGTGATCTCACCAATGAGAAAAAAATGCATCCCATAATTGCGAACATAAATCGATTAAATCTTTCATTATTAGTTAAAATAAAACGATTCCATATTGACAATCCTAGACCTATCACCAATCCATTATATACAAACCCTAAAAAGCCACAAAAGATATAACCTTCAGCAAAAGGATGAAAAGCCCATCCCTGAGAGGCGCTTACTTGAGAACTAGGAAAAAGAGAATCTGCAATCAAAAAATATAACCAATCACCTCCCAATAATGGAAATGTTTTTATAATCTGAGAATTAATAACCATTAATGGATCAATAATATTTTTGCCAATAACACCAACCAAATTATACGCTGGCGCTGTATAATCTTGTTTAAGTAAAATATCTTCCAATGTCCCCTCATTAACACCTCCTCTTAACGAATAAGTAAAACTCGCTAAATATAGAAACGTAATAGCGATAAAAGACAAAACAAAAACTTGTTTAATCCTTATCTTACGTCCATATATCCATAAAAGTACAAGTCCCAATATAACTGCAAGGATATCAGAACGAGATCCTGATAGAATATTATAGATAGTATAAAGTAAAATATTATATGCAGTAAAAACTTGCATATACCATTTTTCTGTTCCATAGCAACCATTGGGAATATCACGAAAGCAGGCAACCACTTAAACATTTGATCAATTATAGTCATCAAAATATTCTCGTTTCCCATCGATCCTATTTCCACTAAGGATTGGTAAGAAATTTTCACCATATTGGTAACTAATAAATATGAACTTAAAAAACTAAACACAAGAACAAAAAAACAAACTATTGATTTTGAATTTCTCCTCCTATAATATACAACATTATAGACCTTATGAATTTTGGATGTATGATTTAGGACTATAAATAACGTAATCAATGAAAAGTTAACAAACCAATACAATTCACACCAAACATCTTTTCCCCAGTATGCATCATATAGATATGGAAAAAATCTATAAGTAATTTCTGTCGGTAATAAATACAAATAAATAACCATACAAAAAATGGCATAAATCTATTCCTATTCCATAACTTAAATATACATGATACCCATACAAAAACTTGAAAACACACAATATTATATCCATATTAATATCATCCATAGAATTAAAAGTTTAGCAATTAATCGAATTCCACTATATATAATTAACTAAGTAAAAACATTGTACATTATCATCAACACAAGCCATTCATCACTAACAATTACAATTAGATAACCATAGCCTAACACCAATAAAATATCATCGAAAAACTTCAAAAAAGTTTTACTTTTTATCACATGTGCAATTTTTTCATTGACAGACAAAATCATTTCATTAACTAAAATCTTGCATAAAAGAAAATCTGCTAAAACTGTATACAAGACTCCACTTATCAGCAAACAAACTATATTATTCAAATAATAATTGAGAATATTTTTATAAAAGAGATACAAGAATATTGCAATTAAAATTAATAAAACAATTTGACTAAGCAACTTTACTATATCTTTAAACCAAAACACTTTTGCTAATGAATTTATATAAAATAGAGAAATCAAAGCAAACAATCCCATAGATATAGTCTCAACAAATCCAACAAAGATATAATTTACTTGTATTGAAAATATAATCGAAGAAAAAAAGAAAATAAATGTCACTAACCCACTAAAAACCGCAAATATTTTTTGCTTATTTAATGAATAAAAAACATTCCTCGTCAAATTCATTATTGCAATCAGCACTCCATTCACAAGATATATAGGAAGAACTGAAGATAATCCAATAACAGCTTCATTATCAAATTCCCCTCTTAAAAAAAAGAACACTTATTATTGGGCAAGCAAATACGGATGTAAAAACAGCAACAAATGTTGAAAAAACAACGACGGCTTCTATTTGTTTCCAAAAATTAAATAAATCCTTGGTTAACTATTTCCTTATTCTTTGAAGAAAGAGACCTAGCAAGATCAGGGAAAGAAACGGTTGACAACCCCATACTTGCAGCAACAGAAAGAAAAGCGCAAAAACTATGAGAATAACCTAAAAGCGAAACGCCACCTTCATAATCTAGTTGTCCGGCCCACAAATATGCAATTGAAGCAAACGAATGGAATGGGAAAAAAGATATAATTATTAGTATAATGTTTTGGACAACTACAAAAGAGTCCATTTTGGTATACGATTGGGATTTCTTGAATAAATTACCATAATATCGATTTACTATATAAGAAATAAATGCTGAAAATAGCATACCAAAAGCAATAGAATTTACTCCTATAACCTGATGAAGAATAAGCACAAATAATATGATAAAAAATATATACCAGCAACTGAGATAAAGATACAATTAAAAAATTTTTGAAATAATTTTGGACAGAAGAAAGAAAACCATTAACGATTGACATGTATGCATTAATCCACAATAAAAAAGCCAACAATAAAGAAAGATTATAATATGATTTTTCTATGGAACCAACAATGTAATCCATATTAAAATATGTAATTACAAAGCCAACAACAGCTATAAGCAATGCTATTTTTGATACACACTCTTTTATAGTCCAAATATAAGAATCTAACTCAACTGAATCTATTCGAGCAAAAATAGGGAAAAACAAAGATGAAAAAACAGCACCAGACGCACCTGTTATAATCGCAGGAATGGAGAGAAACGAAAAATAAATATCCATCTCTTTCCCTAAGCCAAAGAAATAGGCATACAACAATTGGCAAACAAAGCCTAATATACCACAAACAATAAAAATAAGACTAATAACGAATGTTTTTTCATACATTTACATATGTCAACCTTCAGAACATCGTATTACAAATTCCTAAATCCGACAGAAACAATGAAATTTTACTTTGAAAGAAATGCTCCGATACTAAACAGTAACATGCATATCATAAAGATCCAATATTGAGGAGTACTTTCAAGAGTCTCCCTTTTATTCATTACGCATGAAAAAAATCTTTGGAATTCTTCTTTTTCTGTAAATAAATTCTATCGCTTATGATATAACTTCATCATATCTAGGAATGGCAAAGTTCTGATTGATATTATTGCCTTCGAACATGAAGTTCTATGGCTTCTCGATGATTATGGCAAAATATCTTACTGTCTAACACCACAAGTGCCTGGTATCTACCTCCACCGAAACCATGCATTTTCCACGCAAACACGTCATATCCTTGCCTTCTATGACAGAACAACCCTCCTTTTAAGGAGCTATTTGAAGCCGTTGGTGGTATGAACCACATACAAATGTACTACCTATACAACGACTTTCCAAATTGGAATATTACTTTACGATACCTTTTTCAAGATACTCAGCAAGGTTCATCTTGCGAACACCTTCAGCAGCATGATCAGCAGCGACTTTAGCCATATCATGCTTAACCATGAGCTCGACGAGTTGCTCGAAGGTGGTGGTCATAGGATTCCAACCAAGTTCATTCTTAGCCTTGGTTGGATCGCCCCAGAGATTCACCACATCGGTAGGACGATAGAAATCTTCAGATACGGCTACAACGACCTTGCTACAAGAAATTCAGGGCCAGATATTACAATACCTTTCTCATTAATGCCTTCACCTTCCCAACTAAGTTCTATACCAGCGTGATGGAAAGCGAGAGTAGCAAACTCACGAACAGTATGCTGTACACCTGTAGCAATAACGAAATCTTCTGGCTTATCGTGCTGGAGGATAAGCCACATACACTCAACATAATCCTTGGCATACCCCCAGTCGCGAAGGGAGTCTAGATGCAAGTAGAGGCAATCCTGCTTACCCTGGGTAATGTGTGCAGCAGCGAGAGTTATCTTGCGGGTTACGAATGTCTCGCCTCTACGCTCAGACTCGTGGTTGAAGAGGATGCCTGAGCAACAGAACATATCATATGCCTCACGATACTCCTTCACAATCCAGAAGCCATAGAGTTTAGCGACAGCATATGGTGAATATGGGTGAAATGGGGTATTCTCGTTCTGGGGAACCTCCTCTACCTTACCATAGAGCTCAGAAGTTGATGCCTGATAAATCTTACAGCTCTTCTCAAGGTGATTGGTACGGACAGCTCCAGTATGCGAAGAACACCTGTTGCATCTACCTCTGCAGTAAACTCAGGAGCATCGAAAGACACTTGAACGTGAGACTGAGCAGCAAGTTATAAATCTCTGTCGGCTGCACCTTGTCCACAAGCTTCACAAGCGACATAGAGTCGGTGAGGTCAGCATAATGCAGGTGGAAATTTGGAGTTCCTTCGAGGTGCGCGATACGCTCACGGAAATCTACTGATGAGCGGCGGATGATACCATGGACCTCATAGCCCTTGGCCAAAAGAAATTCAGAGAGGTAGCTACCGTCCTGTCCAGTAACACCTGTGATAAGTGCAATATTCTTTGACATAATTGTATTTTTTGCGTTATTGAATTGTTTTCAACTTATGCTCTCCTCGTACCATTCGAAAAGCTTCTGAACACCATCTTCAATATCAACCTTATGTGTCCATCCAAGAAAATGAAGCTTGCTGACATCTATGAGCTTACGCATAGTACCATCAGGTTTAGCAGTATCAAACTCAACTGTTCCGGTGAAACCTACTGCCTTGACTACAAGTTCTGAAAGCTCGCAAATGGTGATTTCCTTCCCTGTACCCACATTGATGTGACAGTTGCGGATCTCGCCAAGGCTTGGGATTGCGCCACCACGACCAGTTGAGTGGTTGCGATCAACTACACCATCCGCTTTGTTGCCGTAATGGACTGATGAGTATTTCTCGATACCAATGATGTCGGAGAAGTTAACGTTGAGAAGAACGTGAACTGATGCGTCTGCCATATCCTCACTCCAGAGGAACTCACGAAGAGGCTTACCTGTGCCCCAGAGGTTCACCTTGTTGTGCTCTATACCATAGAAGGAAAGGACTTTGAGAATCTCAGCTTCTGAACTGTTGCCATCAATGACATAACGATTTTCCTTTATATTTGCTCCTACAGGACGAATATTGAGGTCTTTGCGAATAGCTTCCCAATTACCATCGTTGATGAGCTTTGCGAGATAAACCTTACGCATCATGGCTGGCATAACGTGCGAATTCTCCAGATGAAATTGTCATTAGGACCATAGAGGTTGGTAGGCATTACGGCAATATAGTTGGTACCGTACTGGAGATTGTACGACTCGCACATCTTGAGACCAGCAATCTTGGCAATGGCGTATTCCTCGTTGGTGTATTCCAATTCACTAGTGAGGAGCAGTCCTCCTTCATGGGCTGAAGCGCATTCTTAGGATAGATACAGGTAGAGCCAAGGAAGAGGAGTTTCTTCACATCATGAGCATATGCCTCGGAAATAACGTTGCACTGGATCTTCATATTCATCATCAGAAAGTCAGCACGATAAAGACTGTTGGCCATGATGCCACCTACAAAGGCAGCTGCTAGTACTACAGCATCAGGCTGCTCCTCATCGAAAAACTTTTTTTACAGCATACTGATCTGTGAGATCAAGATCCTTGTGAGTGCGACCTACGAGATTGGTGTAGCCTCTCCGCAAGAGGTTGTTCCAAATTGCGGAACCTACGAGGCCCCTATGGCCTGCAACATATATTTTGCTTGATTTATCTAACATATGATTAATTTGAAAATAAAAAAGCGTGTTTCACTCTGAATTATTTTTATTGTGCGGAATAATCATTGAACCCACAGATCCACATACTATAATGCAGATTCAAATAAAATAATATATCAATTACTCTTTAAGGAATGCACAAATGGTCATTTATCAACGCATATATAATATGTTGAATACCATTCTGCAAATGCTCTAAGACCATCACGCAAAGAAGTTGATGGCTTAAATCCAAAATCTTGTTCAAGAGGTGTAGTATCTGCATATGTTACAGATACGTCACCAGGCCGCATTGGGACAAGTTCCTTGTGAGCCTCAAAATCGTAGTTCTGCGGTAGCACCTTGGCACGGATGAGCTCCTCCTGTAGGATAGAGACGAAGTCAAGAAGGTTTTCAGGTGAATTGTTACCGATATTATATACTTTGTACGCTGGGATTGGAAGTCCATCTTCTCCATTCTGCTTCTCGGGAGCGTGCTGCATGATGCGAACTACACCCTCGACGATATCATCGACATAGGTAAAGTCACGCTTGCAGTTTCCATAGTTAAAGATCTGGATGGTCTTGCCATCACGAAGCTTGTTGGTGAATCCGAAGTAGGCCATATCAGGACGGCCTGCAGGTCCATATACAGTGAAGAAACGAAGACCTGTTGATGGGATATTGTAAAGCTTCGAATAAGCGTGTGCCATAAGTTCGTTACTCTTCTTGGTGGCAGCATACAGGCTGACTGGATTATCCACCTTGTCATCTGTTGAATATGGAACCTTCTTATTAGAACCATAGACTGATGATGATGATGCATATACCAAATGTTCAACTTCATGATGACGGCAAGCTTCAAGAAGGTTGTAGAAACCGATAAGATTGCTCTCTATGTAGGCATCAGGATTGGTGATAGAGTAACGAACTCCTGCCTGAGCTGCGAGATTTACGACAACAGCTATCTTGTTGTCAGTAAATATCTTCTCGACAGCAACCTTATCTGAGATGCTTGCATGAACAAACTCCCAATCTCGGTTAAGAGCCTCTATTTCTTTGAGACGCTCGTACTTGATGTTGACATCGTAGTAGTCTGTGATGCTGTCAATACCGATTACCTTGATATTCTTTATATCCTTAAACAAACGCTTAACGAGATTAGATCCGATAAAGCCTGCTGCTCCAGTAACGAGAACGGTCTTGCCCTCAAGATTTACATTATACTGTACCATGAGTTAATCACGCTTAAATATGTCACGAGTATAAACCTTCTCAATCACATCATCGAGGCATGAGTCATAGCGGTTGGCGATGATGGCCTTTGACTTCTGTTTGAACTCCTCAAGATTGTTGATTACCAGAGAGCCGAAGAATGAAGTACCATTTCAAGAGTTGGCTCATAGATTATGACCTCTGCGCCTTTGGCCTTGATACGCTTCATGATACCCTGGATTGCAGACTGGCGGAAGTTGTCAGAGTTAGACTTCATAGTCAAGCGGTACACACCGATAACACATTCATGCTCTTTAGCGGCATCCCATACAGCATTTTCATTGTAATAGCCAGCCTTGCGAAGTACGGCATCGGAATATAATCCTTTCGGGTACGATTAGACTCCACAATCGCAGACATCATAGCCTGTGGCACGTTTTCATAATTGGCAAGAAGTTGCTTGGTATCCTTTGGGAGACAATAACCACCATAACCAAATGACGGGTTATTGTAGTGAGTACCAATACGTGGATCGAGACCAATGCCATTAATAATTGCCTGTGAATCGAGCCCCTTTACTTCCGCATAGGTATCAAGCTCATTGAAATAAGAAACTCGAAGAGCGAGATAGGTGTTGGCAAAGAGTTTGACAGCCTCTGCTTCCTTCATACCCATGAATAGAGTCGGAACGTTCTCCTTGATTGCACCCTCTTGAAGAAGATTCGCAAAGATCTTGGCGTAATCTTCCGCATTTGGATTGCCAATAGCTGCAATTGCCGCATTCTCCTCATCCCAGTTTCTATCTTGATCAGAGGGGAGTACTTTAGGATAGCCCACGATAATTCTCGAAGGTTCCAAATTATCAAGTAAGGCCTTGCTTTCACGAAGAAACTCTGGAGAGAATAGAAGATTGAAATAATGTCCCTTAAGAGATGGATCTGTCATAAACTTGAGAGCATACTTCACATAAAGCGAACGGCAATACCCAACAGGAATGGTTGATTTAATGACCATCACGGCATCCGGATTGACGTTCAATACCAAATCGATCACATCCTCTATATGATGTGTATCGAAGTAATTCCGCAGCGGATCATAATTGGTGGGAGCCGCAATGACAATGAAATCGGCATCACGATAAGCCGCCTCGCCATCAAGCGTAGCTCGCAGGTTCAAATCTTTCTCAGCGAGATATCGCTTGATATACTCATCTTGAATCGGTGATTTCTTACGGTTGATAAGATCCACCTTCTCCGGTATCACGTCCACCGCTGTCACCGGATGATGTTGTGCCAGCAAGGTAGCGATACTCAATCCCACGTAACCGGTTCCGGCCACGGCGATCTTGATTTCTTTATTCATATTGATTATTTTTTTGTTAGCCCTAAAATACTTTTCATCTTTCTGATTTTCAAAAAGATGATTCACAGTTAAGTTGTTTGTTTTATACCAAAGTAACAGGTAGTAAGTATTCAATTTAGGACATACTCCTCATTAAGACACTTCAAAAGTGTCTTAACCGAGTTCAGTAAAAAATATTGCGTTTACCTTCTTTATTCAATCACCCAATCCCCCAACGTTCGCTTCTCCGTATCGAAATTGATCCCAACCTTTACGATGGGTAATCCGCAAAGGGCGAAGCGCTCCGGGTAATTGCGCAAATGGATTTGCTCAAGGGCTGTATCCGCGGTTTTATTCAACTTTAATTCCACGACATAGAGGGTGGTCGGGGTGCGCATCACCATATCCACACGGCCTTTGGGGGTACGGACCTCTACGTCCACATAATTGCCTATCAACGTAAAAATCACATAAAGCAATTGTTGGTAATGTCCCTCGTAATGCGTATTCTCGCAATAGGGGATCGTGGAGAGAACCGTGCGCATCAAAACTAAAGCGCCGTCCATATCGCCATTATAAATCTTCTCCGCCACCAACGTATTCAACTCGGCGGGGCGTTGCACATAGTTAGGCAACAAGCTGCGCATCAAGCCGATCCGAACCTCCTTGTTCGGGATATCCAACTGATACAGGCCGCTGAAACGGGGGATGCCGAAGCACCGTCTTCGGTGTTTCTTTTTAATCATATAAAAGATTTTTTATAGGCGGATTTCAAGAGCGACGTGATGTCGGTTTTGTCTTCCGCCTGTATTTTTGCTATCGAAAAAAATACGATTCATTCAATTGATATAGAAGTTTTTAGGTGTAATAATACTAAAAAAGCATTTCGACTGTCCGAGTGGCAGCATCATGAAACATCTAAGAGAGTTCGTAACTTCAGTACCTGAATACCGTAGAACCGGGAAAGGCAATTTCAAGCATAAACTTTGAAGACATACTTATGCTTGTCATATTGGGCAGGCTCAGTAAGTGCATTACCCAAAACCGA
>ENA-OQAA01001639-OQAA01001639.1-human-gut-metagenome-genome-assembly--contig:-NODE-1639-length-10659-cov-3.024497_pt1 | contig 10659 bp, 9 predicted proteins | sample MGYA00242489_ERZ504515 | MGnify/ENA primary metagenome ERZ504515 (study PRJEB26092, sample SAMD00036237) | human gut metagenome | host: Homo sapiens | study: EMG produced TPA metagenomics assembly of...
CACACCTGTGGTTATATCAGATTTTGTAATTTTCTACTGTTGTCGGCTGGTTCTTTTTCACTGTTTTCAGTTTTACTGTCTTCACATCCTGTCCCTGGTAAGAAGCATCCAGATTCAGAACTTCATCGGAAGAAACGAATCCTGCCGGTGCCTTTAACTCTTTTACATAATACTGTCCGAGTGGCAGATCCAGCGTACAGGAAGCAATTCCATCTTTATCAGAAGTCATTTCCTGTAACAGGGTATCAGCGTTGACAATGACTTTGCCTTCTGCTTTGATATCATCTTTGTTATAAATGCCAAAGACTGCACCTTCTACCGTTGCTCCGTTTTCTGCATCCTGTTTTTCTACCTGGATTGCAACTTTCTGTCTGTCATCACCAACAGTCACTTCCTGTTCGATCACAGGTGTATCCTGATCTGCATAGACAAATGCTACATCCGATCTGTCATGGTTCAGAACAAATCCTTCCGGTGCTGTTTTTTCTACCACATAGTAAGAACCAAGCGGCAGGTTATCTGCAACTGCTTTTCCGTCTTCCCCGGTCGTTACCGTTGTTACCAGAGCATCTTTTGCATAAATCAGCTGTCTGTTTCCATTTTCATCTTTCTGATAATCCGGTGTGTAGATATTTTCCGCTGCATAGACGTTAAACTCTGCACCTTTCAGATATTTTTCTTCATAAACAAAATCCTTTTTGAATCCACTCAGCATCTCACCTTTTTTATAGATCGTCAGCTTTCCTTTTACCGGATGATTCTCGTAATCAACTGTGATAATGGCATCGCCGCTTTCTGAATCCATCTGATAAGCAGTGTTTGCATCAACAGCAATCTCCATATAATTCTTGTTGATTGTGTACCCTTCCGGTGCGTTGACTTCCTCAATCCGGTAATGTCCGATTTTCAGGTTCTTTGGCATGATCAGATAACCCTGACTGTCTGTAAAATAGGACTTGTGTGTGGTTGTCACAGGATAAGTAGTTACCTGCTCCACGTATTTTTTGTTATCCAGGTCATATACCTTAAATTCTGTTCCTGCAATCAGGACGGATTTCTTTGTTTCATCGTCTTTTTTCACAATTTTCAATTTTGCCTTGAACTCTTTGTCCAGAAGCACACGCCAGATCTGTGGCTCATTCGGATGGTTCTCTGTGATATTCACTTCAAAATCATCGACTGGCTTGTAATTGTGTGGTGTTGTTGTTTCACGGACAATATAGCTTCCAAATGGTAATGGAATACTGCAGGCATAACCTTTTTCATCTGTAAAAATCTCAGTAGCTCCGTTTTCTCCACTCACTACTGGTTTAGCAGAATCAAAATCATAGCTTCCATCTGCTTTCTTTGTAAGGGAAGATTTCAGATAAACTGTAAATCCGGCTCCGGATAACAGATCTGCATCGGTCTTTCCATTGTTGGCTGCTTTGATAATCTGGAACGGCTGCTTGATCACCTGTTCACTGGAAATGCATTCTCTTTTTACTTCTGCAGTCATATCACCTTCATAACTACATTCAAGATCATGTTCTTCTGTATCTGCCAGGTATCCGGTCGGTGGTGTGATCTCCTTGACGTAATATTTGCCAAGATATAAGCCATCTACAGAAGCCTGTCCTTTTTCATCCGTTGTAAGAGAAGCCACCTGTTCCCCTGCTTTATAAATCACACCGGTTGCTCCATCCGGATGCACGATATCTTCACGGGCATATAATCCGTAGACTGCACCTTTCAGTGTTGCATCGCCCTGCGGAACGGCTTTTCCTGTTTCTTTATCAACTTTGAATAAATTGATTTTTGCTGTCACACGGTCATTGCTGAAGGTATGGGCGAAAGATACGGTTGCTTCTTTATCATTGGTGTAAGAGAACTTGAACGTATACACGTCTTCTGTATTTCTTACATAGCCTTCTGGTGCCTGGTCTTCTTTTACGGAATAGGAATGATTGATAGGCAGATCTGCTGTGAATTTTGCCTTTCCATCCTCACCGGTAGTGGCTTTCTCAATCAGGGTGCCTTTCTTTACAACAACTACACCATCTGCATTTTTGATATCGTCTGCCGCATACAGGGCGAAAATACCACCTTCCAGCGGTTTCTTTGTATCTTTATCCTGTTTTACTACAGTGACTTCTGCTTTCTGACGCTCATTGTTGAAGGTGACATCCGCAAATACAACTTCTTTATTCTGTCCGGCATAAGTCAGCGTCACTGTCTTTTCTTCGCCGCCATTATAGAAGTTGTCCGGTGCTTTTGCTTCTTTTACCACATAAGTTCCTAGATGGAGATTCTTCAGGGTAACAGAGCCATTCTCACCTGTTGTCAGATTTTCTTTCACCAGATCACCTTTGCTGTACACTTTTGTACCATACGCAGTCACAATATCTGCTCCGGCATACACGTTGTAAACAGCATTTTTTTGTCTGCGGTTCTCATAATGGAATACGGTTCCACTCTCACTGACTTCTGCTCCGGTAAGCACCTGACCTTCTTTATAAACAGTAAGCTCTGCAAGCTGCTCCTTATTTTCCACGGTTACAGCTGAGGTCTTACTTGCTACCAGTTTTACATTTGTTGCCGTTGCATTTACTACATATCCCTGTGGTGCTGTGATTTCTTTCAGATAAACGGTATCCTGTGTCTTGATAATCGTAACAGAGGATTTTCCATTCTTATCTGTTGCAGGCATCTGAGTGATCAGCTTTGTACAAGCCTCATCGCTGTAAACGCCAAATACTGCACCTGCAAGATTGACATTCGCTGTATCGTCTTTCTTTACGATTTCGATCGTAGCCTGTTCAATCCATGACACCTTTAAGCTTACATATTTTTCATCAGCAACACCTTCTCCAAATACAAATGCCAGATCCTGAACACTTGCATTCGTAGTCAATTTATATGCTGAATAATCTTTTGTAATACTTCCCTTCATTTTTGCAGAAAAAGTATCACTTACATCTCTTGTCTGTGTCAGAGGAGCTGAGAGATAAAACGTGGTTCCTCCTCCAATTGTTACGCTTGCACCTGCCGCACTTACGGTTCCAGTAGATACATTATGGAGCTTTACTCCTTTTGGTAAGTCCATTGTGATTTTCTGCTGGGAAGATGCGTTGAACTTAATGTTCTCCGTTCTCTGAACATTTCTATCTACATAAGCTTTTACATCCGGCTTTGAAAATGACATCGCTACATCTGGTATTTCCGGCTTATTCACACAATAATTATAGAGTTCTTTTGCCAAAGCCTCTCCTGTAGCATTGGTTCCGTAAAATGCATCACTGCTTCCGTTGGCATATGATGCAGCCATGTGAATGATGATGAATCTTTTTCCTTCTGAAAAATCCGTGTGTTTATTCGCAAAAAAGCTTTCGCTCCCTGCGGCATCTGTGCCGTAATAACACACTTTTGCTAACGCCTGATTGTCACCGATCTTTGTGATTGTATAATTTCCAGATCCTGGTCCTGGTTTTGCTGGCTGTACACAATACGCAGTTGCTCTGACGTTTCCGTAGCTGATATAGTACGGCTCTGTCAGATAGGTTCCAAGATTATAATCTGCATATCTATACAGTGGTCCTTTTTCAATTGTTACCTGCTGTGTACTTCTTGCTGAATAAGCTGAAACTGCTTCAAATGTTGCAATCTCTCCCTCTTCCATAGCATCAAGATCCACACCTTCGTCTCCTGCCTGTTCCAAAACATCATGAAGCTCTAACCCTGATTCTTCATCATAGGTATCCTGATTCTGTGCCTGCTCTACTAAATCATCAAATTCATCAGCGTCAATATCGGTAATCTCCGAGTCTGCTTCTGAATCCTCCGCTTCTTCTGTCTGCTGTTCACTGCCAGCGGTTTCTGATTCGGTCACTGCTTCACTCACTGCCACCTCTGTCTGAGTTTCTGTTGCTTTCTCACGCACAATCAGTTTTCGGCTGATTTGGTACTTCGGATGCTCCTGATTTACCGGTTCCACATAATAGACCGCTTTGTAAGTGTCCACATGATCTGTCGTAAAATCTTCATTCTTGTCATTCTTTGCTTCCTCAAATGTGACTTTAACCTTGTTATCATCCTTGATTTCCAGTCCTGTAAGTCTGATTTCACATCAAATACACTGCCTGTTTCAATTTCATAATCTTTGGCAGTCACCACCTCATCTTCATCCAAAAGGTCTTTCACTTCCTCATAAAGTGGAGGTTTTTCCTCTGGCTGGATCTCCGCTGCATATGCCGTCATCGGAGACAGCACTGTACTAAGCATTGTCATGCCTGCCAGCAAGCCAGATACTACTTTTCTAAAATTACCTTTTTTCTTCATGCTAAGGTCCTCTCTTTCATAATATTTGTATTAAAACAGACAGTCCTTAGACTGCCTGCAATACACTACTTATCGTTGTGGAAAAATAAGATTGAACTGTACATTTCCCTCTCCGGGATCGACCATCTCCACAGTTGCTTCATACTGTCTCCCTGTTTTTCTTGATACCAGATCCTTATAATGGATTTTTCCTTTAGACAGGAACTTCTTTGCTGCCACCTTATCCATCTTTTTTCCCTGGCTTGCAAGAAATTTATCATTTTTCCATAAGGTAAAAGCACAGTTCCGATCAGAACAGTAAAAATTTATTTTTCCTTCCCTGACATCTGCTCCACAGCGGGGACATTTGCCAATGACTTCTCCTTTTGCCTTTCCCTGAAACTGATTTTTCTTCTCTTCTGAAATCCCCTGATACCTGGCAACCAGTTCCTGCATCAGCTCTGTAATCCCATTTAGGAATTCATCTGCTGTCTCTGTATTCTGGGCAATATGATTCAATGCCATTTCCCACTCTGCGGTCATCTTCGGAGATTTAATCTCATCCGGTAGAACCGTAATCAGCACATTTCCATCATCTGTCGGCACCAGATTTTTCTTTTCCCTTTTCACAAAGCCAGACTGAATCAGTTTTTCAATGATTGCTGCCCTTGTTGCAGGAGTACCAAGTCCTTTCTTTTCTGTATCTTCGGTCAGCTCTTCATTCCCTGCACGTTCCATCGCAGAAAGCAGGGTATCTTCTGTGTACTGTTTCGGTGGCTGTGTAAAATGCTCCGATACAAAAGAATCACAGGGACCATAATGCTTGCCTGCCCAGATATCCAACTCCGGCTCTTCTTTTTCTGCAATGATTCCAAAGAACTGTTTCAGTTTTTTCTCAATTGTCTTGAACCCTTCCTGTTTTGTTTTCTTTGCATTGAGATAAAACGTATGATAATTGCAGGTAATCTGACATTTATGACTCTCATAAATATAAGGATCTGCAGTTGCTGTCAGAACCCTGGCACTGATCAAATACAAAATCTTGCGGCTTCGTTCTTTCAGTTCACCAATATCTGCTTTGGCTACTTCCATGGTTGGGATAATCGCATGGTGATCGGATACTTTCTTTGAATTTAATACCTTACTCACGTCCGGTTGATATTCCAGACCTTCAGCATAAGGCATTTTCCCAAATAACATCTGAATCAGAGTTTCTGTACTTTCTCCCATCTCATCTGTCAGATACTGGCTGTCTGTTCTCGGATAAGTGACAAGCTTCTGCTCATACATCTCCTGCACAGCATCCAATGTCTGCTGTGCGGTATAGCCAAACATTCTGTTAGCTTCCCTCTGCAGGGTGGTCAGATCATAAAGCTTCGGAGGGCGGACCGTTTTCTCTTTCACATCATCCTTCTCCACTTCGCACATGCGCTCCTGACACTCTGCAGCCACTTTATCTGCATCTTCTTTTTTCTGAAAATTCTCTGTGACCGCATCCATATCGTCAAATTTGATATGAGCCATATAATATTTCTCTTTGGTAAATTCCTTGATCTTCTGATTTCGATCCACGATCATGGCAAGTGTTGGTGTCTGTACTCTTCCAACTTTCAGATTCTGGTTATACAGAACAGAAAAAAGACGGCTCGCATTGATTCCCACCAGCCAGTCAGCCTTTGCCCTGCAAAGAGCTGACTGATAGAGACTGTCATAACACGAACCGTCTTTTAATGACGCAAATCCATCTTTAATTGCCTGTTCTTCCATGGAAGAGATCCAGAGTCGCTTCATCGGCTTTTTACATCCTGCCTGCTCATACACCAGACGGAAGATCAGCTCACCTTCACGTCCTGCATCAGTGGCACAGATCACTTCATCTACTTTGAATCTCTCATAAGTTTCTTTAAGATTCCAAACTGCTTTTTCGTACCTTCCAATACCTTATGTTTCCAACATTCTGCACAATCGGCAGATCATCATATCTCCATTTTTATATTTTTCATCGTATTCCGATGCATCGCATAATCCAACCAGATGTCCTACGCACCAGGAAACGATATAACCGTTTCCCTCCACGTACCATCTTTTCTTGTTCTGGCTCCAAGCACGGAAGCCAGTGCCATCGCAACCGATGGCTTTTCTGCAATCACTAATTTCATTTACTCCTGCTCCTCTTCTTCATCTTCTAGTACCTCATCATTGAAATCTTCATCTTTCAAAACTTCTGTCCCTGCATTTTCCTGTTCTTCCTGCTCATCTGCATCGTCTACTTCCCGTTTTTCTGACTCTGAATCTTCGGATTCATTTTCATCCTCTTCCATCTCATCTTCATCATCATATTCATGTTTCGGTTTGTAGACTTTCAAGTAATAACCACCTGCCGCAGCTCCAACAGCAACCAATCCGATCAGTAGATAAGTCCCTGCCAAACTTTTGTCTTCTGGCATCTGAATTTCATCCTCTACCTTATCTTTCTCATCTGTCTCTGTCGTTTCCGGCTTTTCTTCTTCAGCCTGTTTCTCTGGTTCTGCATAAACAATATCTACTTCCGGAAGTGTCACAGAATCAGAAAGTGTGAAGTTCATCAGGTCTTTCTCACTGACTTCGGTAAGGAAATACACATTATCCTGAGATTTTGAATTGTCGATGATCAGATAAAAAATCTTACCACTCTTAGTTGAAATGGTATAAAACTCTTTTGTGCCTTCCGTAGCTGTTTTGGTAACAGAATCTGCTGTCTCGCCTTCTTTATTAAGCTGTTCCTCAATACCTGTCACTGTCCGATCATCACAGTTCCTTTTGCATCTGTTGGCTCAGAAGCCTGTGCATCCTGCGGAAGTGGTGAAGTCGTTGTTTTCTCAGTCCCAGTTGCATCTGCACTGGTCGTGGTTGCCATCGCACCATTGCTGTCACCTGAAGTTTTCTGTTTCTCTGCCTGCTTCTTTGCCCATTCATAATAAGGATTCTGCAACACATACTTTTCAGAAGTATTTCCGGCACCATCCGTTACCGTGATTTCAATCTGTTTTGTTGTAAAATCTTTCTGTGTCAGTTGCACTCTCAGCATTCCATCCTTCAGATCTGTATAAGTGGTGCCATTAACTGTCACAGAAGTAATGCCGGAAACGGTATCATTTCCCTGAATCGTCAGTACACCATCTGTCAGAGATGCAGAAAGCGTAGGCTTTTCTGTGTCATAACACTTAATAGAGCGATTCTGCTCATAGACCTTCCCCTCACCATCTGTCACACGCACATAGACCGTCTGATTACCAGTAATGGAAATACTTCCATTCCCTGTCACATCCTGCCAGCTTCCGTCTTTCCCAGCTTTCGCTTCAATTTTTGTGATAGAAAATCCTTCTGGCATATGACTGGCATCCACAGTAATTGCGACTGCCGTTTCCCCCTGTCTCCAGCCATCTGGCTTTTCAATCGTAATTGCGGGTGCTGTATTCTCTGCCGCTAACACACTCTGTGTCTGCAACATAGGCGATGTCAAGCAAAGAATCGTTGTTGCCGCAAGCAATCCTTTTTTCACGCTATTTTTAGATTTCTTCTGTTTCATCTTCTCTAAATTCATCATCAGACCTTGTTTCCTCCTTCTGTATTTCTACCCTGCCGGGCAGTTCATTTTTCATTCTCTTTTTGAAAGCTTCCAGCTCTGGAATGCTCATATCCATTGCACGGATAATTTTTACAATTTCCAGATTTTCCGCTTCTGTTTTTGCAATCTCCGCAGCCTTGAAACGCTTTAAATCTGCTTCATATCTGGCTTTGGATGCTTCCATTTTTTCCTTGGCTTTCTCATAATCTGCCGTTGCTTTTTCAAGACTTTTCATCGCTTCTCCTTTCCGGACGGCTGTTACACCGCCCTTTTCCTTACCATCGTCCGATCCATAGAAATGACTCTGCCAGTATGGAGATTGATGGACGTATACTGCACCGGATGCCACAATGGATCATCTGACCATTGCCCACATAGATTCCGATATGCGTTACCGGAACTCCTGCATCGTAAGTACCTGTAAAGAAGATCAGATCTCCTGGCTGTGCTTCTGACTGAGATACCGGCGTACAAATGTCATACAATCCCTGTGCCGTTAATCTTCCTGTATTCCTTACACCTGAATGTGTCAGGCAGTAACTTACGAATCCAGAACAGTCAAATCCACTTGGCGAATATCCACCCCACACATACGGTGTCCCAAGATATCTCGCTGCTTCATTTAACAAACGCTGTGCTGCTTCACTGGTATATTCATTGCCGCCAAATCCTGCCCCTTCTCCTGTTTCCAGATAAAAGATCGGGTTTAACCGCTCTCCATTTTTCAGAAGTTCAATGTGAAGATGGCTTCCTGTAGAATTTCCAGTATTTCCTACAAGCCCTATCTCATCACCTTTCGTGACGGATGCTCCTGCAGATACACTCCGGCTGCTTAAATGTGCATACCGCAGTTCATAGCCTTTACTGTCCTTGATCACAACATAATTGCCATAGCTGTCGTTATAAGCAGAAGTTGTAACCGTTCCGGTCAGCCCTGCCATTACTTTTGTCCCTTCCGGTGCTCCGATATCCATACCATTATGAAGCTGATTTGCTCCTGATATTGGATGAATCCTGTATCCATAATAGCTGGTCACACTGGAATACCAGTTAAAATCAACCGGTGTTGCAAACATCTGCAAGTTGCCTTTTGTATCGTTGTAGGCACTGAACAGTTCTTTCTGGAAAAATCCCAACCTGTCCTGACAGATTGACATCAGGTTTCCACTATTTAAGGTGACATTCAGCACATCTACATCTCTTGTCCTGGTCACTTCCACTTCATTGCTTCCATTATCATCTGCCAGATAACATTCCCATGTTTGATGTCCATGTGCAGATGCTGCCGCATGACTGTCATAATAGACATCAAACTGTACACCGTATCTTGCGAAAGCTCCGGTATCTTCTACAGTATATTCGACACCATTCATAACTACCTTTGTTCCCATTGGTACAAACGGATTGGAAGCATCTACGCTAAGGTATGATTGGCAGTTGGATATGCTCCACTGGCAGTCGGTCCTCCGCTCCAAATACCACAACAAATTGGGCAGTTACAATACCCACTGGTCACAACCTGTCCCAAAGATTCTCCAACTCTTACAGTTGCTGTCTCTGTCACAGTCTCATTGACTGCTTCTGTTTCTAACCGATACTGCAATGCAAAAAGAGCATCCAGTTCTGGCTTTACCTGTTCAAAGGTAATTCTTCATACTTTGCTGACAGATAACTGATCAGGATAAACGGATCATGCTCAATAGGTCCGATGTTATATCGGTATTCCTCATGTCCCGGTTCTTCAGATTCCATGTTGTTGATCCGCTCCTGCAGATTAGCTTCCAGCTGTGTATAATACAATTCCGCTTCCCGGATTGCCTGATCCGATGACAGATAACTGGTCCCTGTGTAAGTGATTACATTTTGTAAAAACACTGCAGAACATGACGTGACATTCGTTATGATCAGAAACATCAATCCGATCAGAACTGCTACACTGATATACACCTTCCGATTTTCTTTAAAGAAGTTGGTGACCTTACCGCCAATCTTCTTAATATAATCAATCGTACCTTTTGTAGCTGTTCCTACTGTCTGTTCACTTCGCTTCGCTTTGGCATAATCCCATTTGATCTGTTGCTTCTGAATCTGTTTTTTCAGCTTCTTCTGCTCCTGATGGGATGCAGCCTGTGCCTGTTTCTCTTCCTGTCTTTCAAGTCTGCTTCTTTTTCTGGATGCCCACTGTTTCCTGCGTCTGGCACTTCTCTGTTCCAGCCGGTAAACACCTTCGCCGCTTTCTTCTAACTTATGGGCACCTTCTACCGCCGCATTATCGTCTTCATTTTTGCTGATCTCACGGTGCAATGCTACGGAAGTTGCACTTCCTGCTTTCTTGACAACAGAAGTTTTTTCTGTTTTCACAGATTCCCCTTCACCAAACTTCAAACGGGATTTTTTCTTTCCAGGAGTTTCTCCTTCATTTGCCTGATAGACCTGTGCTTTCTTGGAATGCTGCTTTGCTTCCTTTTTCTTTCTTGCTTCTTCATAAGAAAACTTTTTGGCTTTTTCTTTCTGTTTCTGATGGCGGAAATTGACTCCATCCGTATCCATCTGGTTCAATTTCTCCATATCTTTGTCATTTTTCACAGAAGCACCAGTTTCCTCATAACGCAAACTTCAAACGTTGTTTTTGTTTTGGCTTTTTGCTGCCACCTGTCTGATTTCTCCGGCTGTTCTCCTCTGTTTTCTGATAGATCAGCACGTTTTTCTTTCAGTCTCCCTGACTGTCCGGCTTCGGATTCTTCTGCAAGTCTGGA
>ENA-OQAA01001640-OQAA01001640.1-human-gut-metagenome-genome-assembly--contig:-NODE-1640-length-10656-cov-2.437933_pt1 | contig 10656 bp, 18 predicted proteins | sample MGYA00242489_ERZ504515 | MGnify/ENA primary metagenome ERZ504515 (study PRJEB26092, sample SAMD00036237) | human gut metagenome | host: Homo sapiens | study: EMG produced TPA metagenomics assembly of...
GCGTCGGGGACGCTGCGGTCCACCACGATTATTCTTTCTGATTTATTCCAAGATTCTTTTCCGGCACCGGGGTCCTCTCCCCTGCCCCAATTCCTAATTCCTCATTCCTAATTTCTAATTGAAAAACTCCTACCTCCTACCTCCTACTTCCTAACTGATTTACAGGTGTGCGTCCCACTTGCCGCAGAAGGCATCCACGGGGCTGTGGCCCTTGAAGGTGCTGCGGCCGGTGAGTTTTTCTATCAATGGTGCAGGCAGTGGTCGTTGTTGCTGTAGCAGTTGATATAGGTCTTGACGCGCGGGAAATCCTGCAAATGGTAAGGGTTTTCCAGCGAGACAAACACAGTGGGAATATCATTCATATAATGCCCGCAGTCCGCGCCCATGGCTGCTTCCATTCAATGCGCACCACGGTCTGATTGCTCTTGGTGGAAAGGTTCGCCACGTATAAAATCAGGTCGTAATTGTTCACGACTTCTTCGTACTTGGTGGTAAAGCCTTCACCATAAGGCTGGGGCACAAAATCGTCGATCTCAAAGCCTTCTTTTTCCAGCATGGCGCGCAGCTTGGCGCAGGCCGGGGCAACCTTATAGTTGCCCTCACCGCCCGCTGCGGGCTCGATGGTATAGAACAGGATCTTCTTGTAGCGTTCTGGGATGATGGGCAGCACACCAGGCTGCTCTTTAACCAGAGTGATGGCCTTGTCGGCACATTCCTCGGCCCACTGCTGGTGCTTGGCGCAGCGACAATGGTTTTGGCTTTTTCCACATCCAGCTCCGGAGCGCCGCGGTGCAGGCCCAGGGCAGCCTTGGTGGCCAGGATGCGGGTCACAGCTTCATCCAGGCGTTCGGGGGTGATGATTCCATCCTTGATGCCCTGCAGCATAAAGCCATAGTCTTCTTCCAGGTTGCGGGCAAACAGGAACATATCGGCACCGCGGGCAATGCTTTCGGGCACAGCGCGGCGGCGGCTCATGGCCAGGGTGTAGCCCGCCATCGTGGTGGCATCGGTGCAGATCAGGCCGTTGAAGCCCAGCTCCCCGCGCAGCAGGCCCTGCATCAGCTCACGGCTCAGGGTGCCGGGCATGATATCCTCATCCTTGATGCCGGGGTTCAGGCGACGGGTCCAGGCGGGCTGCATGATATGGCCCACCATGGCGGTCAGGCACCGGCTTCAATCCCGGCTTTGTAGGCTGCGCCATAGGTGTTCATCCAGGTATCGCAATCCATACTGTTGATAGAAGTGACCAGATGCTGGTCGCGCTCGTCCTGGGCCGTCACCGGGGAAGTGCGTTGATGGAAGCGGCAAGGCCCATCTTCTGTACTTCTTCCACATAAGCACGGCCCATGCGGCGCACCCGCTCCGGGTCGCTGCCAAAGGTACGGGTGTTGGTGATGGGGTTGCGGTAGTTCGTGTCAATATCAATAATGGGAGCAAAAGCCCAGTTTGCGCCAACGGCGCTGGCTTCGGCGGCACAGGCATGGGCCATCTTGGTGGCCATGCCGATATCATCCGTTGCGGCAATTTCCATCGGTGCACCGACTAGCGTACCCTCGGTCACGATGCCGTTGCCGCCTTTTTCCAAGTTGGCGGCGATCAATGGTGGCACCTTGCTGCGGCTATAAATGTTCTGGGTGGCGGCGATGGCGCGCTCGGTGGGCACCACTCGGTACATACATCCGCCCGGTTTGAGGATATTGAACACATACTCAAACTCCTCGGGCTTACATTCCTTGAACAGCACACAGAACAGCTGGCCAGCCTTTTCTTCGGTGGTCATGCCGGCCAGGGTAGTGTTCACCCATTCAATATCTTCCGGTTTGAGGTAAAATGGTTTCGCAGCCAGGTCGATCATAATTCTCTCCCTCTCTCAAATAGTATCGTCATCGTTCACAAACAGTTCGGTCAGGGGGTCGGTGGCAGGCCGTCTTTTTCGTGCTTACGCTTGCCGAAGTAGACGAACGCGCCCACGCACGCCCCGCCGGCCAACAGGCCCAGCACGGGCAGAATTGCTTGGAGTACAGTCATTTATTCCGCCTTCTTCCGGTACTGCTTCAGGCCGTAACGGCGGTACATCTCTTCGGGGGCATCGTTCTCTTCAAACGCAGCGGTCATGGCGGTCAGCAGACGGTCAGACTGTTCAGCATCCTCCAGCACATGCTCCTGATGGGGGTCGTTCTGCAGATCAAACAGCATATCGCTGCCTTTCAGGGTGTGCAGGAAACGCGGGTTGGGCCGTGCCTCGATCTTCATCACCGGGGTACCCTTGGTGTAGCTGAAACCCGGTGCCATGGTGGCGGTGCGCATCTCTTCCACACTGAACATAGCGCGCATGTGGGTGGGCATTTGGGTATATTCGTAAGTCTTTTTCGTCAAAGTCCTTCACATCGCGCAGCAGGGTGTAGCGGCCATCGGTAATGCCAACGGGCATGCTGTGGTAGCCAAACAGCGCGTATTCCCGCACGGGGGTATCATCGGCCAGGGTCTGGGTCAGCGGGCGGCCTAGCATGTCGCGGGGATCTCGATGCCAAAGTAATCCAGCACGGTAGGGGCCAAATCAATGGTCTGCACCAGCGCGGGGCTGTGTACGCCCTTGCGACCGGAGCGCGGATCCCAGATGAACAGCGGCGTGTGGACCAGTTCCTCATAGTTGGGGCTGCCGCCCTTGCCCCAGTAGCCGTGCTCGCTGAGGAAGAAGCCGTGGTCAGTGTTGACGATGAGCATGGTATCTTTCCATAGATCCAGCTCATCCATCAGATCCAGCACGCGGCCCAGCTGGCGGTCGCAGAAGCGAACGGAGGCTTCATACTTGGTGCGTATTGCTTCAATCTCTTCGGGGCCTTCGGTCACATCTGCATACGGCGGCCAATCGGGCTGGGTAGCACAGTCGGGGTCAAAGTGGGAGATTGGAGAAGTAACGGTTCGTGCGGGTCAAACGTTTCGATCTGCAGGAACCAGTTATCGTACCGGCCATTGCGGTTGAGAAAGTCGATGCCGTCCTCAAACGTCTTGCTCATCGGGAAGTCATCTTCACTATGCAGGCGCTCGCGGTTGTGCATGTTCTGCCAGCCGCCATGGCGGCGCATTTCACGCAGCGTGCCGGTTGCTCCTTCAGGGCTGAGCTGGTTGGGTGCAAACTCGGTGGGGGTGGGGGCCAGATCGGCCACCCAGTTATCACTTTCCTGGCCACGGTAGCAGCTCCAGCTGGAATAACGGCTGTGGTAGGTGCAGCCGCCATCCTCGACATAATGGTAATGGTCGGTAGCAAGGCGGCTGTGGATGCCGTGCTTTTTCAGGATTTCCGGCATGGAATCATCATACGGTTCCATGGGCCCCAGCTGCGGTGCAGGAAGTTATAGCGGCCGGTGTGCAGCTCTCTGCGGGCAGGCATGCAGGGCAGACTGCCACATAGCTTTTGTCAAAGCAGACGGTATGGGCTGCCAGACGCTCAAAGTTGGGGGCCGGGATGGGGCCGCCGTACACGCTCAGCAGATCCCGGCGCAGGGAGTCATACATGACCATCAATGCTTTCATGGTTGGTTCTCCTTATCTATTACAGATCAATGGCGGAAGCTGTAGGGACGCATGCGGTTCAGCACTTCCGGGTGTTCGTTGATGACGTTGTGCAACTCCTGGGGGTCGGTTTCCAGGTCATACAGCTCATCAGTGTCATTATAGCTGCGGATCCACTTGTAGCGGCCGTCAAACAGCATGGTGCAATTGTGCAGTTCGCTGCGCTGCACGGGGCGCAGGGGTTCGGTGCTGCCGTTCAGCACCGGCACCAGAGAAACCGCGTCCATCTCGCGGCGGTTCCAATCCGCACCGGCCAGTTCCAGACAGGTGGGAGCCAGGTCCATCAATTCAGCCAGGGCATCACTGTCCCGCCGCTGGGTCATACCCGGCAGGTGGACCAACAGGGGGATGCGCAGGCAGCCTTCGTACATGCAGCTCTTTTCCAATAGGCCGTGGTCGCCCAGCAGCTCGCCGTGGTCGGCGCAGAAGATGACGACCGTATCATCTTGTGGCCGGAGGTTTCCAGCCAGTCCAGCAGTTTGCCGATCCACCGGTCGATGACCCGCACGCTGCCGGCGTAGCAACGTTTGACCTGCTGCAGATCAGCTTGGGTCATGCCGCCGGTCTGCTGGGCCGCGCGCCGGCGGATCCAGGCGGGCTTGCCTTCCATATCATTGGGGATGGGATCCGGCCACAGGGTATCGCCCACAGCGTCATAATCCTCCTTCGGGGGATCCCAGGGGTTGTGCGGCCCGGCAAAGCTGACGGTCAGGTGCCAAGGGGCACCGGTGTTATCGTGTTCGTTCAGCCATTCCAGGGATTTTTCACCAATGAAGGTATCCAGGAACACCTCATCCGGCAGCACGCTGGGCTGGGCGTAATAGCGGGGCTTCTGGCGCATATAGCTGCGGTAATCTTTTTCCAGGGTGCGCATCAGCTCCGGGTCTTTATCCATCAGGTATTTCTGATAGGGACCCATGGGATAGATGCTGCCGTCCGGTTGGTACCGTACCAGGCGCTGTTCATTTTGCCCTCGGTTTCCACCGGTCGGTAAAGCCGTAATGGTACATGCTGGCAGATCGCCCTTTACGCCGCAGTATGTATCGCGCTTATGCAGGTCAGTCTTGCCCACAATGCCAACACGGTAGCCGCTGTCCCGCAGGGCCTGATAGAAAGTAGGCTGCTCCGGCGGCAGCACCGCATCATGGATGGGCACGCCGCAGCGGCTGGGATAACGCCCCGTTGCCAGTGATGCCCGGCTGGGCGTGCAGAGCGGCTGGTGCAGGATGCACGGGTAAACAGCACGCTTTCGTCCATCAGGCGGCGCAGGTTAGGGGTCTGGATGCCATCCCCCATCCCCTCCAGCGTTGCCGTGCGGATCTGGTCGGCCATTAAAAACAAAAAGTTGTAATGTTTCATAGAGCACCTCTGGGGGTAGGCAGGAGTTTGTTTCAATGAGAAATTAGAAATTGGAGGTTGTTTTGGAGGTTGTCTTGTCCCGCCTTAAATTACTCATTGCTAATTTCTAATTCCTAATTTTCTTCCCCTCCTACTTCCTCCCTCCTAACTAAAAAATGAGGCGCGGGCCTTTTTTGACCCGCGCCGCTGATGTTTGGTTATGCCGCAACGGCGCGCTGTGCGCGGGTCTTACGAGCCAATGCGATGCGTGCATGCTTTGCTTTGATGTGGTCGAACTTGTCTTCGTTCATACGGTAGATCATAAAAATCAGCCATACGCTGTACTTGATGCAGGTCTGCATATAATCGCTGACGCCGATGGCAGTGAACTTTGCCAGGCCAAGGATCAGGAACTGTACGCTCAGGGAGCCAGCCAGGATGCCAACCACCGGTTGGATTTTTTAGCCAGCCAAACGCCGACTGCATGGGGAACATGTTGGCGAACACGGTGCTGTTGGAGTTCATGCCCAGCACAGGGACCAGGCTGCTTTTGTAGGCGGTGTCAAACACACCGGCGATGGCAACCAGCGCACCGGCTGCAACGTAGCACAGGAAAGCGTTCTTGTAGATGTTGATGCCTGCATCGTGGGCCAGCTTCTGGTTGCCCTGGATGGCGCGGCGATTGTAACCAAAGCCGCTGTACTGGAACAGGTAGGTCATAACCAGCATGACCAGCAGGGTAACAACGATGATGAAGCCCCAGTTGGACAGGATGGAAACACCCGGCTTACCAAACAGGTTCAGGCCCTGCTGGTTGTACATGCTGAAAGAGATGCACTCGTAAACCAGCGAGATGCCAAGGCCGAGAACCATGGGCAAGATGCGCATGTTGATGAACAGGAAGCCAACGAAACCGCCGGCCAGCATGCCGAATACCATGCTGAAAACCAGAACGCCAACACCGCCAAGGTTCAGGGACAGCGCGATGTTACCGCCAATGATACAGGCCAGGTACATCTGGGAGCCGGTGGAAGTATCCATACGGCCAACGGGAAGGTTGCAGTTTAGGCCCAGCGCAAAGCAGAAGGACGTGACCAGGTTGCGCATCAGGGTGGTGTAGTCTACCGTGGAATTCAGGGTGTGCACGCCGCAGAAGGCGAGGTTCAGCAGCTCCATGATAAGCCACACCGCTGCCGGAATTGCCACAGTAAATGCAGCGTTCATGAGCAGAACGTGTTTTTTCTTAAAGGATTGCCAGTTGCTCATTGTTTTTCTCTCCTTATCCGTTCAGGCGTGCCGCCGCAGACCTTTTGCGGGGATCAGCCATCATCTCTTTAATCTTTTCATAGCTCAGGCTCTGCATGATGGCATTGATGTCATCAGAAGTAACGTCAGGGTTGACGGTAACGAGCATCTGATCAACGAAGTCCTTGTTGGCAATCCAGTTGCCGGTTTCTTTTGCATCCCAGCCGGACATTTCAGTCAGCTGCTCAGCGCTGGTGATGGGGATGAAGTTGAAGGTGAAGTAAACGGGCAGGCCGTCTTCGCCGCGGCAGGCGCGGCACTCCGCACCGGAAACCAGTGCGTTGTAGGTAGCGGCAAACATAGCTGCGGTCTGGGTAGAAACAGCCTTGATAGCAACCAGTCAACGCTGGAGTTGCCGGAAGAGTCTTTGGTGTTGAATGCGGTTTCCAGGGTGGTGCCCAGGGCGCCAACGCTGGCAACCTTGATGTTGATGCCGAAGCTCTTTTCCACTTCGTCAACCACGGTAGCGCTCTGGTTGTAGGTCTGGCCGGAGCTCATGAACATCTTGTAGTTGCCGGTCTGCAGCAGGGTGGAGATGCCGGGCAGCCAGGTATCCTTGTTGGGGGAGCCGGGGTACAGGGTGATCAGGATGTTTTTATCGTTCTCGACATTGGTGGTTTCGCTGGAAGCGATCAGGTCATCGATGCTCTTGGTATAGGTGATGCCGTACTTCTGCTGCAGACCTTCCAGGATAGCGCGGGTGATCTCAACGTGCTGGGTGTTGCCCTGGGCAGCCAGGCTGGTGGAAATCAGGAAGCCTTCGCTGCCGTCCTCGCTGGCATTCTCCTCCAGCCAGTCTCCAAACAGGGAACCGACCTGTGCGTTGTTAGCGCCGATGCAACCTGCAAAGTTGGTATAATCAGTTGTGAGCAGCTCCGGATGCTGGGTGTAGTTGCCGTTGATGGTGTAAACCAGGCCGTTATCCATGCAGAGCTGAGCCATCTGACCGGAGACAGACTTCATATCGATGATGGCGTCTGCGCCGGAGTCGATGCAGTTTTCAATAAAGGTCTTGGTGGCTGCATCGTCCTTCAGGGTCTCGGAGAAGATAAACTTGACGTTGTAGGTGGGGGCGATGAAATCTTCCAGGTAAGCGCGGCGGGTGGTAACTTCGTCGTTGGCCTGGGCTTCGGCAATGCCGATAACGTACTGCTTGGTAGCAGCCGGTGTAGCGGAGTCAGAAGCGGTGGAGGCAGCAGCGCTGTCACTGCCGGTAGCGGCGGCGGTGGAAGCTGCAGTGGAGGAAGCGGAGCTGCCGCAGGCGGTCAGCATGCCGCCAACCAGCATCAGCGAAAGCGCGGACTGGAACAGTTTGCTCTTTTTCATGGTGTTTTCTCCTTTGAATTTGTTTTTCATGTGTGTTCAAGGTGCCAGGCACCCGATATACAATTTTGCAGTGGGGAATCAGAACTGCACGCGGGAAGGCAGCAGATTCTGGCGTTCGCTGTTCATCCAGACCAGCAGCAGGAAGATCACGCCGCGGATGCCCTGGATGAATGCACTGGAAACACCGACCATCAGCAGGCCCTTGTTCAGGGCTGCAACGGTCAAAGCGCCCAGCAGGCCAGCGTAAGCATTGGAGCGGGAACCGCCGAAAATGGACATGCCGCCAGAACGGTTGCAGCATAACATCCATGCCAAGCACTGCCAGTCTCAACGCTGACTGCGGAAACATCGATCACACTAAACACGGCGGCCAGGCCAACGCCAACGCCGGTCATCAGGAAACTGATGTAGGTTGCACGAGAGTTGGAGATGCCGGTCTGTGCGGCGCAGTTTTCGTTGCCGCCCAGGAACCGCAACTCACGGCCAATGCGGGTAAAGTGGTAAATGACCACGCAGAAGATAAAGTACCCGAAGAATGCAACGTAACGGAAGCCGCCGTCTTCCAGCATAGCGGCAACGCTCATATCAAGGTCGATCTTGCCGCTGCCGCCGATCAGCAGGGTGCTGATTGCGCCGTAAATCTGGGTAACCACGATGCAACGGTGATGGTTTTGATGTTGCACACAACGGACATCGTGCAGTTGAACGCCATCAGGCCCAGGGCCACGGCTACCGTTGCCAAAATCATGACAACAACGGACTGTGTTACGTTATAAGCCTTAACGCCCAGTGTGGCGGCAAGGCCAAGCACCGCACCGATGGAGATATCCAGGTTGCCGTTGGAGTAGATAAAGGCAACGCCCGTTGCGCAGGTACCAATGATGATGGCCTGGCTCAGGATGCCTTTCATGACGGAAAGTTTGAAGAACCGTCCCGCCGTTGCAACGCCGAAGATCAGGATCATGACCGCCAGCATTACAATGGGGAACAGCATGAGGAAGTAGCGGTTATCCCGGATGATGTTGAGTTTGTCTTTCCAGGAAAGGTGCAGATCCTCTTTGGTCATTTTGGTCTGTTTTGTTGCTTCCATGGCTGCTGCCTCCTTCCGTTAAATCATCCGCTCGATCAGTTCGCGGTCATTATAGCCGTCCTTGCGGTAAAACTCGCCGGAAACGCACCGTCGCGCATGATCAGCAGGCGGTCGCACATGCCCATCAGTTCGGGCAGCTCTTCAGAAATCATGATGATAGATTTGCCCTGCTTCTTCATATCGTAAATCAGCTGGTACATAGCGGCTTTAACGCCGATGTCAACGCCGCGGGTGGGGCAGTCCAGAATCAGAACGTCTGCATCGTCAGCGCACCATTTGCCGAAGACGACTTCTGCTTGTTGCCGCCGGAAAGTGCGCGCACCGGCTGGTAAGCATTCTGGCACTTGATCTGCAGCGCCTTGATCTGCTTGTCCACGTTAGGCTTTTTCTTTCCAGGGCAGGATGAAGGGGCCGATGTTGTTTTTGTCATAACCGGTAGAGGCGATATTGGCAAAAATCGAAGCGTTCAGTTCCAAGCTTTCGGTGTCGCGGTTCTTAGAAACGTAACCCATGCTGTTGCGGAAAGCAACCTGTGCGTTCTTGATCTTCACGCCGGTCTTGGGCAGCACCACTTCGCCGTCTACGATCTCGTCCAGGCCGTACAGTGCCCGGCCCAGGGTGTGCATGCCACAGTCAGACAGACCACCGATGCCCAAGATCTCCTGCTTGTGCAGCTCCAAATCGAAGCAGAGCAGACTTTCCATGGTGGTGATGCAGTCGGCTTTCAGCACAACTTCATCACTGTAGCCATCATTGTCCACGCGGTAGTAGTGGCCTTTGATCTCACGGCCGACCATCTTCTGTTTGATATCGTCGGGATCAAAGTTTTCTTTTTCAATGTTGTCAATGATCACGCCGTCGCGCAGAACCGTCAGGGTGCTGCATTGTTCCATCATTTCGTTCAGGTCGTGGCTGATGATCATAACCGCCTTGCCGGCATCGGCCATCTCGTGCATGATGCGGTAGATGATGTCACGGCCGCTCTGGGAAAGTGCGGTGGTGGTTTCGTCCACGATCAGCAGTTCGGGGTCGTTGTACATGCACTTGGCGATCTCGATGAGCTTGCGTTCCTGCATGTCATAGTGGCGGGCGGGCAGCGCAGGTTGATGTTGGTTACGCCGATCTTTTCCAGTGCCTTGCGGGCTTCAGAGATCATGGCCACCTTGTTGATGATGGGGCCCTTTTTGAACTTATCATAGTTGCCAAGGAAAATATTCTCAGCTACTGAGATGTTTGCAATCGTGCCTGCCTCCTGCACAATCATGCCGATACCGGCTTTCTGCGCTTCCAGCATGGTAGCGGGTTTCCACGGTTTGCCCTTGTAGAACATCTCGCCGCTGCTGGCCGGCTGCATACCTGCAATGATGGAAGATACTGTTGATTTACCAGAACCGTTCTCACCGATCAGGCCGCGAATTTCACCGGTTTTGACAACAAAATCCACATGGGACAGTGCGATCGTCACGCCGAAGTTTTTGCAAAGGTCTTTTACTTCGACCAAGGTCTCGCCTTTCTGTGCCATACCGTCCTCCTCCTTTTCAGAGCTTCCTTTTATCCGGCGTCCCTTACGCCGTTCTTTGTATATATTATAAAAAAAATCCCGATACCCCCTCCACCAATTTTGCGAGCGGTAATATCGAAAATGCGACATGATACGTTATCGGTTTTTTGATATAGCGAAAAGAGAAAACCGTTAGGAGGGAGGAGTTGGACGCGTAGAAGTATACGCGGCAGAATTTGAGCATAAAGATATATAATATATAAAATAGGTAGGCACTGGGTTTTAGCTCTTGTTATAAGTGGGCACCGTTTTCCCTTTCTACTACCCGTGTATTGAATCGTAACAAACCTAATATCTCCGAGCGGCGCTCCGCGCCGCGATCCACCGCCATTATTCTTTTTTCTTTAGGCAACACCGCACAATTCCCGCCTTGCGGCTTAAGCACCGCTCCGGCAGCTGCGGCACGGCATCTGCGTTGCCAAAATGCTCGATAATGTCGGGTTGCGGTACCCGCATCGTGCTT
>ENA-OQAA01001641-OQAA01001641.1-human-gut-metagenome-genome-assembly--contig:-NODE-1641-length-10652-cov-1.404656_pt1 | contig 10652 bp, 15 predicted proteins | sample MGYA00242489_ERZ504515 | MGnify/ENA primary metagenome ERZ504515 (study PRJEB26092, sample SAMD00036237) | human gut metagenome | host: Homo sapiens | study: EMG produced TPA metagenomics assembly of...
TTTACAACCTTATATTTCTTCCATTTGACAAACGATGTTTCGGGCATGTCCACATATGTGGTTCAGGAGCTTCACATTAGTAAAGCAGCATACCCACAATTGTGAAGCACATAAACCACAGCTGTAGGCACACAAAAGTAAAGCATCCGAAGCTAAAGAAAGTACTATGTAAGAGCTAGTTAAAGAGTATGTAAAGCAGAAAGAAGCGTAAAGTAAAAAGACATGCAAAGTGGAAGGGGCATGCAAAATACATGGGCAACTATAATTACAAAACGGCACTTCAAAGTCGATGCTTAATTATTGATTATCAGAAAAGTACAAGAACTCCGTTTTCTGTCAGCAAGAAGTTAAGAGTTTGTCGACAAGGAGTTAACTTCTTGTTCACAAACTCTTAACTTCCTGTAAGCAGAGAATATAAGATTTTTCCATTACTTTACAAAAAGAGAGACGAATTCTATTTTTTTCCATTTTGAGGGAAAGTTGACTGGTTTCCGTCCTTTCTGGTGTAATAATGAAATAGGTCCGCTTTATCTGCGTAGTCCGCGTACCTATTTATACCACGGTGAACTAAAGTTATCAGCATCAATGGCTGCAAACCTTCGTTATATCCACCGTAAATCCATCGTCAGCAGGCATAAACTTACCTTTCGCTTTCAGAAACTCTATCAATTTATCCGCATCCATATCTTCTGCCGAGCAAGTATAGAAATGTTGATGCTCACCGAATTTCTGGATGATTGCCTCTTTTAATGATGATTCCGAGTAACTGTTGCCTTCCATCATGTGAAGGACTTCATGAGCATGTAATTGTTCCATAATCTATTTTTTCTGCAAAGATAGCACGAAACACGGATTGGAGTTGTAACATATGTGACACGAACCTATAAAAATAAAGAAGCAAAGTTAAAAGCTCTTTTTTACCTCCTGATATACGTTTCGGGAAGTTTCTCCGTTATAGAAAAGGTATGAGACATTTTTGGTTACTGACAGCTCTTATAATACTATTCTCCACTCCCGCCCTTGCCCAGAAAACAGTCAAGATAGGCGGAACGGTTACGGATGAAAATGGCAATCCGATTGAATTGGCAACAATACGATTGGAAGGGACGGCTATAGGCACAGTCAGCAACCTGAAAGGGAGATATTCACTGAAATTCGAAAGCCGGGACAGCGTAACAGTCATCTTCTCCATGCTGGGATACCAAACCCGCAAACGAAAATTAGTACGTCCGCAGGGAAATATCAGTCTGAACATAACCTTGCCCCCGATGAACTTTGAACTGGGTGAAGTGAGCGTAACAGAGCGTCGCCGGCAAACCGGAACCATCCAACAGATAGAAACCAAGCAAAACCGCCTGGCCCCCGACGCTTCGGGCGGAAGCATAGAAGCCGTGATAGCCACGCAGGCCGGAGTAAGTAGCAACAATGAGCTCAGCTCGCAATACAACGTACGCGGCGGTAGTTTCGACGAGAACATGGTGTACGTCAACGGCATTGAAATATACCGTCCCTTGCTGATCCGTTCCGGGCAACAGGAAGGATTGAGTTTCATCAATCCCGATATGGTGCAATCCGTCGGCTTCTCCACGGGAGGCTATGGGGCCAAGTACGGGGATAAGATGTCATCCGTGCTGGACATCACTTACAAGAAACCCGAACGGCTGGAAGGAAGTGCCTCCGTCAGCCTGTTGGGAGCCTCGGCATACGTAGGAATTGCCACCAAGAAGCTAACCTGGACAAACGGCATCCGTTATAAAACCAACCAATATCTGCTCGGTACGCTGGATACAAAAGGAGAATACGACCCGCGTTATATCGACTATCAGACTTATCTGAACTGGACACCTTCGAAGCGTTGGGAAGTAGGTGTCATCGGCAATATTTCAGAAAACCGCTATAACTTCCAGCCGGAAGACCGCTACACCCGCTTCGGCACTCTCAACAATGTACGTGAGTTTAAAGTCTATTTTGAAGGACAGGAGAAAGATTTGTTCCGCACCTGTTCGGAACCGCCTACGCCACCTACCGGCTGAACGAACAGAGCAGTCTGACCCTGCAAGCCTCCGCCTTCCACACAAAAGAACAGGAAACGTACGACATCACCGGGCAATACTGGCTGAACTCCCTGGACAGCGGAACGCAAGTAGACGGCACTACCAACGAAGAGGAAACTTCCGAAACCATCGGCGTGGGAACTTACATGGAACATGCCCGCAATTACCTTACCGCAGAAGTACAAAGTTATTCCATCACAGGCCGCCACCGACTGAAAAGCCACTCCCTGCAATGGGGTGCGGAGTTCAAACGGGAGCGCATCAAAGACCGGATGCGCGAATGGGAAATGCGCGACTCTGCCGGATACTCCATGCCACAAACTTCCGAAGGACCAGAACTCTTCTACACCCTCCGTTCGCGCAACGAAACGGACAGCAAACGATACGGATTTTACCTGCAAGATACATACCGCTTCCGCTCCACCGCCGGACTATTCACCCTGACTGCGGCATACGAGGCAGTTACTGGGACTGGAACAAAGAATTCATTTTCAGCCCGCGTGCCTCCCTGGCTCTGATTCCGGCATTCAATGAGAAATTCACCCTGAGAGTAGCTGCCGGAGTCTATTACCAGGCACCATTCTATAAAGAATTCCGGGATACCACCCAGGTGGACGGGATAGCTACCGTATCTCTGAACCGTGACATCCGTTCGCAACGCTCCCTGCACTTCGTGGCAGGTGGCGACTATAATTTCCGTGCCATGGACGCCCGTTCCGCTTCTCCATGGAAGTGTATTACAAAGCATTGAGCAATCTCATCCCTTATAATATAGATAATGTACGGATTAGTTATTACGGACGCAACCTTTCCAAAGGTTACGCCACCGGTATCGACATGAAACTGTTCGGTGAATTTGTTCCCGGAACAGACTCTTGGCTGAGCTTCTCTCTGATGAAAACCGAAGAGAAAATAAACGGACAATGGCTCCCCCGTCCCACCGATCAGCGCTACCGTCTTTCGCTCTATTTTACGGACTATTTTCCCGGTAGCCGCAAGTGGAAAATGAACTTGAAAGGTACACTTGCCGGAGGTCTTCCCTTCGGCCCTCCACATAGCGGACGCGAGGCTGCCGTGTTCCGTACATCCTCTTACCGACGTGTGGATATAGGTATGTCCCGCTGTATTATCGACCGCAGTGAACGCGAAAATCAGCGCGGCATCCGCAGCCTTTGGTTGGGGGTGGATATTTTCAATTTGCTAAATATCAGCAACGTCAACTCCTATTATTGGGTAACAGACACCCGAAATAATCAGTTTGCAGTACCCAATTACCTGACATCTCGTCAGATTAACGTCCGCCTGTTGCTCGACTTCTGAACAGAAGTCTAAAAAAAACTTTCTAAACTTCAAATATCCAATAATTAATTGACGAAAAATTTCTCTATTAAGGAAGAAATCTCTTTCTTTGTGCTGTTTTATGCCTTTGATTAAGACATTATACCAACATTAATAAATATAGTTATGAAGATTTCACACATTGAGCATCTGGGCATTGCTGTTAAGAGCATTGAAGAAGCCCTGCCGTATTACGAGAACGTATTAGGTCTGAAGTGCTACAACATCGAAACTGTAGAAGACCAGAAAGTAAAAACCGCTTTCCTGAAAGTTGGTGACACTAAAATCGAACTTCTCGAACCGACTCTCCCGAAAGTACTATTGCTAAGTTCATCGAAAACAAAGGTGCAGGCGTTCATCACGTGGCATTTGCTATCGAGGATGGTGTAGCAAACGCATTAGCTGAAGTAGAAGCTGCAGGCGTTCGCTTAATCGACAAGGCTCCGCGCAAAGGTGCTGAAGGTCTGAACATTGCTTTCTTACACCCGAAATCAACACTGGGCGTATTGACAGAACTTTGCGAAAAGCCAGAATAATATGCTTTAATTACGAATTTAGGAATGACGAATTACTTATTTTACAGGCAGTTCGTCATTTGTAATTCATAATTCACAATAAAAAAATAGTATTAACCCATTATATTTAATTAAAATGAGTAATCAACTTGAAAAGATTAAAGAGCTTATAGATCGCCGCGCAGCTGCACGTCCTGGGTGGTGGTGAAAAAGCGATTGCCAAACAGCATGAGAAAGGTAAATATACAGCTCGTGAGCGCATAGCCATGCTTCTCGACGAAGGTAGTTTCGAAGAAATGGATATGTTTGTAGAGCACAGATGTACCAACTTCGGTATGGAAAAGAAACACTATCCCGGTGATGGTGTTGTGACCGGTTGTGTACTATCGACGGTCGTTTGGTTTATCTGTTCGCACAGGACTTTACAGTTTCTGCCGGTTCTTTGTCTGAAACGATGTCTCTGAAGATCTGTAAGATTATGGATCAGGCTATGAAAATGGGTGCTCCTTGTATCGGTATCAACGACTCGGGTGGTGCACGTATCCAGGAAGGTATCAACGCTTTGGCTGGTTATGCTGAAATCTTCCAGCGCAATATCCTGGCATCAGGTGTTATCCCGCAAATTTCAGGTATCTTCGGTCCTTGTGCCGGTGGTGCTGTTTACTCTCCTGCACTGACTGACTTCACGTTGATGATGGAAGGTACTTCTTATATGTTCCTTACCGGTCCGAAGGTAGTTAAGACTGTAACGGGTGAAGACGTAACTCAGGAAATCTGGGTGGCGCAAGTGTTCACTCTACCAAATCAGGTGTAACTCACTTCACTGCCAAGACTGAAGAAGAAGGTTTGGCTTTGTTGCGTAAGCTGTTGAGCTACATTCCCCAGAACAACCTGGAAGAAGCTCCTTACGTAGATTGCACCGATCCTATCGACCGTCTGGAAGATCTCTGAATGAAATCATCCCCGATAGCCCGAACAAGCCGTATGATATGTACGAAGTAATTGCTGCTATCGTTGACAACGGTGAGTTCCTCGAAGTTCAGAAAGATTACTCAAAGAATATCATTATCGGTTTCGCACGTTTCAACGGACAGTCCGTAGGTATCGTTGCCAACCAGCCGAAGTATCTGGCAGGTGTGCTCGATAGCAACGCATCTCGTAAGGGTGGCCGCTTCGTTCGTTTCTGCGATGCTTTCAATATTCCTATCGTTTCATTGGTAGACGTTCCGGGATTCCTTCCGGGAACAGGCCAGGAATACAATGGTGTAATTCTGCATGGCGCTAAGTTGCTGTATGCTTACGGTGAGGCTACTGTACCTAAGGTAACAGTAACATTGCGTAAGTCTTACGGTGGTTCACACATCGTAATGAGCTGTAAGCAACTCCGCGGTGACATGAACTACGCATGGCCTACTGCTGAAATCGCCGTAATGGGTGGTGCCGGTGCCGTTGAGGTATTGTATGCCCGCGAAGCTAAGGAACAGGAAAATCCTGCTCAATTCCTGGCAGAAAAAGAAGCTGAATACACCAAGCTGTTTGCTAATCCTTACAATGCAGCTAAGTATGGTTACATCGATGATGTGATTGAAACCGCGTAACACACGTTTCCGCATTATCCGTCGCTTTGCAACAGTTGCAGACTAAAGAAATTAATCCAACCCAGCTAAGTAAGCATGGTAATATTCCTTTGTAATCAGGCTTTTAACACTAAAAACAAGAACGATTATGAATAAAACAAAAATCGGAATATTCTTTACCTTGCTGCTGGTGTTAGGTGTATGCTCTTCCTGCGGAGAGAAGAAATCGAACAATAAGCTGGTGCTGAATGAAGTGCTGATTACCAACGAAGGTAATTATCAGGACGATTACGGCCTGCACAGCGCATGGATTGAAATATTCAACAGATCATACGGCAGCGCCGACCTGGCAGGCTGTTATCTGAAATTTAAAAATGGTCGAGATAGTGCCAGCTATTTTATCCCCAAAGGTGATATTCTGACTTTGGTGAAACCTCGTCAGCATGCATTATTCTGGGCCGATGGAGAAGCAAGACGTGGTACATTCCACACAAACTTCACCTTGAATCCGGATGACACAAACTGGATTGGCTTATATGATTCAGGACGCAATTTATTGGATTCGATAGTCATACCGGCAGGCGTATTACAAGCTAACCAATCTTATGCACGCATAAGTGATGCGGCCGAAAAATGGGAAGTTAAAGACGGTAAGTGCAGAGAAATACGTAACTCCGAGTACCAACAACAAAACTATCGACAGCAATGCTAAGATGGAGAAATTCGAAGAGCATGATAGCGACGGTATCGGTATGTCTATTTCTGCCATGAGTGTAGTATTCTGCGGTTTGATTCTGCTTTTCATTGCTTTCAAGATTGTTGGCAGGGTATCTGTAAGCCTCAGTAAGCGTAATGCAATGAAGGCTAAAGGTATTACTGACAAACAGGAAGCTAAAGAAAAGAAACTGGGCGAAGCTCCGGGAGAAATATTTGCTGCTATTGCCATGGCTATGTACGAGATGCAAAGCGATGTACACGATGTGGAAGACACCGTTCTTACTATCACCCGTGTAAAACGCAGCTATTCACCATGGAGTTCGAAGATTTACACATTGCGTGAAACTCCTCAGAAAAAGTAATCACCTATAAATTGATAAAACAATGAAGAATATAAATATAAAATCAACGGTAATACATATAAAGTTACCATTGGAGATATCGATGAAAATATCGCTCATGTAGAAGTGAACGGTACTCCCTACAAGGTAGAAATGGAAAAGGCACCGAAAGTGGTTGTTAAACCGGTAGTACGTCCTACAACTCCGGCTCCCGCTCCTGCAACTCCGGTAGTGAAACCGGCTGCTGCTTCTACTGGCAAGTCAGGTGTTAAATCACCGCTTCCTGGTGTTATCCTCGACATCAAAGTCAATGTGGGTGATACAGTGAAGAGAGGACAAACCATTATTATCCTTGAGCTATGAAGATGGAGAACAATATCAACGCCGACAAAGACGGTAAAATTACTGCGATCAACGTAAGTAAAGGAGAATCCGTTCTCGAAGGTACTGACCTTGTAATTATTGAATAATATGGGAGAATTTATCACATTTTTAGGAAACAACCTTGCCGACTTCTGGACGTACACGGGTTTTGCCAATGCAACGGTAGGCCACGTTGTTATGATCCTGGTAGGTTTGTTCTTCATATACTTGGCGGTAGCCAAGGAATTTGAACCGATGCTGCTGATTCCTATCGGATTCGGTATGCTGATCGGTAATATTCCTTTCAACATGGAAGCCGGACTGAAAGTTGGTATCTATGAGGAAGGTTCTGTACTCAACATCTTATATCAGGGAGTAACCTCCGGTTGGTATCCACCGCTCATCTTCTTGGGCATTGGTGCTATGACGGACTTCTCGTCTCTGATATCCAATCCTAAGTTGTTACTAATCGGTGCTGCTGCTCAGTTTGGTATCTTCGGTGCTTACATGATCGCTTTGGAAATAGGTTTCGATCCTATGCAAGCCGGTGCAATCGGTATCATCGGTGGTGCCGACGGTCCGACGGCTATCTTCCTTTCATCCAAGCTGGCCCCTAATCTGATGGGTGCGATTGCGGTATCAGCCTATTCGTACATGGCGTTGGTACCGGTAATCCAGCCGCCTATCATGCGCCTGTTGACCAACAAGCACGAACGTCTGATCCGTATGAAACCGCCGCGCGTAGTTTCTCACACGGAGAAGGTAATCTTCCCGATTATCGGTTTGTTGCTGACTTGTTTCCTTGTTCCGTCCGGTCTGCCTTTGTTGGGTATGCTGTTCTTCGGTAACCTGTTGAAAGAAAGTGGAGTAACCCGTCGTTTGGCTGAAACGGCACGTGGTCCGCTGATTGATACAATTACTATCTTATTAGGTTTGACAGTAGGTGCCTCTACTCAGGCTTCTGAGTTCCTGACACTCGACTCTATCAAGATCTTCGGTCTGGGTGCATTGTCATTCGTAATTGCTACCGCTTCAGGTGTGATCTTCGTGAAGATTTTCAACCTCTTCCTGAAGAAAGATAATAAGATCAACCGTTGATCGGTAATGCAGGTGTATCTGCCGTACCTGATTCGGCACGTATCTCTCAGGTTATTGGTCTGGAATATGATCCTACAAACTACCTGCTGATGCACGCCATGGGTCCGAACGTTGCAGGTGTAATTGGTTCAGCAGTAGCTGCCGGTATCTTGCTGGGATTCTTGATGTAAAAGATATGTGCGTTGAGTGGTATCTTTGCCATTCAAAACATCCGGTATATTTTAGCGCTCCTTCGGTTGAAGGGGCGCTATTTTTATTCGTTAATCTATCTAAAAGAAGCTACGAATATTTCGTAAAGTAAATCTTTTTAGTAACTTGCAGCCAATTAAGCAATACTTTAAAGATAAAAAGACTATGCGGAAACTCTTTATTCTACTCTTTTTCAGTGCCTCTTCATTGCTGATGGCACAAAACACCAACCCCATTCAGGAAGCAATGGCAAACTATGATTATGAAACGGCATTGACGCTTATTGATAAGGAGACGCCGACTGTTCCCCTACTCTATCAAAAAGGGAAAGCGCTAAAAAGTCTTGGCAACAACAGGGAAGCGCTTCAAGTATATGAAGAAGTCGTGATGCAAGATTCTCTGAATCCACGAGCTTATATTGAAGCAGCAGAGTGCTGCAAGTCATTATTAAAAAATAAACAGGCATTAAAATATTATCAAAAGGCAGTGGACCTAATCCGGATAATAAATATGCCCGTATCCAATACATTACTCTATTACTGAATCAGCGGAAATTCGATGAAGCATTGGGAGAGAGCAGTCTACTTACAGAAACAGATAGCTCGGCTGTTGCATTACATCTACAAGCTCAAAGTTTTGAAGGGGTAGATGACATTTTAGCAGCATTGGGATGCTATGAAAACATACAGGAAAAATATCCCAACGACTTTCTGGCTGCTGCCAAAGCAGCAAGACTGCACATCGAAGGAGCATTTTATAATTATGCTATAGAAGCTACTGAAAAATACCGCCAAATAGACAGTACAAACGTGGTTGTAAACCAACAAAATGCATTGGCATACTGCCTGATGAAGATTATCAGACCGCAATACAGAGATACGAACAGTTACTAAGCCTAGGGGACAGTACATTTACCACCTGTTATTATTTAGGAGTCAGTTACTACGCAGTAGAAAAGTTTTATGAAGCACATGATATACTGGAAGTAGCTCGCCAATATGATAAGCGTAATGTGAATCTGCTATATTATTTAGGACGCTCCTGTTCCAAAACGTCATGGAAGGATCAAGGAGTTGCATATCTGGAAGAAGCTGTGGCATATGCTACCCCACCGATAGTGCTATGGTACGCCTCTATGTCGGCCTCACAGACTGTTATAAAATGCACTAATGCCTAAAGAGCAAATCAAACGATGCAAGACAGATATGATAAATATGATATAGAAAATCATAAGCTCTTGTATGACATGGCATATGTTTACCAATATCAGTTGAAAGATAAAAAGAATACAGAACGTTGTCTGGAGGCTTTCCTTAAAACGCGTCCCAAAAACAGCAGTGAGCAACCCGAAACAGATGATAAAGGAAATGTAATATTAGGATTAAGTACTTATTATGGTGCGGCCGAAACTTGGCTGAAAGATCTTCGCGAGAAAAAGAAAGTGGATGACTTCTTCAGGGGAAAGTGATTGCAGTACCAACAAATACGAAAAAGACAGAAACTTCCAGAGACACAGTAAAGAAGTGAAAACGTTTGCATAACAATTTAATAAAGTATAATAATAGCGGAAGTAGCGGCAGCCTTTCTCCGCTATTTGCTTATATTAGCACCAAAATACGGATATAATAACGAAAAGCTAATATCATGAAAAAATTATTCCTTATCCTGGGAACGTTTTTACTTTCCTTAGTACGTATGCAGCTATGAACGTAAACAAAATCGACCCTCCGTTTTGGTACGCCGGAATGCAAAATCCCGAACTCCAACTTATGGTCTACGGTGAAGACATCGGTAACTCTTCCGTTACTGTCAACTATCCCGCGTTTCTTGAGCAGCACTGTCAAGCTGGAAAGCCCGAACTACCTGATTGTCTACCTGAGACTGGAGAAAGATGTTGAAACCCGGTAAAGTAGCTCTCACTTTTGCACAAGGCAAAAAGAAAATCGTCAAAGAGTATGAACTGAAAGCACGCGGCAAGAAAAGCTGTGAACACAAAGGTTTTGATGCTTCCGACGCCTCTACCTGTTAATGCCCGACCGCTTTGCAAATGGTAATCCGGACAATGACCAAATCCCCGGCATGGCCGAATACAAAGTAGACCGCAATGATCCGAACGCCCGCCATGGTGGTGACCTTGCAGGTATCGAGCAAAATCTGGATTACTTCTCCGACCTGGGTATAACCGCTCTTTGGTTCACTCCGGTACTGGAAACAACATGACCGGCGGTTCGTACCACGGCTATGCTACTACCGATTACTATAAAGTTGATCCGCGTTTCGGCACCAACGAAGAATATCAGCAACTGATATCCAAATGCCACGACCGCGGTATCAAGATTGTAATGGATATGATCTTCAACCACTGCGGCGTAGAACATCCATGGATTAAAGATATGCCGTCTAAAGACTGGTTCAACAATCCCGATCATGAAAAGAACTTCGTGCAGACTTCTTTCAAAC
>ENA-OQAA01001642-OQAA01001642.1-human-gut-metagenome-genome-assembly--contig:-NODE-1642-length-10647-cov-1.696768_pt1 | contig 10647 bp, 8 predicted proteins | sample MGYA00242489_ERZ504515 | MGnify/ENA primary metagenome ERZ504515 (study PRJEB26092, sample SAMD00036237) | human gut metagenome | host: Homo sapiens | study: EMG produced TPA metagenomics assembly of...
CTTTTTGTATTTGTCCGGCAGTTACGGCACGATACTTTTCGACCTCCTTGTTGATATTTTCTGCCTGACCGATCAATTCAAAATAGGCCAGATTGGTTGCTACGTTCAGGTAGTTCAGATTGTTGAAGATCTGTTCACTCTCATAACGGTTCTTGACTTTTTCCAGTTCAGTCTCCTCTACAGGAACTGTTTTCAACCGTTCCAGTTCTTTCCAAATGGCCGATTCGGCATCTTGAAGAGAGATACCTTGCGAGGGCTTTCCGGTGATTTGTAAGAGTCCGTCGTCCAGGCTTCCTGAAATGTAAGCGTCAATGGTCGTGAAGATTTTCTGTTCTTGAACCAGCGACTGGATAAATCGGGAAGACTTTCCGTTTGAAAGGACATCGGTAATCATGTCGTACGTGTAATATTCCGGATGATAACGGTTGCAGATATGAAATGCCATATATAGCGTATCAACCGGAACGGGGCGTTTGACGCTTTTCCGGCGGATGGCTGTCTGTGGCTGTTCCTGAGGCAAATTCCGGACAGGAACATTCCGACGTGGAATTGGTCCGAACCATTTTTCAGCCAGTCTGATGGTTTCTTCAAAAGAAATGTGTCCGGTGACGGCGAGTATGGCATTATTCGGTGCATAGAAACGGAAGAAGAAATCCTTCACTTCTTCCAATGTCGCATTGGCAATGTGACTGATTTCCTTACCGATGGTCGGCCATCGGTAAGGATGTGTCAGGTATGCCATTTCCCGTATCAAATGGGAAGCATCGCCATAAGGCTGGTTCAGATTGCGCTGCTTGAATTCTTCAATAACCACTTGCCGCTGTACCTCCAGACTTCGGGGACTGAAATCCAGACTTAACATCCGGTCGCTTTCCAGCCAGAATCCGGTTTCAACATTCTGATAGGGAAGCGTGATGTAATAATTCGTGATGTCATTATTGGTCCAGGCATTGTTTTCCCCTCCGGCATTTTGAACCGGTGTGTCATAATCCGGGATATTTACTGATCCTCCGAACATCAGGTGTTCGAAGAGGTGGGCAAAGCCTGTATGATCCGGATCTTCATCACGTGCCCCGACATCATACAGGATGTTGAGGGCAGTCATCTGGGTTGACTTGTCCTCATGGTGTACGATGCGAAGTCCGTTTGCTAATGTATGACGGTTTACGTTGATCATTGATAAATTACAAGATTGAGTATTGTGCTACTTAGTTTTCCAGTACAGTGGCTTTCAGAATCCGGATGTCTGTGACTGGGCGATCTGCGCGGTTGGTCTTGGCACCTTCTATCTTTTCTACGACATCCATGCCGTCGGTTACTTCTCCGAAGATTGTATAGGCTCCGTCAGATGAGGAGCTCCTCCTACGGTTGTGTATGCTTGATCTGTTCAGGAGTAAATTTCAGGGCAGGTTCTTTGGACACAATCTCACGTGCCTGTGCTTCCAGTGAATCCTGAAGCTCCAGCAGCCCTTCGTTGTCTCCGGCCTTGCGCATTTTGTAGATTTCCTTCATATGCTGACGTGCCAGTGTGTTGAATACGTTTTCCAGTCGCGCTTCATTCATCTGGTTTTCCATATTGATCATTTGTGCTTCGCTGAACTTGCGTCCTGTTACGATATAGAACTGGCATCCGGATGAGGCTCTTTCCGGATTGACTTCATCTCCGGTACGTGCTGCTGCCAGAACTCCTTTCTTATGAAAGAATTTTGTATTGAATTCTGCCGGAATGGTATAGCCTACATCTCCGTTGCCCAGCATGGCAGTGTCTGAAGCATGTTTGCTTTCCGGGTCACCGGCTTGTATCATGAAGTTCTTGATAACCCGGTGGAACAACGTACTGTCGTATACACCTTCTTTCGCCAGCTTGATGAAATTGTCCCGATGCTTGGGCGTTTCAATTGTATAGTTTTCACTGTAATGTTACCCAGGGTTTGTTTCCAGGATGAACCTGTGTCTCGTTACTTTTTTCCATATTTGCTATTTTTTTGTTGACGGCTGTTGCATGCAGTCATGCAAGTCGCTATCAGGGTTAATAAAACAAGTACTTTTTTCATATTGTGCATTCTAATTCTTTGCAAATTTACGAAAAAGTTTCTAGAATGGATAGCCGATGGCAAAATGAAGTCCCATACCGTCCTTGAATCTGGGGATGTTGTAGTAACCGGATTTACCGGTGTCGTAAGGCACGTGCAGGGCGATACCCCAGTCAAGACGGAGTACCAGGAAGGAGAAATCATAGCGGATGCCGACTCCGGTTCCCAGGGCGATGCTGTCAAAGAAATGGTTCAGACTGAATTCGGCATTGGGGCGGGCTTCGTCTTTTCTCAGCAGCCAGACGTTGCCTGCAATCCAGAATGCGGCTCCATTTAAGTTTCCTCCAAGGAAGTTGGAGAAGATACGGAAACGGTATTCCAGGTTGGCTTCCAGCTTGATATCACCTGTCTCGTCCACATACGAGTAGGAAGAGGAACTTGCAGGATGGAGCGTCCCGGTCCGATGGACCGTATGGTGAAGGCACGGATGCTGTTGGCACCTCCGACATAAAACTGCTCACTGTAAGGAGCGATTGTTTTATTTCCGTATGACCAGATCACACCTCCCATGATACGGGAAGCCAGCTGGTGCTTTTCGCTGAATGTATACAGATGTCTGAATTCAGATGTAAACTTCAGGAACTGGGCAAAAGGAGTGCCCAGCAGCTTTTTGTCCTTTTGACTGAACTTTTGTCCGAAAGCTGCATATATCAGAGAAGTGACGTTTCCGGCAGACGTTACAGAGTTCTCCCACCAGATACGGTTCTTCTTTTTCTTGTAGGTGTCGTCGTAGGTCAATGTATAGGTGACTGACGGAATAAACTGGTCATCCAGACTGTGGAACAGCATCGGATTGGCATTGGCTATTGAATCAAAGCGTGCCGTGCGGTGCTGGAGGGTGTTGAATGCCAGGTGCAGAGGTGTTACGGTATGCTTCATGCTGCGTTTAGGCTGGAAGCTGTAAGACACGGTTCCACCGAAAGAAAGCATTTTGAAATAACGTGCACGGTTCACCTGCTCGGCATACACCTTGAAGTTTGTATGCGACGGGAAGCGGAACGGGTCGACCCGATTGCGCACCCATGGAAGAACCAGACGTGGAAATTCCAACGAAAGTGCTGCTCCCAGTTCATAGGAGTTCATGACAGAACTTTCTCCATCGACGGTCGAACTGGTCTGCCACTCGTAAGAACCTTTTAATTCTAGGTTGAGAGATGCTCCCATGCGCTGGAAGTTTTTCTTGGAAAGATTGAAAATGGCTCCAGGTCCGGTCTGCTTGGTACTTTTGGTTGTGACGTTTAATTCCAGTTCACTGTCGTAAGGCAAATCGAATGTAGCATTGACGCGTACGTCCAGCGTGTCGGTAACAATGCTGTCGTTCATGCGGGGATGTAGCGGAATTCACTGAATTTGAATACTCCCAGACGGCCAGTGCTTCTTGCGTATAGTTTTGTTTGATCTGCGAATATTGTTCTCCCGAGCGGTAAAGAAAGCGTTTGCGCAGCACACCGTACCGCAATCCCGGCTTGTCGCCTGCATAATGAACCGTAAGTTCCGTGTCTGCATGGAGTCAGTGGGCTGTTCTCCGTTGTATCCTGTCAGGTACACCGAGGTATTTCCTATATAATAGGTGCGCAGGGCTTCCCGGGGCACACTGGCCTTAGGGAGAATCTTCAGATTGACATATCCGGGATGCATCAGGGTATCTGCCAGAAATGTAATGAAGTCTGTCCGGTAATAGTAATATCCGTTGTTGCGGAACAGGTCGACGAGGCGCTGCCGTTCTTCATTCAGTTTAGTGACGTCGAAATGATCCCCCGGCTTGATGATACGCTCTTTGTAAGTTGCTTGTATCATGCTGTCTGCACGCGGACTGAATCCCTGATAGCGGATGGAGTCCAGATAATAAGGCTGCCCCATATTGACATGATAGGTCAGCTTGATAGCCCGCGGATTCTTGGTACTGTCTACCTGATACGTGACATTGCCGTTGAAATAGCCGTAATCATGCAGCAAGTTGCTGGCAACTTTCACCCGAGTGTCCGGATTGACAGTCGACAACAGGACCGGTTCGGCTGCCAGTTTCTTGAAGATCCATTTCCCGAGTCCTTTTTCATAACGTTTGAAACTGTTGTATATCCATAGTCCGGAACGGAAGGGAATACGCTTCTTGGCACTTCCGAAAATGAATTGTTCGGGGCAATGCTGATGGCTGCTTCTACCTCAGCCAAAGCTTTTTCTCCCATGGGACTCTGGTCGTTCCGGTTGATATGAATGTCCTTGATACCTGTATACAACACTTCTCCCTCCGGCAGATTGCGGGTGGTGGAACAGGCTGTACCCATAAGCAGGAGCAGAAGTACCAGCAGTATATTATAGTTTCTTATCTTCATCCTTTGCTTTTTCATGATTCTTCTTTTTGTTTCTAAAGATGAATAACTCGCCCAGTCGGCTTACCTTCTTGCGAAGCACGATACCGGCTCCGGTTTCAATGACTTCACCTTCCAGAACACTTTCGTAGTTCTTGTCGTGGAATACCTTGATGTATCGGGTTCCGCTGTTGTCCAGACGGTATTCGATGGAAACGTTGTCGATGAAGGATTCATCCTGTTCCGCATTGTTACCCGTCGAGATCTTACCGCCGATGACAATGCGGAAACGGTTGTTCCAGAAGCGTTTTGCGAACTGGAAGTTATAATCCGTACGAGTCGAACCGTCTTCTCCCTGATCGCTGGTTTCCATACCGAAGTTGACATCGAAGCCCTTCAGTGCACTTCCGGCAATGTTGTTGATTTCGCTTTGCAGGAAGGAGTTCAGGGCACTGTTAGCATCAAACCCACTGCTGCCCGCCGTATTTCCTTCGGCCAGATACATACCGGTAACCAGCATGGTCACTGCCAGTTTGTTTCTTTCTTCAGCAGACATGGATGCCAGTTCGTTCTGTACACTTCCGTCATCGGGCGCTTCCAGCGTAAAGAGGAAACCAAGATTTTCCAGGCGGTTGGTAATGCTGACTCCTACATCAAAGTTCACGGTGCGCGATGCCTTGTCTTCCTGAGCTACGGAGGCGCGTACACGTTCGGACGCTTGATATTCAGGTTCGGTTCATGACGTTTCCTGTCCATTCGATATAGCTTCCGTCGCGGATATGGAATGTCTTCAACGGAATGATCGGCATTTCATATTTCATCTCACCGCTCATAAGCGAATACCGGCCGTTTAATACCATCGTTCCTTCCGGTGTGTACTGGAAGGACAGGTCGCCTCCTCCTTCTACCAGCATGTAGTTGCTTCCGTTTTCGTTCAGGTCGACCTTGCATTGTACGGCCTCGTCTATATGGAGCGTCATCAGCAAATCGATGCCTCCCAGCGGAATGGTTGGAATCTGCCGTTTCCGGATATCTGTCGTATCGTTGAAATTGACGAATGTAACAGTTTCTCCCAACCGGTCTTCAACGGTAAGAGGAGAATCTTTCAGGATGTAGGTAAAGTCACTGCTTCCCAGAATATTCATATTACCTCTGACTACCAGTGCATCCACTCTTCCTTTGACTCTGGAATTGAAGTCGACGTTCAGCTTTCCGTAGACCAGTGATTCTTTGGTACGTTTGGCATTGAAAACCTCAAAGTTTGAGGCGTTCATCTGCAGGTCGAGTGTCATGTTGGCCATATCGGAGAAATCAACATCCCCGTTGATGCGGAACGGTGATTTACCTTGTGTAAAGATCTTGAACTGGTTAAAATTCAGTTACTGTCGGTGATCTTGACTGGCTGATTGTCAAAACGCAGGTTCAGGGATGCCTGTGGAATGCCGACCGTGACGCTGTCCAGAGCAATTTCCCCGTTCATTAGCAGTTTGCTTGAAGGCCGGCAATCGTCATGTTTCCGTCCAGATCGCCGTCGAGTACAGCCATCCGGTCGGGGATGAATGTATTGGCCAGTTGCAGAGGCAGATGATGAAGTTCCATCTGTGCAGACAGACTACCTTCTTCCTGCGCAGGTGTGGCAGAGAAATAGGAACCGCTCATACTGGCTATTTCGTTGTCGTTGAGGGTTACATACCCGTCAATCCGGTGTTCTCCGGTTTCTTTGGGCAGGTAGACAGCGCTCAGTGCCCAGTCACCCATCGGTTGCTGGTTGTAGGCCAGGCGGTCAATGCTTACTTCTGCGGAGATCAGTGATTCCTTATTGTTCTGTACATAGTGGGTTTCCGCACTGATCAGTCCGGCGATGTCGGGCATGTATGGCACAATTCTCCGGAACTCGGCAATGTCAATCCGGTTAAGCGCCAGGGTTAGATCCTGCTGCATGGTCGAATCCGGAGTTGAATAGAAATGAATACCAGTATGGTTTCATCAAACAGGCTCAAATTGGCTGGATACGTCCGTTGTCGCTGATGTTTACGTAATTATGCGGATTGGCATGGAAGGTACGATATACCAGTGTCGGATTTTCCGGCGATACATGTACGCTGAATCCGTACTCATGGATACGTGCCAGCAGGCCGAGCGAAACTCCACATTCTTTTTTCCCGTTCAGATAAGTGATCAGTGTATGGGCATCGTCGCTGCCGATATCTCCTTCAACGGATACGTCAAAGGCTTCTTGGAAAGGTTTGGTACCGGCTTTGACACCGCTGCTGAACAGGATTTTCCCTTCTGCCTGCGACGTGTTGAAATAGATGGTATCCAGAGACAGACTGTCGGTGCGTAATCCGTAAAGATAAGCATCTCCCTTCAGACCCAGTTCAGGAGATGTCTCCAGACTGACCTTCATGCGGTTGTAGTTCAGCTGTTGGGCCGACAGGAAATTGGCAATCGGGTTGTCTGTTCCGGAAAATATTCTGAAGCTGGTGGTCGGGAGAGTCCGTTTCAAGGCTTCCTGATCGATTTTCTTTTGTTTCCACTGCTCTGCCATCAGCCTGCTGGTCCGTTCAAGCCGTCTGGAAAGCCGTTCGATTCCGTCTTCCGAACGGAACAGAAAGACAAGATCCCCGGCATTGGCAAACGCCTTGATCGAGTCGCTGGCCGTATTGAGTCCCAGATGGATATCTTTGGCCTTGAAGGTCTTCTTGGGCGTGATAAGCTGGATTCCCGTAATATCTGCCCGGATACTGTGCTTTTCTTTCATGTCCGTCTTCAGGCGGATGCCGATATTCTGAGAAGTCTTGAAAGCGATGCCATCAGGTTAAGTCCCTGCCAGTCCAGCCGTTGTACGTCCGTGTTGAGTGTTGCTTCAATCTCTTTGGGATGAAGCAGGGCTTCCAGTTGTGCAGATATGGCCATCAGATGATCCGTTGCCTTAAAATTCGCCTGTGCTCTGGATTGTTTGAGCCCGGCGTCCAGTTCGATACCGGATAATATTCTGGTGGCATATTGCAGATGTACCAGCCGGAATCCGGCCTGTAGGGAAGTTTTGGGTGAGAAGAAGTCAAATCCCTGTCCTTCCGCATCCAGTGAAGCGGTAAGTGTAAACAGAGAGTCTTTCGGCAGAAAGGCATGCAGATCCAGTTCGTGGATATCCAGCTTTGTCTGATAAGCTTCTTTGGCCAGATCATACCGGGCCAGTAGGTTGACATTGCCGGAATCCTTTGCCAGTTTGAAGTCTGCGTCAAGAAGATTTCCCTCGAGTTTGATGAGGCCGTTCAGGGATGTTCCTGCCGGAACGAGCAAGTCTCCGGTCAGTGCCTGAAGGAACTTCATGTTCTGTGTATGCGCTGCCAGGGTGAATTCCCCTTGCCGTTTCAGGCTGTCCAGCGGGAGATCAACCGTTCCATGGGCTTCCATCCGGAACGCTTCGGGCTGGGAAATGCTGAGAGATGTCAGCTCCAGCCGGTTAAGGTTACCGTCCACTCCGGCACGGATCTGGAGCGGAGACGACGGGAAGCGCTGGCGGAACTCTTCGGGAAGTCCGGGAATGAATTTGAACAAGTCGTTTTTGCCGATCTCGGCCATCAGCCTTCCACTCATCGAACCATCCTGTCCGGGTGTGGTGGCACTCCAGTCGGCCAATGCCTGAAAGTCCAGATAAGAATTTTCTGTCTTCAGCTGGAGTGAAGGGATGCTGATTGTCTTGCTGTTGGAAACGAGGTGTCCTTCCGTAGACAACACCTGGAGACCGGAACGTTCTTTCAGTTCCAGTTGCCGGATGCTGGCCCGTATATCGTTGCCCGCGTAATAGATTGAGTCAATGCCGATCTGGATATTGCTGACGGCAATGTGTGCAGGGTCGAAGCCCTCATCGGCCAGCGGGCTGTTTCCGCTGTTGTAGCTGGCCTGTCCGTCCGTGAGATTAAATGTGCCGATGGTATATGCAGCGTTGTGAAGATCAATGAGTCCGTCTCTTACGGATGCTTTTCCTACGCGCAGCTGCATGTCCATGCTGTCGAGCGGCATTTCCAGAGCAAAAGCAACGTTGCTTAAATCGACTTTGTCGAGCCGGATTTTCCAGAAGGGCGGGGGAGTCTGCGTTGTGTCGGCAGCCGTTGTGTCGGCCAGACACAGGGACAGATCAGCATCTTTCAGCCGGATCGTATTGACAATGGCAGTTTCGGGAGTCAGGTCCACGCCGTGTGACTCGATAAAGCAGTCCCCCAGTTTTCCTTTCAGGAGCATGCCTTCCATAAGCTGGGCCGTGTTTACTGAAGCATTTTTCAGTTCGAAACCGTCCAGTTCCACCTGTTTCTTGAAGAGCGGCATCAGCTGAATTTTGACAGTCAGCTTGTTGACATCCAGTATGGTGTCCTGCCGGTCAATTACCTGCGTTTCGTGGACGACCAGATCAAGCGGGAACGAAAGTGAGAGTCGTCCGATGTGTATCTGCATGCCCGTTGCTTCGGAAGCATATCGGGTCGCCTTGTCCACCAGAAGTTCTGGACAGGAGGTATGTATAGCAAGATACATATAATTATGAAGAGGGCAATGGGAGTCAACAAGACAATCCCCACCCATTTGAATAGTCTTTTCATTGCTTTCATCTAGCTGTATTATCATTGCGAATATATAAAAAATAACCGAATGCTGTGATATTTTGTTTAAGAAGTCTTTCGATGGATTCATATTTTATTTTTACCTTTGTGCAGTTACTAACTTTTTAAATAAGACTTATGAAACCAACCTTATTTGTATTGGCTGCTGGTATGGGAAGCCGTTACGGCGGTTTGAAGCAGCTCGACGGACTGGGTCCGAACGGTGAAACCATCATGGATTACTCTATTTTCGATGCAATCCGTGGCGGATTCGGAAAATTAGTTTTCGTTATCCGTAAGGATTTTGAAAAAAGATTTCCGTGAAAAGATTGTCAGCAAGTATGAAAATCATATTCCGGTAGAAGTAGTATTCCAGGACATCAATGACCTGCCTGCAGGCTTTACTTGTCCGGAAGGACGTGTAAAACCCTGGGGTACAAATCATGCTGTACTGATGGGTAAGGACGTGATCAAGGAACCGTTTGCTGTGATCAATGCTGACGACTTCTACGGAAGAGACAGTTTTGCTGTATTGGGCAAATATCTGTCAGAACTTCCTGAAGGAGCAAAGAATGATTACTGCATGGTAGGTTTCCGTGTTGGAAATACACTGTCTGAAAGCGGTACCGTTGCCCGTGGTATCTGTTCTGCTGACGAAGCAGGTCACCTGACTACTGTTGTTGAACGTACCGAAATCATGCGTGTAGACGGCGTCGTTTCTTACAAGGACGAAGAAGGCAAATGGGTAGGAATTGAAGATAACACTCCGGTTTCTATGAACATGTGGGGCTTCACTCCCGACTATTTCAAATATTCAGAAGATTATTTCGTTGACTTCCTGAAAGCTAACATCGGTAACATCAAGAGTGAATATTTCATTCCGTTGATGGTTAACAAGCTGATCAACGAAAAGACTGCTACTGTAAAAGTTCTCGATACTACTTCCAAGTGGTTCGGTGTAACTTATGCAGCTGACCGTCAGAGTGTAGTAGACAAGATTCAGGCATTGGTTGATGCCGGTGAATATCCTGCAAAATTGTTCTAAAAAATAGCTGACCGTTTTTAGACGGTGACTGGCAGATGCGGAATGTTTCCGCAGGCGTATACGCTTCGTTTGCCGGTCACCGTCTTTTTTGTGTCTTTTTGTTCCGTTCGCACCGTGTATACGTTGCGGCAAAATCGACCGCACGTTTCCGTCTCATCGAGTAGTACTATTGGGGCTCATCGTGCGGTCGATTCGGCCTTAACGACCGCACGTTTCCAGGCCATCCTGCAGATGCCTTCTGCAGCCTTCTGAAAAGGCCACGGGCTTTTTAAAAAAACGTTTCGGCGTTTAAATGGGGGGAATTGCGGATCAACGTAAAAACCTGAGGAGTAATTCTGATAAAATTGTATCTTTGCCTACAAGAATAAAAAAAAAGAATACAATGGAAACAAACGGTTATCGTCTCCTTCTTCCGGAAGGAACTCTTGATTATTTCACTATATCAGATGTAAAGGAAAGCAGTACGGAAATAGTAATTCCTAAAATCCGCAACTATCATCCAATACACGATTAAGGTAGATTTATGAGTCGTTAGTAGCAGCTTTCAGTAAAAAGCAACAGCACAACATCAATATGTAGCCACCATCCCCTTACCCCACGAT
>ENA-OQAA01001643-OQAA01001643.1-human-gut-metagenome-genome-assembly--contig:-NODE-1643-length-10643-cov-2.637790_pt1 | contig 10643 bp, 10 predicted proteins | sample MGYA00242489_ERZ504515 | MGnify/ENA primary metagenome ERZ504515 (study PRJEB26092, sample SAMD00036237) | human gut metagenome | host: Homo sapiens | study: EMG produced TPA metagenomics assembly of...
AGGGGCTTTTGCCCCCGAAGCACGATGCGGGTACCGCAACCCGACATTATCGAGCATTTTGGCAACGCAGATGCCGTGCCGCAGCCGCCGGAGCGGTGCTTAAGCCGTCAGGCGGGAATTGTGCGGTATTACCTTAACAAAAAGCCTGCGCAGAAACAGTGTTTCTGCACGGTTCCTGCACAGGCTCATTTCTCTAACTTTCTTTATTTGTCATTTGCCCGGCTTTCCAGCAGGCTTCTTACTTCTCCTGCCAACGCTTCACTTTCATTTGTCGCAAAGATACAATCAGACTGGTCTTTCCCGATTCTGAAAAACACCTGATAGTCCTTATTTCCGCAGAACGTCAGCACATCCAGCATGGGCTCGCTCTCCCCTGCCCGATAAGTAACCCAGAAGCGCAGCCGCAGTGGATTGGGGGTGATTTTTCCCGCCTGTTCATTGGTCACGCCATTGCGGCAGACAAGATATGCGGTTGTATTTCCCTGGTCGGAAGGCAGGTCCACCCGCTGCATATAAACACCATTTTCCATTGTTTCGCAGTGCTGCATCCATGCGGCAATCTCGGGGTAGCTCTGCCATTCCTCCTGCGGCATACTCCAGATGGCCTTGCTTTGGTAGTTTGCTGATGCCACAAAAGCAACGCTCCACAGAACGAGTGCCAGCAGCATTGCCGCTATCAGATACAACATTCTTTTGCCTGTTGATTTTGCAGCCGCCACAATACCGCTTTTCCCTGTTGCTATCAAAAAGAGCACAATAATTAGAATCAGCAAGAGCAGCAGAAGCCCCACTGCCGCGCCAAGTCCAACAAATTGCAGAGCAAACCACAGCAGAATTGCCGCTGCCGCAAGCAACACCCACTTCTGCTTTGCTGTCAGGCTTTCTGCTTTTTCTGTGTTTGCTAATGTTCCCGTTGTCCCTTCTAAATCAGTCGCTTCCATATCCGCTGCTTCCAACGGAATTCCCAGCAGCTGCCGCAGCATAAACAGGTTGGCTGTGCCGGGCAGAGCTTTCCCTGTTTCCCACCTTGCCACAGCCTGCCGTGTTACCCCCAGCTGCTCTGCCAGCATTTCTTGGGTCATGCCTTTTTCTTTCCGGGCGGATGCAATTTTCTCTCCCAATGTCATGGCGCTATCCCCCTTTCTTTGGGGCCAGCATAGCACAGCTGTACTACTATTTTCAAGCAACTTTGTATCACTTTTCTGCCACTTTTCCGCAATAAGCAGTTTCATTCCCCGCAAAGCAGCATAAAAAATCCCCCACAGTACCCTTTCCGTTCGCAGTTGCCCGTGCGGAGAATGCTGTGGGGGATGTTATGTTTTATTGTCAGGCTAAGCTTATCAGATAAGAAAAGTCTTACTTTTCAGCGTGGTCGTAAGCGCTGCCTTCGGCATCGCGGATTTCCTCGGCGCGAGCCAGCTCTTCTTCAACCTCCGGCAAACCGGTTCCGGCGGGGATCAGCTTACCGATGATGACGTTCTCCTTCAGACCGGCCAGCGGGTCAACCTTGCCCTTGATGGCGGCTTCGGTCAGAACGCGGGTGGTTTCCTGGAAGGATGCAGCGGACAGGAAGCTGTCGGTTGCCAGGCTGGACTTGGTGATACCAAGCAGGATCTGACTGGCCTGGACCAGCTTCAGGTCGGTTTCGCCTGCATCAATGCGTTCCTGAATCTTCTCGTTCTCGATCATCACATCGCGGCGGTTGACAACGCTGCCCATGATGAACTCGCTGGAACCTGCATCGTCAATGCGAACCTTACGCATCATCTGGCGGACGATAACTTCGATATGCTTATCGTTGATTTCAACGCCCTGCAGACGGTAAACCTTCTGGACTTCGCTGATCAGGTAGTTCTGGGTAGCAATGCGGCCCTTGACAGCCAGGATATCCTGCGGATAAGCATGGCCTTCGGTCAACAGTGCGCCCTTGACGAGCACATCGCCCTCCATCACCTTCAGGCGGTGGCCGAACGGGATCAGGTAGCTCTTGGTAACCGGTGCGCCGTTATCGTCAACACCGGTCACTTCAACGTGGCGGCTCTTCTTGGTATCGTCAATATGGACGGTACCGGCGATCTCGGACATGATAGCCATTGCCTTCGGGCGGCGGCTCTCGAACAGTTCTTCAACACGCGGAAGACCCTGAGTAATATCTTCAGCAGATGCGATACCGCCGGTATGGAAGGTACGCATGGTCAGCTGAGTACCGGGCTCGCCGATGGACTGTGCCGCAATGATACCGACGGATTCACCGACCTTAACGCACTGGCCGTTGGACATGTTGGAGCCGTAGCAGCGGGCACAGACGCAACGTGAGCACGGCAGGTCATCACGCTGCGGATCTCCAGCTCGGTAATACCGGCAGCTTTGATCTTTTCAGCGTCGAACATATCCATCATCTTGTCCTTGGACACAATGAGTTCGCCGGTCTTGGGATCCTTCACGTCATGCAGAGCATAACGGCCAATCAGACGCTCGGAGAAGCTTTCGATGGTAGCGTTGCCTTCGCTGATCTCGCTGACGAGGATACCCTCGGTAGCGTGGCAGTCTTCCTCGCGGATGATGACTTCCTGAGAAACGTCAACCAGACGGCGGGTCAGGTAGCCAGAGTCAGCAGTACGCAGTGCGGTATCGGTCAAACCTTTACGAGCGCCTCGAGAAGAGATGAAGTACTCCAAGATGTTCAGGCCTTCGCGGTAGTTTGCACGGATAGGCATTTCCAGGGTTTTACCTGCGGTGTTAGCCAGCAGGCCGCGCATGCCGGCCAGCTGCTTGATCTGGTCCATAGAACCACGAGCACCAGAGTCGGACATCATATAGATGGGGTTGCGCTGGTGGTGGGTCTTCAGGTTGGTAGACAGAGCGTTGGAAACTTCCTCGGTAGCTGCCTGCCAGATCTCAACGGTGTTCTTATAGCGCTCTTCATCAGAGATAAGACCACGGTTGAAGTTCTTCATGACCTTTTCAACCTTCTTGTCAGCCGCAGCCAGGATCTCCGGCTTCTCTTCGGGGATGATAGCGTCAGGCACGGCAACGGTGATGGCGGAAAGGGTGGAATACTTATAGCCCTGTGCCTTGATGTGGTCCAGCATGATAGCGCAGCGCTTGGTGCCATGCTTTGTCAGGCAGCGGCTGATGATGTCGGGCAGCTTCTTCTTGGTGACCTGGAAATCGACTTCGTAATCGAACTTATGTTCGGGGTCGGTGCGATCCACATAGCCAGATCCTGCGGGATGGGGGTGTTGAAGATGATCTTGCCGACAGTGGTGGTGACAAGGGCGGTTTCGGGGCCGTTGCCAAAGTCCATGGTGCGGCGCACCTTAACGGGAGCCTGCAGGGTGACGATATGCTCGGCGTAAGCCATCAGGCTTCGTCCTCATCGCGGAACACCTTGTCGTGGCCGGGGTCTTCAGGGTTGACCATGGTCAGGTAGTAAGAGCCCAGGATCATATCCTGCGTGGGCACGGTGACGGGTTCGCCGTCAGACGGCTTCAGCAGGTTGCCGGAAGCCAGCATCAGCATCTTGGCTTCGCGCTGTGCTTCGGTGGACAGCGGCAGATGGACAGCCATCTGGTCGCCGTCGAAGTCAGCGTTGAAGGGGGTGCAGACCAGCGGGTGCAGCTTGATGGCGTGGCCTTCGACCAGAACGGGCTCAAATGCCTGAATGCCCAGGCGGTGCAGGGTAGGTGCACGGTTCAGCAGAACGGGATGGCCCTTGATGACGGTTTCGAGAGAGTCCCACACCTCGGTGGAAGCACGCTCAACCTTTTTGCGGGCAGCCTTGATGTTGGAGGCAATGCCTTCTGGACCAGGTCCTTCATAACGAAGGGCTTGAACAGCTCCAGAGCCATCTCTTTGGGCAGACCGCACTGGTACATCTTCAGCTCAGGGCCGACAACGATAACGGAACGGCCGGAGTAGTCAACACGCTTGCCCAGCAGGTTCTGACGGAAGCGGCCCTGCTTGCCCTTCAGCATATCGGAAAGGCTCTTGAGGGCGCGGTTGTTGGGGCCAGTGACCGGGCGGCCGCGGCGGCCGTTATCGATCAGGGCGTCAACTGCTTCCTGCAGCATGCGCTTTTCGTTGCGCACGATGATGTCGGGAGCGCCCAGCTCCAGCAGGCGCTTCAGACGGTTGTTGCGGTTGATCACGCGACGGTACAGATCGTTCAGGTCGGAAGTCGCAAAGCGGCCGCCATCCAGCTGGACCATGGGGCGGATATCCGGCGGAATGACCGGAACAACGTTCAGGATCATCACTCCGGGCGCTGGCCGGACAGGCGGAATGCATCAACGCACTCCAGGCGCTTCAACAGGCGGACGCGCTTCTGGCCGGTAGCTTTTCCAGTTCCTCATGCAGCTCTGCGGACAGACTTCCAGGTCGATCTCAGCCAGCAGCTTCTGGACGGCTTCGGCGCCCATGCCGGCTTCAAAGGTATCCTCGTACTTTTCCCGCATCTCCTTGTACTCGCGTTCGGTCAGGAGCTGCTTTTTCTCCAGCGGAGTAAGCCGGGATCGGTAACGATATAGTTTGCAAAGTAGAGCACCTTGTCCAGCTGGCGGGGGCCGATGTCCAGCATCAGGCCAATGCGGCTGGGAATGCCCTTGAAATACCAGATGTGCGAAACGGGTGCAGCCAGCTCAATGTGGCCCATGCGCTCGCGGCGGACCTTAGCGCGGGTAACTTCGACACCGCACTTATCGCAGATCTTGCCCTTATAGCGGATGCGCTTATACTTGCCGCAGTGGCATTCCCAGTCTTGGTAGGTCCAAAAATGCGCTCGCAGAACAGGCCGTCGCGCTCCGGCTTCAGGGTGCGGTAGTTGATGGTTTCAGGTTTCTTGACCTCGCCATAGCTCCAGGCACGGATCTGGTCGGGAGAAGCAAGGCCGATCTTGATAGAATCGAACTCTTTATTTTCCATTCAGCGAACCCTCTCATTTAATCGTGACGTAAACAGCATTCCGATCATTCACCGTCGAACAGGTCGTCGCCATTGTCGGCTTCGATCTGTGCCAGAGAAGCTTCATCCGGCTCCTCATCGCCAGATCATCGTCAAAGCCTTCATCGGCATCCTTGACACTGTAATCATCCTGCAGCTCGCTTTCCAGCAGAACGTTATCACCGATATCGCTGTTGTCAAAGTTGGCATCGTCATCGTCATATTCCTGACGCATATCAACAGCGTTGCCTTCCTTATCCTGAACAACAATATCCAGGCCAAGGCTCTGCAGTTCTTTCAACATAACGCGGAAGCTTTCGGGAATGCCCGGATTCGGCACATCTTCGCCCTTGACGATTGCTTCGTAGGTCTTGACACGGCCCACAACGTCGTCAGACTTGACAGTCAGGATTTCCTGCAGGGTGTAAGCCGCGCCATAAGCTTCCAGAGCCCAAACTTCCATTTCGCCGAAACGCTGGCCGCCGAACTGGGCCTTGCCGCCCAAAGGCTGCTGGGTAACCAGAGAGTACGGGCCGGTGGAACGGGCATGGATCTTATCATCAACCAGGTGATGCAGCTTGAGGTAGTACATATAACCGACAGTAACCTTGGAGGGGAACTTTTCGCCGGTACGGCCATCGTAAACGGTGGTCTTGCCATCATCGGTCAGGTCGATCTTGCTGAAATCGATGATGTGGCCTTATCGCCCATCAGGCGGGGCAGCTTGGTGGGATATTCCGGTGCATGGTCGCCATGCCACTTATCGCGGGCTTCGGCCAGGCAGTCACGGATATCGGATTCGTGCGCGCCATCGAACACGGGGGTCTGCACATGCCAGCCAAGGGCCTTGGCAACATAGCCAAGGTTGACTTCCAGCACCTGACCGATGTTCATACGGGAAGGAACGCCCAGGGGGTTCAGCACGATATCCAGCGGGGTACCGTCAGGCAGGAACGGCATGTCCTCCTGCGGCAGAATGCGGGAAACAACGCCCTTGTTGCCGTGACGGCCTGCCATCTTATCGCCAACGCTGATCTTACGCTTCTGGGCGATATAGACGCGCACGCAGGTGCGCACGCCGGGCTGCAGCTCGTCAGAGTTTTCGGGGGTAAAGACCTTAACATCCACAACAATGCCGTAAGCACCGTGGGGAACGCGCAGGGAGGTATCACGTACTTCCCGTGCCTTTTCGCCAAAGATGGCGCGCAGCAGGCGCTCTTCGGCGGTCAGTTCGGTTTCACCCTTCGGGGTAACCTTACCAACCAGAATATCGCCGGTCTTGACTTCGGCGCCGATGCGGATAATGCCGCGGTCGTCCAGATCCTTCAGGGAATCATCGCCGACGTTGGGGATATCACGGGTCACCTCTTCAGGTCCCAGCTTGGTATCGCGGGCTTCGCTCTCGTACTCCTCAATGTGGATAGAGGTGTAGATATCCTCGCGGACCAGCTTTTCGTTCAGCAGAACAGCGTCCTCATAGTTGTAGCCTTCCCAGGTCATGAAGCCGATCAGAGCGTTCTTGCCCAGAGAGATCTCGCCGTCCTTGGTGGCGGGGCCGTCAGCCAGAACGTCGCCCTTCTTGACAACATCGCCCACATAGACGGCGGGGCGCTGGTTGACGCAGGTTCCCTGGTTGGAGCGCATAAACTTAATCAGTTCATAGGTATCGGCGGAGCCATCTTCCAGACGGACAACGATCTTATCTGCGTCAACGCTTTCAACGGTGCCGTCATGGGCAGCCAGCACGCAGACACCGGAGTCGGTAGCAGCCTTGTATTCCATGCCGGTAGCAACCAGAGAGCGCTGGGTAACCATCAGAGGCACAGCCTGACGCTGCATGTTGGAGCCCATCAGAGCACGGTTACAGTCATCGTTTTCCAGGAAGGGAATGCAGGCGGTAGCCACAGAAACCATCATTCGCGGAGAGACATCCATGAAATCGACCTGTTCACGGGCAAATTCCTGAATATCGTTGCGATGACGGCCGGAAACGCGGGAACGGACAAAGCGGTTGTTCTCGTCCAGCGGTTCGTTGGCCTGTGCCACGATGTATTCATCTTCAACGTCGGCGGGCATATAAACAACTTCATCGGTAACAACGCCGGTTTCTTTATCCACGCGGCGGTAAGGTGCCTCAATGAAGCCGTACTTGTTGATCTTGGCGAAAGATGCCAGATAGGAGATCAGACCGATGTTGGAACCTTCGGGCGTCTCAATCGGGCACAGACGGCCATAGTGGGTATAATGAACGTCGCGGACTTCGAAGCCTGCGCGGTCACGGGACAGACCGCCGGGGCCCAAAGCGGACAGACGGCGCTTATGGGTCAGCTCAGACAGCGGGTTGTTCTGGTCCATGAACTGAGACAGTGGGCTGGAACCGATGAACTCACGGATGGCAGCCACGACCGGGCGGATGTTGACCAGGCTCTGCGGGGTGATCTCGCCGGATTCCTGGTTCTGCAGGGTCATGCGCTCGCGCACAACGCGCTCCATACGGGCAAAGCCGATGCGGAACTGGTTCTGCAGCAATTCGCCAACGCTGCGCACGCGGCGGTTGCCCAAGTGGTCGATTTCATCGGTCACGCCGATACCATGGTCAAGGCCCAGCAGGTAGTTGACGGAAGCAAAGATATCGTCAACGGTAACGGTGCGGCTGATGAGCTTATCATGATTCTTGGTCAGCAGTTCTTTCTGCTCTTCCGGATCGGAGGTAGCATCCAGAATCTTACGGATTTCGGCGAAGGAAGCGCGCTCGTTGATGCCGCATTCCTTCACGTCAAAGCTGAAGAAACTCTGGGCATCGACACAGCCGTTGGAGAACACGATCACATTGACCGGATCCTGGCCCTTGCGCTCCACGATAACAGTAACGCGGGAAACACCGGCGTTATCAATTTCAACAGCCTTTTCGTGGTTGATGCGCTCGCCCTTGGCGGCCAGCAGTTCGCCGGTCAGCGGGGCAATGATGTCCTCGGCAGTCTTATAGCCCGCAATACGGCGGGACAGGCACAGCTTGTTGTTCATCTTGAAGCGGCCAAAACGAGCCAGGTCGTAACGGCGCGGATCAAAGAACAGCAGGTTGATGTGGCTGCGGGAGCTTTCCACCGTCGGCGGCTCGCCGGGGCGCAGCTTGCGGTAGCACTCCAACAGGGCTTCCTCTGTGGAATGGGTGATATCCTTTTCCAGGGTGGCGTTGATTTTGGGTTCAGAATCGCCGAAGTACTGGCGGATCTGCTCATCGGTGCCAAGACCCAGTGCGCGCAGGAAGGTAGTAACCGGCAGCTTGCGGTTTTTATCAATGCGCACATAATATACATCGGAAGAATCGGTTTCGTATTCCAGCCATGCGCCGCGGTTGGGGTTCATGGTTGCGGTGAAAAGGTCCTTGCCGGTACGGTCCTTGCTGGAAGCATAGAACACGCCGGGCGAACGAACCAGCTGGCTGACGATAACACGTTCTGCACCATTGGAGATGAAAGTGCCGGAATCCGTCATGAGCGGGAAATCGCCCATGAAAATTTCCTGTTCCTTCACTTCGCCGGTGCTCTTGTTCAACAGGCGCGCAGTGACATAAAGCGGCGCAGCATACGTTGCGTCACGCTCTTTACATTCTTTAATGGTATATTTGGGGTGCTTGTCCAGACGGTAATCGACAAATTCCAGCGAGAGATTCCCGGTGTAATCCTCGATCGCGTCAATGTCGTGGAACACTTCGCGCAGGCCCTCGTCCAGGAACCAGTTATAAGAGTTTTTCTGGATCTCGATGAGGTTGGGCATGCCAATCACTTCGTTGATGCGGGAAAAGCTCATTCTGGAGGTTCGACCGTTTTGTACGGGCTTGACCTTTACCATAAAATGCGACCACTCCTATTCCGTTCAGATTTGTTTTTGGCAAAAGCGCTCCGCCGAAGCAATGATTTTCTTGGAACATTCGTCGTTTTTAACAAAGTTTGAAAAAACGCGAAAAAATCAAAATTCCTTTAGGGCGCTCTATTCCATTTTGTGATACTATGCCAGTATACCAGCCAAAAAGCTGATTGTCAAGGGTTCTTTTGGCATTTTGCGTGTTTTTTTATCAGACAATTGAACGCCCGGCAGCGTGTCGCATTTCTTTTGGCAAAGTGCTATTTTTGCATTTCTTCTGCCACTTGACAAATCCTTGAAATGCCGCTAATTGGCACAATGCCCAATTACCTTGTGTGTTTTTTGTATGGGTTGCAGCCTGCGTTTTTTCTGCATTTTCCTTGTTTTTACGCTTTGCAAACAAAAAGTGCCCTTCCCGCCGTTATCCGTGTGCAGGGTGGGCACTCGTCTGTTATTGGTGTTATGCGTTTGATGCCGGGCCCGCCACACGGGTATTTACACTAGCTCCACCCGGTATTTTTGCAGCCAGTAATTCAGCTGCACAAACCAGGCAATGGTCTGCGGGGTGGTCATCAGCTGGCCATACCAGGGGGTCGCAGTCTCGGCAGCGGTCAACAGCTGTTCCAGCGCCGCCCTCTTGGCAATACGCAGCAGCGGGGCATCCGGGTCCTGCATCGCACTGCGCAGCATGGCGCTGACAGCGTTCAAATACGCCGGGTTCCATGTTTTAGGGTAGGGGCTCTTTTTTCGCCACAACACTTCCGTGGGCAGCACGCCCTGCATCGCCTGGCGCAGCAGGCCTTTTTCGTGGCCTTCGTAATCCTTATATTCCCACGGCACGCTGTACAGGTATTCCGCAATGCGGTAATCGCAGAACGGCACGCGCACTTCCAGCCCGCTGTACATACTCATTCGGTCCTTGCGGTCCAAAAGGGTCTGCATAAACCAGTTAAAGTTCAGGGCAAACATCTGGCGCATCCGTTGTTCCAGGGGATCCAGACCGGGGCGGATGGAAGTTTGCTCCAGCGTGGCGCGGTAGCCTTCATCAATATACGCCGCCGGGTCAATGCCGCCGAACACCTCCGGCTTAAAAAAGCTGACCCTGTATGCCGTGCTCTGCGCCCAAGGGAAGCCATACCGCTCCCGCACGGTCTTATCCCTGTACCAGGGGTAACCGCCAAATATCTCGTCCGCGCACTCGCCGGAAAGTGCCACGGTGGCTGTTTTACGGATCTCACGGCAGAACAGCAGCAGCGAGGAGTCCACATCCGCCATACCGGGCAGGTCGCGGGCGTCCACCGCTTCCAGCAGGGCGGCGGCCAGTGCTTCGCTGTCCAGCGTTACCCAGGTATGCTGCGCGTTCAAGAACTGGTTCATGGTGCGGATATACGGCGCATCCGGGCTGGGCTGGAAATGGGTGGCGTGGAAGTACTTTTTGTTATCCTGATAACCGACCGAGAAAGTCTGCAGCGTTTTGCCCCGCGCCGTAAAGCAAGAATCCGCGATGGCCGAAATCAGGCTGGAATCCAGCCCGCCGGAAAGGAAGGTTGCCACCGGCACATCCGATACCAGCTGCCGCGTGACGGCATCCATCACCAGATCCCGCACTTTGGCTGCGGTGTGGGTAAATCATCGGGGTGTTCGTGGTCGGTCAGCTGCCAGTAGCGCTGCACGGTCAGGCGCGGCGCACCAACCTGCGGCACAGTGTATTCTGCGCAGCAGCCGGGCTTCAATTCCTGCACATTGCGGAACACCCCGCACCCCGGCGTGCGGCCGGGGCCGAGCAGCAGCACATCGGCCAGCCCATGGGCATCCACCTGCGGCGGGATCTCCGGGTG
>ENA-OQAA01001644-OQAA01001644.1-human-gut-metagenome-genome-assembly--contig:-NODE-1644-length-10640-cov-2.641016_pt1 | contig 10640 bp, 14 predicted proteins | sample MGYA00242489_ERZ504515 | MGnify/ENA primary metagenome ERZ504515 (study PRJEB26092, sample SAMD00036237) | human gut metagenome | host: Homo sapiens | study: EMG produced TPA metagenomics assembly of...
TGCGGCTGTGCGGGATCCGCAGCCCACGGGCCCCGGCGGTGCTGGTGCTGGGCTGGTGTGGTGGATACGCGGTGTGCGCCCAACAGATTGCAGCATTGCAGCAAAACGGGGGGAACTGCCCCCGCGGGATGCCGCGCTCCTGCTGCTGTTGGGCTGCTGTTCCGGCCCAGGCTTTGTGGTTGGCTGCATTGGGGGGCAGCTGTTTGGCAGCGTGGCGCTGGGGCTGCTGCTGTATGGCTTGCAGCTGGCAGCCAACCTCGCTGCCGCAGCCTGCCTGGTGCTATTTTTGCCAAAGCAGGAATTGCCAGCTGGGCAGGGGAGCAGTCAACAAAAGAGCGTGACCTTCCCACAGGCCATCAGCAATGCGGTGCAAAGCAGCCTGACGGTGTGCGGCTGCGCGGTGTTCTGCCGTGTGGTGGGCAGTGTGTTGGGGCAGGGGATGCCTGATGGTGCGCGGCCTTACCTGAACGCTGCGCTGGAAATCTCCGCAGGCTGCGCAGATTTTGCCGCTGCAGGCAGCGTGGCGGGGGTGTGCCTGTGTCTGAGCCTGCTGGGGGCATCGGTGCTTGCCCAGCTGGCGGCGCTGCTGCAGGGGACGGTGCCGCTGGGGCTGCTGCTGGCCGCACGGTACTGCATTTTATGTTTTTGCAGGGGCTGCTGCACTTGTGCCTTCCGCTGGTACCGGGGCAGGCGGCTGTGTTCACCAGTCTGGCCCCGCAGGTGGTCGTTATGAAGCGTACCGCGTGGGATACGGCGCTGGCAATTGCATTCTTTTTGTGCGCTGCACTGTATCAACTTTACAAAACCTGCTAAAGCTCTTATAATAATACTATTCCGGCAGCGCACCGCAGCCGTGCAGACGGCCCGCGGTGAACCGCTGCCAAACCTTGCAGTATTGGAGGAAAGCGGATGTTCAAAAAGCCGCCCTATGGCACAAAAATCTCTCCGGCGTGTGCTTACTGCACCCACGGCTCTCCGGCGGCTGACCAGAAAATGGTTCTGTGCAAAAACCGAGGCGTGGTTTCGCCCTATTTTGCCTGCCGCAAGTTCCGGTATGACCCGCTGCTGCGCGTGCCGCACCGGCAGGAACTGCCGCATTATGACCCCAAAGATTTTAGCCTGGAGGACTGATATTTCATGCCCGATTTGAAAAACGTACCACCCTCGCCGCGCCCCCGCCGTTTGAGCCAGCTGAAAGATGCCTGGAAGAACAAGCGCTCGGTTACCATCGTTTACCTGTTGCTGCGTGCCTCGGTCATTCTGGTGCTGATTGCCCAGATCTTTAACCGCAACTTTGAAAATGTCTTTTTGTGTGTGCTGACGCTGTTCCTGTTCGGCGTGCCCAACATGGTGGAGCACCGGCTGGACATTGAACTGCCAAATACGCTGGAAATTATCATCCTGCTGTTTATCTACGCGGCGGAAATCTTGGGCGAGATTAACGCCTATTACGTTACCTTCCCCTATTGGATACCGTGCTGCACACCCTGAACGGCTTTTTGTGCGCGGCCATCGGGTTCTCTTTGCTTGATATCCTCAACCGGGAGGAAAAGATCGGCTTTTCGCTCTCCCCACTGTACCTGGCCATTGTGGCATTCTGCTTTTCCATGACGGTTGGCGTGATCTGGGAATTTTTTGAGTGTACCATGGACCAGCTGTTTTTGCTGGATATGCAAAAGGATACCGTGGTCAACACCATTGGCAGCGTGATGCTGGACCCCACCGGCGGTAACCATCCCGGCGTCATCCGCAATATCACAGATGTGATCGTGGTGCAAAGTGACGGCACCCAGACGGCCCTTGGTCTGGGCGGCTATCTGGATATTGGCCTGCTGGATACGATGGAGGACCTTTTCGTCAACTTTATCGGTGCGTTCACGTTCTCGATTATCGGCTATTTCTATGTGCGCAGCCGCGGTAAAAACAAGTTTGCCAAGCGCTTTATCCCCGTGGTGAACGAAGAACCCCAGCCCCAAACGAAAAACATCTCTGCAGAAGACGCACCCGAAACGGAAAAAACGAAAGAATAATCAACAAAACAAGCGCCCTGTTGTGAAAAACACAGCAGCGCTTGAATTCTTGTACAGAAAACACAAAAATAAACCGCGAAGGATTACCAAATGGAACCCTGCGCGGTTTATGGAGCTGGTGGCCGGACTTGAACCGGCGACCTGCTGATTACGAATCAGCTGCTCTACCAACTGAGCCACACCAGCACAACAATAATAGTATACTGGATTTTTGGCACAAGTCAAGGGGAAACGGGACAAAAGTTGAAAAAATATTCTGGGTGGGATCCTTTTGTTCATGCCAACCAAAAAGGTTACAATCATCCCCTGCGTGGATTTTAACATGCAGGAGGTTAAAATTTTGTGCAACATTCATAGTTTATTTTCGACAAAACTGTGCTATAATTCAAATTGAAAGATTATGGCTATCTGTAATCTTTTACCACAAAAACCGCAAAAACAGGCGTAAAAGCGTGCGGGCTGGCCCGGCGGCTGACGCCTGGCTGCACAGGAGGTACCATATTGGCCGAAAAATCAGTCGAATTAGACAGCATCGAACTGGCCGCCGCCATTTTTGGCAACTGTGACCAGAACGTAAAACTGCTGGAAAATGAGTTCCACGTCACGGCGGTCTGCCGCGGCTCCCTGTTAAAGTTTACCGGTGAGCCAAAAGACGTGGAAGCTGCTGTGCATGCAGTGGACGGCATGGTGACCCTGATGCAGAACCACACCCCGCTGGAGGAACAGACAGTGCGCTACTGCATCAGCCTGGCCCGCGGCGGCGAGGAAAAGCGCCTGCGGGAACTGAACGATGATTTTGTCGCCGTTACCGCCAAAGGCCGCCCCATCCACCCCAAAACGCTGGGCCAGAAAGAGTACCTCTCCGCCATCCGCGCCAACTCCATCACCTTTGGCGTGGGGCCTGCCGGTACGGGCAAAACCTACCTGGCTGTGGCCATGGCGGTCAAGGCGTTCAAGTCAAAAGACGTTAGCCGCATTATTTTGACCCGCCCCGCCGTGGAAGCGGGGGAAAAGCTGGGCTTTCTGCCCGGCGATTTGCAAAATAAGGTGGACCCCTATCTGCGCCCGCTGTATGACGGCCTGTTTGACCTGCTGGGGGCGGAAACCTTCCAGAAGTTGGTAGAAAAGCAGGCCATTGAGGTGGCCCCGCTGGCTTACATGCGCGGTCGCACGCTGGACGATGCCTTTATCATCCTGGATGAAGCCCAGAACACCACCCCCGAACAGATGAAGATGTTCCTGACCCGCATGGGCGTGGGCAGCAAAGTGGTAGTGACGGGCGATGTGACCCAGGTGGACCTGCCGGAAAAGACCCGAAGCGGCCTGGTGGATGCCCTGCGTGTATTAAAGGGGATTGACGGCATTGCGCAGGTTTACCTGACCGAAAAGGACGTTGTGCGCCACCGCCTGGTACAGCAGATCGTAAAAGCCTATGAGCGCGCCGCCCAGCCGCCCAAGCGGGCCCCGCAGGCCAAGCCGGAAACGGCAAATGCGTAACGGATCAAATGCGTAACGGATAGAGTATAAAAATAAAAATGATTTATAAACGGTGCCCAACGGCACCGAACAAAAGCACAGTCAGGAGGCAGATTTCCTATGTCTAACAAAGTATTGATCACCAATGAGCAGAACGCGGTCAAAGTTCCTTCGGGGCTTCGCATCCTAATCCGCCGCAGCTGCAATGCGGTGCTGGAATACGAAAAGTTTGACGGCCCGGCAGAGATCAGCGTGACCTTTGTGGATAACGCCCGCATCCACGAGCTGAACAAGCAGTACCGGGATAAGGATGCCCCCACCGATGTGCTCAGCTTCCCCATGGCAGAAAACGGGGAGTATGATATCGACGAGGACAACGGCTGCAAGATTCTGGGCGATATCGTGATTTCTATGGAGCGCGCCATGGAACAGGCCGAACTGTACGGCCACAGCCTGCAGCGCGAAGTTGCCTATCTGACGGTACATTCCATGCTGCACCTGCTGGGCTATGACCATGAATCCAGCGGGCTGGAAGCGGTACGTATGCGCGAAAAAGAGGAAGCTGTTCTGATGCAGCTGGGCCTGCCGCGCACCGTCAGCTACACCAACGACGAAGTGTGAGCTGTACATGAAGCCCAAGAAAAAGAATCGCATGCTGACGGACCTTGCCCGGTTTGGGCACGGCTTTGTTTACGCATGGCACGGCATCTGCGCAGCTGTTTTGGAGGAACGCAACTTCCGCTTCCACCTGTGTGCGGCACTGTATGTATTTGCCGCGGCGCACATGGCGCACATTGACGCCACCGGCGTGGCGCTGCTGGCCATCTGCGTGTTTATGATGCTTGGCATGGAGCTGATGAATTCCGCCGTGGAGCGCGCTGTGGATAAGCCGGATACCACCCACTGGTGGAGCGCCGGTGCCGCCAAAGATATGGCGGCTGGAGGCGTGCTGGTCACAGCGTTTGGTGCGGTGGTCGTGGGCATCTGCCTGTTTGGCAACGCGGCTGCTCTGAACGCCATCTGGACCAGCGTGACGGCGACACCGCTCAGCATGGCACTTTGGGTGCTTTCGCTGGTGCTGGCCTACCTGTTCACCTTCCGCCTTGGCAAGCAGGAACAGGTCAAAACCCCAAAAGAAAATAAAACCGAAGAAAAATAAGGCCCGGCTGCCCAACTGTGCAGTACGGGTGAACCCAACCGGGCCAAATAGCCCGCAGATTGCAGCAGATTGAAAGAGAAGGTACGAATGCAGAAGAACCACAATGAACCTGAAATGCCCTCCAGCGTGTTTGTGGCCCTTGTGGGCCGCCCCAACGTGGGCAAATCCAGCCTGACCAACCACCTGGTTGGCGAAAAAGTTGCCATCGTGACCCAAAAGGCACAAACGACCCGCAACCGTATTACCGGCATTATCACCAAGGGACCGGTACAGTATGTGCTGCTGGATACCCCCGGCATCCATAAGCCGCGCAACCGGCTGGATTCCCGCATGACCCAGACCGCAGCCGCCAGCCTGAAGGATGTGGATGTGACCCTGATGCTGTTTGAGCCTACCGGGGAATTTACCGAATCCGAGCTTGGCATGGTGGAAGCACTGCGCAAAGCAGGCCCGGCGATCGCGGTCATCAACAAGGTGGACCTGCTGAATGATTTTGCTGCGCTGGAAGCCCGCAAAAAGCAGGTGGAAGAGTTCGGTATTTTTGATGCGATCGTCACCGTTTCCGCCAAGGATGGCACCGGCTGTGAAGAATTGTTCCCGCTGCTGAAGCAGTACGCCAACCCCGGCCCGCATTACTTTGACGACGACGCTTTTACCGATATGCCGGAAAAAGAGCTGGTGGCCGAGCTGGTGCGCGAAAAAGCCCTGCTGTTCATGCGGGAAGAAATCCCCCACGGCATTGCCGTTACGGTGGAAAGCTTCAAAGAACGCCCGGACAGCGATTTGATCGACATCAGCGTGGAGATCTGCTGCGAGCGCAAGAGCCATAAGGGCATGATCATTGGCAAGGGTGGCCAGATGCTGAAAAAGATTGCCTCCGCCGCCCGCATGGACTGCGAGGAACTGCTGGGCGCCCGCGTGAACCTGCAGTGCTGGGTAAAGGTGCGTGAGGACTGGCGCGATGACGACCGCCTGCTGGATAACCTCGGTTTTGCCAAGCCGTAACAGCGGGGAGACTGCGCGAACCCTGTCCAACCACACGGTTGGACAACTTTTCCACGCATGGATCGGTATGATGGTGGCAAGCTAATCCGTAAAGGGGGCGGGCCATCATGCCAGGAAATGCTGAAACCGACGGAATCCGCGCCGCACAGTGGCAGAAATTTGCTGCCAGCGGCAGTATTTATGACTACCTTGATTACCGCAGCACTGCGCCGCAGGGCATAACCACGGGGGAAAACAATGCAGATCAACACAATGGGGCTTGTCCTGCGTGCGGTCCGGGTGGCGAAGCCGACCAGATCCTGACAGTGCTGACACCGGGTAACGGGGTGCTGTCAGCATCCGCCCGCGGCAGCCTGCGGCTGAAAAACAAGCTGTTCAGTGCCTGCGGCTTTTCTGTTATTCAGAATTTGCCATTACACTGGGCCGCAAAACCAATTTTATTGACAGCGCCGCTGTCAGCAAGGTGTTCCACGGGTTAAGCAAAACTGTGGAAGGCACCGCCCTGGCAGCCTATCTTTCGGAGCTGACCATCACGCTGGCGCCGGAGCCGCCGGAATCGGCGGACTGCCTGCGCCTGCTGCTGAACACCCTGTACATGACCGCTGAGCAAAAACGCCCGCTGCGCCAGCTGAAAGCTATTTATGAAATGCGCACCATGACCCAGGCGGGATACATGCCGGGGGTGCTGGCCTGCGATGTATGCGCCCGGTATGACGGCTGTGATTTTTACCTGGATCCGGTAGCGGGCCGTCTGCTGTGCGCCGACTGCGCCGCCAAAGAGCACCGCGCCCCCAACCTGGACCCCGGTGCACTGTATGCGCTGCGGCATATCTGTTTGGCAGAGGATGCCAAACTGTTCAACTTTACCCTGACAGACCAAAGCCAGCGCCGCCTGGGCCGTGTGTGTGAACAGTATGTGGCGGCTCACCTGGACTATCAGCCAAAAGCCTTGAATTTTTGCACGGTGTGCTGGAATAACCGTGCATGATAGATGATACGATAAAACAAGATTTTTGACCCATCTGACCCAACAGGAGTAACCAATTTATCTATGGACGTTTCCTACCGTACAACCCTGGAACTGGATAAAATTATTGCCCGTGCGGTGCAGTTGTGCACCTGTGCGGAAACCAAAGAGATGATGCGCGCCATTGAGCCGTTTGCCACAACGGAGGAGGAGCGCTACGCCCTGGCCCAGACCAACGCCATTAATGCCCTGCTGCTGAAAAACGGCAGCCCGCGCTTTGGCGCTGTGCATGAAGTGCGCCGCGTGGTGGCCCATGCGGCCAAGGGCGGCATTCTTTCGATGGGCGAGCTGCTGGAAATTGCTGCAGCGCTGCGCAATTTTTCCGGCCTGGCCCAGTGGTACGGCCTGACCGACCACGATATGCTGCCCACCGATGACCTGTTCTTTGCCCTGGCTCCTCAGCCGGTGCTGGAAAAGCAGATCGGCGAGTGCATCATTTCGCCGGAAGAAATGGCCGATACCGCCTCCGTCACCCTGCGCGACCTGCGCCGCAAGATCCGCGCGACGGAGGACAGCATCCGCACCAAGCTGGATGCTATCATCAAAAACTCTACCACCAACAAATTTTTGCAGGATGCTGTGGTTTCCATCCGCAACGGCCGCTATGTTGTGCCGGTTCGTGCCGAGTACCGCGCGAAGTCGGCGGCGTCATCCACGATGTTTCCTCCACTGGCTCCACCGTGTTTGTGGAGCCCACCGCTGTGGTGGAAGCCAACGCCCGCATTATGCAGCTGCACGCCCAAGAGCAGGAGGAAATCACCCGCATTCTGACGGCGTTCTCCGGCCAGGTGGCATCGCTGGAGCCGCAGTTCAGCTACAGCTATGACGCTATGCTGCAAATTGACCTGCTGCTGGCCAAAGCCCGCCTTGCGGTGGAGCAGAACGCCTTTATGCCGCAGGTGAACGATAGCTGCCGCTTTGCACTGAAAAAAGCCCGCCACCCGCTGATCGACAAGAAAAAGGTCGTGCCCGTGGATATTGCCCTGGGCGAAAAATATGATACCCTTGTCATCACCGGCCCCAACACCGGCGGCAAAACCGTCAGCATCAAAACGGCCGGCCTGCTGAACGCGATGGCCCAGCACGGCTTCTTGATCCCGGCGCACGAAAGCAGTACCGTCTGCCATTTTGATGAATACCTGGTGGATATCGGCGATGAACAGAGCATTGAACAGAGCCTGTCCACCTTCTCCGGCCATATGAAGCGGATCACCGGCATTCTGGAGCTGGCCGGCCCCGATACCCTGACCCTGATCGACGAACTTGGTGCCGGTACGACCCGGCAGAGGGCGCGGCGCTGGCCGTCAGCATTCTGGAAAGGCTGCGTAAGCAGGCACCCTGCTGATGGCCACCACCCACTACGCCGAGCTGAAAATTTACGCGCTGGAAACCCCTGGCGTGGTGAACGCCAGCTGTGAGTTTGATGTGGAAAGCCTGGCCCCCACCTACAAGCTCAGCGTGGGCGTGCCCGGTAAGTCCAACGCGTTCCTCATCAGTGCCAAGCTGGGCATTCCGGAAAGCGTCATCGATGCCGCCCGTAATCATATGTCCAACGATGATAAGCGGCTGGACAGCGTTCTGGCCCAGCTGGATGATTTGAAGCTGCAGCTGAAAGCCGCTGAGGACGAAGCCGAAAAGGCCCGCTATGAAGCAGAGCATGCCCTGGAAAGCGCCGAGAAAAAGCGTGATGCCTGATCAAGCAGGGCGAGGAAGAGCTGGAAGCCACCCGCCGCAAAGCCCATGAGCTGATGCAGGATGTGCAGAACCAGGCATATGCCCTGACGGACGAGCTGCGCCGCATCCAGAAAGATGAAAAGACCAACGCCGCCGCCCGTGCTGTGCGCGCCCGCGAAATTGCCCGCAAGGATACAGAGCAGCTGCTGAACCGTACCGAGAAAAAGCAGCCCAAGCGCCAGTTTGTACCGCTGAAAGAGGTCAAGCCCGGCCAGGAGGTCGTGATCGCGGAGCTGGACCAGCACGCCGTGGTGCTTTCCCGCCCGGACAAAAACGGCATGGTGGAAGTGCGCGCCGGTATTTTGAAAACTAAGGTCCCCCTGACCGGCCTGTGCGCCCCCGATAAGATGGATAAGCGCACCCAAAAGCAGGAACCGCCGCGCACCCGCACCCACGTGGAGCTGAACCATGACCGCAAGTCCAGCATGGAGCTGAACCTGCTGGGCTACACCGTGGAGGAAGCTCTGGCCGAAGTGGACCGCTTTTTGGACCACGCCATGCTCAGCAACCAGAACACCGTGTATATCATCCACGGCAACGGCACCGGCGCGCTGCGCAACGCCATCCAAAAGCACCTGCGCACCCACCGCGGGGTCAAATCCTTCCGCCTTGGCCGCTATGGTGAGGGCGAGAGCGGCGTGACCGTTGTGGAACTGAAATAACGGCGGATTTGCTTCAAAATTGAACAAAAACGGGTACGCTGTGAAATAATCTAGTACATTTTCCCGCATTTATCTATAGCACACGCCGCCCGCGCGTGCTATTCTATTATTAAGGTATATCTGAAAACAAAGGAAATGACGGATATTTCGCAAACACAAGCAGGGTTTAAGGCTTTTTAGCGCAAAATCCCGCTGTGTTTGTAGAAATAGACTGAATTTTCGACTTTTCAGATACACCCTAGGGGAATGCCCCAGGGGCAGCGCTGTACCGCTGCCTGCATACACTGTAACGGCCGCACTGCTCCGCGGCTGCGAAAGAGGGATACCATGAAACCTGATTTGGAAAGCTCCCGCAGCTTTGCCATGACGCTGGCCCACCGCGCAGTGCGCGATGTGCGGCGCGATGGCTTCCGCCAGCTGCGTAACTATGTGGATATGTGCGCCCTTTTGGCGCAGCGTCCGGACTTAAAGCGCTTTTTTGACCATGCGCAGACCGTCTTGCAGCGCACCGACAGCCTGTATTATAAATTGATCAACAACCTTGTGGCACAGGTCAACGAGGATGCCATCTGCACCGCAGGCATCAACCTTGGGTTTGATGCCATCATCAGCTGTGCTTCCAACAACCGCAAGCAGAACGGGGAGACCCGTTCCTGGCTGAATGTGGGCTTTTGCAGCGCCCCGGAGCTGGACGATGCCATTATTCAGGCAGAGGCCGGTTCCAGCTATGCCTGGGTGCTGTATGCGGACGAGGACCTTACCCCGAAAACGGTCGCCATGCTGCAAAGCCATACCCACAGCGTGTTCTTTGTTCTGTTTGATGCCCAGAAATTTAATGAAGCAACCATGGAACGCGTTGCCGGGTGCAATAACGTGATCACACTGCTGTGCCTGCATGAGCCGGAAATTACCACCGAAGCCTGCCGCGCAGCCAACGCCATGCGCAGCAAACAGATGTTCTATGGCTTTTTGGTGGAAATGGGGCGGGCAGATGCCGCCCAGGCCGTGAATACCGACTGGCTGGATGTGCTGGCCCAGTATGGCCTGTTCTGCGTTTATACCCGCAAGCCGGATATGGATCGGCAAACCGCGGATGCTATGTACCGCCAAATCGTCCACAGCCGCATTGGCAGCGTTGCGGTCCCCGTCCTGCTGCTGGATTGGAACATGATGTAAAATACCTGAACCACATGATCACCCCCAAAACGGAACTGGGCCAGTGCATCCCGGAGGGGAAAACTTTCCCGCTGAATTTTGACTGAACTGTAGAATAAATAAAACCGGCAGCTTTCCCGCTGAAATAAAGGGGAAACTGCGGTTTTCGTTTATTGTTTATGAGCAATACCGCATAATTCTAAGTGCCGATACGGCGAGCGAGGTGCGGCAGATGCTAAGCCAAAAGCGCAGATAATACTGGATGCTGCAAAGGTGAGCGCCGCCAGTGGCGGAAACAGCGAACTGAAGCAGGGGCAGCGGTCGCAGAGTGCGAGGGCTTTTGCCCCCGAAGCACGATGCGGGTACCGCAACCCGACATTATCGAGCATTTT
>ENA-OQAA01001646-OQAA01001646.1-human-gut-metagenome-genome-assembly--contig:-NODE-1646-length-10631-cov-2.247620_pt1 | contig 10631 bp, 15 predicted proteins | sample MGYA00242489_ERZ504515 | MGnify/ENA primary metagenome ERZ504515 (study PRJEB26092, sample SAMD00036237) | human gut metagenome | host: Homo sapiens | study: EMG produced TPA metagenomics assembly of...
CGGACGGTGAATTCATACGCCGGGCAATGGCTTCGGTGAAAATACCGCAGCGGCTCGATGGTGACGGTAATCACGGGTTTATCGTCATTCTTCTTGTTCTGTTGGCCTCCTTGCTTGCACGAGAAGAGCAAGGTGGCTATGAGGAGTAAAAAACAAAACTTTTTCATTTACAATTTACAATTTACAATTTACAATTTGGCTGCGCTGTGGCAGGGGGCATCAACTATTCATTATCAACTATTCCTTATCCATTTATCACTTCCTCTTTCCTTCCCCTCAGTATCTCCCGTTTCCTCCGGGGGGACCTGGGAGACGCTCTACCTTGAATCCTACGGCTTGCAGCATGCGGCGTACTACTCCTTTGGCGCAGTAGGTGGTCAGCATGCCATCGGTGCTCATGGCGGCATGGATATTCCGGAAGACTTTTTCCTCCCACATTCCCGGTTGCTTTTCGGGTGCAAAGGCATCGAAGTAGACAACATCGAACGGAGATTTATTAATCATTAACAAACTGTCAATGCTTATTGTTTCGACATCTGCCCGCACTTTTCTCAGTGTGAAATAAGGAGTTATGGCAACTTCTTCTTCCCACGCAGCCCGATGCAGTTCCTCGAACAGAGGATTGTCGCTATATTTTAGCGCATCCACCTCCGGCCATGCAAGCGGATAGAGTTCGATACCGGTATAGTGCACAGGTCTCTTTTCCTTTTCGGCAGTTTCCAGTGTAAGCAGGGCATTCAGCCCGGTGCCGAAACCGATTTCAAGGATATGCGGGCGGGCAGTAGCGGATGCTTTCAGTCCCATGTCGATGAAGATGTGCTGTGACTCTGTACGTGCCCCCTTTACCGAATGATAATGTTCATTCAGTTCCGGTACAAACAGTGTCGCACTTCCGTCTTCCGTCTTCTCTATGATTCGTTGCATCACTTCTGCTTTTGTTGAATGTTTTTATTTAGTTTAATTCTCTGTGATTCAGCGTGTTGTTGCGCCTATATATCCAGCGTGCTGCATCTATACATCCAGCACGTTGCATCTATACATCCAACGCGTTGTATCTATACATCTATTGCTCAAACTCACTACATGTCAATAATTCATCATCGAAATGGCTCCTTGCAGTGCCCACAGCATAGCTATGTAGCGCACCAGTTTCCCTGCAAACATGGACGTGGTGGTCAGCATCAGATTACTGCGCATGAAGCCCAGTGCAATGGCTATGGCCTCTCCCACAAAAGGCAGAAAGGCGAAGAAAGCCATCAGTGCCCCTTTCCCTTGGAGGAAATGCTGCATCCGTTCTATCTTTTCCCTTTTTACCTTGAAATATTTCTCAATCCAGTCTATACGTCCCAGACGTCCCATGTAGTAGCACGTCATGCCTCCCAGCGTATTTCCCAAGGTGGCGGAGAGTACGCACAGTGCCGGCTCAGACCGACCTTGACCAGTGCTACCATCACTATCTCGGAACTGAACGGAATGATGCTTCCTGCCAATAGGGCAGAGATGAACAGACCGACATATCCCCAGTCAATTAGCAGCTGTACGAGTGTATCTACAAAAGCGTCCATATGTTGAATCCTAATAGAATGAATAATCCGATAAATGCACAAATGAAGAATATATTGGAACTGCGGCTATTTGTCAGTACAAACAAGTGTCCCGCCAGGATGCTGACACCGATGAGCAGGAAGGACATCAGGTGGACACTCAATACCGGTTGCAGTCCGATATAGACAAAGATGCAGAAATTCAGCAGGATGAGGAAGTGCAGATAGCTCCGGGTGCGTATCTTGTCTTCATAGCCGGCAATGAGACAGTGTGCCGCGCTGACGATGAACAGAACAAGGAGATACCCGAGGGTGGCGAGTTCCCACGGCTGATAGTCGAACCGGGTGGGAGCGAAGGTCACCAGCTCGCGGAAGCTGGCAGAAGAGTTCCATTTGCCCGTAGTAGAGGGCGTGTCCCAGCAACAGCCAGTAGGGTACGCTCCATCCTACCAAGGAAGCGAAGAAACTTTGGGTTGGAGAGACTGGAAGTTGTAGGCACCTATCCAGAAGATGGGGACAAACAGCATGAGCTGCGGAAAAAGCAGGCTGCCCAGTCCGATGAAGACAAAGGCGTGGAAGAGACTGCCTGTGGGCCGTGCCTGCTGGTAGCTCTTGAAGAGGAAAAACAGTGCCACCAGGAAGGAGGCAGCTGCCAAGTCTCCCGCATACAGCATGTGTAGGCTGGGGCAGACGGATATCAGCAGGAAGTAGACAGAAGTCTGTACCGATGCCCGCATCCGGATGATGGCGAACGTATTGTTGAGCTGTATTAGGAAGTACCCGATGACGGCATACAGAATAAAGCTGAAGAGACGGTTTGCCAGGTGGGGATGCAGAAGTCGCAGAATGTTTCCCAAAGGAATATCCGCTTTGCTGTGTCTCCGTCTCGGGCAACAGAACAGCGGTCAGTATCCAGCAGGATACTGAAATCAGGATAGCGGTGGGTAGTGTGAACCGCCCTGCCGTTATCCGGTTCTGGAATCTCTTCGTTCTCATTTATAAGTCAAATCCGATGTCGCGACGGAAATATTTCTTCTCGAAGTTTATCATGTCGGCCACGCGGTAGCTCTTCTGCAAGGCTTCTTCCTTTGTTTCACCATAGGAGCAGACGGCGATGACACGGCCACCGGCAGTTACGGTCTGTCCGTCTTTGGTGGCTGTTCCGGCATGGAAGAGGATGCTGTCTGTTTCGGCAGCCTTCTCGAATCCGGTCATCACCTTGCCCTTTTCGTAGGCTTCCGGATATCCTCCGCTCACCAGCATGACGCAAGCGGCTGTGCGTGGGTCGAATTCCAGTGTACGCTGGTCGAGGTCGCCCTGGGCAACGCCTTCGAGCAGGTCTACCAGGTCGCTCTTGATGCGTAGCATCACACTTTCGGTTTCGGGGTCGCCCATGCGGACGTTGTATTCAATCACCATCGGTTCGCCCTTCACGTTGATAAGTCCCAGGAAGATGAAGCTTGGTAGCCGATTTCTTCTTCCTGCAGACCGTTTACGGTAGGTTCGATGATGCGGGTGCGTACTTTTTCATAATGTTTCGTCGGCAAAAGGTACGGGAGTAACGCTGCCCATACCGCCGGTGTTGAGGCCTTTGTCGCCTTCGCCGATACGCTTGTAATCTTTGGCTACGGGCAATACCTTATAGTGGCGGCCGTCTGTCATCACGAATACGGAACATTCGATGCCGCTGAGGAACTCTTCAATGACTACCGTGGCGCTGGCATCGCCGAACATGCGTCCAGCATTTCCTTCAGCTCTTTCTGAGCTTCTTCCAGTGTGGGGAGAATCAGCACGCCCTTGCCTGCACACAGTCCGTCGGCCTTCAGTACGTAAGGCGCTTCGAGGGAAGCGAGGAAGTCGAGTCCCTCCTGCAAGTTGTCGGCGGTGATGCTCTTGTAGCGGGCAGTGGGGATGTTGTGGCGCATCATGAACCTTTGGCAAATTCCTTGCTACCTTCAGTGTGGCACCTTTGGCGGTGGGGCCGATGATGTCGATATGGCAGGTGGCAGGGTCTTCCTTGAAGCTGTCGAAGATGCCTTGTACCAACGGGTCTTCGGGACCCACAACAATCATGTCGATTTCTTTCTCAAGGGCAAAGGCCTTGAGTGCGGGAAAGTCTGTCGCCTTCAGGTTCACATTCTCGCCTGCTTCGCTTGTACCTGCATTGCCGGGAGCAATATATAGTTTCTCTACTTTCGGGCTTTGGGCAATCTTCCATGCCAGAGCGTGTTCACGGCCACCGGAGCCTAATAATAATACTTTCATGGGTTCATTTACAATTTACAATGTACAATTTACAATTTGTCTGTGCTGTGGGGCATCAGGTAAGTTGTACAGATTGTTATACTTAATGATTTATTCTCTCTTTTATTCTCTTCTTTCTTCTACCATCTACTCCCTATTTGCACGCCCGCACTGCATAGCAAATTGTACATTGTATATGGTACATTGTACATTAAAGATATTCTTCAAAATATCTTGTTATCTTCTCGTGCAGATGCACACGGTCGCGTCCCAGGACGTTGTGCTTGTGCGTGGGATAGATAAACAAATCGGGATAGGTACGGGCATCCACGCACGCCTTCATGAATGAAAGGGTGTGCTGCGGCACGCAGGTGTCGTCGTGGTCGTCGTGTATGATGAGCAGATGTCCTTTCAAGTTACCGGCAAGGTTTTTCAGATTTGTCTGCTTATAGCCTTCCGGGTTCGCTTGCGGAGTGTCCATATAGCGCTCACCGTACATTATCTCGTAGTATCCCCAGTCGATAACCGGTCCGCCGGCAACGCCTACCTTGAAAATTTCGGGATAGCGCAGCATCAGCGCCGTAGTCATGTGTCCTCCGAAGCTCCAGCCGTGCACGCCGATACGCTCTCCGTCCACATAAGGCTGGCTTTTCAGGAATTCTACGCCCTTCACCTGGTCTTTGCCCTCTTCGATGCCCAGCTGGCGGAAGGTGGCGTTTTCAAACTCCAGTCCACGGTTGCTGCTGCCACGGTTGTCGAGGCTGAACATGATGTAGCCTTTGTTTGCCATGTAGATGTCCCAGCCGCGGGCATCGTTCATCCAGCCGTTCGTTATCATCTGGGCGTGCGGGCCGCCGTATACGTAGACGATGGCGGGATACTTCTTTGCCGGGTCGAAGTCGGCAGGCTTTATCAGGCGGTAGTACAAGTCTGTCTTGCCGTCGGCGGCTTTGATGGTGCCTACTTCTATGCTGGGCATTTCAAAGCCTTCGTAGGGGTTCTTGGCTGTCAGCAGTGTGTGTTCCCGTTGTTTTTTCGGGTTGGTGGACATCAGTTTTATGATACGGGGGCAAGTGGGCGAAGAGGCATTGTCGATGAGGTAAGTTCCCATGAAACCGGAGATTTGTGCCGAGTGCATGCCGGTTGGGTCTCCTATCAAGCTGCGTTTGCCATTCTTCAGGTTGACAGCGTAAAGGTTGCTCTGCAAAGGAGAGATTTCCGTACTCTTGATGATGAGCTCTTTCGTGTTCCGGTTAAAACCTACGATGTCTTGTACAAGCCAGGGGCCGGAGGTGAGTTGCTTCAGCAGTTCCCCTTCCGTATTGTATAGGTACAGATGGTTGAAGCCGTCACGCTGGCTTTGATAGATGAACTTGTGGCTGTCCCATGGCAGGAATAGAATGGGAGATTGCGGCTCCACATATTTGGGATGTCTCTCTTCGATGAGCACTTGTTGCAGCTTTCCGCTTTCAGCATCGTACCGGCACAGTTTGGAGTGGTTTTGGTCTCGGTTTAGCTCTATCAGATAGAGCTTTTGCCATCCGGTGCCCAGGTGATGTTGGTGAAGTAGCGGTCTTTTGGGTCGCCCATGTCCAGGTAGATGGTCTTTTGAGTAGCCGGATTGTAGATACCTACCTTTACCTGATGGCTGAGCATGCCGGCCATGGGGTAGCGTATTTTATCCACCAGTGCTATTCTTGTCGTGATGTCAACCAATGGATAGGGGGTGACCATGCTTTCGTTCATTCGATAAAAGGCCAGCAGGTCCCCGGCAGGATTCCAGAAAGTGCCTTTTGAAATGCCGAATTCATTGCGGTGCACACTTTGTCCGCAGACGATACCTTCCGGTTCGTTGGTGACTTTCAGGGTTTGCCCGTCACCGGTCATCACATAGAGATTATTGCCGATAGTATAAGCCAAATGGCGGCTTACCTCGTTCCAATCCTCATTTGCGGCTTGGGTGGGGCAAGGCTGGCTCCAGATGACTTTTTTCTTCTTCCAGGTCGACGAGGGCACGGTACTTGCCGGTGTTCAGCAGCAGGAGTGGGTCTATTTGGACTTGAATACCCAGATTGACGCCTCGGGGTACGTTGACAGCCTTTGCAGCATGAAAGTGACGCAGTTTCCAAGTCCTTTTTCTTCCAGCAGCGCGTTGGCTTCTTCCAATGTGATGGCAGTGAATTTCTCTCCAGGCTTGGCACCTAATCCTTTGACAGCCCATGTACCTTCTATATTGTCGATGCCAAGTTCCAGACAAGCGGCATCGCCCCACCACTGGTACGATTTGTTTTCCGGTTTGTGGTAGGTCTCACCTCCGGGAATCAGATCTTCCAGGGTCGGCTTTTTCAGTTCTTGTGCCATAGCGTTTGTTGCAAGCAGAGCAGGTACTGTTATCAGCAGTGCAAGAATGCTCTTACTTATTTTCTTTGCATTCATTCTCCTTGTCATTGTTCGTGTTATTCTTCTTCCTTCTTTCCCGCCTCTCTTCTTTTTCTTTCCGGGTAAGACTCACCCGACCTTGTTCTGCGTTCTCCACCGAATTCACGTCTTTCCCTCGGTCTGAACTCCCGTCTTTCCCCGTCTTTGAACTCTCTTCTTTCACGCGGACGGAATTCGCGCTTTTCGCCGTCCTTGAATTCTCTTGGTCTGCGTTCGCCGTTGAACTCGCGTCTTTCGCTACCGAATTCACGTCTCTCTCCACTGAATCGGGGACGGAATTCGCGTCTTTCTCCGGGTTTGAACTCTTTCCGTTCCCCAGAAGCCGGACGAAATTCTTTACGCTCCTTGCTCAATTCCTCGCCTTCGGCACGGAATTCCTTGTACTTTCCATCGAAGATTTCGTACTGGCGGAATTCGCATTCCAGCGCACCATTGAATAAAGGTATCTTGGAGGTGGCTTTTAGCCCGATTTGGTCGAAGCACTCTTCCCGGTAAGAAAGAATCCATGCGGTGTTGCCCGTAAAGGCATGTTTCAGACGCTCGCCAATCATGGAGTAAAGGCCCAGCAGGTCGTTGGTAGAGATACGCTCACCGTAGGAGGATTGGTGATGATGATGGATTTCTCCGCAGGTTGCTCGAATTGCTGGAAAGGTTGCAGCTTCAATACCACGTCCTTGCTTACGCCGGCAGCCTTTATATTGTGTGTGGCAATTTCGTTTGCCTTCGGGCTGTTGTCGTAACCGTATATCTTATGCGTAAATTCACGTTCCTGGCTGTCGTCATTGTATATCGTGTCGAACAGCTCCTGGTCAAAATCCACCCACTTCTCGAAAGCGAACTCCTTGCGGAATACGCCCGGAGCGATGTTGCGTGCAATCAGCGCCGCTTCGATGGGAATGGTTCCCGAACCACACATCGGGTCTATCAGGTCACATTCGCCACGCCAGCCGGTCATCAATATCATGCCGGCGGCCAGCACCTCATTCAGCGGGGCCTCTACTGCTTCCTGGCGATAACCGCGGCGGTGCAGCGATTCGCCGCTGGAGTCGAGAGACAGCGTACATTTGGTTTCGGCAATGTGTATGTTCAGCAGCACGTCCGGTTTGTTGACACGCACGCCGGGACGTTCGCCGGTCTTCTCGCGGAAATAGTCCACGATGGCATCCTTCACCTTGTAGGAAACGAACTTGGAATGACGGAACTCTTCACTGAATACAACCGCGTCCACGGCAAAGGTCTTGTCCGTATCCAGATAGTCTTCCCATCGGATGGCTTTAATCTGTTCGTAAACCTCGTCGGCATCCTTGGCTGTGAAGTGTTTGATGGGTTTCAGTATCCGGATGGCTGTACGCAGGCAGAAGTTTGCCTTGTACATCATTTCCTTATCACCACTGAAAGATACCATGCGGCGGCCTATTTCTATTTCGTTGGCGCCCAGTGCAGTCAGCTCTTGTGCCAGTACCTCTTCCAGTCCTTGGAAGGTTTTGGCAATCATTTCAAAAGATTGTTCGCTCATCTATGCATTTACTTTATGTGAATCGGCAATCTGGGTAGTTGTCACTCGTTTCTCTCATTAGTGGCTGATAACCATTTAACTACTTGAACTGCTGATTTGAGTTATTTACGATTTTAATTGTTTATTGGTTGTTTGTGACTTACTTCTTGGCCTTTGTCTGTACAATCCTTGCTCCTGCGGGAACATCTTCTGTCACCCAGATATTGCCGCCTACGGTGGCTCCTTGTCCGATGGTGATGCGTCCCAATATGGTGGCGTTGGAATAGACTATCACATTGTCTTCCAGAATGGGATGGCGGGGAATACCCTTGATGGGCTTGCCGTCTTCGTCTAGCGGGAAGCTCTTGGCACCGAGGGTCACACCCTGGTACAGCTTCACGTTGTTGCCGATGATGCAGGTCTCGCCGATTACCACACCCGTACCGTGGTCGATGGTAAAATAACCACCTATTTCCGCTCCTGGATGGATATCGATTCCCGTTTCACTGTGCGCCATCTCGGTGATGATGCGGGGAATGAGGGGAACACCCAACTTGAGCAACTCGTGTGCGATGCGGTAGTTGCTGATGGCGCGGATGGCCGGATAGCAGCTGATGACTTCGCCGAACGACTGTGCGGCGGGGTCACCGTTGTAGGCGGCTTCCACATCTGTGGCGAGTGTACGTCTCATTGCCGGCAGGTTGCTGATGAACTTGGCAGCCAATAAGGCGGCTTCTTCCCGTTGGAGCTCGGTACAACAGTTGCATTCGCCGTCGCCTGCAAAGCAGAGGCCGGCAAGGATTTGCTCGGTCAGCAGGTCGAACAAGCGTTCGACATTGACACCGATATGGTAAGTCACCGTACGGCTGTTGACCGTAGAATTTCCGAAATATCCGGGGAAGATGATGGCTCGCGCCAGTTCGATGATGTCGCGCAGCACTTTTGCCGAAGGCAGCGGGTTGCCGTCCGTATGCTGGTGAAACAGTCCTTTGTATGATTCGCTTTCCGATAGCTCATCGACTGCTTGTGTCAAAATGTGGGTAAAGTTGAGTGGACTCATTATGATATCCTTAAGTTTAAAAGTGGCAACAAAGATAGGAAATACTCGTCAAATATCCTACATATCCCTCATTTATAGTACGTATTTACCATATTTGTGGTATTTTCTACGAACCAATTTTGCGCTACTTTTGTCTTGTAAGAAATAACATACCTCGTTCCACTCCGGATTGTTAGTCTTTTCCCTTAGGGGAATGAGGAATTTAAAAACAGTTGGATTATGAAGAAGATAGCAGAACGCCTTACCGACCTGGTAGGCAACACTCCCTTGCTGGAGTTGAATAATTATAACAAGAATAAGGGTCTGAAAGCCCGTGTTATTGCCAAATTGGAATATTTTAACCCTGCCGGCAGTGTGAAGGACCGCGTGGCGCTTGCATGATAGAAGATGCCGAGGCAAAAGGGCTGTTGAAGCCTGGTGCCACCATCATCGAACCTACCAGTGGGAATACGGGCGTAGGGCTGGCTTTTGTGGCCGCCGCCAAAGGTACAAGCTGATACTGACGATGCCCGACACGATGAGTTTGGAACGCCGCAACCTCTTGAAAGCCCTTGGTGCGGAACTGGTGCTGACTTCGGGTGCCGACGGTATGAAAGGCGCAATAGCCCGTGCCGAAGAACCGAAAGCCGCCAACCCCGGCTCGCTGATTCTACAGCAATTTGACAATCCTGCCAATCCGGCAATGCACGAGCGTACTACCGGACAAGAAATCTGGCGTGATACAGACGGCCGGGTGGATATTTTCGTGGCCGGTGTAGGGACGGGAGGCACAGTGAGTGGTGTGGGTGCAGCCTTGAAAGCCAATAACCCGAAGGTAAAGATTGTGGCTGTGGAGCCCGAAGATTCTCCCGTACTTTCCGGTGGGAAGCCCGGTCCCCATAAAATACAAGGTATCGGTGCCGGATTTGTGCCGAAGAACTATAACAGTGCCGTAATAGACGAAGTTCTGCAGGTATCCAATGATGACGCCATACGTACGGGCCGCGAACTGGCGAAGTATGAGGGATTGTTGGTCGGCATCTCTTCGGGAGCTGCCGTTGCTGCAGCTACCCGCTTGGCACGGTTGCCCGAGAATGAAGGAAAGACGATTGTAGCGCTGCTGCCCGATACGGGAGAACGGTATCTTTCGACGCTGTTGTATGCATTTGAGGAATATCCGTTGTAAAAGTAAATATTTCTGCCGGTTATCCGCTCCATCAATGTGGAGCAGGTGACCGGCAGATGGTATTTATAGTTCGCTTGGTCTTAACCCGAATGACCGGCAGCTTATTTTCTCTACTTTCACTTCCCATATCTTGACATTGCGTACGGCGGGTTCGGCATATTTGCATTCATTTTCCGTATATTGCTTCATCAGCATGTCGAGTACGCGTCGCTTCTCTTCCATGTCTTCCACGAAGTGTACTTTCCCACGACAGATAACACTGCGCGACTTCATGCTGTAGCTGCATGCCACTTGCCGGTGCATATAAACCAGCTCGTGTCCTTCGCAGAAGGTGATGCAAACTTGCGGGTGCTTTGTTACCATCTCCACTTTACTGCCTTCCGGGCCGGAATGCAAGTATATTACCCCGTCTTGATAGGCAAAGTCCATGGGAACCGCATATGGGTTTCCTTCAAGGTCTGTGATGCCCACTATGCAGTATGGCATTTACGGATAATTTCCTCAATCTGTGTAGGGTCTGTAATAGTAATTGTCTTCATGTGCAAAGCTCACCCCGGCCCTCCTCGAACCGAGAGGGACGTGGGGAAGTGGGGATATTTGAAGTAGTTGTAGGGTTTAATTTCATTTAGTTTCTACTTTCACTTCAACGTTTTCAGCTAGTTTACTTAATTCATTTTCACTTCC
>ENA-OQAA01001647-OQAA01001647.1-human-gut-metagenome-genome-assembly--contig:-NODE-1647-length-10627-cov-3.341714_pt1 | contig 10627 bp, 12 predicted proteins | sample MGYA00242489_ERZ504515 | MGnify/ENA primary metagenome ERZ504515 (study PRJEB26092, sample SAMD00036237) | human gut metagenome | host: Homo sapiens | study: EMG produced TPA metagenomics assembly of...
TCTGATGGAAAATCGTTGTTTACAATTGCCTTGGAAAATAATCCATGGTTCATCCAGACTTTCAGAGGTAACCACCTTATACTCCACCACCTCAAAGCCCTGTTTCTTCAGCCAGATAAACTGCTGCTCCCTGGAATTGGAAAAATCCACATTCTGGGCACTTACCAGAGCAAAGGCATAAAAACGCACATTTCGTTTCGCCGTGATCTCGTTATTCAGCTGACGCACGGAACCACTGCAAAGATTCCGCGGGTTCTTATATTTGGCATCTGCATCGCCTATAGTCTCGTTGATCCGCTCGAACTCAGAATAAGTGATAATCGCCTCACCCCGAAGCACCAGCTGACCTTTATAAGGGATGCGAAGAGGGATATTCTTAAACACCCTGGCATTGTTGGTAATAACCTCACCAACAATTCCATTCCCCCTTGTTACTGCTTTCACAAGCTCACCGTTCTCATAAGTAAGAACAATGGTCAGACCGTCCAGCTTCCAGGATAAAAGGCATTTGTGATTCCCTATAAATCCACGGAGCACTTCCCTGTCTTTTGTCTTATCAAGGGATAGCATGGGGCTTGGATGTTCTTCCTTCGGAAGTTCATTAACTGCCTCGTATCCTACGCGGACAGTAGGACTATTTGTGAGTACAGTGCCGGTTTCTTTTTCCAGCTGCTCCAGCTGGTCGTACAGGCTGTCGTACTCCTGATTGCTCATGATTTCCCTGTCTTCCTGGTAATATGCCTTCGCGGCTGATCCAGCTTTTCTACCAGTTCTTTCATTCGCTGTAGAGAATTTTCCATGATGTCCTCCTGTTTTACTGTTATAATTACTGCAAGCAGACTTCCTCTGTGAAACAGACTGCCTTTTTTCTGAAATAGTGCGGGAAGCAGCTGGCTTATTTTGCCTTTTTTCTTCTGGAATTGAAGAAAAGGGAATGCTGTCTCTTCCCTGTTTTTTGGAAAATACAGGCACACTGTCCTGCCTTCTGGCTGCGGGAAGCTGGGAGGAATCTGCAATTCCACGTTCCAGCTTCTTCCACTCCTCCTGGGTGCTTCTCTGTACTCGCCCTCTTTCAAGCCATCTATTGTCAGTTCCATGATTCGTACGCGCTTCAGACTAAGCACCTGATATCCCAGATATTCACACATTCGGCGGATCTGCCGGTTCAATCCCTGGGTAAGAATAATCCGAAAAGAATTTCTCCCTGTTTTTTCCACAAAACACGGACGGGTAATGGTATCCAGAATAGGAATTCCAGATGACATTTTTTTCACAAAGTCACTGTCAACTGGCTTATTTACAGTTACCAGATATTCCTTCTCGTGGTAGTTCCCCGCACGCATGATCTTATTAACCAGGTCTCCCTGGTTTGTTAAAAGCAAAAGCCCTTCGGATTCCTTGTCAAGGCGTCCTATAGGATAAATTCGAACCGGATAATTCAAATACTCCGTAACTGTGGTCTCCTGGCGCTGTTTTCTGGTGCTGCACACTACACCACGAGGCTTGTGGAATAAAAGCAAAACTTTTTTTTTCTACTTTTTTCACAGGCTTGCCATCCACAAATACAACTGTATCTGTTGTAATCCTTTCTCCCGGTTCTGCCACATGACCTTCCACCGTCACCCGTCCGTTCCGGATCAGGCTGTCAGCCTCACGTCTTGAACAGAATCCCGCTTCGCTTAAGTATTTGTTGATTCTGATTTTTTCGTCCATTTTTCCATTATATAGTTTTTCCCGGGCATATGCAAGGCAAACCTTGCCCCAAGCTCCAGAAGCTCCAAAACACATTTAAAAAAGCTTTCCCACAAAGTGTAACGCACATCTTGCAAAAAACCTTCTCCACACACGCTCCAAAGCAAATATTAAGCAGCCAATAAAGAAGATAGAAGCATGCAAAAAAGCCAGGACAATTTCCCCGTCAATACTCTGCGGACACTGTAAATTCTTCCACACTGCCGCAGGCATTACACAGGAAAATCCATCCCGGCTTCCACATTTTTTCTTATTTTTCCAATAAGAAAACCTTCTTTATTCCGTTTTCAGATCTGAGAACTTCATTTTCACAACACACATAGCTCCCATCATCAGTGCTACACCGATGATCAGCACAGCGGGCTCTGGATAAAGCCGGCGAAAATGTAAGTTACAAAGGATACCACTGCTGCCACAATGGCATAAGGCAGCTGGGTTGACACATGATTTACATGATCACACTGAGCTCCCGCGGAGGCCATAATCGTCGTATCCGAAATCGGAGAACAATGGTCACCGCAAACAGCACCAGCCATACAGGCAGAGATGGAAATGATCATCAGGTCTCCCGGTGTGTTTTCAAATACATGAACCACAATCGGGATCAGAATACCGAAGGTCCCCATGAAGTACCAGTAGCAAATGCCAGGAAGCAGGCTACCAGGAATATAATAGCCGGAAGCATATTTACCAGCCCCTCTGCTGAAGACTTCACCATTTCCGCAACAAACTCAGCAGCACCCAGACTGTCCGTCATACTCTTTAAGGTCCATGCAAAAGTAAGGATCAGGATTGCCGGTACCATGGACTTAAATCCTTCTGGAATACATGCCATACAATCGCGGAAGGACAGCACTCTGCGCACCATATAAAGAAGAATGGTGATCACCAGACCGAAGAAGCTTCCAAGCACCAGTCCGACAGAAGCATCACTCTGGGAAAAAGCAGTTACAAAATCTGTACCGCTGAAAAATCCACCAGTATAGATCATACCGATTACACAGCAGATAACCAGAGAGATGATAGGGATCAGAAGATCCATAACCTTTCCTCTTGGGTTCACCGGTCCATCACCTTCGCCTGAAGCATAAGGACGGGCTGCTGTGGTAAACAGATCTCCTTTTAACGCATTGGACTCATGCACACCCATAGCACCAAACTCTTCTTTCATCAGAACCATGGATACCATCATTACAATCGTAAGAAGTGCATAATAGTTATAGGGAATAGCTCTTACAAACACGGACATTCCATCCTCACCCGGAACAAAACCGCTGACAGCAGCTGCCCAGGATGAGATTGGTGCAATGATACATACCGGCGCAGCTGTGGCATCGATCAGGTATGCCAGCTTCGCGCGTGATACATTGTGCTGATCTGTGATTGGTCTCATAACACTGCCTACTGTCAGACAGTTGAAATAATCATCAATAAAAATCAACACTCCAAGCAAAATGGTTGCCAGCTCTGCCCCAACTCTTGTCTTGATGTGTTTGCCCGCCCAGCGTCCAAAAGCGGCTGAGCCTCCAGCCCGGTTCATCAGGCAGACCATAGTTCCAAGAATTACCAGGAACACCAGAATACCTACGTTACTGCTGGATGATAACACACTGATCATTCCGCCTGAAAAAATATGGTTAACCGTTCCCTCAAAATTACCGCCAGAGTACAGAAGTGCTCCAACTAAAATTCCAAGAAACAAGGAACTGTAAACCTCTTTTGTGATCAATGCCAGAACGATTGCCACAACTGGCGGTATCAATGACCAGAAAGTAGCGTACACAGCAGGTGTGCCAGCCTCCTCTTCTGCTGCTGCCAGAACAGTCACCGGACATGCCAAGACAAACATCATAACAGCTGCAAAAAGAACAGACAAACTTTTTACAATTGTACTTCATTATCGATTTCCTCCCTCTTTTTCCTGAATACCAGATGACCAGTCACAAACCGGTCAGAGCGTTTTCTTAAAAGCCTCCTCTTCTTTAACGCAAAAAGCCATGAATGCACTCCCATTATGGGGACACATTCATGGCATTTATTCTTCACAGGATCTATACCTTAGATAGCGCTCCACAACAGTGACAGTCTGCCGCATATTCTGCGTCAGCCCAGAACTTCTCTCCTGGCTGAGAAAAAAATCCTTCGGCAGTCTCCCCTTTCATTCCAGCCAGTCTGCCATACGACCCAGAGCCTGTATCTGCGTATGCCCATACTCTGCACACAACCAGTCTCTGCAGCTGAAATTACTGATGAAGCCTGCGCCTCTATCATAACTTCCCGTATTCAGTTTATTCACAAACTAAATGTATCAGCTTTTTCCTGTAAATGCAACCCTTTTATTCACAATATTTGAAAATACCGTACTCATTTACCTGACCGATCAGTAAGAACCCTTTTGTTTCCATATACAGCTGCTTCTTTTTGCTTGGAACAGGGAAAACCAGGTAATTGCATTTCAGTCTTTTTGCATTTTTTACTACCTTTTTGATCACCGGTACTTCTGCCACAAGCTGTTTATGGAGCCATCTTGCAGCTTTTTTTCCAGAGGCTCCTTTACCGCCTCTTCCGTAAGGCATTTTGATAGATGGATCATAAACTCTCACGTAGGAAGCTATTTTGTCATCTGTTGCCAGGTAGATTTCTTCATTTTCTTCCTTCTGCTCATTGATCAGATTGCAGATGCTTACTACCTCATCAGGAATCTTCTGTACATTCTGAACCTTTTTGTAAAAACCATCTCTATTCAGCCAGTTCCGCAAAAAGCCAGCACTGCCGCAATAAAAATCAGAAGTATGTACTGCCGTGGTCTGGAAGCTCCCGCCTTTTTTACCAGGCAGGTTCCGGCATAAGCTATAAGCGGCACTGCCGGAAGAACCCATAATACTCTCCAGTAAACCGACCGTCCTATACATTTCTGTATAATATAAGCAGTCACCGGACAGAAAAACACAGCAAGAAAAACTACAATATAGCCGGATAAAATTCTGGCTCGTTCTTTTTTTCTTCCGAATACCAGGAAATACAAACATGCAGCCAGCAGTAAATAGACATAAAATCCGTTTCCCCAGTATTTCTGCCAGGCGTCCAGTGAAGCCAAAAGTGCTCGTTTCATCTCTCCACCTCCTAAAATACCAGAATGTATACCACGCCAAGTATCAGGATGGCAGACAGCAGACTACACTCTTTAAGAATCTTCTTCCGTCTCTGAATTTCACCAGACTAAGCAGAGCAAATACTCCCATCAGAAGAGGGGCAAGCATGATTCCCATTGAGGAAAACAGACAGCAGGCTCCATTTGCCAGAAAAGCTAGGCTCCATGGATATTCCGGTTTTTCCTGCATAAAAATCTCCATACAGAGCAGAAATAAAAATGGTAAAAATACCCCTGCCAGCACAGCTTTTCCCTGCCAGATCCTGCCCATTGTAAAAATTTCTGAATTGTATACCGAATATCCGCAAAACCACAGGATCACGGCACAAAGGATCATAAAAATCCCCTGTTCTCCAGCCTTTCCCTTGAAGAATATGCGGCTGTACTGAAAAAGCACCACATATGCCAGAAAAACAAATACCGCCGGAAAAACAGTATGTGCCACAATGGCTGGATGAAGTCCTCCGCATAACCGGCTGGTCACGGCAAGAAATGCAGGAAACGGAGAAAGAATGTAACGGCTTGGCAATACATTGTAAGCGGCTCCGGTGTAGGGGTTATATGCATAAAGAGAATCGGTTTCCACCGCGGTAGTGGCTGTTCCTACATAAAAAGCATCATCTTCATCCATATGGGCATAAAGCACCACAACGACAAGCTGGATCAGAATCAGAATTCCTGCCATCACAAGCTCCGGGGATATTCCAGTCGCTTCTATCCTTCTGCCGCAATATGTGCCAGCGCCTTCACCGGTTTCCTTCTGCCTCTTCTTATAAAGACTCCAGACACCTAGAAATGCCAGCACACCTGCCACCGCTCCATATGTAACGGTCAGCAGATGAAGTGGCTGCTTTGTAAAAATCATGGTAAGGGAAAGCAGCTCTGTAATGGCAAACAGCAGTGTATAACCGGCCAGAAGATATTCACCGCAGGTTCTTTTTTCCCTGCGGAAATAGAATCCCCCTGCCAGGCAGGGAACCACCAGCAGCCAGATCACTGCCAGTATCCCCTTAAAAATAAATCCCATATATTATTTCTCCAGTTCTTTTTTCAGAATTCCCATGGCAACCTTCTCCGATGTGATCGGCAGCTCTCTTACCCGGACACCGGAAGCATTGTAAACCGCATCTGCAATTGCAGGACAGGGAGTATCAATTACCAGCTCACCGATGGACTTGGCGCCAAAAGGACCGCTCTTTTCATAGCTGCTTTCAAACTCAACCCGGATATTTCCAATATCCTCACGGCTTGGGATCTTGTACTGCATGAAAGAATTCTCACGAATCTTACCTTCTTTGGAATACTGCACATTCTCCATAAGTGCCATACCGATTCCCTGGGCAACACCGCCCTCTGTCTGCACACGGGCAAGATTGGGGTTAATAGGAGTTCCGCAGTCTACAACTGCCACATAATCGATCAGGTCAATATTTCCTGTCTCTTTGTCTATTTCCACCTCTGCTGCTCCAACCATATAAGGCGGCGGAGAAATCTGGGACGAATAGGAGGCAGTCACCTGCATTTCCAGGGTATTTCCGCAGGTTCCCTTATAAGCAACATCCTGGAGGCTGACCTCTTTTTCCCCTGCGTAGACTTTCTTTCCATCAAAGTCTGCTTCCTCAGGACTTACACCCAGCATTTCAGCACCCAGCCGGATAATCCTCTTTTTCAGCTCATTGCAGGCGTTAATAACTGCATTGCCTGTCGCGTAAGTGGTGGCAGATGCATAGGAACCGGAGTCATATGGAGAAACATCCGTATCTACACCAAATGCAACAATATTCTCAAATTCTGTCTCCAGACAGTCTGCTGCCATCTGGGAAAGAATAGTATCACAGCCTGTACCCATATCTGCACATCCAAGGGAAAGTGTATAGGATGCGTCCTCATTCAGCTTCAGGGTTGCGCCTCCCACGTCTACATTGGCAATAGAGGAGCCCTGCATCGCCATGGCAAGACCTACGCCGCGGACTTTCCATTTCCCATATCACGGCATGGATATTTCTCATCCCAGCCGATCATCTCCTTGGCACGGGCAAGGCAGCGATCCATCGTACAGCTTGCTGTATGAGTCAGGTTTCCATCATAGTCGTACATTGCTCGCCTTCAATTGGCATATTCAACTCTCGGATCCTTGCAGGGTCCATATTCATCTTATGAGCCAGCTCATTGACAGCGGATTCCACTGCATAAATTCCCTGTGTAGCACCATATCCACGGTATGCGCCGGATGCCTGCACGTTGGTGTAAACAACCTCATAGTCAAAAGCATAGGCATCCAGATTCCGGTACAGGGCAATTGCCTTATGACCTGTAAGTCCGATGGTTGTAGGACTGTGATCTCCGTATGCACCAGCATTGGAAAGCGCCTCTACTTTAATTCCTTTTACGATTCCGTTCTCATCTGCGCCAACTTTTACGTGTACTTCCATCTCATGACGGGGAGAAGCACAGATTAAGGATTCGTAACGGCTGTAAACGATTTTGGATGGACGTCCTGTCATCCAGGTAACAATTGCCGGATAAATTTCGCAGACCTCTGTCTGCTTGGCTCCAAAGCCGCCGCCAATACGAGGCTTGATCACGCGGATCCTGGAGGATGGGATTCCAAGGGCATTTCCAAGGATTCGGCGAAGGTGGAATGGTACCTGTGTGGAGGAAATCACATTCAGTCTGCCGAAATAGTCCTTGGTACAATATGTGCGGAAGGTCTCCATCATACACTGCTGATCAGCCTTTGTGTGATAAACTTCATCTACTGTGTATTTGCATTCTGATAAAACCTTGTCGATATCTCCCATTTCCTCATGGCCTTTTGCTGCAAGATTCCGCTTGTTATCTGCACCAACCGGGAACTTGGATTCCCAGTCTTCTTCCGGGTGGACCAGAACCGGATTATCCTTGGCTGTATGCATATCCAGAACCGGTGTTTCCACGCGGTATTTCACTTTAATGCGCTTCATGGCAAGATCTACGGCAGCTTCTGTTTCTCCTGCCACAATTGCCACTGCATCACCTACGAAACGAAGATGCTGATCCAGGATCATTCTGTCATAAGGACTGAACTCCGGATAGGTCTGTCCGGCAGAGGCGAAACGTCTCTTTGGAACGTCTTTCCAGGTAAGGATCAGTGCCATTCCTTCTACTTTCATGGCTGTGTCCGTCTTGATCTCTTCCACCCAGGCATTGGCATAGGGACTCCTTAAGATCTTGATGATCAGGCAGTCCTTTGGTGCCAGATCGTCTGTGTAAACTGGCTTTCCGGTCACCAGAGCCATGGCATCCTTTTTCTGCAAAGATTTATTTACATAACTCATGCCTGCACCTCCTTCTCCTGGATATTTCCGTTCTTCTTACATTCCAGATATTTCAGGATACTTCTGGTCTGTCCAACAAAACCAGAGCAGCGGCAAAGATTGCCTGCCAGATATTCCTTAATCTCTTCTTCGGTTGGATCTTCCAGTTCTTTTGTCATCGCAAGTACATTCATGATAAATCCCGGATTACAGAATCCGCACTGCTCTGCGCCTTCATTGGCAAGAAAAGTTCCAAATTCTTCAGCTTCTGCCTGAAGTCCCTCCATAGTGGTGACCTTTTTGCCGTCAATACGGGCGGCAAGGACACTGCAGGACAGCATTGGTTTGTCATTTACCAAAACGGTGCAAAGACCGCAGTTTGCAGTTTCACAGCCTCTTTTTACACTGTAGCAGCCAAGGCTTCGAAGAAACTCCAGAAGCATGATGTCAGGACTGATTTCCGCTTCCTTTTTGGCTCCATTCAGCCAGAAATTAATTTTCATCTGTCATACCTCCCACTGCCTCTAATGCTCTTCTTGTAAGAACCTTCACAAGAAGGGTTCTGTACTCTGCGCTGCCTCGCATGTTTCCAAAGGTAGGAACCTTCCTGGCTGCATAGTCTGCAAATTTCTGAACTGCTGTCTTCCGTTCTTCCACAGACATGGTTCCCATGCCTGCAAGGAGACCTTCTTCGTCTTCCAGAAGAAATGCCTTCGCCGGACGGGCGCCGTAAACTGCTCTCACACCATTCTCAGACAGCCTGATACAGCATGCCAGTACCGGGAAATCGGTCTTGGTATTACGCTGGCTTAAATAGGCAACCTTCAACGGAGTTTTCTTTATGATAATGCGTACCAGAATATCTCTGTCTTTTGGCATTTTCACAAAATCAGAAAGACAGACTCTGCCGCCTTTAAAAAGTTCTACCTCTGTATCAAGTGCCAGAAGCATGGTGAGTACATCGGAAAAGCCGAAGCGTCCCCAGATACTTCCGCCTACAGTAGCGCAGTTGCGGAACTGTACGCCTACAATATGGCGCAGGCTTTCTCTTATGGCACCTTTCGTATATGTATGAAGTCCCTGATGGAGTTCCAGGTCCCGCAATGGGGTCATACAGCCGATCACAAATTCACTTTCTGTTTCTGTGATGGTATCCAGACCAAGCCCGGAAAGATCAATGGCTGTGGTTACAACACGGTTACCCATTTTCAGCCACACCATGCCGCCAAGCACACAGGCAGTCCGCTTCTGGTTCAGCTCATAAGCCTGTTCCAGAGATTCTGCTTTCACATAATTTTTTATTTTGAGCATGTTAAATTCCTTTCTCATATTGTATCACTGTTCATCGTTTTCCAAATACGCTTTTCCAGAGCGTGTTTGAAAAAGGCTTTCTGCAATCTGTACCTTCAGTGAACAGCAATCGTATTGCTATTTTTAGTATAACAAGAAAGGGTTCAAATTTCCAGCGAAATGACGTATTCAGAATATTTTTTTATTTTGATTTTATGCAAATTATATAGATATTTTCGTACAATTGTGTTATAATGCGAAAAAGAACAGAAAATAGTTCTCATAAACTATTTTATAACAAAATTTTTTACAAATCCACCACAAAAGGAGGCGCCGTTTATGAGTAACCGTGTTATAACAATCAATCGTATGTTTGGAAGTAACGGACGTATTATTGGAAAGGCTCTTGCGGAGGAACTGGGATTTAAGTTCTATGATAAGGAGCTGATCGAAATAGCCAGCAAGGAGAAGAATATTCCTTTCGATGAGTTTGCCAGAGTAGATGAGAGAAAAGCCAGCCAGTGGCTGTATCCGGTGGATTACGAGCTGCAGATGAATCCGGAGTACCATTTCGTTCCCATGAATGATGTGCTTTACGATCTGCAGAAGAAGATCATTTTGGAGGCAGCCGAAAAAGAGAATTGCGTGATTGTTGGACGCTGCGGCAATTATATCTTACAGGATAATAAGGATAAGCATCTGAGTCTGTTTATCTATGCTCCGTTTGAGGACCGTGTGAAGACGGTGATTGCACGTACCGGCCGGGAGGAAAAAAGTGTAAGGAAGCTGGTGAAACGTACGGATAAGGAACGCCGGCTTATTATGAGTATTTTACGGATACTAACTGGCTGGATATGCTGCAGTATGATCTGTGTATTAACAGTAGCAGGGTGACGAAGGAAGAGATTGTGGAGATGGTGAAGAAGTTGATCTAAAGTGTATATTAAAGACAGCCCCGTTTTTGGCGGGGCTGTGATTTTTGCTATTTAATTGGTTGAAAAGTTCTTCAGAAGGGACGCATTTGGACAATGTGTATTACTCACTCGCCGGCGCAACGCTCCAGCGAACTAATCGCTAACTGCGACTAATGCGTTCGGGAGAGCCCTCACGCATAAGTCTCCGTAAGCGCTGGATTTCG
>ENA-OQAA01001648-OQAA01001648.1-human-gut-metagenome-genome-assembly--contig:-NODE-1648-length-10621-cov-2.442062_pt1 | contig 10621 bp, 13 predicted proteins | sample MGYA00242489_ERZ504515 | MGnify/ENA primary metagenome ERZ504515 (study PRJEB26092, sample SAMD00036237) | human gut metagenome | host: Homo sapiens | study: EMG produced TPA metagenomics assembly of...
ACCGCTTCGGCGGCTGCGGCACAGCATCTGCGTTGCCAAAATGCTCGATAAGACATCCAGTATTATCTGCGCTTTTGGCTTAGCAGCTGCCGCACCTCGCTCGCCGTATCGGCACTTAGAATTATGCGGTATTGCCCAAGGCTTTTTAACGCAAAATCCGGCTGCGTTTGTAGAAATAGACGATACTTTCGACTTTTCAGATGCACCCTAGCGCAGCGGCGGAACTTTCCCTCTTTCCGGAGCTGCATCAGGATAAATTCTAGTATAATACATAAATATTCAAAGTCAATGTATAAATATTGAATTCAGCATTTTGCGGCAAGATGGCTGCCTTCCCCACCAGAAATTGTGCATTTTTCAAGCCTGCATTTCACAGTTTTTCCTGATATATTGACGCCGTAAGTTAAACGTGGTAAACTTTACGCGTTCATGAGCGAAATTCATGCCATTCAGTCGAAATAAACCGGCTTGCATTACCTTGCCGTACAAAAAAGAGGAATCAATATGCTGACATTAGGTGACCTGCACATTGGCAGGATGCAATCATCCGCGTGGTAGGCGGTGAGGGCGAGCTGCGCCACCACCTGCTGGATATGGGGCTGACCCCCGGCACCGAGGTAACGCTGCGCAAAACGGCCCCCATGGGGGACCCCATTGAAGTGGAGCTGCGTGGTTATGAGCTGACCCTGCGCCTGGCCGATGCGCAGAAAATTGAAATTGACAGTGTGCACGCAACGGACCGCGCCGCCCCCAGCGAAGAGCGCCACAAGGTGGTAGCCCACCCCGGCGTTGGCGAGCTGGACAAAGCCGCCAGCTACCACGAGCGCAAAGCCGGCGCCCCATTGCCGCCGGTGCACCGCTGACCTTTGCCCTGGCCGGCAATCAGAACTGCGGCAAAACCACGCTGTTCAACCAGCTGACCGGCTCCAACCAGCATGTGGGCAACTTTCCCGGCGTTACGGTGGACCGCAAGGACGGCGTGATCCGCAACCACAAGGAAGCCACCGTAACGGACCTGCCGGGCATTTATTCCCTGTCCCTTACTCCAACGAGGAGATTGTCACGCGGGATTTTATCCTGAGCGAGCACCCGTCCGGCATTATCAACATTGTGGATGCTTCCAACATTGAGCGCAACCTGTACCTGACCATGCAGCTGATGGAGCTGGATACCCCCATGGTGCTGGCGCTGAACATGATGGACGAAGTGCGCGCCAACGGCGGCACCATCATGGTAAACCAGCTGGAAGAAATGCTGGGCATTCCGGTTGTTCCCATTTCTGCCGCCAAAAATGAGGCATTGACGAGCTGATCGAACATGCCATCCATGTGGCGCGCTACCGGGAGCTGCCGGGCCGCATCGACTTCTGCACGGCAGGCAGTGACCCAGCAGACCCCAGGGGCGCGGTGCATCGCTGCATCCATTCTGTCGGACATTTGATTGAGGACCATGCCGCTGCCGCCGGGCTGCCGCTGCGCTTTGCCGCCACCAAGCTGGTGGAGGGAGACACCCTGATTGAAAAAGCCCTGCAGCTGAACCCCAACGAAACAGATATACTGGGCCACGCCATTGCTGAAATGGAAACCGTGACCGGGCTGGACCGCGAAGCCGCCCTTGCGGACATGCGCTTTACCTTTATTGAAAAGCTATGCTCCGCCACGGTGGTGAAGCCGGGTGAAAGCCTGGAGCATAAGCGCAGCGTTGCCATTGATAAGATCCTGACCGGCAAATACACTGCCTTGCCCTGTTTTGCGGGCATTATGGCGCTTGTTTTCTGGCTGACCTTTGGCGTAGTGGGCTCCACCCTTTCGGACTGGATGACCCTTGGCATCGACTGGTTTACCGGCGTTGTGGACCGCGCCCTGACGGCGTATCAGATCAACCCGGTGGTGCACAGCCTTGTGATCGACGGCATTTTTGCCGGCGTGGGCAGCGTGCTGAGCTTTTTGCCCACGATCGTTATCCTGTTCTTCTTTTTGTCCATCCTGGAAGATACCGGTTATATGGCCCGCGTGGCCTTTGTTATGGACAACTGCTGCGCCGCATTGGCTTTCGGGCCGCAGCTTTGTGCCCATGCTGGTGGGCTTCGGCTGCTCGGTTCCCGCCATTATGGCAACCCGCACCCTTTCCAGTGAGCGTGACCGCCGCATGACGATTTTGCTGACCCCGTTCATGAGCTGTTCCGCCAAGCTGCCCATTTATGCGCTGTTCACCGCCGCGTTTTTCCCCCGGGTATGGCGTGCACCGGTCATGATTTTCCTCTATCTTTTCGGCATTTTGTGTGGTATACTGTATTCGCTGATCCTCAAGCAGACCTGTTTCCGCGGTGAACCGGTACCCTTTGTGATGGAGCTGCCCAACTACCGCCTGCCTTCGCCCAAAAGCGTCGGCCAGCTGATTTGGGAAAAGGCCCGTGATTTTATTCAGCGTGCCTTTACAATTATCTTTGTTGCAACCGTCGTGATCTGGTTCCTACAGACGTTCGACACCCGCCTGAATGTTGCTGCCACCCCGGATTCCAGCCTTCTGGCTTTGGTTGGCAGCCTGATCACCCCCATCTTCAAGCCCCTTGGCTTTGGCGACTGGCGCATTTCCACTGCGTTGATCACCGGCTTTACCGCCAAGGAAAGCGTTGTTTCCACCCTGACCGTCCTGCTGGGCGGCGATACCGGCGCGCTGAACACGCTGTTCACCCCGTTTACTGCGCTGGTTTTCCTGATCTTTACGCTGTTGTATACCCCCTGTGTTGCAGCCATTGCCGCTGTCAAGCGGGAACTGGGCGGTGGCCGGGCTGCACTGGGTGTGGTACTGATGCAGTGCGGCATTGCCTGGGTTGTGGCGTTTGCCGTGCACTGTGTAGGGATTTTGCTGGGGTTGGCATAAGGGCAGCGTATTCACCTGTCACTTTGTTTTCGCTTAACCCATAGGGAGGTTTTTTCCATGTCACTTCAAAGTATCCTTGTTCTGGTTATTATTTTTGTTCTGCTCGGCGTTGCCATCGGTTTTATTGCCAACAGCGAAAAGGGCTGGCACGGCGGCTGCACCGGCAACTGCGCCAGCTGCCAGGAACACTGCAATGACAAACAGAAAAAGAACCCGCCCAAGCAGCAGTGATGCCGGACTGAAGGAGACTGCCGTATGACTGCTGTTCAACAACCCGTCGCAACAGCTTCCCGCCCTGCCGTGCGCCAGCGCATTGACTGGATCGACACGGCCAAGGGCCTGTGCATGATCCTGGTTATTGTGGGGCACACCCTGCCCTACGGCAACCTGATGCGCAATTTCATTTTTTCGTTCCACATGCCGGCCTTTTTCTTTCTGACCGGCTATACGGCCCGCCGCCCGGATACCTGGCAGGGCTTTGCCCGCCGGGTCAAAAAAGACTTTGCTGCACTGATCGTTCCCGTGCTGGGTGTGGTACAGGTGTTCAACGTTTTGCTGAACTTTTTCCTTTCTGATGACAGAAGTCTGACCAACCTGTGGGATATTGCCCGCTACAATGCCATCACCCTGTTCTGGGCCAGCGGTAACCCTGCCGACGGCATTCCCAGCTGCGGCATGCCATGGTTTTTGTTTGCACTGTTCTGGGGCAAGCTGATCTGGGAGCTGCTGGGGCTTTTGTTCCCCAAAGGGGATTTTGCCGTCAGTTTCATTGTCATGCTGTTCGGGGCATACATCGGGCAGGTACAGTATCTTCCCCAATGTCTGGATGTTGCAATGGTCGTTGTCATGTACCTTACATTGGGGCAGCTGTTCCGCCAGCATCAGGCACTGTTGGACCGTTACCGGGTCCCGCTTTTCCTTGCCATGCTGATTCCCTGGGCATGGTGCTGCCAGCAGGGCATTTATATTGAACTTGCTTCCCGCACATACTCCAATTACATTTTGTGCGCTTCCATCAGTGTATGCGGCATCTGGATCTTCTGCCAGCTGTGCCGCGAGCTGAACGCCAACAGTGCTTTGCGCCCGGCGCTCAGTTTTCTGGGGCGGCACAGCCTGTGGCTGTTCTTTGTGCACCATATGGATGTGTTTACCAGTGCCATCTGGCAAAAAGACCGCCTGCTGTTCACGCTGCCCTGCCGCATCGGGTGGGACATCCTGCTTTCCCTGCTGCTGCTTGGCTGCTGGAGATTGCTGCGCATCGGCTGGCGCAGGCTGACCGCAAAATAAACTCTTTGAACCGTTCTGCATCCCCTGTTCCGGGCCTGCAGGGCGGTTTTTGTTTTGGCAGCGCTTTCTGCACAGGGCAAACATTGTTTTTTACAGCGGATTATGGTACAATGAATTGTCTATAAGTATGTATCGGGGATTCCCATGAAATATCTATTTTTGAAAGGGCTTTTTATGGCAGAGCAACGCAACCAGACCCCTGCCGGGATAATACGCAATGGACCACCGTTATTCGGCCGCGCACCGGCTGGTTTGATGTGGACCTGGAAGAACTGTGGCGCTACCGTGACCTGATTGTCATGTTCGTCAAGCGCAACTTTACCGTCATGTACAAGCAGACCATCCTGGGGCCGCTGTGGATCATCCTGAACCCGCTTATCACCACGGTGCTGTTCAACGTGGTGTTCGGCGGCATTGCCGGGCTTTCTACGGACGGTACGCCAAGCTTTTTGTTCTACATGGCCGGCAACACGGTGTGGACCTTTTTTGCCTCCTGCATCAACGGAACTGCCAATACCTTTGTTGCCAACAGTCAGGTGTTCGGCAAGGTATATTTTCCGCGGCTTACCACACCCATCAGTCAGGTGCTTACCAGCCTGATCAACTTCTTTATCCAGTTTGTCATGTACATTCTGTTCTGGGTCTACTTCGCCGTGACCGGGTCTGGTGTACACCTGACAGCCTGGGCGTTCGCTGTGCCGCTGGTCGTGCTGGAAGTTATGCTTTTGGGCCTTGGGGTCGGCATTATCGTTTCGGCCCTGACCACAAAGTACCGTGACCTTGCCATTGCCGTCAGCTTCGGCGTACAGCTGTGGATGTATATCTCCCCTGTGGTCTATCCGCTTTCCAGCCTGGAGGACTCCCCCCGGCTGCAGATGCTGATGCGCCTGAACCCCATGACCGCCCCGATCGAAGTGTTCCGCATGGGAACCCTTGGCACCGGAACGGTGGAAGTGGGCAACCTGATTTACAGCCTGCTTTTTACAGCCGCCGCCCTTGTGCTGGGCGTTGTGCTGTTCAGCCGCATTGAAAAAACCTTTATGGACACCGTGTAAGGAGGGGCGCAGATGGAAAACCAGACGAATGCACAAAATCAGCGCGTACCCGTTATTCAGGTATCCGGGCTAAAAAAGCAGTACAAGCTTGGTCAGATCGGCGGCGGCACCCTGACGCATGACCTGCAAAGCTGGTGGGCCCGTGTACGCGGCAAAGAGGACCCCAACACCGTGATTGGCACCGATGCCCGCCTGTTTGGCAAGACTTTTATGGCGCTGAACGGTGTTGACCTGACCGTTTACAAAGGCGAAGCCTTGGCATTATCGGCCGCAACGGTGCAGGCAAATCCACCCTGCTCAAAATTCTGTCCCGCATTACCGCCCCTACCGAAGGCGAGATCCGCCTGCGCGGGCGTGTGGCTTCCATGCTGGAAGTCGGCACCGGCTTCAACAACGAAATGACCGGCCGCGAAAACATTTACATGAACGGTGCCATCCTTGGCATGACCCGCGCCGAGGTCGATTCCAAAATTGACCAGATCATTGAATTTTCCGAGTGCGGTGATTTTATTGATACCCCCGTCAAGCGGTATTCCAGCGGCATGTTCGTCAAGCTGGCGTTTTCCGTTGCTGCCCACCTGGACAGCGAGATCATGGTAATGGACGAAGTGCTGGCCGTGGGCGATATGAAGTTCCAGCAGAAATGCCTGGGCAAAATGAGCGATGTTGCCGGGCAGGAGGGCCGCACGGTTTTGTATGTCAGCCACAACATGAGCACCATCCGCCAGCTGTGTACCCGCTGCGTGGTGCTGGACCAGGGCCGCGTGATCTTTGACGGCGATGTAGAACAGGCCATTGCCGTGTATATGGAAACCACCGATGTGAACGTGGTCCACTATGACCTGCTGGATGCTTCCCGCATGAACGCCAGCGCAGGCAAGCGGATGCGGCTGGAAACGCTGGACTTTGTGGGCAAGGAATCCAGTGTGTTTGCGGACACCGAAAAAATTCGGGTGCGCATTACCTGGCGTGTTTCGGAGCCGTTTGCCGGGGTACACTTAAAGCTGAACCTGCATTTCCGGGATTCGACCCCCGTGGGCATTACCCACCCGGTCAACCTGGGTGCCGCCGTGCCCGGCAAGCTGTATACCACTGAGTTTGAGTTTGACCCCAGCCTGCTGGGCGAAGGCCAGTATTTCTTCTATGTGGATGTGTTTGACGGCGTGCTGACCCAGGCTGTCTGCCTGGACAAGCCAGTGACCGAGTTTGCGTTTGAGGTAACCTCCGGCGATTTGACCATGCCGGAATGGGCACCGGGCTGGGGCCGCATCCACTTCCCGCCGGTCAAAGTGTTGGAGAATGGATACGATGGGTGATATTTTCATCTGCCACACGCTGTATCATGTGTTAATCGCGCTGGTGCGCGCGCTGCGCAGCCGCCCCGGCAAGTCCACCCTTGTGCTGAGCACCTGTGTGCCGGAAGCCGAAACCCTGCGCGCTAAATTGCTGGACGCCGCGCCGGATCTGTGGGACGCTGTTTTGATCGTGGACGAGGAAAAGCTGGACGCACAGAACAGCGAAAGCGACTTTTACCGCCTGCGCCACCCGTTCCGCAAGCCGTATTTTACGTTGCCCAAGGGGCATGTGTACATCAGCAATGACTGGAGCGCTTTAGGGCGCTACCTGCAGCGGGAGCGCCGGGTTTATACCCTGTGCGAAGATACCTTTGGCGGCACGTTGGACCCTGACCAGCACCTGCTGGACGAGCAGCGCACCACCCCCCGCGGCCCCTACCGCTACTGGGGCGACAGCCCCTGCTGCCGCACGGTGGAAAGTGAAGACGCCGCGCGGTGCAGCATTTTTGGCGTAGACAAGCTGGTAACGGTGTCCAAAGCGCAGCTACTGGAAAGCCTGATGGAGGAAGAAAAAGCATCATCCGCCGGGTGTTTTTGGCTGTTCCCCTGCCGGAGCATGTGCAGGGTGCCTGCCTGCTTTTGCCCCGCAGCTTTGTGCTGGACGGCTGATGGATCAGCCACCCAGGACGCCATGTTTGCGGCTGTTGCCAAGAAATACTGCACAGAACCGCTGTTTATCAAAACCCACCCGCGGGATACCACGGATTATTCCAAGCTGTTCCCTACTGCTGTTATCCTGCCCCGCACCATGCCAAGCGAGGTTCTCAATTTCTGCCTGCCCTTCAAATTCCAGCGCGCCGTCACCGTGCAAAGCTGGGTCCTGCGCGGCTTTACCGCCGCGGAAGAAAAGGTGTTTGTGGGGCTGGAAGAGGCAGAAAAGTTGGTGCAGGGGTAATGCCTCCCTTTGAGGGGAGGTGGCCGAGCGCAAGCGAGGTCGGAGGGGTGGCTCCCTTACTGCCGCCTAAATGATAAGCCGGGAAGGGGACGTACCATTCTATGCGCCTGCCGCATAATTCCAACAATCTTGCCTATGTTCGTTCTCTGCGCAAAAATATGACCGATGCGGAGCGCAAATTATGGTATGAATATCTGCGTCCCTGCCCCTACAAATTCACACGCCAAAAGAGCGTTGGGCCCTATATCCTTGATTTTTATTGTGCTTCTGCTCAGTTGGCAGTTGAAATTGACGGTTCGCAGCATTACGAACCGCAGGGGCAGCAGCAGGATGCTGCCCGAACTGCTTATTTGCAGGCGTTTGGTATTTTTGTTCTGCGGTTTTCCAACCGGGACGTTCTTCTCAATTTGGAGGGTGTTGCAGCCGAAATTGAGCGTACGATTCTGATGCGGATATCCAAATAGATTTTCATAACAATCTATAACTCTTTCTTAGGGAACCACCCCTCAGTCCGCTGCGCGGACAGCTCCCCTCAAAGGGGAGCCAATGCTTCTTTTAGGAGGTTGCTTACTATGAAACTTATCGGCGTTATTCCCGCCCGTTATGCCAGCACGCGGATGCCGGGCAAGCCGCTGGCGGATATTTTGGGCAAGCCCATGATCTGGTGGGTGTACCAGGAAGCCAAAAAGTGCAAAAAGCTCGATGATGTGTTTATCGCCACCGATGATGAGCGCATTGCCGAAGCCTGCCGCACCTACGGCATGGAATACTGCATGACCAGCCCGACCATGACACCCCCACCGGGCGCATCTGGGAGGTTTCCACCAAGGTAGAAGCCGACCTGTATCTGCAGATCATGGGTGACGAGCCGCTGATCAACGTAAAGGCGTTTGATTTGATTCTGCCGGATACCCTGCCGGAGGACCCGTATTATGTCGCCGTGCTGACCAACCGAATGGAGCACCCCGCGGATGTGATCGATTTTTCCAACCAGAAGGTCGTGACCAACGCCGCACGGGAAATTTTGATGATCTCCCGCAGCCCCATTCCCTACCCCAAAGGCACGCTGGATTTTGAATACGAGAAGGTGACCGGCATCCAGCTGTACTCCCGCCGGGCGCTGGCGTTCTACCACGAAACACCGAAGTCCATTCTGGAAAAAGCCGAAGAGAACGATATGATGCGCTTTGTGGAAAACGGCCACAAGGTACACGCCATCGTCAGCCCGTACAAGACTGTGAGCGTTGACACCCCCAAGGACCTTGCCCTTGTGAGCGAAATCCTGAAAGGAAAAGAATAAATGCCCGATATTAAACTGTTGGACTGCACCCTGCGTGACGGCGGCTATGTGAACAGCTGGAACTGGGGCTTTGCTGCAGCCAAAGATATTATCGCCTCGCTGACCCGTGCCGGGACTGACATTGTGGAAGTGGGCTTTCTGCGCAATGTGGATGGCTACAACCCCGATGTGACCGTCTGCAACACCATTGAAGAGCTGAACAGACTGCTGCCTGCCCACACCGGCAGCACCATGTACAGCGGCATGGCCATGCGCTCCAATTATGATATTGCCAAGCTGTCCCCTTATGAGGGGCACGGCATTGAGATGCTGCGCATTACCGCCCACGATTACGATATCCGCGAAGGCATGGATTTTGCCCGCGAAGTCAAGGCCCGCGGGTACAAGCTGTCCATCAACCCCATCAACATTATGGCTATGCCGACAAAGACTTGCTGTGGATTTTAGACCAGGTAAACGAGATTCACCCGTACCAGTTCTCCATTGTGGATACCTTCGGCAGCATGCGGCGGCGTGACTTAGAGCGCATCGTCAGCCTGGTGGACCACAACCTGGCCCCGGATATCCGCGTGGGGCTGCACCTGCATGAGAACATGGCGCTCTCTTTCTGCCTGGCGCAGGAATTTCTGGACAAGCACCTGGGCCGCGATACCACTGTGGACGGCAGCCTGATGGGCATGGGGCGCATTCCCGGCAACCTGCCCATTGAGCTGATTGCCGACTATATGAACGAGACCCTTGGCTGCCATTATGACATTGACGAGATGATGGACGCCATCCAGGACCATATCGCCCCGCTGAAAGGCGAGACAGCCTGGGGTTACACCCCGCTTACTTCCTGAGCGCACGGTACAACCTGCACCGCGATTACGCCGAGCATTATCTGGACAAAGGCGATTTGACCAACCGGGACATCAACCATATTCTGGCCGGTTTTGACCGCAGCAAGGCCACCGCATACGATAAAGACTATGCCGACCGCCTGTACCGCGAATACCAGAACCGCGCCATTGACGACACCGCCGCGCTGGATACCCTGCGCACCGCGTTTGGCGGCAAGACCGTGCTGGGTGCTGGCCCCCGGTGCCAGCCTGGCGGAGGAAGCTGGGCGCAGCGCTGTGGCCGCCGCCAAGGCGGACTGCATTGTTTCGGCCAATTTCTGCCCGGCGTTCTGCCAGCCGGATTACGCATTTTTTACCAACAGCAAGCGGTTTGAAAAGCTGGACCTTGCTGCCCTGCCCTGCCCTGTTGTGCTCACCTCCAACCTGCGGCCGCTGCCGCAGGGGGCGCTGGCAGTCAATTATGACCGGCTGGCGGCCCCGGATGTGCAGAACGCATCCCTTGGCAGCAACAGTGTACTGATGCTGCTGCGGCTGCTGCGGCTGTGCGGTGCCAAGGCCGTGCTGCTGGCCGGGCCGATGGCTACAAGCCCGGTACCCCCGCCTATGCCGACAGCCTGCTGCACGCCCACACCGGCGCGGAGCTGCGTTCAACACCGCCATGGCAGGTGCCATCAAAGCCTGCGGGCTGGATGTGACCTTTATCACCCCCAGCGAATACGCAAAATAACGAGGTTTGCCCATGATTCGACTTTTGGTTCTGGATGTAGACGGCACCATGACAGACGGCGGCGTGTACTATGATTCCACCGGCAACGAGCTGAAAAAGTTTGCCATCAAGGATGGGGCCGGGATCGTGCTGGCCCGCGCGGCAGGGATGCAGGTTATGATCTGCACCGGGCGCGAATGTGAAGCCGTGCGCCACCGTGCCCAGGACCTGCACATTGACTATCTGTTCCAGAACGTACACGACAAAGCCGCCTTTTTGAGCAGGTTTATGGCTGAGC
>ENA-OQAA01001649-OQAA01001649.1-human-gut-metagenome-genome-assembly--contig:-NODE-1649-length-10620-cov-1.270466_pt1 | contig 10620 bp, 10 predicted proteins | sample MGYA00242489_ERZ504515 | MGnify/ENA primary metagenome ERZ504515 (study PRJEB26092, sample SAMD00036237) | human gut metagenome | host: Homo sapiens | study: EMG produced TPA metagenomics assembly of...
CGTGATGATCTGATAAAGCAGGATGAAATATACATCCCCGCATTAAAGAAAAAAGTACCGGTATTTTATTACTATGATTAGTGGTCTTTCGGACTTTTCATTAATAGAATAATTCCGGATTATTACTTTTATAGGTTGTAGTTGTGTAGCGTGTTGTTGTACTATGTACTGCCAGTGTTTGCAGGGTGTCCTGAGCTTGGGTATGACACCCCAGCAAATCATTGATTATAGAGCTAGTCAATCGTTATTTGTCCAGCCATTTCTTGAATGTGGCAGCTTTCTCCCGGCTTATCAAAATTTCCTCCTGCGGATACCCATTCATTTCTACCTTTAATTTATAGTTGAACCAGTTACTGACTTTCTTAATGTGTCCCACCTGTATCATATGCTGACGGTTTGCACGGAAGAAAGAAGTAGGGTTCATTTCCTTTTCCAGTTGGTCCAATGTGGAAGGAATGGTGGCAGAGGTGCCATCCGTCAGATAAAGGCGGGTTATGTTCTGTTGAGAGTGGATGAAACAGACGTTTTTGGACTTCGATAGTGATATATTCATCTCTGCGGGATACCAGAATCTTTCCCGATAATGAGGGGTGGGAATAGCCCCACTCAGGTATTCCAATAGCTGTTCCAGGTTCGGGGCAGTGGTAGTAGGAGATGAGGGGGATATTCTTTCTATCGCTTTTTGTATAGCTGCTTCCAATTCATCCGAGTCGATAGGCTTCAGCAAATAGTCGATACTATTGAATTTAAATGCCTGTATAGCATACTGGTCATAGGCAGTGGTGAAAATGATGGGCGAGACTATCTTCACTTGGCGGAAAATGTCGAAACTTAATCCATCCTGTAGGCGGATGTCGGAGAATATCAGGTCCGGCTGTTCCCGTTGGAGGAAATCTATGCTTTGGACAATACTTTTGGTGATGCCGGAAATTTCGTAATCAGGGTGCAGTGCACAGATGTAACGTTGCAGGCGTTCGGCACTGTGGTTTTCGTCTTCTATAATCAGAACTTTCATGGAATTTATCATTTCGTTTAAAGCGTTGAAAGGGTGACACGATAGATGTGTTCATCCTGATAGATTTCAGGGGCGGGAGCACCAGTGAGCTGATACCGCTCTTTGATATTTCGCAGCCCGATGTGGTGGTGGAAGAGTTCGGAGTAAGAGGCTTGCAGTTGTTTTCCACTACCAATTTTTCCCCGTCGGAATATACCCGGATGAATAGCGGTGCTTCTTCCGACACTTGATTGTGCTTGATAGCATTCTCCAGTAACATCTGCAATACAATGGGAGGGATCTGTCTCTCGCGGATAGCGTCCTGAACTTGTACTTCTACCTGTATGGCATCCTCAAACCGTATTTTGAGTAGGAAGATATAAGCCTCCAGACTGGATAATTCATCGGCAACGGATGAAAGATTCTTATCGACATTAGCTACGATATGCCGGTAAACTTTGGAGAGACATTTGATGTAGATGGGAGCTGTGGCATCTCCCGTCTCTACCAGGTCGAGCAGGATGCTGAGATTATTGAATATAAAATGCGGGTCTATCTGCATCTTCAGCGCGTCAAGGCGTGATTGCTGACGTTTCAGTTGCAGGTTTTTTTTCTTCTTTTGCAGAATGATGGAGATAGACATTAGAATGAGGATGACGGTAAAAGCAATGACAATAATCCAGCAATAGAAGACCCAATACCGGTAGTATTCTGCCTCTGCGACTTCGGAGTCACGGATCGTTTTTCGAAGTTTATCCACATTCTCAATTTGAGCAAGGTCCTCGTTATAAGCGATGCTGTCTATCTGTGCTTGATAATGCGTCAGTCTTTCCAAGCAGTCTGATACACCATTGAGAGAACCGGTACGTATATTCAGATCTGTCAACTGGCGATAGACTTTCAGGCAGATGAAGGGGTTGTTGCTCTGACTGCTTCGGTTTAGGTAAAAACGAGCGGAATCGATTTGTTGAAGATCGGAATGTATCTTGCCGAGCAGATAGTAGACTGAGTCCTGATATAAATGCGGGATTTGCAGAGCATAGATACGAGCGGAGTCAGGCATGTGCTTGTCGGCATATTTTTCGCTAAGGAGGAATAATAACCGGGCTTGCAAGGAGCCGGAGTAACCTTTCATAGAAGCAGTTTTGAGCAGAGGAATACTCTCATCGCCATCATTTGTCCGGGCGTAATAGTGGGTGAGTTCAGAGTAGGCTTCGGCAATGAGAGAGGGATTGTTTAGTTCCCTGGCCAGAGAGAGGGCGGCGAGTTTGGCCTCTTTCTCTTCTTTCATCATGTGTTTAGTGTGGTAAACCTGCCCTTTGAAGTTGTTGAGGTAGAAGTTTAGTTCGCGAAGATCGTACACATCGTTGTTGTATTGTGTGCAGAGGGTGAAATATTCTACGGCTTCAAGCAGGAAATTAGAGTGACGGGCTATCTCGCCCCGGTAGTAATATATTTCTGTCAGGTGTAGTGAGTCCGCTTTATATTTGAAGTAAGGACTGACGATGTTAAGTAGCGAATCCGGCACAAGATATTCTTGTATGCCGATGAGAGCACCGGCTTTTACTAAATCGCACATCATATAGTTCCTTTCGCTCAAGAAAGTACGGTTTATCTGTTCCACATCTGCCAGTGCTTTTCGTGGATTCACTTCAATGAGTCCGTTGGCATACTCCAGGCGGCTGCGTGCGGAGCGGTTCACGCGATAGAGGTAGTAAGCGGAAAAGCTTACTACAAGCAGGGATATTGCGGCTGTGAGATAAATACGTTTTCTTATCATAACTGCGTAATCAAGTCTGAAATGCAAGTCTATTTATTAGGATGGACTCTTATCTTTGTTTGGGCAAAAGTAGTAAATAATACCAAATAGCATTACATCTTCATCACAACTTTATATGGAGGGGATAGTATTTGGCTTCATTCATTCCGTTTCATCACTTATCTCTGCGGTTTCGTCCCCCAAAAATCCGGCTTTGACCAGAATTACATTGCGGGAGCGGGCGCTGACACCTACTTTTGTACCGCTCTTGTGAGAACTAATCAATCACTATAATACATTGAATTTTATGAAAATGGAAACAAACAAAATGTGGCAAATCTTCATGCTGACAACACTCCTTACTCTTGCCGGATGCAAGAACGGAGGAGGAGAATATTCGCAGTCTGTATCGGAATATGCGACGATGCAGGTGGCACCAGTCAATAAAACTCTTTCTACCCAATACCCGGCAGCTATCCAGGGTAAGCAGGATATTGCTATCTTTCCGCAGGTGACGGGAACCATCACCCGATTGTGTGTAAATGAGGGACAGGCGGTGAAACGTGGACAAGTGCTTTTCATCATCGACCAGGTTCCCTATCAGGCAGCTTTGGCCACAGCCCGGGCGAATATGGAAGCAGCCGATGCAACATTGGCTACGGCACAACTGACTTACGATAGCAAGAAAGAACTCTTTGCTCAAAACGTCATTTCGGCTTATGAATTGAAAACGGCCGAGAATAATCTGTTGATGCAAAAGCCGGACGCGCACAAGCCAAAGCGCAGGAGCTGAGTGCTGCCAATGACCTTTCCTACACCGAAGTGAAAAGTCCCTCGGATGGAGTGATTGGTACACTTCCCTATCGCGTTGGTACACTTGTTAGTGCCGGAATGGCACAGCCACTAACTACCGTATCAGACAACTCGGACATGTATGTTTACTTCTCAATGACGGAAAATCAACTCTTAGGACTCATTCGCCAATATGGTTCTAAAGAGAAGGCTTTGCAGTCGATGCCTGCCATCGAACTGGTGCTGAATGACCGGACTACCTATGAAGAAAAAGGTACCATAGCAACTATCAGCGGAGTAGTGGATGCTTCGACAGGAACCGTCAGTGTACGGGCAGCATTCCCCAACAAGAACGGACTGCTGCATAGTGGAAGCTCGGGAAATGTGGTGGTTCCATCGGTCTACAAAGACGGTATCATCATTCCTCGTGCAGCAACTTACGAAGTGCAGGACAAGGTCTTTGTCTATAAGGTAGTGGATGGCAAAACGCATTCTACCCAAATAAGTGTGGAGCGTGTGGACGGTGGACAGGATTACATCGTGACGAACGGACTTTCCGTAGGGGATGAAATCGTGACAGAAGGTGTCGGACTACTACAGGATGGAATGCCGATAACAAAGAAGAAGTAACTAACTCAAAATTGAAAAAACAATGAACTTACGAATATTTATAGAACGCCCTGTGCTCTCCGCCGTCCTTTCCATTGTGATTGTAGTGGTAGGGATTATCGGGTTATTCACCCTACCCGTGGAGCAATATCCTGATATTGCCCCGCCTACTGTTCAGGTGTACACTGCATACGACGGTGCCAGTGCTGAAACGGTGCAGAAGAGTGTCATCGCTCCGTTGGAGGAAGCCATCAATGGTGTGGAAGACATGACTTATATGACTTCCAGTGCTTCCAATGCCGGTTCAGCCGAAATAACCATTTACTTTAAGCAAGGTACCAATCCGGACATGGCCGCTGTCAATGTACAGAACCGTGTGTCAAAAGCTGCCGGACAACTTCCTGCGGAAGTGACCCGTGTGGGTGTCAGTGTCAATAAGCGACAGAACGGTATGCTCCAGATATTTACCTTGCATAGTCCCGATAGCTCATTAGACGAGAACTTTCTCTCGAACTATATCAATATTAACTTGAAACCTGCCATCTTGCGTATTTCCGGAGTGGGAGATGTGCAGGTGATGGGTGGTGTCTATTCCATGCGCGTATGGCTTAAACCTGACGTCATGGCACAGTACAAGCTGATTCCTTCCGACGTGACTGCTGCACTGGCCTCACAAAACATTGAAGCTGCAACAGGCTCTATTGGTGAGAATTCCAAGGAAGCTAAAGCGTATACCATGAAATACCGCGGTCGATTGATGACTCCCGAAGAATTTGGAGAGATCGTGATCCGCAGCACTAAGAATGGTGAGGTACTTCGTTTAAAAGAGATTGCCAACATCAGTCTCGGACAAGAATCGTATTCTTATCAAGGTAGTTTCAATGGTAAACCCGGTGTGTCATGTATGGTTTATCAGACTGCCGGTTCTAATGCCACAGAGGATTAATCGTCGAGATTGACGCTTTTCTGGCAGACGCCTTCCAAACGTCTCCCCAAAGGGGCGGAAATAACCCAGCTGATGAGTACTAACGAATTTCTCTTCGCCTCTATCCATGAGGTATTGAAGACACTGATTGAAGCGATTCTGCTGGTAATCCTTGTGGTATATGTTTTCTTACAGGATATTCGTTCTACACTTATTCCGCTGGTGGGTATTTTTGTTTCTCTTATCGGAACTTTCGCTTTCATGGCGTTAGTAGGATTCAGTATCAATTTGATTACGCTTTTCGCATTAGTGCTGGTCATCGGTACAGTGGTGGATGATGCCATTATTGTGGTCGAGGCAGTGCAATCCAAGTTCGATTCCGGCTACCGTTCGCCCTATATGGCTAGTGTGGATGCAATGAAAGGACTGTCGGGGGCTATCGTTACCACTTCACTGGTGTTTATGGCGGTATTTATTCCGGTGTCTTTCATGAGTGGGACTTCGGGTACATTCTATACGCAGTTCGGTCTGACAATGGCTGTGGCGGTAGGTATTTCTACCATCAATGCATTGACACTAAGTCCTGTCCTCTGCGCCTTGATTCTGCGACCCTATACCAATGAGGACGGCACACAGAAGCAAAACTTCGCAGCCCGTTTCCGCCGTGCGTTCAACACTGCGTTCGAATCATTGTCAGAGCGGTATAAAAAAGGAGTTCTCTTCTTTATCCGTCGCAAATGGTTGACAGGCGCCTTTGTTGCCGGGACAGTCGTAATCCTTGCCTTGTTGATGAACAGCACCAAAACAGGCCTTGTGCCCGATGAAGATCAGGGACTGGTGTTTGTTGCCGTATCCACTGCGCCGGGTAACTCACTCTATGCTACCGATGGCATTATGAACCGTGTAGAAGAACGTATTCAGCAAATCCCACAGGTGAAACAGGTACTCAAAGTGACCGGTTGGTCAATGGGTGGTGCGGGTAATTCTTCCGGTATTTTCTTTGTTCGCCTTACTCCGTGGGATGAACGACCGGAGGAAGAAGATCATGTGCAGGCAGTAATCGGACAGATTTATGCCCGTACCGGAGATATCAAGGATGCCACAGTTTTTGCCATGGCTCCGGGTATGATACCTGGTTATGATATGGGTAATGCGCTCGATATCCAAATGCAGGACAAGGCTGGAGGTGATCTCACCGAGTTTTTCGGCATCACCCGTCAGTTTATCGACTCGTTGAATCAGCGGCCTGAACTGGCAATGGCTTTTTCATCTTTCGAAATCAACTATCCCCAGTGGCAGGTCGATGTGGATGCTGCTAAGTGTCTGCGTGCCGGAATCATGCCTGATGAGGTACTTTCTACCTTGGGGGGATATTATGGAGGTAGCTATGTCAGTAACTTTAACCGCTTTTCGCGCGTCTATCGTGTGATGGTGCAAGCTGAACCGAATTATCGTTTGGATGAGGCTTCGCTCAACCGTCATTTTGTTCGCTTGAGCAATGGAGAGATGGCGCCGTTGAGTCAGTTCGTCACACTGACCAAAGTATATGGAGCCGAGAGCCTGAACCGTTTTAATATGTATAACTCCATTGCACTCAATGCCATGCCTGCCGAAGGGTACAGTTCGGGTGAAGCCATCCGTGCCGTACAGGAAACTGCTGCCCGTGTGCTTCCCGCCAACTATGATTTCGATTTTGGCGGACTGGCGCGAGAGGAGAGCAATCAGAGTAATACCACCATCGTGATCTTGCTATCTGCCTATTGATGGTTTATCTGCTATTGAGTGCGCTTTATGAGAGTTTCTTCGTTCCGTTTGCCGTCCTGCTTAGTGTTCCGGCCGGATTGATGGGTAGCTTCCTCTTTGCCAAATTGCTTGGATTGGAAAATAATATCTATCTGCAAACGGACTTATCATGCTTATCGGTCTGTTGGCAAAAACAGCTATTCTTCTCACCGAATATGCTACCGAGCGCCGTCGTGCCGGTATGAGTCTGACGTCTGCTGCGCTTATTGCTGCTAAAGATCGTTTGCGTCCTATTCTTATGACAGCGCTGACTATGATTTTCGGTATGGTACCTTTGATGTTAGCATCTGGCGTAGGAGCAACGGAAACAGTTCACTCGGTACGGGTGTGGTAGGCGGTATGCTGGTGGGTACATTGGCACTGTTATTCATTGTGCCGGCTATGTTTATTGTCTTCCAGGCAATACAGGAGAAAGTGCGACCGATACAGTTTGATGCCACTGTTGCCGACTGGCAGATAAAGGAAGAGGTGGAGAAAGCCGATGAAGAAAGAAAACAATATTTGGAGAATAAGAAGAAATGAAAAGAAATATCATCACCCTTGCCATAACGACGCTCATGCTGAGTAGTTGCGGCATCTATACAAAATATCAACCGGCAACGACCGTCCCCGAAGATCTTTTTGGGGCGGCGGAAACGGTTTCTGATACAATTCATAATATTGCCAAGTTGAATTGGCGTCAATTGTTCGTCGATCCTCATCTGCAATCCCTCATTGAGCAGGGGTTGTGGAATAACACTGATCTACAGTCCGCTCACTGGCGAGTGGAAGAAGCCCGTGCTTCGCTTAGTTCGGCCCGCCTGGCTTATCTGCCTCATTCGCTTTTTCACCGCAGGGCACTGTAAGTAGTTTCGATAAGGGGAAAGCTGGACAGAGCTATTCCCTGCCTATTACTTCCTCTTGGGAAATTGATATCTTCGGTCGGCTGACGAATGCCAACCGTCGTGCTAAAGCTCTTTATATTCAAAGTCAGGAATATGAACTCGCTGTTAAGACACAATTGATAGCCAATCTGGCGAATACCTATTATACACTTTTAATGCTGGATGCTCAATTGGCCATCTCCGAGGAAACAGAAGTAAAATGGAAAGAAAGTGTACGCGTTATGCAAGCTTTGAAGAATGCCGGTCAAGGTAACGAAGCAGGTTTGGCACAAACCGAAGCCACCTACTATTCCATCTGTACCACTGTTTTGGATCTAAAGGAACAAATCAGGCAGGCGGAAAACAGTCTTTGTCTGATGCTGGGAGAAACTCCGCAATTTATCCGTCGTGGCACACTGGACGGACATGGTTTGCACAGATTTATCCGTAGGTATCCCTTTACAACTTCTTGCTAATCGTCCTGATGTCAGATCATCAGAATTGGCTTTAGCGCAAGCCTTTTACACGACTAATGAGGCACGCTCTGCCTTTTATCCATCCATCACCCTCAGCGGTTCTGCCGGGTGGACAAATGGAGTAGGTGAGGTGGTTATGAATCCGGGTAAGTTGTTGCTGTCAGCTGTTGGCTCCCTAACGCAGCCCTTATTTAATAAGGGGCAGAATATAGCCCGTCTAAAAATAGCTAAAGCGCAACAGGAAGAAGCGAAGTTGTCTTTCACGCAAACCCTACTCAATGCCGGTGCTGAAGTGAACAACGCTTTGAAGCAAAATCAAACGGCCCGGGATAAATCCGATCTTTACCAGCGTCAGATCTCTTCTCTACAAACGGCTGTTACCAGCACACAGCTGCTTATGCAACATGGAAATTCCACTTATCTTGAAGTCCTCACCGCCCAGCAAACTCTACTGACAGCACAGTTGACACAAGTGAGTAACCGATTTCAGGAGATACAAGGAATAATCAATCTGTATCAGGCACTAGGAGGAGGTAGGGAAGAGTAATGGAAATAATTGAATGACACTCATATCCGGCTGAATATTTATAATGTGGAGAACAATAAATAATGTAAAAAAGCAGATTTTCTTTTCATCGTAGAATTAACTTTCAAACTTTTGTGAGGTCTAACATACATTACTCACTTAATATGATATTTAGAATTATGAGAAAGCAAATTTTAAGTTTGGCAGTTGCACTATTGATTGGCTCAACTGTATGTATGGCTCAAAATCATCAGAAAGGAAAAGCTGATAGAGAGAAACGCATAGAAAAAATGGTTACCGATTTGGGACTGAATGAAAAGCAGGCCAAAGATTTTAAAGCTGCAATGGAAGAGATGAAACCTGCAAAAAAATAAATCGGATGAAAAACCTTCACGAGAAGAAATGCAAAAGAAAAAAGAAGGAAGTCGATGCTAAAATAAAAAGCATTCTGACCGATGAACAATATAAGAAGTATCAGGATATGCGTAAGAAGGATAACGCGAAGAAAAAGAAAAAAGCAAAATAAGTACTATTCGTTTAGTCTAAACCTGTCAAACGGAGAATCGTAAAAGGTAATCTGTTATGACGCTATACTTATTTTCGGTTCTTTCATAAATAATTTATTTAATCTACATGACCATTTTCGTTCTACTAAAGTTGAATGCAGGCTCCATTTAAATGAGTCTATTTCTCAATTTAAGTAGAACGAAAATTTGTTAGACGATGTTTCGTCTTATATCTATACTCCCTCCACTAAAGCTTTTTCTTTATGCTTTTATCTTTCAATCTTTCACCTTCTGCTGAAACTCCCTGTCTATGGTAGTTGTACGTTGTGATAGATGTAAAATGATCTGTCACTGATCTGCCATCTTTCACCGGATATTTTTTATTGCAAATTTATCCTCTTCCCGGCTTGATTCGTATTACTTTGTAGAAATTACCGCGTTTCGTATGCAAAGAAGGTATTTTGTTCTTTTGTAATATTCTTCCGAACTGGACAATACTGCAGATAGATACATGAATCTTGCTGTCATGTTGTAGTTGTTGCAGTATTTCAATGGCAAGGAGTTGCTCGCATTCTTCTCCTTCTTTTGCTCCTCGGAAATATTCGTGAAACAACTGTTCGGCAACCGGCATGACTTGAAATTCCTGATTATTCTCCGTCATGACATTTTCATCTTCCGTGTTGAACCAATATCGCTCTCCTCTATATAAGTCGTGCATGGGCTTGTGCATTAAAGCTGACTCAATAACTCAATGGGGGAGCAGTCGATGGGACCGGTCACGTTAATGACGATGTAGCGTCGGCTGCCGGAAGTATCAGTCAGTAGGTCCTTGTGATTGCTTGTCCCAATGAAAGATGCGTATCGGCGCATCTCTTGAGTAGCGGTGCCATGCGGACGCCGGACGTTTGACAACCGGTTTTTGAAGAATATGTTTCAGAAATGCCTGCTGGCTCACTCGGTTCTGATCAAATTCATCCATATGATGAGTGCGAATCTATTTAGAGAAAGTTCGGCATCCCGCTTATTGCTGAAATCAATGCGGTCGGTATAATAAGCCTGTAATTCAGGTGGAAGCAGACTTCGGCAAAAGGTGGATTTTCGGTATGCCTGCGGACCGACCAGTAACGGTACAGTACAATTGGCGTACTTCCGGTCTGTCTGACGCCAGTGGCTACCATATTCAGAAACCAGCGGTAAAACAAGTCAGGCCAGTGGGTATTGTTGCAAGGAACCCGGGTTGCCAGTTCCCGAATCCGGTCACGTCCGTCCCAATGGATGTCCAGCCTGAAAAGGAAATCTTCAATAGGATTGAAAATAGGGATACGGTCGGAGTCCAGATACCGGACGACGTCTCTGTCCCATAGTTA
>ENA-OQAA01001650-OQAA01001650.1-human-gut-metagenome-genome-assembly--contig:-NODE-1650-length-10615-cov-1.371663_pt1 | contig 10615 bp, 15 predicted proteins | sample MGYA00242489_ERZ504515 | MGnify/ENA primary metagenome ERZ504515 (study PRJEB26092, sample SAMD00036237) | human gut metagenome | host: Homo sapiens | study: EMG produced TPA metagenomics assembly of...
ATAATTTCCCCGGCTTACAAGCTTAATATGAGTAATGCCTGCATCTCGCAGCTGCCAAAGTGCACACAGACCACATCCGCTTTGTCCAAGCACAAAATTCTCTCCTGCATTTTCCAGATCTGCCTGATCTGGCTGTCTCTTATAATTCAAAATATCTGCTTGTTCTGTTCTTATAAGTCTATAAGGCAGACGGCAGGCAGGTGCTAATTCATCACAATGAAGACTGCTGCAATATGCACCTGTAAAATGACAAAGCTCATTTAATGCAAAAGCTTCATACTCGAGCGGCTGTTTTGGATACTGCATTTTTTGATAATCAATACAGCTTTTCATCTCCTGCGGTTGTTACCTTACGATGAAAAATAATCCGCTTTGCACCAAGACTCCTCATCTCATCAATCATTATATGATTTGATTCCGACATTTCACCACTTACATGAATTTCTGCCGGAACTGTCAGATTCTTTTTTAAAAAGACAAGCAGCGCCATATCTCCAACAATAAATGACGAAAAACCCATATGAAACAAAACGCTTAATAAGTGCTTCTATAATCGGATATTGATGAGGTGCATAAAATAATCCATTTAACGCTACTGTGACTATTTTTTTCTTTCTTCTGACAAGTGCTGCTAAGATCTCCATTTCACTTTCAGATCCGATCTGCACGTTATAATAAAGCACCTCTCTGCGATTTAGCGGATATGTCAATCCTCCGTTTTTCATCCATTCATATGGCACATAGCCGCAAAAAAAATTCATCTGCCCCTGCTTCCACATAAGGAAGATAATCATCCACCGAGCCTAATCCTGCCGTAATTTTCATAGCTTTGTCCCCTTTGTCCGAATCGTTTTTTAATGGTGTATTTAAAAATCCAGCCACAAGACGAACTCCTTCTTTTTCTATTCTAATCGAATCATTATATCCAAAAATACTGTTATACCGCCCTGTCATGCAAAGAAAATCAGGATACTCAAATGCATATGTCATACATTCACAATGGCAATAATCAACTGCTTTCTGCCTTCCTCTGCTGCCTCTGTAAAGCATTGCCAAAAGCGGACACCATCCAGAAGTATTCATTTGAAAATACGGAAAATGAAGCGTCATGCCAATCATACTGTCTGGCGTAAAAAATGATTGATCAATGCCGCTGTTTTGAAATGACACACGCGTTATATTAAAATGCTTGGCAAGATACTGTCTGTAAAATGGAGCATCTATCTGACTTTTTTCTTTACTAAACTCATTGTCATTTCTATTAACATAGTTCATTCTTGTGTCACGTCTTTGTTTTGATAAAAGGCAGCCAAGCGTCAGCAAAAACTGATTCGGATATTTTTTTCTGATCAGACCTGCCATTCCCCAATCATTTATTACAAGTTCAATTTTTACACATTTATTTTGACACCAATCCAAAAGAAGCTTTAATATTTCTTCTATTTTTATAAGGTCTTTTTCTTCAACAGGTGCAAACACGCAAACAGGTAAAATATGATCACGCCACGTCTTTTCAAGCATAGCCTCTAACTGTGTCTTTTTAGGAAACAGATGAAAACAATATGCATTTCCAATATAAAAATATTTTGGTACACGCCATGCAATCTTACATAAATCCATATCAATCCATCCACTGCTTTCCCAATAAAGAGAAATAAAATCCTTAAGAGGCTTTGACAGATATGCCTGATACCAGGCCGGGTTATCTAGCTCAATGCCATCTACTCGCTCTGCAAGTGACTTCTTTGTTTCATCAGGCACTTGTGGCCATGCTGCTCGCTGTTTCTTTAATGTATCTGAATAAGTTTGTTCCTTTTCTGCTGGATAGCCAACTAATGCCTGTGACATATCTGCCTCTGTCTCATCAAGCTTTAAATATATATATTTCAGATACTCCTTATTAAAGCGTTCCGTATATATGCGGTTATTCTTCGTTTTTTATATCAACACGAATCTCACAAACAAGCCCCTCCATCTGTTTTTGCGGCATCAGTTCAATTTTTACAATGTCCTTTGTACAATCCAGTATCACTTCATGATAGCTTCTTTTCTGAAATTGAAAAAAGGACAGCACTATGTTGCCTTGCTGTCCTGCATCTGATAACTGCTGTGCATATTTTTTTGCCTGTTCTTTTAACAGACGAAAGGTAAAATAATCAGGCGACAGCTCCAAAATACGAATCTCCTTTTCATCTGTCTTTGTCTTTATTTTGCCTGATAAAATCGCAAATGGTATCATCCTAAACCTGCCTTTGCCATCACACGCCTAATGCATGCTATTTATTTTTGTTTTTAAAATGCTCCCACACTAGATAACCTGCAAGACCAAGCGCCATGATATAGCCTAGAAAACCAAGCGCTGGTATTCCAAACAAGTGCGGCTGCATTTGTGTGGTACATAAAATACTTGATGCCAGAAGAAGTGCTGCTATAACAAGTCCCATAACCATCTTCGAGACAAGCTTCTCAAGCATCTGTGACAAATCCTCTGTCGCGTGAAGATCAAGCTTAATTCTCGTCTCATTATTTCGATAGCTCTGTAAAAGATCTGCCATTATTACGGGAATGTCCATTGCCCTATTAATGGAGCGATACAGCTGGCTTCCCTCATTTTTGAGTTCTTCCTTCCAATTTACATTTTCCCAAAATGATGCCGAAATACGTCCCGACGCTACCTCCACGATATTGACCTGAGGGCTTAAATCTGCAATTACACCCTCAATTGTCGTCATTCCTCTTGCGAGAAGTGTCAGCTGTGCCGGCATTGCAAGCTTATTGGCACTCATGATCTCTATCAGCTCTGTTAACAGTGCAGCAATATCAATGCTTCCGATATCCATCGTGCCATAACGCGTCATGAGTCCTTCAATATCAGTATATAATCGGATTCGATTTGGTTTTCCATGAAAAATGCCAAGCGCCAATATCACATCCACTAGCTCAGAATTATTTCCTCTTGCGATTGCCTTTACTGCTTTTGCTATCAGGCTTTTGTCTCTTGGCGTTAGGCGTCCCATCATTCCCATATCAAGCCAAACAATTTTCCCACCGCGAATCCGAAGATTTCCTGGATGTGGATCGGCATGGAAAAATCCATCCTGCATAATCTGGCGCACATAATTGTCAGCAAGCTTTTCTCCTATTTCAACTAGGTCGTAGCCTCCTGCTCTAATGTATGCGTATCTGAAACGCTGTAGCCATCAATATACTCCATGACAAGAACCTGTGCTGTTGTCAGCTCACTGTACAGCTTAGGAGACGCAACAAAAACGACATTCTCATTATTTTTTGAAAATGTTTCCATATTTGCAGCTTCAAGAAGAAAATCCATTTCCTCTTTAGCTGCTGACCAAAACTCACTTATCACTCGCTCTAAATCAACAAGACCTTTCAGGGCAGGCGGCACAAAACGAAGCATACGCTGCATCATGCAACATCTCTTTCCATGGTGCCATAAATGCCGCGCCTTTGAACCTTGAGAACCACATGCTCACCACTTTTAAGAAAGGCTTCATGAACCTGCGCAATCGAAGCAGACCCGATTGGAGTCTTTACAATTGATGCAAAAACATCCTCCGGGTCTTTTTTGTATGCTTCGTAAAGTACAGCCTAACCTCATCATATGGCATTGGGCTGACCTGAGAGCGCAGCTTCTGCAGCTCTTTGCAATACTCAGATGAAATTAAATCTGTTCGTATTGAAAGAATTTGTCCCAGCTTTACATAAGTTGGTCCTAGTTCTTCTAATATCTCACGCACTTTTACCGGCGTTATCCCTTTTGTAATGCGATAACGCCGCAGTACCTGCATGATTTCAGAAAGTCTCGATCTGTCTTCTCTTTCACTCATCCTGTGTATTCTCTTTTTGCTCTGCCTTTTGTTCTTCATCCTGTGGTGCTTCTGCCTTTGCCTCTTTATCCTGTGGCTTAGACGCCTTATTTAACAGCTCCTTTAAAGCATCAATCTGATCTGGTGTCATCGCTGACAGCAGTTCCTCAACAGAAGCATCCTTTTTTTTCTTATTATCCAAGGTTTCTTTAATGTTGTGTTTAAGCTCCTCGTTTAACACCTTTCCCTGCTCTATCGTCAGGCTTCCCTTTTTTACGAGTTCCATTCCGCAACATCCTTGCCTTCTCGTTGTCACTGCCGCTGCACCAATACCTGCCAAAACTACATTCTTTACAAGATCTGTTACCTTAAAATCCATACTGTTACCTGCCTTTCTGCTTGTGTTAAATTTATAATCCAAAAAGCTGTGCCAATTTAGGGAAGAAAATTAATCCGCCTACAATGGCTGCCGTGATAGCTGCTACAAGCACAGCACCTGCCGCTGTGTCTTTCGCTAAACGTGCCAGCTCTTTGTGTTCCTCTGTCACCAGATCAACTACTGCTTCTATTGCAGTATTGACCTGCTCAAGTGCAATGACCATTCCACATAATATAAGGCAAATGCCCCATTCGGTCACTGTCAACTTTAATGTAACACCAAAAACTACAACTAATACAACTACTGAATAATGTATCATCATATTTCGTTCATTTTTGATGCCGTCAAATATACCTCGAAATGCATAGGCAAAACTTAAAACAAGCTCTTGCTTTACATCTAAATGATGATGTGCCGCATCTAATGCCTCTGCTGCAAAATAATGACTAATAACCTCAGTATATAAAATCAGATACATTACTGAAACGCAAAATCCACCAATAACGTCAGTTGCATAATGCACGCCAAGATAAATTCGGCTGCAGCCAACTAAAAATACAATCAACGCATTAAGCACTGTAAGCGCATATCTTTGATTTTTTTTTCAAGTCTGCCTGCTTAAGCATATACGCAAGAAATCCATAAAATGACGCTGCCACCATGGCATGTCCACTCGGAAAGCTATAACCGCTCTCCATAACAAGATGCATCTCCTGCGGCGGACGTATTCTCATAAAACTGCCCTTGATTGCTACATTCAAAAGAACTGTCAAAATCAAATTTCCAAGCAAAGCTATAAAATATTTACGCTGCTTTAAAATATGAATCATCGAAAGACTTATTACTAAAAGTACTACTGGATGAACCATGTTAGTCATTATTTTGAAAAATCCTGTCGCTGCGCTGCTCTTAAATGACCTTAAAATATGATACGCTGTAACATCAATCGGTGCAGTCACATATGATCCACTGATATCAGCCGCCAAATAGTCCAAATAAAACTGCACATACGACAAGCGTTGGAACCTTCCACAATTTTCCTTTTTTATATTTCACTACATCACCTGCCTGTCTTTTCCTTTGTCGTCATTATAGTACAGCACAGCAAAAATGGCAATACCATATTCTTCCTAAAAGTATATCATTTAAGCAAAATACTACATGGAAAAACATATTAAACCATGATATGATAGCGCTGTTTCTGCATTTTATTATTGTTTTTGGGGAGGTTTTTCTTATGAAGCAGAAAAAATTTGACTGGAGGTACTTTCTAAAGCACATTGCCATTATTGCGATACCAGTAGCCCTCCAGAATCTGCTCACCACCACAGGCAGTATGGTTGACACAATTATGCTGGCTTCTATCGGAGAAAAAGCGGTTGGTGCTGTCGGACTATGTGCTCAATTTTCCAGTTTGATGTTCTCCGGATACTGGGGTTTTATTGGCGGCGGCATGCTATTTTTCGCCCAATATTGGGGTGCAAAGGATCATGATGGAATTACTCGCTCCTATGGAATGACGCTTCTTTTTATGATGACCGTTGCTCTTATTTTTGCCGGCCTTGCAATCGGAGCACCTTCTTTTATCATGGAAGTCTACACCGACAAACCTGAAAATTCAGGCGAATTGGTATTTCTTACCTTAGAATTTGTTGGCTTTGCGTACCCACTCCAAGTTTTGTCAATGGCAATGAGTGCGCTGCTTCGTTCCATTGAGCGCGTAAAAATTCCGCTTTATGGCGGCATCGCCTCTGTTATCGCCAATTGCTTTTTTAACTATCTTTTCATTTTTGGAAAATTTGGACTTCCAGAGATGGGTGCCGCTGGTGCCGCTGTCGGAACTGTTCTTGCCGGTATTGTGAATCTTTTAATTTTGATTGGCTTTATCCTTCATCAAAGGATTCCATTTGTCTTGGAATTTTCCAAACATTTTCGTTGGACAAAGGAATCTCTGCAAAATTATCTGATCAAGTGCTTCCCAATCATATGCAACGAAGTCTGATTGGTATTGGAAATATGATGATTAACGTTGTCTGGGACGTCAAAGTGAACAGGCAATTGCCGCTGTCGCTGTCTTTCGTACTATGGAAGGTCTCGTCATTGCATTCTTTAGCGGTTTTTCCAATGCAGCCTCAATCCTTGTTGGAAAAGAAGTTGGTGCCGGCAATCACGAGCTTGCCTTTGAGCGCGCTAAACGTCTGGTTTATCTATGCAGTGCCATTATAAGTATTGCCTGTCTGACACTTTTGCTCGTTCACAATCCACTTCTTCATACGCTCGGACTTTCAGGAAAATCGTATGAAATTGGTACTGGCATGCTTATCATTTACAGCATTGCCGCCATCATTCGTATGGGAAACTGGGCACAAAACGACACCTACCGTTCTGCCGGAGATGCCGCTTTTGGTTCTATTATGGAGATTACATTCATGTATCTTATGGTGCTTCCATTTGTATATCTTTCTAATTTTTATTTTCATGCACCATTTCTTCTTGTGTTTGCGTTCTGCTATATTGATGAGCCGATCCGCTACATTATCATGCAGTGTCATCTCTACTCTGGAAAGTGGATCCGTCCTGTATCTGATGCCGGTCTTGCCACCATTGATAAATTTCGGGCGCAACACCACATTGAAGTTAAAAGGCAGAAGCAATCACACAATAAAAGTTAATTTCATTTGTAATTTAATGCTAGTCTAATTGTATGATCCACTATATTTTTTTCGATTTATCATGATTCGTTGTCATTACGCTTTTTTAAACGCTGGTTCAGCTTTTGTGCTTCCCTATTTCCCTTCGTCCACGAATACAAGGAAATAATGAAAAAGATAATGGCAACGGATAATGCCATCATAGTAACCTGCATCGGCTCATGAATGTCAATCCAACCAAACAAGTTGCCGCCACCGAGCATAATCCCATTCATAATCAAATAGTGAATGGCAATGCGAATCACAAACTCTTTTCTTGTCATGCTGCGATCCCAAGGATAAATCAGAGAGGAAAGTGCTCCCAAAAATGACAATACTGGAATCTGCCATAGAATAGAAGCCGGAACCATGTCATCGCCTCCGTTTAATACTGTCATAGCAATCGCCGCAAACAGCGACCAAACCGTAATTTCATAAAATTTATTCAAAACGAACTCAAATTTTGTCATGTTCCTTCTCCCTTCTAATTTTTCAGTCCTAATCGAACCTTTAAAAGTGAAACGTACTGTCTAGATATTACGACATGCTCTTTGTTGGTCATGCAGGCATCCATACGTCCCTGAAACATTGGACTAAAATGATCGACCTTTGATAAATTTACGATGACTGATTTTGAGACTCTGAAAAATCAGCATTTCCATACTGCTGCTCTAACTCATACAACTTTGAATGAATTTCAAATACTTTTGTATCCAGATAGGCAAACACACGATTGTCAACTGCCTCAAAATAGCAGATATCGCGAAGCTGTACTTGATGCATTTTTTCTCCGTCAAATACCGTCAATTTTTCCTGATCGGATTGGAGTGCCTTAAGAAGTCGACTGATTCTTTCATCTATTCCACGCATCGGATAATGACTTCCTCTTCCTCCTCTGCCGAACACTCCTGTATTGTTACTTTCATAAAATCCCACCTCTCAGACCTTTAGCGATCTTTTAATTTTCTTCGTTTTGCGATTGCAGCTGCAATTACGATGACAACCACTGCCCAAGCAATCAAATAGTAAATCTGTCCCAATATACTGATTGTCTGTGCGCCATTTTTTAGTGTGACACCCATCTGTTCGAAAAATACAGTCTGTACGGTATCTGACATTCCTGCAAAAACTGTTTTAGATGCACTTTGCATACAAAATCTTCGCATCAGAGCAGTTCCATGAATCACTGGAAGAAGTTTTACCACATTTTGAAGCCATTCAGACATGGACGCCACTGGAATGTAAGTACCACCAAGAAACCTACAAGTGTACCAGCCAACAGTCAACATACCACTCCATGCACTTCCTGTGCGTATAAACAATGCTGCCAAATAGCCAACTGCTGAAAATACAAACGTATTTAATGCAATCACACCGACAAGTGATACCAGATCAACAATTCCAAGTACTGGATGTCCTTTTAATGCAAAGAACCCTTCTCCCACTGCCAATGTCGTAAGGCAAATCACCATACCACTAACCCAAGCTGACAAAATATAACCCAGTGACAGATAAAAACGACTTGCTGGTGTCACATAAAAGGCGCGAAGCCGTCCTCTTTCTTCATCCTCTACCATTGCACCAATCGCAGTTAGCGACACTGTTACGCTGTTAATACCCAGAATACCCCCCATAATCCACAATTGAACCAGCCACGAGGCATTTTTTGCATTTTCCTCTGCTGTGCCAGTTCCATATTGATTCAATGCGTCAAGCAAACCCTCTGATGACGACTCTCCAAGAAAGACAACCATAATGGCAAGCAAAATCAGTGCTGATAATATCGAAAAAAAGACAGCACTTTTGTCTCGAAAATAAATTAACAGATTTCTCTTTGTCATTGCTTTGATCTCGTTCATATGCTTCCTCCTTTCAAGCTCTTTCCAGTAACTGCAAGAAATACGTCATCCATCGTTCCCTGTTGTAGTTCAAAGCCCTCAAGCTGATCTGATAACTGATTTAAAATTGGGATTGCTTCCATGCTGTTTTCTAATACACGGATCTCTGATTTTGCTGTTATCGGTATTGTATCATATGTTTTTTCATTATCAGAAGTAAGTGTGTCTTTCTCTTGTTTATAATACAACGTCAATGTATCCTTTGCATAGCGCATTTTTAATTCCTGTGGTGTGCCAAACTCACAAATTTTCCCTTTATCGATAATTACAATATGACCGGCCGCGGCTGCCTCTTCCATATAGTGAGTGGTCAAAAAGACCGTCACTTTGTCATCTCTTTGCAGAGATTTCACACTTGCCCATACTTGCTTTCTCGTCGCTGGATCAAGCCCCGTCGTCGGCTCATCCAAGAACAAAACCTCTGGATCATTTAGCAGTGCTGCCGCAATCTCACATCGCCTCTTTTGTCCACCAGAAAGCTTCATATATCGTCTTGTATAAATGTCTTCTAAATGAAGCTTTTCGCAGACGGTTTGGATGCGCTCTTTTTGCCAAGAACTCTTTGTCTGATACATTGCTGCGCGTACCTGCAAATTTTCCTTAACTGTCAGTCGATCGTCTAACACATTCTCCTGCCAAACGACACCAATTTTCTGACGAATCTCTTCATCATGTACTCCAACCTGCTGTCCTCCAATCCAAATCTCTCCGCCTGTCGGCGAAAACAACGTGCACATCATGCGAATTGTTGTGGATTTTCCAGCTCCATTTACACCTAGAAAACCAAATAATTCACCCTTTTGCACGGTAAAACTGATGTCATCGACGGCTTTGATTTCAGCGAAGTACTTTTTTAGATTTTTTACGGTGATCTCTGATTGCATATGCGTTCCTCCCTTATATGTTCACAGGCTCGCCTGCGTAGTGATTATCCCATGAATATCATTCACTAATATAAGGATAGCGAAATTAGGAATATACAGCAAGCAATTCGCGGCAAGATGCGCAAAGGCAGCGGTAAGATGCAAATTGCGCACCTTATCGCTGCCGAAAGGTTTTCTATCTATTATTGAAAATGTATATCTGCGCCTTCTCTCCAGATCTGCACTGCCATATACGGCTTTGCTGGGAGTGTTACCTTAAATTTGCCTTGGAAGCTACCGCGATCTTCGATTGTCATGTTCCAAGTATCGAGCACACGCACATGCCAGCTTGACTTGTCGTCGAAATGAAACTCGCGGAATGTTGGTCGCATGAAGCTATAATAAATCAGATAATATTCCTTGCAGCCACACTCTGCCTCTCCAGGCGTAATCTCCTGCGGCACAGCACACACCTCATCCCAAGTTCGATTGCATGGTTGAAGACCAAGTCCTGGTGTTTCTTTTAATCGGTCAAGTAAAAAGCCAAAGCGCTTATGGCTCTCTCCATGAAGCTTGCCGCCATGTGACCACCACAAAATATTTTCCTTATTTAAATAAGTTTCTCCGTGGCCAGGATAACCACCTCTGCAGGCAGCTTCCCAAAAACGTCTTAGCATTTCCTCCCCGGTTAAATTTCCCCAACCGTGCTGAATATCACCCTCGTAAGCAATCTCATCGAGCACAACTGGCTTTCTGTAGCGTTCACGAAGTTCATTCGTGCACTCTGCACTCTTATACAGATCGGTTCTTTGCACGCTACAGTGCGTGATCCATGGCTTTGAAAAATCATATAAAGAAATGCAGTTATGGATGGATCTCATATGATGATACGGATCTTTCTCACAAAGAATCGACGCATAATGTTCCCAATCGTCAAGAGTCTTGTGTGGCAGAAGAT
>ENA-OQAA01001651-OQAA01001651.1-human-gut-metagenome-genome-assembly--contig:-NODE-1651-length-10599-cov-2.742361_pt1 | contig 10599 bp, 14 predicted proteins | sample MGYA00242489_ERZ504515 | MGnify/ENA primary metagenome ERZ504515 (study PRJEB26092, sample SAMD00036237) | human gut metagenome | host: Homo sapiens | study: EMG produced TPA metagenomics assembly of...
CCGGGCTTTAGTTTGGCAGAATGTTGGTTTCGTACCGACAGGCCAGCCTCTCCGGCGCTGAAGCTGGAGGCGCGGGCTTCACCGTTTACCGCATCTCTAAACTGAGCAAGGCCGCGCAGTTCAAAGCAGAACCCGGAATGGTAGCTACGATGCACAAAGTATTTTGGACGCTTACCGCAAGGATAACTACGATAATTTGACGCTCAAGTACGATTTCACCCATGAAGGACAGGCCATCGCCAATATGTACGAGAGCAGTACCGAAACAGTCAACGCCTATAACGTGACCTTGACCGCAGACGGCGACTACGCCAACGGCAGGGGCAACGGCTGGATGCCCACGGATCAGCCTGCCGAGTATAGGCTGGGAGAGATATTCACGAACGATGAGGCATCTTCCGCGTGGAGGGGCTGCCCTATGTGCAGTACCTCGTGGTAGAAACTACTATTCCCAAGGATGTGTTCCAGTGTGATCCGTTCATCGTGACAGTGGACGCCAACAGCCCGCAAAGCCGATTTACAGTTCCTGCGGGAAGTGTTACCACCCCCAGCGGCGACTACATGACCTACAACATTCTGGACGAAGAATTAGAGGGTTACTTGCAGCTCATCAAGACCGACACCGAAACCGGCAAGGCGGTCAAAATTGCAAACGCAGCCTTTGCGCTGTATCGGCTGGACGAAAAAGACCGCAAGACCCGCATTTCCATGATCGACCCCGCCAGCGGCAGCGCCACGAAGAAAACAGATGTGTTCTACACCAATGCAGACGGTCTTATGAAAACACCGGAAAAACTGCCGCTGGGACGCTATCTCATTGAGGAACTGCAAGGTCCGGAAGGTACTATAACGATCCTGCCTACTCTGTGGAATTTGAAATCAAATCCGACCGCGTCTGGCAGGTCGTGGGCAACGCCACCAACGACATGGACGAGTATATCGTGACAGAAAAATACTGCAATCACGAGACGCTCGGTCAGCTTACGATCCGTAAGCTGGGCAATGTGCTGACCGATTACCAAGATGGACAGTTCATCTACACGCAGGACAACCTTGCAGGCGCGGTGTACGAAATTCACGCTGCAGCCGACATTGCCACACCAGACCGCCAAGGCACCTTCTGGTACAAAGACGGTGACCTCGTTGCCACCGTTACTACTGGCGCGGAGGGTCAGGTGGATGAAGTGAAATTCAGTCCCACCCGCACGAAGGCAACCTATGATTTCTTGAAAATTACCCATGATGGCACCAAAGGCGAAGTCACCGTGACCCTGCCGCTGGGCAAGTACACCATTACCGAGGTTCAAGCGCCGTATGGTTTTGTGTTGACCCAGCAGAGCTACACCGTGGAATTCGGCTGGGACAACCAGAAAAATGACATTGTGCTGGCAAAAACCATTGTCAGCCACGAGCAGGACGGCGACAAGGAATGTTCGTACAGCATTGTGAATGTCAAGGACGCCTCGGATGCCCACAAGAATGGGCAGACACTTGTGTTTGAAAATGCGCGGGTGCTGCCCACGCCCGAAAAGCCCTGCGATAAAGTCAGCAAAATCGGTGTAGGCATGCCCTGTGGGTGAGTCATGGATCGTCAGCAACTTAAACGCCGCACTCTCCACATGGAACGACAAGCTGGCGGAGATCTGGTCACTGCTGACAGAAAGCCCGCAGACATTCAGTGGGCAGGTCTGGGGCGTGATGACCGGCATCCACGGTGCGTTGCAGGCAATCGGCTATGGGCTGCTGGTGCTTTTCTTTGCTGTGGGCGTTATGAAAACCTGCGGCAGCTTTGTGGAAGTCAAAAAGCCCGAACACGCGCTCAAGCTGTTCATCCGCTTTGCACTGGCAAAGGGCGCGGTGACCTACGGGCTGGAATTGATGCTGGCGGTGTTTTCTATCGTGCAGGGCATGGTGTCTACCATCATCACACAATCGGGCAGCTCCGGCATGAGCAGCGTGTCGCTGCCGCAGGAGTTGATCGATGCCATCAACAATGTGGCCTTTTGGGATAGCATCCCGCTGTGGGCGGTCACGCTGATCGGCGGGCTGTTAATAACCGTTCTATCGTTCACGATGATTCTCACGGTCTACGGCAGAATGTTCAGCCTGTGGATGTATGCAGCCATTGCGCCGATCCCGCTGTCCACATTCGCAGGTGAACCCACCAGCAGCGTGGGTAAAAACTTCATTCGCAGTTATGCGGGTGTCTGCTTGCAGGGTGTGGTGATTGCACTCTCCTGCATTATTTTCTCTGCCATCTCGTCCAGCCCGCCCGCCGTGGATACCGGCGCATCCGTTGTCACGGCGGTATGGACTTACGTTGGGGAGTTGGCATTTAACCTGCTAGTGCTGGTCGGGGCGATAAAGGGCTGTGACCGCATCGTCAAAGAAATTATGGGATTGTAAAGAGGTGTTGCCTTATCGAAATCAAAATACCGAAAGAAGTCCGCGACTACCATGAAAACATCTTTTTCGGCTTGAACACCCGGCAGTTTATTTGCTCGGTGCTGGCGGTCGGTGTTGCAGTAGGCATTTACTTTGCCTTGCAGCCGTATGTCGGCACCGAAGAAATCGGCTGGATGTGCATTTTGGGCGCTGCGCCGTTTGCCGCCTGCGGCTTTTTCACCTACCATGCATGACCGCCGAACAGGTGCTGTGGGCGTGGTTCAAGTCTGAAATCCTCTGCCCGAAACGCCTTGTGTTCAAGTCCGACAGTTACTACTACGAAGCCATGCAGCCCGCCATCCGCGCGGGCATAAAGCGAAAGAGAGGCAAGCCTATGAAGAAAAACACCCATGACAGCGAGGAAACCGCTTGATTAAAACCCTGTCAAAAGCGCAGAAGATGGAACGCGAAAAGTTCCGTATTCCGCGCAGTGTGCAGGACGCCATTCCCATCCGCCGCATCTTTGCGGATGGGATTTTCCAAGTCGGCAACCAGTATTCCAAAACGTGGTCCTTTACCGACATCAACTACGCCATCGCCAGCAAAGAGGACAAAACGTCCATGTTTCTCGACTATTCGGAACTGTTGAATGCTCTCGACTCCGGCGCATGCTGGACGACCTGACCACCCGCGACCAACGAATGATGTTCGGGCTGGTGACGCTGGTGCATCTGGCTGACAGCAAAGAGCAGCTCGACAGCGACACCGAAACGCTCTACTCCACGGCGCGTAAGCACCTGTGCCAGCTTTCCACGCTGCGCTGGCAGCAGAAGGATGGGCTGGACACGGTGCTGCCCTATGGACTGCGGAAAATCCAAGCCCTGCGCACGCTTACCACCGAAAGCACCGCCGTGCTGATTCCGTTCCGTGCACAGGAAATCATGCAGCCGAACGGTCTGTACTATGGGCAGAACGCCGTCAGCAAGAACATGATCGTGGCAGATCGCCGCTTGCTGCTGAACGGCAACAGTTTTCGTTTGGGCGTGTCCGGTTCCGGCAAAAGCATGAGCGCCAAGGAAGAAATCGTGCAGATCGCGCTTTCCACCGAGGATGATATTCTCATCCTCGACCCGGAGTCGGAGTTCGGCTATCTGACCGAAGCCCTTGGCGGTGAAGTCATCCGCATTTCGGCCACGTCTGACACCCACATCAATGCGCTGGACATGGACCGTGCCTACGGTGACGAGCGAAACCCGATCGTGTCTAAATCCGAGTTTGTGCTGTCACTGTTTGAGCAGCTGATCGGTGACGGCATGGTGACGGCGAAAGAAAAGTCCATCCTCGGCCGCTGCACCGAGCAGGTGTACCTGCCCTACATTCGCAACGGCTATAAAGGCACACGCCTACGCTGCAGGACTTTTACCGTCTGCTCCGGATGCAGCCCGAACCCGAAGCGCAGGGGCTGGCGCTGTCGTCCGAGTTGTTCATTACCGGCACGCTGAACACCTTTGCCCGGCACACCAATGTGGACACGCAGGCGCGGATCATCGCCTACGACATCCGCGAACTGGGTGAACAGCTTATGCCGCTGGGGATGCTGGTGACGCTGGATGCCATTTATAACCGTGTCATCCGTAACTGGAAAATCGGAAAAAAGAACGTGGATTTTCATGGACGAAATTTACTTGCTTTTCCGTTATGAGTATAGCGCGAACTTTCTCTACAAGCTGTGGAAACGCATCCGCAAGTACAACGGACTTGTGACCGGGCTGACGCAGAATGTGGACGAACTGCTGCGCTCCGACACCGCCCGCCTGATGCTGGCTAACTCGGAGTTTCTGGTGATGCTGAACCAGAGCGCCACCGACCGCGTTGAACTGGCAAAGTTGCTGAACATCTCCGACAACCAGCTTGGCTACGTCACCAACGTCCCCGCAGGCTGCGCTGATTCGCTGCGCGGGCAACATCGTGCCTTTCACAAATTCTTTTCCCCGAAACACTAAGCTATATAAATTGATGTCGACTAACCCGTCCGAGAAAAAGGAGTAAAGCCATGCAATACAAAAATAGAGGACCGCCGAAGCGGTCCACAGGGGTGCTACAAACTTGAATTCGACGCTATGATATTTCCTTTTCGTCATCTCTCGGTGGTCGAACATAGCGTAGCATTTCTTTTACACAAGCACCGAATTGCAAGAAATTGGATTTTGCTTCTTTTAGTGTTATTCCATGATTGGAGTCGCTTGGCTCGTTATCAGAAGTGATGAACGGGTCATTCTCCCAAAAGCAAACGGGACAAATATACCCACAATCTTCATCTGCCGGGACATTGTAGGTAAGAAATCCACAACAAGGACATGGATATTTTTTCATTACGGAGTTTGTTCGCCCCTTTCATTTTTCAAATTTATAGACCTATTTTAATGCTGCCAAATATTGTTTTCCAAATCCCGCAGCCGTCCCTTATAGTCATCTATCAGAGCCTGAACATTTTCCCCCTGCGGGAAGGTCACCAGATAGCCGTCCCCAGCTTCATGAAAGCCGATGATTCCGGCAAGCCCTGCCATCTCGGCCACTTTCAGCAGGGTGTGGTAGTCATACTCGGCGGCACTGATATATAAATTCATGGGAGAAACCTCGCGTTTCAAAGAGATGATTCTATTATAGCAACATCTTTTCATAATTGCAAAGAAAATGCTGTATCGTCCAGAATCGGAAGATACAGCATTGCTTTTTTATATGTAATGGCCCTTTAGCCAATTTGTTGTCTGGCCTTGACCGAGCGATTGCTCTGGCATGGTCTAAGGCGCAGTGGTGTGCGGGATGCTTCCCGCGTTTGTTTTGATTACGAGACTTATTATAGCGGCGACTTGTGTGTAGAATTTAAAAGCTGTTTGAACGATTTTGAAATTCAATTTGAATAATTTATGACGTGGGGTGATGCCATGAAAGATATTAAAGAAAAGCCAACCGCGCATATGCCGAGAAGCAATGCAACCGGGGAAATCCCGAAAGCTGCGCTGAAAAAGGCGTGGGCGGAGGCCAAGGAGAAAAGCCGAACCATGCTGCGAGAAAGCACTTCTACGCAGGGAGACGGTGATTATACAACTGCGCAAGATACCAGCTCGGTGGTAACCGATACATCCTATTCGGTCATCAAGCAAAACACAGATTTCACCGTGCAGCAAGGGCGCAAGATTGCCCGCAAACAGATAGAAAAATACCGGGAACGCCGTTCCGCCGAGCAAACCGAAACCATCCGCGTCCACACCGCCAATGAGCGCGGTGTCAGCCCCAAACAAGTCGAGTGCAGCACGCTGTCCGATGCAGAGCGGCACCCGCGCCGTGGGGCAGATTTGCCCCGCCAGCGGGCGAAAGAAAAAGTCGTCACCGCCAAGACCGCGCCACGAGATATTCGTGGTGTGACCCAAGGTCAGCGCCAACTGCGAACCGCCGCAAATGAAACTGTGCGGAGCATAACAACCCAAGCACAAATGCAGACCCGTACCCGTCAAGTGCAGCTTGCTATCCAGAAAGCCGCCAGCAGCACCTGCAAGACGGCTGTGGCGGTGCGCTCGGCAATACGGCATTTTCTTGTCGGCCTGCACAGCCTTGTCGCGGCCATTGCTGCAGGGATTAGCGTGGCACTCAGTATTATTATTGTCATCAGCCTTGTGGCCTTTGTGTCCGGCTCGGCCTATGGCATCTTTTTTGCCGCCAATGCCCCCAACGCCGACACAATTACCGTGCAACAGGCAGTAGAAACACTGACAGCAGAATACCGCGACAGGCTGGAAGAAATCTCCGACACCGTACAGCATGACCGCCAAGACATTACAGCCAACGATGACGTGTACTACATTCGTTGGCAAGATGTCCTGGCGGTCTTTTCTTCGTATGTTTCAGGAAATGAACAAGGCACACCCGTTGCGGCACTGACAGAGGAGCAGGTAGATAAACTGCGGGAAACTATGTGGGCGATGAATGCGGTGGATTGTTCCACCCACCCGGAGACTACCACAATAGAAACTACCGATGAGGACGGCAACCCGACTACCACAGAAATCACCGAAACTGTCTCGTAATCGAACTGACCCACAAAACACCCGACGAGATGGCGGCAGATTATCATTTCACCGCCCGCCAGAACACCTATCTGCAACTCCTGCAAGACCCACAGTATGAGGAACTGTGGCAGAATTGCTCGGCGGTTTTGCACAGGGCGGTGGAGAACTTATGAACCCGGACAGCACCCGCATCCCGACAGGCACCCTGCAATGGCCGCTGCCTGTCGCGGGTACGATTACTTCTCAATTTGGTCACCGCGTGGACCCCATCACCGGCGAGGTAAGCTCCCACACCGGCACCGACATTGCCTGTGCCGAGGGTACGCCGATTCTCGCCGCCGCAGATGGCGTGGTCACTGTTGCCAATGGCCTTGACAGCTGGGGCGGCAGCTACGGCTATTACATCCAAATCGATCACGGCGGAGGGCTGGAAACTTTGTGTGCACACTGTTCGTCCATCTGTGTAACTACCGGTCAGCAGGTGCAGGCCGGGCAGGTCATTGGCTATGTCGGGCATACAGGAAGGGCAACAGGCTCACATTTGCATTTCGAGATACACATAAATAAAATTAGGAAGGACGCAATGAGTTATTTCGGGATGCAATATTGAGAACAGATTTACAATTTGCAGCCGGTCACGGTCTGCTCAGCGCACGATCAGGACATAGGGATCAAACAGTTGTTCATGCAGCTCGTCCATGGCCTGTTCGGGGTCGGAAATATCGGTCAGCCAGAGCGAATAGTCATACTGGCAGAATCCGGACAAATCCATCTTGAAGTTTGTTTCCCAGTTGTTGTTCATGACCCAGGAATACAGCGGCGGGCATTGTTTTCTGCTGCGCCGTCGCACAGGCGGATGGGTGATGCTGCATCTCGCCGGTATAGAACATGGGAACATCTCTGGCTGCAATCAACACGCCGCCTTCGGGGGAAAGGCGTGCCGCGCCGTCATCCGACATATAGAATTCCATGCAGGTGCCGGGCAGCTGGTCAATGCCGGGGCGGAAAGCCTCACGCGCACCCTTGCGAAGCACGGTTCCGTTGCCGGGACGGTTCAGATCAAGCGACAGGAAAACACTCTCCACTTCGTCCGAAATTGTCTTGCCAAGTTCTAGGGTAAAGTCAATGCGGGGAATTGCTTCATACAGTTTCAGCAGAACATCAGCTTTTACTGTACCGGCAAGGCTGTAATGCAGACGCAACTGGGTGAACACAGGACCATGTTCCATGCAGGTGATTTCCATCAGTTTTCCGATGTGCGTTTCTGCGTGTTTGCCGCGAATATTGCGACCCAGTGCGCGGCGCTCCTCGTAAGAAGAGAACGGCACCTCCTGATGCAGAGGCGTACGCTGGTACACCGGCGTGAAGAATGGAATGGCAGTGCCGGCCATTTCGGTTCCAGTGCGCTTATCCACAAACGAAGTGATGCCATCGCCCGGCTTATAGCAGATGAGGAAGAATTTGTTTTCCACTTCATACGGCAGGCGGTACGTCACCGGGTCGTAGTCATTCACAATATCCCGTACTTCTTCAGCGCCCATATAGCAGTGACGTGTATTCAGCGTTTCCGGAGCTTTGTGACGGGCAGTGTAGATGTATTCTTTTTCTTCGCCGTAAGACAGCGTATCAATAAAGCTGATTTTGCGTCCGCGCGGGTGAGGGGATACCTGGCAGGTGTACAGGTTTCCTGCCAAATCACGCACCTCAACATCTTCAAGTGCAAGAGTTTCAATATAAAACTCGATCAGCTGGGGTTGGCTCGTGTGGCTGACGCCTACCGCACGCACAGCACCGGTGGTGTTGTAGTAGCGGAGCATATCGCCTTTCTTCTCGGCAATGGAGCAAAGCATAAGGGAGGCGGCTTCATGCGCCTTGGATGCGTAGCTGTTCTTACGCATATCCAGGTTCAGCACCATCGTGTCATATGGGTTAGTGATGGTGGAAGAATGTCCCCATGTATGCTCTGCATACAGCATCAAGTTGTCCTGCACGGTTTCGGACAATGCCGGATAGCGTGCTTCTGCATCCGGGTCCAGACGGTTTGCAAGCTGCCAACGGTGGTCGGCATCCTTGTAGTGCTTGACCGCATAAGGGGTACTGCCGACACCATTGGCCCACCAGTCCGTCCAGTCACCGCGGTAAACAGGTGCATCCGTAAGTTTCGGCGCGATGGCAGCGTACAGTTCCTGCAGCGAAACCATCTCAACGCGGACTTCCTGACCGTACTTTTCATTATAAGCACGGATGGTTTCCATAATCTCGGCAGACGGCGGCGCATTATCGCTGAAAACACCGGACACTGCGGTTACGATGAAATCATACGAATAGCCCTCGGTTTCACATTCGGTCAGATACTTGTCAAGATTTGTATGCAGCTGATCCGAGAAGGAAGTGCCGGCGTCGGCATCTTCACCCAGACGGTTGCGCATCATCCAGTTGACAGCGTGGTTGGGCTGAAGCCCCAGCACATTGCCCAGATTATAATGTTCGCCGTTCCAGACCAGCAGCCGCTGTCCGGAAGCGTTTTCCCAGAAGAAAGCATTCTGGTTCTGGTACAGCGGATACATACCGTGGTGGCAGTGAACATTCGTGAAGAAGAACTCCACACCGTTTTCAATCATGGCGTCACGGTAGCCCATGGAGAATCCATTGACATCGGCTGCCATGGCTGTGTGAATTTTTGTGCCGAACGGTTGCAGCTTGTCCTGCCATTTGGCCAGACGCTTGCCGAATACATCCGCATTGACAAGATCATTGAAGTTCAGATAGTTGGCCGAAATACCGATTTTGCCTTCCTTGACAAAACGGGCAAAGTCAGCGCGGTCGTCCTCACTGGCCTGTTTCCAGAACTCCTCTACGCAGTACAGCGTTTCGCAGTTCCAGCGGAAGTCAGCATATTCCGGCTGACGCATCATGGACAGCACGGTTTTGATATAGTTGACCTGAATTGCAATAACGCGTTCCTGCAGATCCGTGTAGCCTATGTCCGTGTGGGAATGATGGACAACATAGACCGTCTTGATGGAATGTGCCATGATAAATACCTCCTAATATTTGATTTGCGGTTTTCGGGGGAAAGCCACAGACTTTTGAGATTGATAAAATGCCGGCGATTCTACACCGGATGTGCCACAATGCATACCGGTACAGGGCAGGAGATTCCCGCTTTTTCCGGTTTCAGACGTCCCGTCTTTTCATCCCGGCGGAAGCAGGTGATGCAGCCGCTGTCCTGATTGGCAGCCAGCAGCATATAGGATAACTCAGTTGCGAACACAGGCAAGAATGACCTTGACCTCGCTGCCGTCCGGGCTGGAAATTTCATAATCGCCGGCTGCCTGAGGAACAATACAGGTTTCGGCATAGTGCAGCTCCAGAGGAGGGAACGCATCGCTTTTGCTGCGCAGAACCGCCCGCGTACCATCAACCAGGTTCAGCTATGCACACTGACGTTGCGATGTACCGGCAGGTAGAAGATGTTGTAAAGCGGAATGTGTCCAGAAACTCCCGTTCATGCAGACCGGTGCGCACAACCGTTCCGTTTTCGCCGGTATAAACTTCTGCCACTGCGTTGACAAGGTTTCTGTGAACCCATTCGGTATTACGGTACCATTGGATGTTGGCTGCACCATGTTCAAGGTGGATGGGGCGCGGTTTGCCGTCAAGGTCAACACGACCCCAGTCCCACAGCTTGAATGTGAAAATATAGGGTGTAGCGCTGATTTCCAGCACCATGGTATCTGCACCGGAACAATGCACAGTGCCGGCCGGAATCAGCACATGGTCATGCTTCTTGACGGGAATCTTGTTGACAAATTTTTCTGCAGGGAAAGGCTTGCCGCCGTTCTGGGCCGTCTGCAGGGCGTCGATCATTTCTTCCGGCTTTGTACCGGCTTTAATGCCAGATAGACGCAAGGGGCTTCGCCGGCAGCATCCAGAAGATAGTAGCTCTCATCCTGTGTATAGTGCATATGGAAATGGCTCTGAATGTATTCGGTCAGGGGGTGAACCTGAAGCGAAAGGTTCTGCCCGTGCATGGTGTCCAGCATATCAAAACGAATGGGAAATTCCTTGCCGAAGCGTGCATGAACACAGTCACCCAGAAGCTCACGCGGGTGCGCATAGACAAGGTTGAGCGCCGGTGTTTCCA
>ENA-OQAA01001652-OQAA01001652.1-human-gut-metagenome-genome-assembly--contig:-NODE-1652-length-10595-cov-2.830053_pt1 | contig 10595 bp, 13 predicted proteins | sample MGYA00242489_ERZ504515 | MGnify/ENA primary metagenome ERZ504515 (study PRJEB26092, sample SAMD00036237) | human gut metagenome | host: Homo sapiens | study: EMG produced TPA metagenomics assembly of...
TGAATATGGAACTTATTCGCTGGAAAAAGAACAGACCATTAAAATACAGGATACCAATGTATGCGAAATCAAAGACGGAAAGGTAACCATGATTTCAGCACAGTGTCCGGATCAGTTGTGCAGAAAGCAGGGGCCTGTTTTCAGGCCGGGAGAAACCATTGTCTGTCTGCCAAACAAAGTAGTGCTGGAAATAAAAGGATCCGGGGAAACGGAAACAAAGCCCCTGGATGCTACTGTAAACTAGAGGGATTTTATGAATCAGAATATGAAAATCAGAAAACTTGCCTGGATGGGACTTCTGGCTTCTCTGGCTATTATTTTTGGATATGTAGAGATGTTATTTCCGGTTTTTGCCGGTATTCCTGGAATCAAATTAGGGCTTGCTAATTTAGTAACCGTATTTCTTCTGTATACTTGTACTTACAAAGAAGCAGCAGTTGTTTCGGTTATTCGTATTGTTGTGATTGGATTTTTGTTTGGAAATCTGTTTTCTATTTTATTCAGTCTGGCGGGAGCTGGTCTTAGCCTTGCCTGCATGGTGGCAGCAAAGAAGTATGGTGGATTTTCTGTGGCAGGTGTCAGCATCATAGGCGGTGTTACCCATAATCTGGGTCAGATTATCATAGCTGCTATGGTAGTGGAAAATGTGAATCTCTTTTATTATTTTCCGGCGCTTATGATAGCCGGCTTAGTAACAGGTCTGCTGATTGGTATTGTTACTCAGGAGATTCTGAAAAGAGCTGCCATAAAAATAAGATGAGAAAGGAAAAAGCATGATTGCATATATAAAAGGCAAAGTAGCAGAAATACTGGAAGACAGAGTGATTCTGGAGTCAGGTTTTATGGGATACAATCTTTTTATGCCCATGGCAAGCGCCGAAGCGGTTTTAAGAAGAGGTGATGAAGTAAAGCTTTATACCCATTTGCATGTGCGGGAAGATGCTATGCAGCTTTTTGGATTTCTTACAAAAGATGACTTGCACACCTTTCAGTTGCTTTTAGGGGTAAATGGAATCGGACCGAAGGCGGCCCTTGGAATTTTATGCGGACTTACTGCCGATGAACTGCGTTTTGCAGTTTTATCTGAGGATGTGAAGACCATTTCCAAAGCTCCCGGGGTTGGGAAGAAAACCGCTCAAAAGCTGATTTTGGAATTAAAGGATAAGATGGATCTTCAGGAAGCCTTTGATTTGAAATCACAGCATGTTCAGGAAGCACAGGGAGATATGGCAGATTTGTCGGATGCCAGAAAAGAAGCAGTAGAACTTGACAGCTCTGGGATATTCCGGAGCGGATGCTTTAAGGGCAGTGAAAAAGGTAGAGATGACTCCGGGTATGGACGTGGAGACTCTGCTGAAGCAGCTTTAAAAAATTTGTTTTAAGACTGCCGGGAAGGATCAAGCATGGAGAGAAGAATTATTACCACAGATGTCATGGAAGAGGATTTGCGTACAGAAGGGAATCTGCGGCCACAATATCTGGAAGATTATATTGGGCAGGAAAAGGCAAAAGGAAATCTGAAAATCTACATAGAAGCAGCAAAGCAACGTGGAGATGCCCTGGATCATGTACTGTTTTATGGACCTCCGGGACTTGGAAAAACCACTCTGGCAGGAATTATTGCCAATGAGATGGGGGTACATATGAAGGTGACCAGTGGCCCTGCCATTGAGAAACCGGGAGAAATGGCGGCTATTTTAAACAGTCTTCAGGAAAACGATGTCCTCTTTGTAGATGAAATTCATCGTCTTAACCGCCAGGTGGAAGAGGTGCTGTACCCGGCTATGGAGGATTATGCCATTGATATTATGATTGGGAAAGGGCAACCGCCAGGTCTATCCGTTTGGATTTACCCAAATTTACACTGGTGGGAGCTACGACCAGAGCAGGACTGCTTACTGCGCCTTTGCGGGATCGCTTTGGTGTGGTGCATCATTTGGAATTTTATACAGAACAGGAATTACAGACTATTATCCTTCACTCTGCCAGGGTGTTAGGGGTAGAGGCAGATGAGGCTGGTGCGCTGGAAATGGCGAAGCGTTCCAGAGGGACTCCACGTCTGGCAAACCGGCTTTTAAAGCGTGTAAGAGACTTTGCTCAGGTAAAATACGATGGAAGGATTACAAAAGAAGTAGCAGATTTTGCTATGGATTTGCTGGAGGTAGATAAGTACGGGCTGGATCAGACAGACCGCCTGCTGCTTACTACCATTATAGAAAAGTTCTCCGGAGGACCAGTAGGGCTGGATACTCTGGCAGCAGCTATTGGCGAGGATGCAGGAACCATAGAAGATGTGTATGAACCTATCTGATTAAGAACGGATTCCTTTTAAGAACCCCAAGAGGAAGAGCCGTCACAGAACTGGCCTACCATCATCTGGGGATAAAATAATAGTTGTTTTTCCTGAAAATTCGATTATAATAGACAATAGGAACGTAAGAAAAAGGTGGGAGGAACCAGATGGCAGTGAAAAATACAACCCAGGTTTTAATTGGGGGAAAGATTATCACATTAAGCGGTTATGAAAGCGAAGAATATCTGCAAAAGGTTGCAAATTATATGAACAGTAAACTTACAGAGTTAAGTCAGATACCAGGCTATAGCAGACAGGCCCAGGAGACAAGACATACTCTGCTGAGTCTGAATATTGCAGATGATTATTTTAAAGCCAAGAGACAGGCAGAGATGTTCGAGGAGGATTTAGAGGCGAAAGACCGTGAAATGTATGATTTAAAGCATGATTTAATCAACGGTCAGGTAGAACTGGATCACGCCAGAAAAGAAGCAGAAGAACATGCCAGACAGGTACAAACCCTTCAGGATAAGATTACAGAGCTGGAGAAAGAACTGGAAGAATTATTAAATTAAGGAAGAAATAACAAGTGGGGTGGGCAGAAATTGTTGCGCCCCATTTCTGTTTTTAAAAGGAAAAGAGTGTATGAAATCAGAATTACTTGCGCCGGCAGGTTCCTATGAAGGACTGCAGGCAGTGATTAAGGCGGGAGCAGATGCTGTCTATATAGGAGGCAGTCTGTTTGGCGCCAGAGCTTATGCGAAAAATCCCAAGAAGGATGAGATGCTGGAAGCCATTGACTATGCCCATCTCCATGGAAAGAAGATTTATCTTACGGTGAATACCCTTCTGAAAAATCAGGAGCTTTTTGGGGAATTGTATGATTTTCTGGCTCCTTATTATGAGCAGGGACTGGATGCTGTGATTGTTCAGGATTTGGGCGTGCTGTCTTTTGTAAAAAAAGAATTCCCAAACCTGCCCATTCATGCCAGCACACAGATGGCCATTACAGGGCCTCATGGAGCCAGATTTATTCAGGAAGCAGGGGCTTCCAGGATTGTTACAGCAAGAGAACTGTCCTTAAAAGAGATTCAGAAAATTTACCGGGAGACAGGAGCAGAAATAGAAAGCTTTGTTCACGGAGCTTTGTGCTATTGTTATTCCGGCATGTGTCTGTTCAGCAGTATGCTAGGAGGAAGAAGCGGGAACAGGGCAGGTGCGCCCAGCCTTGCCGGCTTCCCTACACTGCATATGAAAAGGGAAAACAGATTAGTGGCAAAGACGGGGCGTATCTTTTAAGTCCAAAGGATATGTGTACCGTGGAGATTTTGCCAAAGCTTCTGGAGGCAGGAGTGTATTCTCTGAAAATTGAGGGAAGGATGAAGCGTCCAGAGTATGCTGCGGGAGTGACAGCCATTTACCGGAAATATCTGGACTTATATGAAAAACATCCGGAAGCTTATCAGGTGGAACAAGAAGATTTACAGGAACTTCTTGATTTATACCAGAGAGATGGCTTTAACAGAGGCTATTATGAGATGCATAATGGAAAATCCATGATGGCAGTTTACAACCAGAAGGAACAGGACCGGAAACAGAAAATCAGAACAAACAGAAATGAAGAATTGTTCCAAAGACTGAAAAAGCAGTATTTAGACACAAAGCTGCAGGAAGGGATTACGGGAACTTTGGTGCTTTGTACAGATGCGCCGGCAGTTCTGGATTTATCTTTTCAGGATGTGCAGGTACAGGTTTTTGGGGATGTGGTAGAGAAAGCCCAAAAGCAGCCACTTACAAGGGAGCGGGTGCAAAAACAGATGGAAAAGACAGGACAGACTCCTTTTTCTTTTGCGCAGCTTGAGGTGATTACAGATGAGGCGGGATTTCTCCCCATGCAGAGTTTAAATGAATTAAGAAGAACAGGGCTGGAAAAATTAGAGACAGCCTATTTGGCTCAGTACAGGAGAAATTTGCCCCAAACTTCCGAAGAAGTGGAAACAGAGAAAAAGAAAAACCGTAAAGGGGTAACGCAGAAATTATATGCATCTGTAGAAACCAGAGAGCAGTGGGAGGAAGTGTTGAAAGAACCGGGGATTGACGGTGTTTATGCCGGTATGTCCTTGTTTTCTGAAAAGCTTTTTCAGAAGAGGTTCTGGAGGCAGTAGAAGAGGCGCTCAAAAAAGGAAAGGAATGTTACCTTATGCTGCCCTACATGCTGCGGGAAGGACGCATGGACGGACAGGAAGAAGAAATCCGGGAAATTGCGAAAAAAGCAGATGGATTCCTGGTGCGGAATCTGGAGGAGCTGGGCTATCTGAAAGATTTGGGGCTTATCCGAAAGGTTGTGGGAGATTATTCTCTCTATAGTTTTAATGATGAAAGCCAGAGTTTTCTCATGAATCAGGGAGTGCAAAGGACTACAGTACCTTTGGAGCTGAATGGGAAAGAGCTTCGCAGGAAAGACTGCAGGGACAGTGAAATGATAATTTACGGATATTATCCCATGATGGTTTCCGCACAATGTGTGAAGAAAACCTGCGGAACCTGTGACCATCAGTCTAAGACCATACAGTTAAAGGATCGCTATGGCAGTTCTTTTGCGGTAAAAAGTGACTGCAGATTTTGCTATTCTGTAATTTATAACAGTGTTCCCACGGGGCTGTTGGAAGAACTGGAGCAGATTCAGGCCTTAAACGTAGCTGCTGTGAGAATGAGTTTTACCTGTGAAAACAGGGAGGAGACCAGAAAGATTTTAGATCTTTTGTACAAAAAAAGAAAAAGACGGGAAAGATGCCGATATTTACCAAGGGGCATTTTAAACGTGGTGTAGAGTAGGTGAAAAAGTGCTTAATATTATTATTGAACTTTCAAAATATTTATTGCTGGTTTTAATTCTTTTGTATACCTTTGAAAGTTTTACAGTATTCCGGTATGAGGATGACTATGATAAGAGATACATTTTAAGGAAACAGCTTTTACTTATTATATTTATTGATTTTACTGCATTTCTGGTTATCTTTTTGAAAAAAGAAGAAGTGGAAATCATTTATTTGTTCGGGGCTTTGCTGCTGTATCTGGTAGCGGTTCAGGTGTTATACCGGTTGTTTTATAAAAAGGCATCTATTTTGCTTTTGAATCATATGTGTATGCTGCTGTCCATTGGTTTTATTATGCTGACCAGACTGGATCCGGACTCTGCGAAGAGGCAGTTTCTCATTGTAGCGGCAGCAACCATGATTGCCATGATTATTCCGATTATGATTAAGAAAATGACCTTTTTAAAAAAATGGACCTGGTTTTATGCTGTGGCGGGACTGGGACTTCTGGCTGTAGTTCTGGTGTTTGGAAAAAATGTCAATGGAGCCAAAATTAACATTAATATCGGTTCCTTTGCATTTCAGCCTTCTGAGTTTGTAAAGATTATTTTTGTATTTTTTGTAGCCAGCAGACTGTATAAGAAAAGCGCACAGTTTAAGGATCATGTGATTACTACGGTAATTGCGGCTGTTTATGTGCTGATTCTGGTTCTTTCCAGAGATCTGGGAAGCGCAGTGGTGTTCTTTATTACCTATGTGATTATGCTGTATGTGGCAACGAAAAATCCCTTTTACCTGTTTGCCGGACTTGGAAGCGGCTGCGGGGCTGCAGTGATTGCTTACTTTTTATTTGGACATGTGCGTCAGCGTGTAGTGGCATGGAAAAATCCATTTTCTGTATATCAGAACGAAGGCTATCAGATTGTCCAGGGGCTTTTTGCCATTGGAACAGGTGGCTGGTTTGGTATGGGACTTTGCCAGGGGTCTCCGGAAATGATTCCTTTTGTAAAGCAGGACTATATGTTTGCGGCAATCTGCGAAGAACTGGGAGGCTTGTTTGCTATTTGTATGATTCTGATTTGTATGAGCATGTTTCTTCTGGTAGTGAATATTTCCCTTAGAATCAAGAAACGGTTTTATAAGCTGATTGCCCTTGGTCTTGGAACAGAGTATGCCTTTCAGGTATTTCTTACCATTGGAGGGGTTACCAAGTTTATTCCGATGACAGGAATTACCCTGCCTCTGGTAAGCTATGGAGGAAGTTCTGTACTTAGTACCATTATCATGCTGGCAATTATCCAGGGACTTTATATTTTAAGAGAAGACGAGGATGAGGAAGTTGAAAAGCAAAGATAAAAAACGAAAAAAAAGAAAACGCGCTACTAATAAGGAATATACCATTGTCAGCTACTTTTTTGTATTAATCTTCCTGTCTTTGGCAGGATATATGGTATATTTCAATGTGGCAGAGAAAGACGATGTGATTAATAGTCCGTATAATACCAGACAGAATCAGTTTCAGGAACGGATTTTGCGTGGAAGTATTTTGTCTGCAGATGGTCAGGTTCTGGCGCGGACAGATACAGATGGGGAAGGAAATGAGACCAGAGTCTATCCGTTTGCAAATGTGTATGCTCATGTTGTTGGATATGATGCAAAGGGAAAAAGCGGCATGGAATCTGTAGCGAATTTTTCCCTGATGACTTCTCATAATGACTATGTGGACCAGGTAAAAAATGAAATTCTGGAGAAGAAGAATCCAGGGGATAATGTGGTGCTTACTTTAAATCATACGCTGCAGCAGGTGGCTTATAATGCCCTTGGTTCTTACCGGGGCGCTGTTGTGGTAATGGATCCTCAGACCGGGGCAGTGCTGGCAGAGGTAAGTAAACCGGATTTTAATCCCAATACAGTAGACAGCGACTGGGATACCCTGGTAAATGATGCGGCAAACAGCAGTCTGTTAAACCGGGCTACCCAGGGCGCTTATCCGCCGGGTTCTATTTTTAAAGTGGTAGATACTCTTGCGTATCTTAGAACCCATGGAACCATTGATGGCTTCCAGTATACCTGTAATGGAAAAATTACTGTGGATGGACATACCATTCCCTGTTTTGCAGGAGAAGTTCACGGAACCGAAGATTTTACCACAGCCTTTGCCGAATCCTGTAATACAGCCTTTACCCAGATGGGGCTGGATTTAGGCAAAGATGCCTTAACATCCGCAGCAGAAAGCCTGCTGTTTAATTCCAAGCTGCCGATTTCCCTGGACTATAATAAGAGTAAGTTTGACTTGGGCGAAAATCCGGGAAATCCTTTGCTTATGCAGACTGCCATTGGTCAGGGAAATACACTGGTATCCCCTATGCATATGGCTATGATTACCAGCGCTATTGCCAATAAAGGGAAATTAATGGAGCCTTATTACATGGAACATGTGGAGACCGTAGGCGGAAAAACAGTAGAAACTACCAAGCCGAAAGTCTATAAAGAATTGATGACAGAACAAGAAGCAGAGGTTTTGAAAAACCTTATGACAGAGGTGGTAAACAGGGGAACAGGAACAAAGCTGTCAGGGGAAAGCTATACCGCAGCAGGAAAAACAGGATCTGCAGAATACTACGGTGCAGATGGAAGTGTAAAAACCCATTCCTGGTTTATTGGATTTTCCAATGTAGAAGACCCGGATTTGGCTATTGCAGTCATTGCAGAGGGCGCTGGAACCGGAAGTAAGGTAGCAGTTCCCATTGCTCATCAGATTTTTAATGCCTATTATTATGGCGGAATGTAAAAAGTGCCAATTTTTGCCTGCCAAATTTGTTAATTTTGTTGCACCTGCATGAAAAAAGAGGTATACTACCAATAAGGAAACACAACGCAGGCATGGGGACATGTCTTTAGCAGGAGGATGTGCAATATGATTGAAGCAACAAGCTGTGGCGGGGTGGTAATATATCGAGGAAAAATACTGACTTTGTACAAGTCCTATAAACACAAGTACGAAGGCTGGGTACTTCCAAAAGGAACCGTAGAGGAAGGGGAGGATTACAAGGATACCGCTCTGCGGGAGGTAAAGGAAGAGGCAGGAGTAACCGCAAATATTATCAAATATGTAGGAAAAAGCCAGTATAGTTTTTGCGTACCGGAAGATACTGTAGAAAAGGACGTTTACTGGTATCTGATGTCTGCAAACAGCTATTACAGCAAACCGCAGAGGGAAGAATACTTTGTAGATTCCGGCTTTTACAAATTCCATGAAGCTTACCATCTTTTACGTTTTTCAAATGAAAAGCAGATTTTGGAAAAGGCTTACAATGAATACCTGGATTTGAAAAAAGCAAATCTTTGGGGCAATCGAAAGTACTTTTAGAAGAAGGGGCTGGGGTTTCCGGTCCCTTTCTTGCATGAAAGGAGGAAGAGATATGCTGGAGCAGATTGATTTGACGAAAAAAATGTCAAAAGAAGTGTATCAGGAACAGATGGAACAAATGGAGAGTGAACTGGCAGCTTTGCAAAGGGAATGTAAAGCTCTGGGAATTCCTGTGATTCTTGTGTTTGAAGGTCTGGATGCATCGGGAAAAGGGGTACAAATTAATAAACTGATACATCCCTTAGATCCAAGAGGATTTGAAGTACATGCAATTAAGGAAGAAACAGAAGAAGAGCGTATGCATCCCTTTTTGTGGAGATTTTGGACGAAAACACCGGAAAAGGACGCATTGCTATTTTTGATACCAGTTGGTATCGGAAGGTTTCCATAGAACGGTTTGAACACAAGATGTCCAGGGAGGATCTGGCTTACGCATATCAGGAAATTTCCACTTTTGAGCGTGCGCTGGCAGATGACGGGAATGTTTTAATGAAATTCTTTTTGCACATTAGCCAAAAGGAGCAGAGAAAGCGTTTTGATAAGATGCTGCATTCTAAAGAAACTGCCTGGAAGGTAAGCAAGGAGGATGAAAAGCGTAATAAAGAGTATCGCAGGTACAAAGAAATCTGTGAGGAGATGTTAGAGAGAACAGAAAGTGAATATGCTCCATGGATTCTCATTGAGGCGGAAGACAGGAGATTTGCTACAGCCAAAATTTTTGCTCAGGTGATCCGTCAGCTGAAAGAACGGATTTTACAGGAAAAATCAGCCGGGAAAACAGCTTCCAAAAGCAGTGATATACAGGTGGAAACAACACAGAAAAATCTTATGGAATCTTCTGTGTTAAGTAAAGTAGATTTAACATTGTCCTACACAGAAGAAGAATACAAAAAAAGGCTAAAGGCTCTTCAGGAGAGACTGGAGCTTCTTCACAGTGAACTTTACCGGAAGCGGATTCCCATGGTTCTGGGATTTGAGGGCTGGGATGCAGGAGGAAAAGGAGGGGCTATTAAACGCCTCACAGACGCCATGGATCCCAGAGGTTATCTGGTAAGTCCTACAGCAGCGCCTACGGAAACAGAGAAAAATCATCACTATCTGTGGAGATTCTGGAAAAACATGCCAAAAGACGGACATGTTACTATTTTTGACCGTACCTGGTATGGCAGGGTCATGGTAGAGAGAATCGAAGGGTTCTGCACCAGGGAAGAATGGCAGAGGGCTTATCGGGAAATCAATGATATGGAATCTCATCTGGCTCATTCTGGTGCGATTGTACTGAAATTCTGGATGCAGATTGACAAGGATGAACAGGAACGCAGATTTAAAGAACGTATGGAAAACCCGCAAAAGCAGTGGAAGATTACAGATGAGGACTGGAGAAACAGGGAAAAGTGGGAGCTTTATGAAGAAGCGGTAAATGAGATGATTATCCGTACCTCCACTTCCTATGCACCCTGGATTATCGTAGAGGGAAATAATAAATATTATGCCAGGGTAAAGGTCCTTGAGACTGTGGTAAATGCCATGGAAGAAAGGCTGAAATAAATTTTATGTTAAAGTGGTATAAGCAGCTATATATTGGTGATAATGCAAAAAAGAAGAAAAAAGAATGGATTCGAAAGATTAATATGGGAGCCGGAGTAGTGGATGTTTACCTCATTACTCTGGCAGTGAATCCAGAAAACCAGTTGGAGATTTTTTCTGCAAATGAATTGAAGCAAAAGGCCAGAAGGCGGAATTGTCCCCTTATTATCGGACTGTGCAAAGGATATGAAGAGGCCTTGGAAATGACGGTAAGACTGGTGCAGCAGGCTTATGAGGAAACCGGTACAGCCAGGGTAAGAGAGTGGCTGGAAAATCAGATGAGAGGGAAGCAGCAGGTGACATGACATGGGAATCATACATATAATGCTAGGCATATTAAAGGTGGTTGGGATTCTTCTGCTCATCGTACTTGGGATTCTTTTGCTGGCAGTGCTGGCGGCGCTTTTCTGTCCTGTGACATACAGCGCTGTGGGACGGCGGGATGCAGAGGCTTATGAAGGGCGTGTGCGGATTGGGTGGCTGTTTCGTCTGATTTCTTTTACCTTTACTTTGGAAGTGAGAGGACGGG
>ENA-OQAA01001653-OQAA01001653.1-human-gut-metagenome-genome-assembly--contig:-NODE-1653-length-10595-cov-1.996561_pt1 | contig 10595 bp, 16 predicted proteins | sample MGYA00242489_ERZ504515 | MGnify/ENA primary metagenome ERZ504515 (study PRJEB26092, sample SAMD00036237) | human gut metagenome | host: Homo sapiens | study: EMG produced TPA metagenomics assembly of...
TACGGATCTTGCACATGGGCTTTGTATTGAGTAATGATTTCACTGCCTTCCAGGAGTTTACGGAAATTATCGCCTGTCTCGATTTGTCCCCGGTGCGGACGAATTTGCTGGATACAATCCATAAAAGGATCAATACGCCCATCGAAAGCTTCGAGGGAAAGAGCGGCAATAAGATCGGCTTTCTTGGAGAGTCGAAAAGCTTTCAGAATGGCAAACACACCATTGGCACTCATAAACTGCGTACCGTTGAGCAGGGCAAGCCCCTCTTTACTCATAAGTTTCACCGGTTCCCAGCCGAACTCATCGAGGACACTAATAGCTTCGCGCTTCTTACCTTTATAATAAACATCGCCCACACCGATAAGCGGCAGGAAGAGATTGGCAAGAGGAGCCAGATCACCGGATGCACCGAGCGAACCGCGGTCGTAGACAATGGGCATCACATCGTTGTTGAAGAAATCGAGGATACGCTGTACGGTAATAACTTGCACACCGCTATGCCCCAGAGAAAGGGCATGGGCTTTCAGCAACATCATTAGTTTGACGATGACGGGACGTATTTCTTCACCGACGCTGCAAGCATGACTCTTTATCAGGTTTTCCTGCAAGGTGCCCAGTTCATCGGGGGATATATTTTTGCTACACAGGGAACCGAAGCCTGTGGTGATACCGTACAAAGGTTCTTCGGACTCGGCTATCTTATGATCGAGGTAGTCGCGACATTTCTGTATCCGTTCTTTAGCTTCGGGGGCCAGTTCCAGTTTCAGATTCTCGTTGATAATTCGTTCGATGATGTCGAATGTGAGTTCACCGGACCCTACATGATAGACATTTTTCATACTCGTAATTCTTGGTTAACAACATCCAATACTTCTTTTTCGCGCTCACAAGCCAAGCGTTCCAGCACATCGGCTTCTCTTTGAAGTTCATCTGCAAAGGTTTTATCTTTGATGGAACCCAGGTTGATGCGAACATTCAGCAAGGCACCCAGTACAGCTGTACGGGCGGACATCATGGCCACACAAGCATCAGTCACTGCATTACGGTTTCCCAAACGGGCAACGTCGGCAATTACCGACATCAGCTCGTAGGCATTACGTGCTACTTGCATGGGGACAAGAGCGGCATACTTAGTAGCTTCCTGAATGGCAGCACTGCGGGCAGCTTTTTCTTCATCGGTAGCCTTAGGCATTTTAAAGCAGGCAAATACGGCATCATAGGCTTCCGAGTCACGATCTATATCAGCTATGAATACGTCTTTCTCTCTCAGTGCGAGAGAAGCAATATGGTTCATAAGTTCCTCGTGTTCTTCGTAATTCTTCTTGCCGATGGTGAGATTAGCAACCATAGCGGCAAGTGCCGAAGCTACGGCACCGTTCAAGGCAGCAATGCTCCCGCCACCGGGAACGGGATCACTGCCCGCCACTTTATTCAAAAATTCTTTTACTGTTAAATCAACTAACATGGTATTTTTCTTTAAAGGTTTTTACAATACAGGATAAATCACTCCTTCTTTGATGGTGGTATTTACACAATTCATACCGACATAATAAGGCAGGAAATGGTAATTATCGGAATTCAGCACTACAAAATCTCCCTTCTTGCCTACTTCGATGCTGCCGATACTATCCGCCCGGTTCAAGGCAGCAGCCCCGTTCAGGTGAGGGCAGTGATAGCTTCTTCAATAGTAAGATGCATATAGATACACGCCAGAGCAAAAGTCAACGGAATGGAACCGGAGAAACAACTGCCCGGATTGAGATCTGTGGCAAGGGCTACGGCACAACCGGAATCAATCATTTCACGACCGCGTGCATAAGGTTCTTTCAGGGCAAAAGCTGTAAGAGGGAGTAAAGTTGCAACGGTTCCGGCATCCCGCATAGCGCGGATACCTGCATCGGATGCATGCAACAGATGATCTGCGGAAACAGCAGAAAGCTCGGCAGCCAGTTCGGCACCCCCCAGCGGAACGATTTCATCGGCATGGAGTTTCAAGCCCAAACCATATTCCTTGGCAGCTTGCAACAGACAGCGAGATTGTTCGACAGAGAAAACGCCTTGTTCGCAGAAGACATCACAAAACTCGGCCAGTTCGTTTTTGGCAACGCAAGGCAGGAGATCACTGATAATGAAATCAAGGTATTCATCCGTACGTCCCTTATATTCCTCGGGTACGGCATGCGCACCCAGAAAAGTGGATACAATATCTACCGCTTATGTTCGTCATTATTCAGGCTACGCATGACTTTGAGTTGCAGAAGCTCCGTTTCCTTATCCAGTCCGTAGCCGCTCTTGCCTTCTACGGTAGTAATCCCCATATTACTCATTTGCCTCAAAAAAACTTCGGCTTTGGAGCGGAGTTGAATAAAACTACATTCGCGAGTGGCCTTTACAGTGCTTACAATGCCACCACCACGCTCCATGATAGACATATAGCTTTCTCCTTTCAATCGCCAGGAGAACTCTTCGGCACGTTCGCCACCAAATACAAAGTGAGTATGCGAATCGACGAAGCCGGGTAACAGGCATTTGCCACGAGCATTGTAGTGCCAGTAGCTTGATAATATCCGTCACGCATCTCGCCCCGGGAAGGGCCGACATAGGAAATGATACCGTCGGTTACTTCTATTGTAGCATTATCAATGGTGCATAGTTCCCCCATCTCTTTGCCACAACGGGCGGAAAAGCCGATGGGGGTTACAACACGGGCATTGAAAATTATCAGGTTCTCGGTCATATTTAAAAACTTTATTTGTGTAATTTGCGTAATTTGCGTTCTTTTATCATTCTATTATTCTTCCATAATCCTCGCCTCAAGCACTTGTTGCATAGAGAAATTCTCTAAACCAAGATAATAAGAAGCTGTATCAATGAGCGCCTCCATCGGAACAAGGCCGATAATCTCACTCCCCACAATGCTGACCCCATAGCGACGTGCTTCTACACGGGTCAGTTCAAAAGCGCGGTAAAGGGCGGTACGAGTATAGTCTGTCATATTGATGGAAACCTGAGTAATGCCCCGGTCTTTCAACTCTACTCCCATTGCTTTGCAATAACGCAGGCCACCGCCAATGAAACGAATCTTCTTGGCAATATCATGTGCGATATCCAGATTAGGTGTATTCAGATTGATATTGTAGGCTACCAACGGCATGCGGGCACCGATAGCAACGGTTCCGGCAGTGGCATGGCGTTCGGCAGGACCAAAGTCGGGCTGCCATTCGGGTAGCTTTATCTTTTCTGCCATACCTTCGAACTCACCTTTACGCACGGCAGCAAGATTTTCGCGATGCGGAGCCGATGCGGATTTCTCATAGAGAAAGACAGGAAGATTATAGCGTTTGCCTACCTCTGCACCTACTTCTTTGGAAAGGGCGATAGCTTCTTCCATCGTCACATTCTTGATGGGAATGAAAGGAACTACATCTACGGCACCCATACGGGGATGTTGCCCGGTGTGGTGGTTAAGGTCAATAAGCTTTACAGCAATGCCGATAGCTTCGAGAACGGCATCACGAAGGGGTTCCGGTTCTCCTACCACGGTTACTACCAGGCGGTTGTGGTCTTCGTCGTTACTGTAATCCAAGAGTTTTACACCTTGTTTACCACGGAAAGGGGATATGATTTGATCTATTTTCTGCAAGTCACGTCCCTCGCTGAAGTTGGGGACACATTCGATGATTTTATTCATGATTCTCTTTTTATGATATGTATTTATTTACTAATTCGTCATCAGCCACGTATGGCATCGTAATATGATAACCATCAGCATGTGTCCGGTTAAACTCTTCACTCGTCTCCATAGCATGCCCATTGCGTGCCCATGAACGCCGGGCCACACCGCCCATCACGTCCCACAACATAGCTGAACGAAGTATTTCATCCACCCGCTCACTACCATCGCATACCATACCGAAGCCGCCATTTATGGCTTTTCCAATACCCACACCACCACCATTGTGCAGTGCTACGAGGCTCATTCCCCGGGCACAGTTTCCGGCAAAGCATTGCACGGCCATATCCGCCATGACATTGCTTCCATCTTTTATATTAGAAGTTTCACGGAAAGGAGAGTCCGTACCGCTCACATCGTGATGATCGCGTCCCAACATAATAGGTCCAACTTCACCATTGCGTACCATTTCGTTGAACTTCAACGCTATCGTCATACGTCCTACCGCATCCTGATAAAGAATACGCGCCTGAGTACCTACCACAAGATTATTCTTTTCCGCGTCGCGTATCCAATTGTAGTTATCCAGATCCTGACCGCGACGATTCGGGTCAATACATTCCATCGCTGCATGATCGGTCTTTATCAAATCTTCATGTTTACCACTGAGACATACCCAGCGGAAAGGTCCGTAACCGTAATCAAAAAGTTCCGGCCCCATAATATCTTCTACATAACTGGGGAATATAAATCCATTCTTATCATCTTCTTCTTTGGCAATTTCACGAACTCCGGCATCATAAACGGCTTTCATAAAGGAGTTTCCATAATCGAAGAAATAGGTACCTGCTCTACAAGGCTTTTATAGCCCGGAAATGGCGCACCAACGATTCATTCACCAGTCTACAGAATTTCTGCGGGTCTTCGTGCAACAGACTTGTACGTTCGGCGAAAGTAATTCCCGCCGGACAGTATCCGCCTTCGTAAACGGCATGGCAGGAAGTTTGGTCAGAAAGCAGGTCTATATGTATATTTTGGTTTACAGCATATTCCAGCAAGTCAACGATATTCCATGATAAGCAATGGATATCGGTTTCTTGCCGTCCATCGCCTCATGCGCCAGCGAAAATGCTTCGGGAATAGAATCCGTGACATGCCCTACCCAACCTTGCCGATGCCGGGTTTCAATACGTGACATATCTACCTCGGCTATAATGGAAGCTGCACCCGACATCTCGGCGGCCTTAGGCTGGGCACCGCTCATGCCGCCCAAACCGGAAGATATAAACAGGTGTCCGCGCAAATCACCATTCTGAGGAATACCGAGCTTCATACGTCCGGCATTCAGCAGAGTATTAAAGGTACCATGCACAATACCCTGAGGACCAATGTACATCCAGCCTCCGGCAGTCATCTGACCGTAGTTGGCAACTCCCATTTGCATGGCCACGTGCCAATCCTTCTGATTATCGTAAAGACCTACCATCATGGCATTCGTAATAATCACGCGTGGTGCATCGGGCTTAGAACGGAATAATCCCAGTGGATGTCCACTTTCAATAACGAGTGTCTGATCTTGAGTCAGCACTTCAAGATACTGTTTAATGAGACGATACTGCATCCAGTTTTGACAGACCTGTCCCGTTTCGCCATAAGTGACGAGTTCATAAGGATAGAGGGCAATGTCGAAGCAGAGATTATTGTCAATCATCACCTGGAAAGCCTTGCCTTCAATGCAATTTCCTTTGTAAGCATCGATAGGTTTCGCTTTGAGATCACCTTCGGAGATATCGGTAGCCATAGATACGCCCGCGGGTACGAAGTTCTTCCATAAACTCCGGTGCGAGGGTCTCGTGTAATTCTTTGGGGATATAACGCAATGCGTTCTTTAACGCCGTGGCAGTTTGTGCGGGCGAAAGTGTGAAGCCACGGTCAGGAGCCTCCGGATACCCTCTACAAAAGTGGGATAAGGGGGCAATGTGTTACTTAAGGTTATTTCCATAACATGCAGGATGAAAGGTTACAAAATGTCATCAGTTTACTTCTGTAAGCTGCCGCAATATAGAAATAAATCCCGATATCAACAAGTAATACCGGGATTTATTTATCATTTAGTCATTTTAGGCGTAGTAAGTATTTACCTGTAACTTCCGCACTTTCACTGCTTTCCTGTAAGAAGGCGTTCAGAAGTTCCGGCTCATTTTTTAGTAGCTGTAGCATTTTGTCTTTTCCTACGAACTCTACTTTACCCGTTTCCGGATTCAGTTCATAATAAACCCGCGCATTGACCAGCCCCGAAGCAGCAATGGCCGTACCGACATCTCCCCCCAGCTTCGTAGCGTCGGCAGGTTGTGTGGTACTTGCCGCCACAGAACCTACAGGCTGTGCGTAGAAATAAATTTTCCCCTGTATCCAAGTGGCAGGGGCATACCAACCGCCGAAACGGAAACGTTTATAACGCACTTTCTTACAGTTAACGTATAACGCCGAGTCAGCCTCACCGCATAACAACGGGATTTCAAATATCGGCAGAGACCGGGATTGTCATCTACCGAGACGCGATAGTCAGCACCTCCCATCAGTAAAATCTGATTCTTGGAGCGCTTCTCTATCTTCAATGTGGAGAGTGTGTCGCCACGATCTTCCACCAATTCCTTCAAATTGGCATATATCACTTGCTGGGCGCTCCCATGCAAAGCAACCAATAATCCGAATATGCCTAATAACCACCACCTTTTCATACCCCAAGCTTTTCTTTCTAAAACAGTTTTATCTGAGCGAAAGTTACATTATTTATCCAAGAAGAGCAAATTATTGAAAAGAAAAATGCAATTTTGGCAGATTTATGTTCATGCATATTTATACTTGGGCTTATCTCTATACTGCATAATACGCTTCAAAGCTGCGAGTAACTGGAAAAATAAGCAATACTCATCAAAGGGATATCTAAGGCGAAAACTTACTACCTTGATGGATAAGAATAGTTTCATCACTTGGAACTGCAAGTTTCATGCCTTGAAACAAGCAGTTTCATGCTTTGAAACAAGCAGTTTCACACCGAGAAACAGACAGTTTCACACTGAGAAACAAACGCTTCTCTTAAAGGAAACATAAATATGGATGCTAAGTTCTTCATTAGAGCAAGAGAAAGCAGATGAAGCATTTGGTTATAAAGCAGGCTTATTTTTACCTTTGCGGCAAAGAAACAATAGAATGAACACAATCAATGAAATAACCGCCACTTATCAGCGCATCGCTGAAGAAGGACGTTCGGAATTAAATAAAGTACAAAACAATATTTACCGCATAGGCTCACTGCGATTATTGTTATTTGTTGCAGGAATTGCGGGAATTATATATTTCTGGTCATCAGGCTGGATAGTATTAACGGGGATCATTACCGTCACACTTCTGCCTTTTATCCTATTGATAAAGTATCACAACCGGCTGTTTCACCAGAAAGATTATCTGGAAAAAAAGATAGCAATCAATGAGCAAGAACTTTCGGCGCTGAACTATGACATATCCTCTTTTGAAGACGGAGCAGAATTTATCAATCCGGCACACCTGTACAGTTATGACCTGGATGTGTTTGGTCCACATTCTCTTTTTCAGTATATAAACCGTACCTGTACGCAACTTGGAAAAAGCTTGTTAGCCAATTGGCTGGGCACGCATCTGGTAAATAAGAAAGAGATAGAATCCCGACAGGAAGCCATTCGCGAACTGACATCGGAATTGAACTTTCGACAAGAATTCCGTATTCTGGGACTGCTCTATAAAGGAAAAGCTGCTGATGAAGATGAATTAAAGGCATGGAACTAAGAGTCCCAGTGTCTTCCGGAAAAATGTTTTCTTTCGCATGCTACCGCTATTGGCGGGTGGAATAAATATCTTATGTATAGCATTGGCTATTGCAGGCATTATTCCGCTCACTGTTTTCGGTATTCTATGGTTATGCTTTGTGTTTGCCAGCTTTTGTTTCACTAGTAAAATCACTAAAATGCAAGCTGTCTACGGGAAGAAGCTACAGATATTAGCAACGTATGCCAATCTGCTCCGACTTATTGAGAACCAACCCATGAAAAGTCCGATATTGAAGGAAGTGAGAGAGTGGATCGGTGATGAAAAACAAACGGCTTCTCACTCCATCCAGCGTCTAAGTAAGCTTATGAACGAACTCGATCAGCGAAACAACGCCTACATATATGCCACCCTCAACGGATTATTCTTCTGGGAAATCCGCAAAATCATACAGATTGAAGGATGGAAAGAGCAATATGCTTCTGAACTGCCACGCTGGCTGACAGCTATCGCTCACATGGATGCTCTGTGTTCACTGGCCACATTCGCCTATAATCATCCGGATTACTCCTACCTATTATTGCCACCCGGTCTTTCAGTCTCCGCGCCGCATCTATGGGACATCCACTGATGAACCGCGACAAATGTGTACGTAATGACATTGATATAGAAAAACGTCCTTTCTTCATTATTATCACCGGAGCAAATATGGCAGGCAAAAGTACGTATCTTCGTACGGTAGGCATCAACTATTTGCTGGCTTGCATCGGCACCCCCGTTTGCGCCCGGAGTATGGAACTGTATCCTGCTCAACTCATTACCAGTCTGCGCACCAGCGACTCCCTGAATGATAACGAATCCTATTTCTTTGCAGACTGAAACGTCTGAAACTTATCATCGACAAACTGCAAGCCGGTGAAGAGTTCTTCATCATCCTTGATGAGATTCTAAAAGGAACCAACTCCATGGATAAGCAGAAAGGCTCGCTCGCCTTATCAAACAATTCATGACTTTACAGGCAAATGGTATCATCGCTACTCACGACCTGATGCTCGGCACGCTTGCCGACATTTATCCTGATGACATCCATAATTACCGATTCGAAGCCGACATCACAGGTAATGAACTGACCTTTTCTTATCGTCTGCGCGAAGGAGTAGCTCAGAATATGAATGCCTGTTTCCTGATGAAAAAAATGGGGATAGCCGTTACCGACTGATCCCCATAACTTCAAAGTTAAGTCCAGAAACCCTGAGGGTTAGTTCACTTTACACTTCGCCAAGAAAGCCGATATGGTTGCTGCATCATTCCCTGTATAATAATGTACAGAGGTTACCGGAGTGTATGTATAAGGCACAAACTGGAACAGCTGAACGGCTGCAAATTTATTATCTTGAGAAAGTATAACATCCAAACGTACATTACCGCTTCCTTCACTCTTTACACCTTCTTCAATAGAAAGCTGACCTTTTTCAATCATCTCTTTCAACTTACCCATGTGTTTCAAATCGAAGAACACACTGCGTTCCTTAGTAATACTTCCTGTCGGATATATACCACTTCTTTAGATTTCCAGAACAAACGGAATATTCCTAAGAGGAAAAATGCCGTACCTAACACCATCAACAACATACTAAGCGTAGATGAGCGGTCAGTTACTTCAAAAGTTGATGCGAATATAAGGATACCTAACAGCAGCATTGCCACTGAAAAAATTAGTCCGGAGACACTTGTGCGTTTTGCGATATCGGGGTGTGTAGACGCAAAAATAGTTGCGTCAATTGCTTGAGTTGCCATAATTTAAATCGTTTAAAATGAATAAAAGTTTAACTGATAAAACATACCAATAATCACCTCGTACAGTCTATGACCACATAAGGCAAATAAATCTGAATTCATTCAAACGTCTAAATGATAATTCGCCTGAGCGTAAACACATAATATTCACACGCAGGGTGGCAGCGATAAGAAGTGCTGGTATCAAATAACTTCGAGCGATGCAATGACAGTACATCGTCACGATGAGCCAGCCGCTCTATCATGTCTTTTAACGAAAGGATATATTCTGTTGTATACGAACGTTGCGCGCGTGAAAAGGTGAGCAACTGAGTAGTTCCAGCGGAACCTGCAAGTTCTGCATCTGACAAATATGGCAATTTCGGAGCCGGAATATAACTTCCTTGCCGAACATCATTTCTCTGTGTATCCCCCTCTTCTCCTAAACTAACTTGAGCGGCAATAACCATTTCATCTACCGTCTGTACGGTAAATGCATCACTCACACTTCCACAAAAAGGCAGTAGCAAGGACTAGGAATAATATCACCTTCAGAAACTTTGCCATATCTATCTGCAAAGATAACAGTTTGTTTCATTTAATTGTTTAATAGTAGAACCTTTTAATGAATGTTTAGGAAAGATATATCTTCTTTCCTCCCAAAATATCCGAATGCAAAGTAAAAAAGCCGTCCCTTTCACAAGAGACGGCTTTTATATTGAAAAGAATAGTCGATTTATTCAGCTTTAGCTTCTTCCGCTTTTGCCTCTTCAACTGCCGGTGCTTCAGCAACCGGAGCTTCTGCCGGAGCAGCAGCTTCAGTAGTAGCTTTCTTAGAACGGCGGGTACGAGTAGCTTTCTTAGCAACTTTTTCCTTAGCCATGTTTTCGTTGTAGTCAACGAGTTCAATGAAGCACATTTCAGCGTTGTCACCTAGACGGTGTCCTGTCTTGATGATACGAGTATAACCACCCGGACGGTCAGCAATCTTCACAGAGATTTCCTTGAACAGTTCCGTTACAACTTGCTTGTCTTGCAGATTGCTGAATACAACACGACGAGAGTTAGTCGTGTCATCCTTTGACTTTGTAATCAAAGGCTCAACAAACTTCTTCAGAGCTTTAGCCTTTGCAACAGTCGTAGTGATTCTTTTGTGCTTAATCAAAGAACATGCCATGTTAGATAACATCGCATTTCTGTGAGAAGCAGTACGACCTAAATGATTGAATTTCTTATTATGTCTCATTTTTTATTCTTTATCTAATTTATATTTAGAAATATCGGTTCCAAACGAAAGATTCAGACTTTCCAGCAAATCATCAAGCTCAGTAAGCGATTTCTT
>ENA-OQAA01001654-OQAA01001654.1-human-gut-metagenome-genome-assembly--contig:-NODE-1654-length-10578-cov-1.647115_pt1 | contig 10578 bp, 17 predicted proteins | sample MGYA00242489_ERZ504515 | MGnify/ENA primary metagenome ERZ504515 (study PRJEB26092, sample SAMD00036237) | human gut metagenome | host: Homo sapiens | study: EMG produced TPA metagenomics assembly of...
GAACGAGTAGCGCGGGCTTTTCTGTGTGACAGAACGAGCTGTCCTTTTTTGTCTTCCTGATTTTCGATGTATACTTCAACAGTATCACCTACTTTCAGATCCGGGTTGTAACGGAACTCGCTCAGAGGAATGATACCGTCTGATTTGTAACCGATGTTAACTACAACTTCACGCTTGTTCATAGCGATAACTGTACCGTCTACAACTTCGCGGTCGTTTACTTTGCTCAGTGTGCTGTCGTAAGCCTTTTCCAGATCTTCTTTGCTTACGGTTGTTGTTGCATCACCGTTTTCGTAAGCATCCCAGTTGAAATCTTCAATGGGAGCAATGTTTTTGAGGTTTTCCATTAAATTAAAAAATTGTTTGTAAATAACTAATTGTGTTAGACTTTATATTGTTTATAAAACCGGGTGCAAAGGTACAATAAATTCCTGAAATACAAAAGAAATCTGAGTGATAAAAGTTTTTTAACAGAGAGCCGACCGTACAATGCGCCCGGATCGACCGCACGATGAGGCTGAATCGACCGCACGATTGAACGGCAACGACCGCACGTTCAGGCGGAATCGTGCGGTCGTTGTTGCGGCCTTGTCTCTTCGTATTTTTGCCGGAGAATTTATCAGTTGTCCAGTGAATAGTCAATGGTGGTAACCACGCGTACTTTCTTTATGTAAGGAGTATTGGCGTCGCGGTCGTTGATGCTGAACTGTCCTTGATAGGCATGCATGATCTTGCCCAGTTTGCTGTCGGAGTCTTTGGCAAATTTTTCAGCAGCTTCACGGGCATTCTTGGTTGCCTCTTCGATCATCTGAGGCTTGATCTTGTTCAGGCTGGTGTATTCGTATTGTACGTTGTAACGGTATTCTCCGCCGACAATGGCAATACCGTATTTAAGCAGTTCGCCTTGTTCGCTGATAAGGCCACGCACCAGATCTACCTTGTCGGATGTTACGGTGATGACACTTGTCACGTTATAGCGGTATGCAGGGGCAGGAGTGCTTCCGTACCGTTCCGCTTTCATGTCGATGATTTCCGGTGCGCTGATACTGATTTCCTTTTCTTCCAGTCCTTTCTGTTTCAGGAACTGTACGATGGTCTGGTTGCTTTTCTTGATTTCATCATAGAGAGAGTTCAGGTCGTTGCCCAGGCTTTTGTAGACTAAAGGCCAGGTCACTTTGTCGGCCGGGACTTCCATTTCTGCCAGTCCTTTTACGTTGACTATGCGGTCTTTCTCAGCGAAGGTGCTGAATCCGCGTTCAATAAATACGCCTAACAGCAACATTCCCACTGCGAGAATGATAGCTTCTGTTCTAAAGTTCTTCATAATGATTTATTAAATTTAAAAGTGATATACTTTGAGGCCTTCTATTGGACTTTTAACAAATGTTCCGACCGAAATGTTCATCTGGCGGGCTGTCTCCTCGATTTCTTTCCGGAAAAACCAGGCAATGGAGCCGACAAATGAAACGGGCTGATCAGACTCGTAAGGAAGTATGTTGCGAAGGAAAAACTCCCGGAAGCAGTCCGACAGGAAATGCTGTACTTCCGTTTCCTCCTTGTGCCTATATATATAAGGTGTAAATCCGGCCAGAAAACGGTTGGCTTGCGGCTGGCGGTACACCCTGTCCAGAATATCAGCCATCGTGAGCTGTATTCTTCCAGCAGGCCGTCCCGTAATTTTTCCGGAAGCTGTCCTTTCAGACAGTCGCCGATAAAGCGCTTGCCCAGATAGGCTCCGCTGCCTTCATCGCCGAGAATATATCCCAGAGGCGGAATGTTCCGCACAATCTGCCGGCCGTCGTACAGGCAGGAGTTTGATCCGGTTCCCAGAATGCAGGCTATTCCCGGATGATCCTTGCAGGCAGAGCGGGCTGCACCCAGCAGGTCGCTTTCTACGGAAATCTGTGCGTTGGTGAAAAAAATCTGTAAAATTCGGGCTACCTCCAGGCTTTTGGCCGGTGTACATCCGGCTCCGTAGAAGAAAATCCGGTGGCAGGAAGCCGGAGAAACAGGGAGATGGGGGAGCAGTTGCTTTTCCAGAATCGTGCATATTATGGAGGGAGACTGATGGAATGGATTGATTCCTTCTGTCTGGAATTGCAGACCGTCGGTCGGATTGTTTCCGATATACCAGTCGGTCTTGGTTGCTCCACTGTCAGCTAACAGCAACATGTTTAGATCAGTTTTAAGGTGTGTGTAAAAAGAATAAAAGGGATTCCTCCCTTTTATTCCGTATGATTTTGATTAGTGGCAATGTCCGCATCCGCCTCCGCAGCAGCCGTCTTCATCGTGATGATGACCGTGACCTCCGCAGCCTTCTTCGTGTCCGCCGCATCCGCCTCCACAGCCTTCACATCCGCCGCCGCATCCATCACCGCTCATCATGTTGAGCAGGCTTTCGATTTCTTTGTTGGTAGCCGGACGCATTTCGATGATGGTTCCTTCGAAAGTCAGGTCCTTGCCTGCGTGCGGGTGGTTCAAATCCAATACGACTTTGTCTTCTGTGATTTCACCGACATTGGCATAGAAATGATTTCCTTCGGCATCGTTCAGCATAATGATGTTGCCCGGGAAAATGTTTTCGCTGTCAAATTTTCCGTCTGCTCCGTTGAACATGCTCTTGGGAACCTGACGTACGTTGTCTTCATCGCGTTCGCCGTATGCTTCCTTGCACGGGATGGTGAAGCTGAAGTTGCTTCCTTTTTCAAGGGCAGTGATTTCCTTTTCAAAGCGGTCGAGTGTGTAACCGATTCCTGAGATGAACTGGAACGGATGGTCAGCCGGAGCTTCTTCCAGCAGTTCTTTCTTTCCATCTGTAAGGGTATACAGCTTATAAGCTACTGTGATGTACTTATTTTCCATTATAGTCAATTTAAATAAAAAGTGAATAAATTCTTCGCAAAGATACGAAGAACTCATGGATTTCCCAAATTATCCTTCGGGCGGATGGCGTGATGTATCCTATAAATAAGGTGAAAACCGGAAAAGCAATTATTCCCGGGAAATGGTCAGCCGGCTTTGGCCGGGAGGTGTCCAAACGTATTTTTGTTTGCTGAAATGATGTTTTCGGGATAAACTGATAGCTGGATGTGTTAAATTCTTACGAATATTCGTTGTTATAGGGAAAAAAGTATCAGATTTATTTGTTTGTTACAAAAAAGCCTTTACCTTTGCAAGTGTAAAATAAAAAACGAGAGATATGAATCCAACAACTATTCTAAATAACCTGGCAGTCCTGCATATTATTCACGTCGTGGTCGAAACTCCAAGAGGTGAGTAAGGTTTGTGCGTATAGTTGTATGATAAAGATATGAACGAAAGCCTTTCTCGCCATTAGTGAGAGAGGCTTTTTTAATTGAAAAATAAAACGGAAAGATGAAACATCAGTTACGCAGTTCGATGAGTACACAAGGCCGCCGTATGGCAGGTGCCCGCGCACTATGGGTGGCCAATGGTATGAAAAAGGAAATGATGGGTAAGCCGATCATTGCCGTTGTCAATTCATTTACACAGTTTGTTCCCGGCCACACTCATCTTCATGAGATCGGTCAGCAGGTGAAGGCTGAAATTGAAAAGCTGGGATGCTTTGCAGCCGAATTCAATACCATTGCCATTGACGACGGGATTGCCATGGGACATGACGGCATGCTGTATTCATTGCCTTCGCGTGACATCATTGCCGACAGCGTTGAGTATATGATCAATGCCCACAAGGCAGATGCGATGGTGTGCATTTCCAACTGCGACAAGATTACTCCGGGTATGCTGATGGCGGCCATGCGTCTGAATATCCCCACCGTATTTGTTTCCGGCGGCCCGATGGAAGCCGGCCAGTGGAAGGGGAAACAGCTGGATCTGATTGATGCGATGATCCAGTCGGCCGATCCGACAGTCAGCGATGAAGACGTGGCAGAAATTGAGCGTCACGCGTGTCCGGGATGCGGAAGCTGTTCGGGAATGTTTACCGCCAATTCGATGAACTGTCTGAATGAAGCAATCGGACTGGCACTTCCGGGCAACGGAACTATCGTGGCGACTCATGCCAACCGTCAGCAGCTGTTCCGTGATGCCGCCGCCTGATCGTGAAAAATGCTTATAAGTATTATGAAGAAGGTGATGACAGTGTACTTCCCCGCAGCATAGCTACCCGGGAAGCTTTCCTGAACGCCATGACGCTGGATATTGCCATGGGCGGTTCGACAAATACCGTGTTACACCTGCTGGCCATTGCCCATGAAGCCGAAGTCGATTTCCGTATGGACGATATCGACATGCTTTCGCGACGGGTTCCCTGCCTTTGCAAGGTGGCCCCCAACACCCAGAAGTATCATATTCAGGATGTAAACCGTGCCGGAGGAATTCTCGGTATTCTGGGAGAACTTTCCAAGGGAGGCTTGCTGGACACCTCGGTTCGCCGGGTAGATGGTACGACATTGGCAGAAGCTATTGCCCGCTATGACATTTGCGGACAGACGGTTGATCCGGAAGCCTCCGCATCTATTCCAGTGCACCGGGCGGAAAGTTCTGCATTACGCTGGGAGCACAGCAGCAGCGTTATGAAACGCTGGATACCGACGCGCGGAAGGATGTATCCGGGATCTGTCTCATGCTTACAGCCGCGACGGCGGACTGGCTGTACTGAAAGGAAACATTGCTCTTGATGCTGCGTGGTGAAGACGGCAGGCGTAGACGAAAGCATCTGGAAGTTCTCGGGACCGGCCAAGGTATTCGATTCACAGGAAGCTGCCTGTGAAGGTATTCTGGGCGGAAAGGTAGTGAGCGGAGATGTAGTCGTCATCACTCACGAAGGCCCGAAAGGAGGTCCGGGCATGCAGGAAATGCTTTATCCTACGTCCTATATCAAGTCGAAACATCTTGGCAAGGAATGTGCCTGATTACAGACGGACGTTTCAGCGGAGGTACTTCGGGACTGAGTATCGGACATATCTCACCGGAAGCTGCCGCAGGCGGAAATATCGGAAAGATCACAGATGGAGATATTATTGATATTGACATACCGAACCGCAGCATCAACGTACGCTTGAGCGATGAAGAACTGGCTGCAAGACCGATGACTCCTCTGACCCGCGACCGTCAGGTTCGAAAGCTTGAAGGCGTATGCCAGCATGGTAAGCTCGGCCGACAAGGAGGAGTAAGAATGATTTAAAAAAGGAGAAAACTATGGCAAAGGAAAAAATAACAGGATCAGAAGCGTTGATGCGCTCGTTGGAACATGAAGGAATCAAGACCATCTTCGGTTATCCGGGCGGGGCAATCATGCCTGTTTTCGATGCGTTGTATGATTATCGGGATAAATTGAATCACATACTGGTTCGCCATGAACAGGGAGCAGCTCATGCGGCTCAGGGCTTTGCCCGCGTTTCGGGAGAAGTCGGAGTCTGCCTGGTGACAAGCGGTCCCGGTGCGACCAATACCATAACTGGAGTGGCGGATGCATGATTGACAGCACACCGATTGTTGTCATTGCCGGACAGGTAGGAGCAAGTCTGCTGGGAACAGATGCCTTTCAGGAAGTGGACCTGGTAGGTATTACTCAGCCTATTTCGAAATGGAGCTATCAGATTCGCCGGGCAGAGGATGTAGCCTGGGCTGTATCACGCGCCTTCTATATTGCAAGAAGCGGACGTCCGGGCCCTGTTGTACTGGATTTTGCAAAGAATGCCCAGCAGGAACTGACTGAATACGAACCGGTAGACGTTGATTTTATTCGCAGTTACGATCCTGATCCGGAGACTGATCCGAAGGCTGTTGCCGAAGCGGTTGCACTGATCAATGAGGCACGCAAGCCTCTGGTACTTGTCGGGCAGGGAGTGGAACTGGGCAATGCGCAGGAAGAGCTCCGGGCCTTTGTGGAGAAAGCAGACCTGCCGTGCGGCTGTACGTTGCTGGGACTTTCGGCCTTGCCGTCCGATCACCGTTTGAACAAAGGAATGCTGGGCATGCATGGAAATCTGGGACCGAACGTGAAGACCAATGAATGTGATGTATTGATTGCTGTCGGAATGAGATTCGATGACCGTGTGACCGGCAAGCTGGAGACTTATGCGCGTCAGGCGAAGGTGATCCATCTGGATGTTGATCCTTCCGAAATCAGCAAGAATGTGGCAGTGGATGTTCCTATATTGGGAAACTGTAAACGTACGCTGGCCTTGCTGACAGAACTGATTCAGGCGCAACGTCATACAGAGTGGATTGAAAGCTTCCGTCCGTACGAAGAAAAAAGAATATACTCAGGTAATCGATCGGGAAATCCATCCGAAGGAAGGCCCGTTGAATATGGGTGAAGTGGTACGCAAAGTAAGTGAGGCAACCCGTAATGAGGCTATTCTGGTGACAGATGTCGGTCAGAATCAGATGATGGCCTGCCGTTATTTCAAGTTCACAAAGAACCGGAGCGTGGTAACGTCCGGCGGTATGGGAACGATGGGATTCGGCCTTCCGGCTGCCATCGGAGCTACATTCGGACGCCTGACCGTACGGTATGCGTCTTCATGGGCGACGGGGGACTCCAGATGACCATGCAGGAACTGGGAACAGTCATGGAACAGAAGGCTCCGGTAAAGATCATTCTGCTGAACAATAATTATCTGGGTAATGTACGTCAGTGGCAGGCAATGTTCTTCAATCGCCGTTATTCGTTCACGCCGATGATGAACCCCGACTACATGCAGATTGCGTCAGCTTACGGTATTCCTTCGCGCCGCGTGGCAGAACGTGGAGAACTGGAGGAAGCCATCTGCGAGATGCTTGACACCGACGGCCCGTTCCTGCTCGAAGCCTGTGTCATTGAGGAAGGAAAACGTGTTGCCGATGACTCCTCCGGGAAGTTCGGTAAACTATATGATGTTGGATTTGGATTGTTAAGAGGAGTATAGGATTATGGACAACAAGACTTTATATACGATTATCGTTCATTCGGAAAACATTGCCGGTATTCTGAACCAGATTACAGCTGTGTTTACCCGTCGGCAGATTAACATTGAGAGCCTGAATGTGTCGGCTTCTTCCATCAAGGGGGTACATAAATACACCATTACCTGCTGGACGACGCATGACATTGTGGAGAAGGTAGTCAAACAGATTGAAAAGAAGATGGATGTCATTCAGGCCCATTACTTTTCAGATGATGAGATCTTCTTGCGTGAGATTGCCATGTACAAGGTTTCCACACCGGAATTCCAGGCTAATCCCGAGGCTTCGAAGGTGATCCGCCGTTACAGCGCCCACATTGTGGAAGTGAATCCTGTCTTTTCCATTGTCGAGATGACGGGCATGAGCGATGACATTACCTCGCTTTACCAGGAGCTGAAAGCCCTGAACTGTGTGCTTCAGTTCGTGCGCTCGGAAGAATCGCCGTTTCTACCAGCTGTTTTGAACGGGTCAATGAATACCTGGCCCACCATGAAGAAAGATATAGAAACCAAAAATAAACAGAATGATGTCTGACGAAAATAAAGTAGGAACCTATCCGTTTGTAGCTGAACCGTTTCATGTGGATTTCATGGAACGCCTGACGATGGGAGTGCTGGGAAATCATTTGCTGAACTGTGCAGGATTTCATGCGGCTGAAAGAGGCTTCGGCATTGCAACCCTGAATGAGAACCATTATACCTGGGTGTTGTCCCGTCTGGCTATCGAGATGGAGGAAATGCCCCGGGCATATGAGAAATTCAGTGTGCAGACGTGGGTGGAGAATGTTTACCGTCTGTTTACGGACAGAAACTTTGCCATCCTCAATCAGGAGGGGAAGCCTATCGGTTACGCCCGTTCCATTTGGGCGATGATCAGCATGGAAACCCGTAAACCTGCCGATCTGCTCACGCTGCATGGCGGAAGCATTACGGATTATGTCTGCCAGAAGGATTGTCCGATTGCCAACCCGGCCGCATCAAGGTGGAAGAACAGCAGGCATTGGACGAGTATAAGATCCGTTACAGCGACATTGATCTGAACGGACACGTGAACAGTGTGAAGTACATTGAGCACATTCTCGACCTTTTCCCGATGGAATGGTTCCGGCAGAAGACTGTGAAGCGCTTTGAAGTGGCCTATGTGGCTGAAAGCTATTACGGAGATACTTTAAGTTTCTACCGGCAGCAGATCAGTGAAAACGAATTTGATATTGAAGTGAAGAAGAACGGCCAGGAAGTCGTTGTTCGCAGTAAAGTGATATTTAACTAATTGTTTTAATAACTTGCGGCCCGTAAGGGCTGCTTAAAAGATTGAATTGAAAATGGCACAGATGAATTTTGGCGGTGTTATGGAAAATGTCGTAACCCGCGAAGAGTTTCCATTGGAAAAAGCACGTGAAGTATTGAAAAATGAACCATCGCCGTTATCGGTTACGGAGTACAGGGACCGGGTCAGTCACTGAACTTGCGCGACAATGGCTTTAATGTGATTGTCGGTCAGCGTCAGGGTAAGACTTACGAAAAGGCCGTGGCTGACGGATGGGTACCGGGCGAAACTTTGTTCAGCATTGAAGAAGCCTGCAAGCGTGCTACCATTATTCAGGTGTTGCTGTCCGACGCTGCTCAGATTGCCTGCTGGCCTACTATCAAGCAGTATCTGACTCCGGGCAAGGCCCTGTATTTCTCACATGGATTTGCCATCACATACAAGGAACGTACAGGAATTGTTCCGCCTGCTGATGTAGACGTTATCATGGTTGCTCCGAAGGGTTCCGGTACATCTTTGCGTACCATGTTCCTGGAAGGACGCGGACTGAACTCTTCTTACGCTATTTTCCAGGATGCTACCGGACGTGCTTTTGAGCGTGTGATAGCACTGGGTATCGGTGTCGGTTCAGGTTATTTGTTTGAGACTACCTTCAAACGGGAAGTTTATTCAGACCTGACCGGTGAACGCGGTACGCTGATGGGAGCTATCCAGGGACTGTTGCTGGCACAGTATGAAACCCTTCGCGAACACGGACATACTCCGTCGGAAGCTTTCAACGAAACAGTTGAAGAGCTGACTCAGTCACTGATGCCGCTGTTTGCACAGAAAGGTATGGACTGGATGTATGCTAACTGTTCAACAACCGCACAGCGTGGTGCTCTGGACTGGATGGGCCCGTTCCACGATGCTACAAAACCGGTTTCGAAAAACTGTATAAGTCAGTAGCTGACGGTGAAGAAGCACAGCGCTCTATCGATTCTAACTCTCAGCCGGACTATCGTGAAAAACTGAACGAAGAGTTGCGTCAGTTGCGCGAGAGCGAAATGTGGCAGACTGGTGCCGTAGTTCGTAAATTGCGTCCGGAAAACAACTGATCTGGTTGTTGGACTTAAAAGGGCGGGGGAGCCCGTCACGGGAAGAGAAGCCGGAAGCCTGGAGGGGCTGCTGATTCTCTTCCCGTTTTTTGGCCGGGAGGCAGATCGTCACCAGGCGGTTTCCCGCTGCTGTTAAACCATTAAACGTAGTAAGAAGATGAACAGAGAATTCTTGGAATTGATCAAGACTCGTCGCAGCTGCCGGAAGTATAAGCCGGAACAGATTACAGACGAAGAATTACAGGCCGTGCTGGAAGCAGGAACTTATGCGCCGACCTCACGCGGCATGCAGTCGCCTTATATTGTGGCAGTGCAGAATCCTGCTTTGCGCGAACAGCTGGCAGCCATGAATGCCCGTGTGATGGGTACAACTTCCAATCCGTATTATGATGCACCTACTTATGTGCTGGTGCTGACTCCGGCTGATGCCAACAATCCGATTCAGGATGGCAGTTGCGTACTCGAAAACATGATGCTGGCTGCCCATTCCATCGGTCTGGCCAGTTGCTGGATTCACCGTGAGCGTGAGATGTTCTCAACGCCTGAAGGAAAAGTTTTGCTGAAGGAATGGGGATTGCCCGACGGACTGGTTGGTATCGGAGCTTTGGCACTGGGTTATCCGGATGGAGATCCGGGCCAGGCAAAACCGCGGAAAGAAGGCTATACACGTGTGATCCGGTAAGTCTGTGCGGGGCATTGTATGACGATAAAAAAAGCTCTCCAGCTTTTTTCAAAATGTTTCGGCGTATAAAAAAAACGTTTCGGCGTTTTACTCTAAACGCCGAAACGTTTTTTTTGACCCTTTTTCAGCCGTCTGGCCGGAAGGATCATGCTTCAACCGGTAGAAGCTGTCTTATTTCTTTTCAGGAGCCGGGATGCTGTCTGTCGGCTGCTGACCGCTGCGCGGCAGGTCTGTCAGCTCATCGCGGTAAGCCTTGTAACTGTCCTTTTTCTGAGTGTAGGCCGTAAAGGTTACGGCATCGGTTCCGCTGAAATGAATTTCTCCGATTTCTTCTCCGTTGGAACCAACGACAGCATCTGTCGGAAGATTCTTGAAAGTTCCGTTCCATTCAAAGTATTCACCGCTTCCGAAATCTTCATATGTACATTTCATGGTATATCCGTCTCCGCGTGTGCGATGGTGATAACGGTATCATCTGCACCGGTCAGGTTTCCGTATTTACCGGTAATGTCGCCCGAGATGTCTTCTTCAGAACAGGAAACGATACATGTAATCAGGAAAAGAGTAGCCATCAGCTGCTTGCCAGACGGAACCATCTGT